>Ga0082335_1003823_pt1 | contig 23931 bp, 23 predicted proteins | sample Subgrocontami58m_FD_72375 | JGI IMG/M metagenome (GOLD analysis project Ga0082335, IMG submission 72375) | Subsurface groundwater microbial communities from S. Glens Falls, New York, USA - GMW37 contaminated, 5.8 m (SPADES assembly) (version 2) ...
CCCAGAAGTATCACTCGAATCCTTGCCCGTCTATCCCTTACCAACGGTCGCACCGGTCATTATCCATAGCCCCACTTATTTTTCGTGGCCAGAATTCCCTCAATTATCGAGTCCACTCTCATCGGGAACGCATCAGCAAGGAGGTCTTCAACAAGAAGCGCGGCCTCACGCAATTCTATAATACGGTCAAGCAATCCATCGACGGCGAGATTGCCAAGTGCCGGGAGCATCTTGGCGAATACGATATTTCCATCGAAGCGGGCCTGCGGTTCAGCCCAGCGTTCTTTGACGATTTTCTGAGATTCATCGATCAGGGCGCAGCCGGCAGTTTCCGCGGACAGGAGGAAGGACGGGCCTTGCTGCGCAGGCTCAGCGACTCTGTGACTGACTGGGAGAATGAGAGCGAAGTCTTCAAGGTCCTCAATGCGATTGTTGATGCCCTGCATGCCGACAAGCGTGATGGGGCGTCGCCGCCGAACGCGGCCCGCGATGTGTTTAAGCAGATGAAGGGCCAGAGACCGGTTCAGGAGTTGTATGACTATCTATTCGGCTTTGACTATCTGGACACCAAGTACGACCTGAAGGTCGATCAGAAGGATCTCAGCGAACTCTCGCCGGGAGAACGCGGGGGCTTGCTGCTGATCTTCTATCTCATGCTGGACCGGCAGGATATTCCGTTGGTTATCGATCAGCCGGAAGACAACCTCGATAATAAGAGCGTTTACGAAATCCTGGTCACTTTCATAAAGCAGGCCAAGAAGCGACGCCAGATAATCCTCGTAACGCACAATCCGAATCTCGCTGTTGTAGCCGATGCAGAGCAGATCATCCATGTCTCGATCGACAAAAAGGCCGGCAAGCATGACTTTGATTTTTTTTCAGGGTCCATCGAAGACGTCCGCATTAACCGGACGGTGGTGGATATCCTCGAAGGAACGCTGCCAGCATTCGATAACCGCCGCCTAAAATACAGAAAGCAAGAACGGCTTGCAGTTTTGGGAGCACCGGGGGTATGACAATGACGCGGTGGCTTCATGAATGCAGGTCGAAATGTAGCATTATTGGTGATTGATCTTTCCGATGCTCGGTGTTATTCGTGCCTTCCTGTATTGCATTCTCAGCAATTTTCCTTTATTATCGGGCAGATACTTAACGCACAGAGGCAAATATACTGACACTATAATTGATTAAACTCTATAATTCACAAGAGCTGAATAGTCGGCATAAAAAACAATATTCTGACAAAGAGGCCCTTCAAAGAGGACGAATAACATGACTAGGATATTCATCTCACATATTCATGAGGAATTCGAGGTTGCCAAAGCGCTCAAGGAAGCACTTGATTCAATATTCGCGAAGCAGGTGGAGGTGTTCTTAGCCGAAGAAATACCGCTAGGCACGAATTGGTTTTCTGAAATAAAGACGAACCTCCAGGCAGCCACCCTAATCTTGGCGATATTCTCCCCATACTCTGCTAACCGTCCGTGGGTTAACATTGAGGCGGGGTTTGGGATTATGTCAGGCAAACCTGTAATACCGCTGTTATGTTACGGCCTTAGGAAAGACAGATTACCTGCCCCTTATCACTTTCAGCAGATTGTGATGCTTACCGAAAAGAAAGACCTGGCCAAGCTCGTTCAGCAAATTGCTTTGGATACTCCCGCAGGACGCTTGTTAGTGGAGAGGGATATCGCCGTAAAGAAACTATACGGCAAAGTGCAAAAAGCTCTTAAGACTAGCGTACCGTATATGCCTTGCTTAGATGAACCTCCGACAGTTTGGATCATTGGTTCTCACAGCGCTCTGGACGAACGACAGCAAGTGACGGCGATCCATACAATGTCGGCTATTGCCAGAGAATTCGTGAAGCGACAGTTCAGAATTGTCATGGGAGTCTCACGCCTTCTTGAGTATTTGGGTGACCGGCTGACCGATGAGATAGAAAAAGATGCCAAGACCCTTGCAAAGGCCTCCAGCGAGCCTTTAAGAAAGAGCATAGGGCAGGTTTCAGCAGAAGAGAACTATCATCATCCTTCCCCAAATCCAATTATTCTTTTGGGATCGCTGAGATCCGGCGAAGGCGTTAAGCGGATATTTCTTGATTCGATATCGCGAGTCCCGGATGTTGCACTGGTATTCGGCGGACGGCCTGAATATGGTCGCACTTTGGAGGAAGTCGCTCTTGCAAAGGAAGCAGGAATACCTGTTCTTCCTATAAGGTTCCTTGGGGGAGCGGGTGCCGTGCTTTCTCACACGTTTGATGACGCGTTGAACGATGAAATTGAAAAATTGGAGGTCTACCTTGGGCACGTCGGGGAAATAGGGCCTAAGATGGCGGATATCGTGGAGAAACAGACGGAGATTGCCAGAAATTTTCAGACGGGGGTGGAGCACTAAGCGGTGGACGCAACCTCGGGCGATTGTTTTGTATCATTGAACATTTGCGGACCTATCCTGTTTACGCCAAATGAAAGCCATAACAAGGTGCTCCATCCAATCGGCGAAAACAGTGTGCGCTTTCGCCTCTGGCTGATTTCCGTTCGGCTCTTTGCCAGCGTATGGAGGAGAGATCGCGTCAGAACACCTGCCTCACCTTTACTTCATGGGGCAGCCAGCCACTCTCCCGTGTCGAGACGATATGAGATGGCAGAGGGTGACGACATCCACGTCTTTGTCGGGCTGCTACTTGTCAGTACTATAGAAGGGGCCATGTATGGCTGACAAGCAAATCATTGACTTCGAAGCGTTCTATTACGCACCGATCACGCTCCGCGGGCACTACGTGACCCTCGTGCCACTGGCCTTGGAGCACAGCGTGGCCCTGTTCCGGGCGCTCAACGGGGATGAAGAAATCTGGCGTTCCTTCCCGGTGGCACAGCCGCATACGCTGGCCGAGATGCAGGGCTGGATCGTGACGGCTCTGGAAGATCAGCAGCAAAGACGGCGCCTCCCCTTTGCGGTGGTGGAGCACGCGAGCGGTTCCGTCATCGGCAGCACCAGTTACGTGCACATGTCGCCCCCCAATCGGAACCTGGATGTGGGCTGGACGTGGTACGCACGGGTATACTGGCGCACCGCAGTGAACACGGAGTGCAAATTTCTGCTGTTGCGTTACGCGTTCGCGACGTTGAGGTGCATCCGTGTCCAGTTCCGGGTGGATGCGCGGAACCTGCGGTCCCAACACGCGGTCGAGCGCATTGGTGGCATCAAGGAAGGTGTGCTCCGGAAGTCCCAGATCCTGCACGACGGTCACGAGCGCTCGGTCGTCTTGTACTCGCTGCTCGATAACGAATGGCCGGCCCGCAAGGCGTGGTTCGAGCAGACGCTCGGGAGAATGCGGCGCTAAGCTGCGACTGGCCTGATGCCCTCGCTCCGCTCGGGCAGGGAACCAGGCAGTCAAGACAGATACTCCCTAACGGGCGACCGCTTACTACCGCATTAGCCAATCGAGGTGTAATGTTATGAAATACTATGCCGTTCGACTTAATCCAGACCCACGAGGTAATCACCCCTATTCTAAATACCCTACCGTAGAAGAATGAAGGCACGAGCTCCGGAAACATTAAATTCGGGGCGACAAATAAATACTTGCATTTTGTGCTTGAAAGGGTAAAATTACTACCTGTTGCGATTCATAGTGTCAACTAACGACACCACCATTCTGTTGACGTTTCGCCTCGGAACAGGGGATTAAATTACCTATATGAACACGGAACAAAAACTGAAAACCACAGATTTCTTTGCCATGCATCCGATATTTTCTCTCGATGAGGCGGTCGAGATTCTGACACCGGGTGGGAAGCGTTCCGTCATCGTAGATCGGCTCAAGTACCATCTCAAAACTGGTCGATTGAAACGCGTCACCCGGGAGATATATGCCGTTATCCCACCGGCCGTAGCGGTGGATAATTTCCGTCCTGATCCCTTACTGGTGGCGCAGGCGATGCATCCCGACGGCATCTTTTCGCACCACAGCGCCCTGGAGCTTCTTGGGGCGGCGCATTCGGTGTGGAATCAGTGCACCGTTTATGTTGCGCGGCGGCGCCGTCCCTTGCTTCTGGACGGAATAACTATTCGTTTTCTGGATCCTCCCCACCCCATGCAATCCGACTCTCGCCAAAAGGTAGGCACGCGGCGGATCGAACATCACGGCAGACTGCTGGAGGTTACCGGTCCCGAGCGTACTTTGATAGAGGGATTCAGTAGACCGTTGCTGGCCGGTGGCCTGGAGGAATTGGTGCGTTCGGCCGCCGGCTTCCCGACTCTTGATCTCGATCTGCTAGAGGAGGTGTTACGCCTGTACGACCTTTCAAAGCTCTGGGCAGCGACAGGCTGGTTTCTGGAGATGTTTCAGAAAAGTTTCCATGTGCCCGATGCACTCCTAACCAGCATGGAGCAGCGCCGCCCGCGTTCTCGGGCGTACATCGAGCGCGATCAGCGGGGTGGTGTACTCGTTCCGAGATGGAACCTGATCCTCCCGAAAGTTCTTTTATCCCTGGGAGAGCCGGATGAGCGTTAGCTTGGAATACCTGCAGCGCTGCGCTGCGCAGACCGGATATCGGATCGAAGCACTGGAAAAGGTGGTTCGACTCGGTGGCATGGCGGCGGACCTGGCAAGGCACCCGTTTCTCGGGTCCGTGCTTGCCCTGAAAGGAGGCACGGCGTTCAACCTCTGCTTCGGCCCGCCAAAGCGGCTTTCCGTCGATCTCGACTACAATTACATCGGACATCTCGACCGGGCGGCAATGCTGGAAGCCCGGCCGTTGGTGGAAGAGGCCGTGGCTGACCTCGCCCGGCGCCAGGGATATCGTGTGCAGCAATCGGCCGACGCCTTTGCCGGGCGCAAGTATTATCTGCTCTATCGGTCCGTCTTGGGACCGGAGGAACGCATTGAAGTGGACCTGAATTTTCTTTTCCGGATGCCAATCGCCGGGACTGAAACGCGCGACCTTTGGCAACCCGGCGAACTGGATCGTCCTCACATCCGCGTGGTCAGTCTGGAAGAAATTATCGTCGGCAAGTTCCTTGCCCTGCTCGATCGTGGCGCAGTCCGGGATGTGTGGGATGTGGCCTATCCGCCGCTACCGGCGGCCGATGTGCTCAAGTCGGTCCGGTTTCGACGATGGTTCATCGCCCTCTCCTCCATTTTGGAACATCCGCTGGCGACCTACGCCCGCGAGCGTCTCGATGCGGGCATGACCGACAGGGATGTTGCCGAGCGCCTTACCCCCCTGCTGGCCGGTGTCAAGCCCCTCCGGGAAGAACTCATCGAGAATGCCTGGTGCGTCCTGGGTGGGTTTCTGACTCTGGCACCCCATGAAGAGGATTTTACCGCCGCCATGCAACAAGGTGAGCTGCGGCCGGAATTGCTCTTCCCGGATAATCCGGAGGAGGCTGGTCGGATCACCGCACATCCGGCAATCCGCTGGAAGCTGGAGAACGTAAGGGGTTACCTGACCCGGCCGGGTAGGGAGAAAAAAGGCGCCTTTCCACCAAAGGACGCAAAGCCTAAGGACTGATCCTGCCACTCAGCCCCATCGTCTTTACTGAAAAGGTTGTTCGAAGCGTGCTCAAAACAGCTCCATCACCTCCATTATCAAATCACCGAAATAATCGTGCAGACTCAATAAGAAGCAAAAGATGACCGCCAGGTTATCCCTTTCCTTCAAGATCAAGATGTTCTCTTTGGCAGTGGTAGGGGTATTCATTATAAAACAGTATTCCTGCGGAAAAGGTGCGGAAAAGGTGCGGAAAAGGGGACCGGAAAAGCGGAAAAGAGCGGAAAAGGGGACAGAATTATTTTGCAACTAATTTTATACCCATGCGGTTTCTGATATTCCAGCGGTTGGAGGATTTTCTTCGGTCGCTATTATTTTGCTTTTTGGGGGTGAGCGGCGGGATATTAGGGGGATGCAATACCGATTTTTCTTTGGGTGGATGGTTGCACCCACAGCAGCATGTTGGTTAGCCCCTATTTCTGAATCTTTTCTTCCAGTAACCAGGCCTTTTGCTTAGATGGGCAACAGCAATAATAACGATTTCATGGGGATCAACTCTGTATAAAATGCCAAATGGGAAGCGGCAGTACAAGCCGTCTCCTTAACTCGCCTTCGAGAATCTGCCATGAATAGGGAGATTTCTCAATGGCCTTTAATGCTCGGTCAATTTCGGCAAGATAGTCAATCCCCCAATCCTGAAGCTTTGGATTGATAATAGAGCGCTGCTTCCAGCATTTATTGCTCAGCTTCTGGAAGGAATATGACTGATTTCAATCTTGTTTATTTAATTTGGCGCGAGTCTCTTTAAGAACGAGGGAGGCTGGCCTTGCTTGTGTCTTGCCTTTTTTGTATTCCGTGTATCGGCGATCTGCCTCCGCAATCCACAACCATTCTACATCAGGGTCTTCCTCATTGTCCAGACTGCGAATGATGTGCTCGGCAAGAATGGCCCGTTCTTGAGGAGGAAGCAAAAGGATTTTATTCTCAATTTCCTGAATTTTTGATGACATTTTCAACACTCCCCAATCATGATTGACTCGTAATCATCCGAGCGCCGCATAGCCTCGGGCGGACACATCATAGGCGTCCCGTAACACCACTGCGCTGTTCTCAGCGCGATAGGAGAGTGATCATAAAAGACAGGATAATCACGACGTGGGCCGTGAGGATACCCAATTTATGGCGCTGGTAGAATTCGTTTGCCTTTTGCACCCGCTCCAGTCCGCCGCACAAACGCCGGAAACGCTCAAGAGTCGGGTATTTTCCATTGTCCGAGGCAAAATCGCTTTGAAAGGCAAACATAGGATAAACGGCATAGATGTGATCTCGCAAAGGCCGAAACAGGGTGTCGATGACAATCCCCTGCCAGGGTTGATAAGCCAAGGTTGCCGCGTATGGTCTGTTTAAGGCATAGCCATGCGCCAGGCTCTGGTAGCCGACTTTTTTAATAAAGGGATTCGTTGTGCTCTGGCTGGAGCGGATTAATGCCCCCAAAAGCAAAACTTTCCAGTCCGGATGTTCCACGAGAAATTGCAGGCATTGCTTGAAGCGCTCCTCGTCAAAGCGGTCAAAAGTGATGTCGTCTTCGAAAACGACGATCCTTGCGGCGCCGGCCTCCAAGCCTTTCCGCAGGCAGGTCATGTGCGATTCATACATGCCTTGTTCAACATTGCCGGGGTGACGTTTGACAAGGACGAATTCAACTTTTCCGGTCAGTCCCACCTTGGAGAACGCGGCCGCCGCCGCCTGCCGCCGGTCTTCACGTTCTTCCAGGGAGATGCAGTAGATGCGGTCAAAAAAATCCCAGCTATTAGTCTCTTGCTTCACGGTATCCTCGCTCAAGCACCTTTTTCTTTGCGATCCTCCTATAATATGAGTATGGTGCCCTGTCAAGAAATGGCAGGAAATTGCCTGCCGCTAATTACCGCCAGGATAAGACTTTATGATGCGCCGGAAAATTGCCGGATACCTTGCCCGGAAAAAATATATCGCGGAGCTACTTGAGAATCCGGCGGACCTCCGCGAATTCAAGGAGCGTCCGACGGCGCGGTTGCGCACCGGTTTGATTCTGATGGGGTTGAGTTATGTTATCGGGTGGCCGGCAGTGGCCGCTTTGAGCGTGCTGGCAGCCTGGTGCCGGGAACCGCTGATCGCCGTCATCGGCTGCCCGACGACCTATGGCCTCTCCTATGTGGTCTTTATTGTCGGCGCCTGGCTGGCGCGCGCTCCCCACTACCTGGGGATTCTGGCGAGACACACGCTCCAGTTGTGCTTCAGAAAATTACTCTCCTGACCTGAACCGCGGTCAGTCCGAATTATCATGGGATGCGCCAAACACAGAAAAGGCAGGACCGTTGCGGACCCTGCCTTTTCTCGTTATTCCAGACGCCTCATTTGATCTTACACATAAGGAAACTAATTAGTACTAAGTTTACGAGGGTAAGCCATAGCCTCCAGCGTAGTTGTATAAACTGTACCAACAAAGGCGTATGTCCATGATTCTTGAATCTTGACGGCTGTAATGTACTCATTACCAGCTTGGCCACGCAATATCTGATAAGCACGTTCTTGACGATCGTTGATGTTTATGGGAATGAACAGCAACAATTGGAAACCACTAGCTGAGGCAGAAAGTGATCGTCCTCTCGTTAAATCAATATTAAGATTATCCAATCCTCCCTGTTGGTTAACAGCTCCAACCATGATTGGTTTTCCTGCACAACCTGTTATGAAAAATATAGCAATCAAAATAATGGCTAGCGGCAGTCTGATTAAATTTCTCATTGTTTTACCTCTCTGATAGCTTCTCCCGAAATAGTAACGGTCCGCCCCGTGCCAATGAGCCACCAGAACCATGATTCATCATACGTAACATTTATTAGCGCGGTTGCCCCAGGAACACTTTTCAAAGCATTCTCGTAAGCTGAATCAACACGGCTATTAAGCCCCATCGGAATGAAATAGTATGCGGTACCTAATACTCCTAGGGAACCAGTGGCTGTTCCAGTAACATGCCCCAGTTTTTCGTATTTCTGAGGAGGCATAGGTGCAATTGTCGTAAAACCAGATGCACAACCTAGGAGAACTGCTACAAATGTAAAAATAAAACCTACAAGCATAGCTTTTCTCAGAAGTATCGATAAATTCAACATTATTTCCCTTTCATTTGAAATAAATTTGGTTAAGAATTAGGACCAATTATAAAATTATTAATTAAATCAATGGGACAGAAATTTTTTTACCTCCTTTCACCAGATATAATGCAATTTTTGTCATATACGAACCTGTCAAAGGGCGCGTAGCTATAACATAGCAGCTTGTGTACCGCAAGGGTGAATGCAGGTTCGAGAGTATCTTAGCCGTGCAGTCCAGAACGCACAGATATTCATTCATTGCGAAGAATTTGATGGACCTAAGCTAAAAATCGTAGCCGCGGTAAAATGAACGTTTGGGCAACGGACCGTTTTTCCTTGACACAAGGTTGTCTTCTTCCTATAGTTTTGCGCATAAAAAAGTAGTTTAAAGGAAGCGTGAAATGGCCCTGAATCATCCGCACAGCTTAGAGCTGCCACAAAAAGTGCAGTTTTACGATCTTGATCCCATGCAGGTTGTGTGGCATGGCAACTATCTTAATTATTTTGAGAATGCCAGGGTCGCCCTCTTGGCTCATCTCGGTGTTGATCTCTTCGAGTTTTATGAAAAGGCGCAATGTCTTTTCCCCATTATTAAAACAGCCACAAAACACATCTACCCGTTGAGATACGGTGATGAGTTTATCTGCAAGGCCACTCTTGTTGAGGGAAAAACGAAAATTATCGTGGACTTTGAAATCAGGCTGAAAAGCGACGGGAGGCTATGTACGAAGGGCAGGACCGAACAGGTTGCCGTAAAAGCGCCGGAAATGGAAATCATGTTCACTATTCCCAGTGAAATCCGGAAGGCCTTGGGATTCTAATGCTTCTAATGCAATAGCTGTCCTTCTCTTTCATCAGTCCTTGTCGTTACAAGCTTTGTTGATTTTAGGAATATCCAGGACGCGGCAACTCCGTACATGACGGAATTGTCCCTTTTTATTAAAGGACTATCTTCATTAACGGCTCCTTGGAGAAAATCTACGCTGACAAAAGTATTAATGAGCAGCCGGCCAAATTCTTTATTTAAATTGACGGTCAGGGTAGAGCCGCTATATCCACCGCCGGCTGCATAGGCAGGTCGTGAGGAAGTAGCATAGACCGGATCAACCGAATAATAATAGCTGTTATAAGAGCTATCGGCAAACATCGGCCCGGCTGATAATCCTAAATTCAAACCACTATTTTTAATTAAATCGGTTTTTTCGAAAATCAGTCTCGGATTGAATCCCCAACCTTCGCGATGCAGCGATGAAAAATCTGTGGAGAATACTGCACGTACCGGCAAGATAAAACTCAATTTATAATGATCTTGGTGATTTTCGAAAAGTTTAATATTTAAGGAAGGGCCGATTTCAAAAGTCGGATCCAGATCCGCCATGCCTTGGCGGGCAGCATTCTTAGAACTATTAACAGGCACTCTACCAAAAACGCTAAAATCCCATGAAATTGTATCAGATTTAAAAAAGCGCCCGGAAATGCTATCTTTCTCAATTTTTAGACTATCGCCACGGTAGATGAAGTAAGGATAGGGCAGCAAATAAGGTCTGGTTTCGTCCGATCCGGAGTAGTCCGGCATTTCGAGAAAGGTTAACCCCATACCTAATTCCCAGCGAGGTTTTTCTGCGCATTTTGCTGTTCCGGCTGATAAAAAAAACACGAGCATTAAAACTATCAAGATACGAACCTGAATGGACATTTATGCCTCTCGCTTTCTTGTTTTCACCCGCCGGGTTCAAACTGGCGCTTCGCCGACCAGAATGATGGCAAGTGACGAATTAAATAGATAATACTTTTACGATGTTGCCATAGGCGGTTTCTGAATTTTCTGCGCCAACCGGGATCGGAGTAGAAGCGTTTCAGGTGCTCATTGTAAAGCAGGTCCAATCTTTCTTTTGAGGCGATTCCTTTGGGGATAAAAACAAAATTCAGACAATTCATCAGTCGCCAATCTTCGTTAAAGATTCCTTCCCTGCTGATAGTTGCCCAAAGGGGCGCTCCGGGAAAGGGGGTGAATTTCGTCATATTCATGTCATCTAATCCCAAGGAATGAATAAAGTCGGACGTTCGTCGAATAGATGCTTCTGTTTCTCCCGGCAGGCCCATCATGAACAGTCCTTTTGCCCGCAGCCCGGCAGCTTGAATGCGAGCCACCGTATCAGTTACTGCCGCAAGCGAGACGCCTGATTTATGCCTGGCCAGCATTTGCGGATCGGCTGATTCTATCCCCAGAGAAACCATCAGGCAACCGGCATCTTTCAGCATCTTGAGCAAGTCATCATCAGTGTAGCCCACCCGTATCGCACAGTTGAAATTGATCCCTAATGGATATCGGGCGAGCTTTTCACAGAGTTCCATAATACGGGCGCGGTCTGCCGTAAACAGGTCATCATAAATATTAATATGGCGCACGCCAAATTCCGTCCGTAAATATTGCATATGTTCATATATGTAAGATGCCGAATTATAACGGAAGCCCTTCTTGAAAACGGAACGGTCGCAATAGGAACATTGATACATGCAGCCCCGTGAGGTGATCATCGTCGCCCCGGGAGTATTGACATAACTGAATAAGGGCAGACGGTAATCTTGAGGAAAGCCTTTCAGCTTATCGTAAGCCGGGAACGGCAGGCTGTCCAGGTCCGTTATCGGAGGACGCGGTTGATTAGTAACCACGGTGGAATCTTGCCGCCAGATTAATCCCCTTATTTCGGCAGGATCAATACCCTGAGCAAGCTCGGCCATCGTCTCCTCGCCCTCGCCCACGCAGAGAAAGTCAAAGGCAGGGTAGGCGCGCAACAGCTCGCCTTGCAATGCGGAAACATGCACGCCTCCGCAAACCGTCTGAATGTGTGCCGCGTGTTCCTTGATTTTTTGTGCCATCTCCGCCGCATCGGGAAAAGAAGACGTCGTCGCCGAAAATCCGACAAGCTGCGGTTGAAAAGCAAGAATTTCCTTAACTTGTTCATTAAGATCAAAGGATACGCCCGGTCCAAGACAATCGTAAACAAAAACATCATTATTACGCTGTAACAGATAAGAGGCGATGGAAAGTAATCCCTGAGGAGCCATACGATTAGCGATAGCTGTTATGTCGTGATGACCTATAAACCAGTTAAAGCCTCGCGGGTGGACAAGCAAGATGCGCTTATTAACGCAGTTTCCCTTTTGCATGGTTTCACTATAATATCATATAAAAACTTTCTTTTTTTATGAGAGGAGTGTAAGCAAAGCGGTCTTGTATGTCAAGGGAATAAGGGAGGCGCGAGGGTGAGATTACCGCGTGCCAATCAATGAAAGATGACAGTTGTATGCCGGTTCTCGCAAAATAAGTGTTTTTCCGACTGTTCAAAGCTGTCAAAATATGATAGTGGACACGGGAGTGGCACATAGGAGACTTAAAGAAGTCACGAGGATTTAACGATGAAAACGCATACTGACATATCTGCTTTCTTTACAGGAATGGAATGGCATCGGAATCTCTTTTCTCTCCAGAATGATCTGAGCAGGGAATTTATTGTAGATGGCTGCACGTACGGACAGATCTATAATCTGGCAGCGGAAATCAGACATCTTCAGGCACCTTCAGGGAAAAGCCGCGCCATGCTCTGCCTATGCACCGACGATAAAGCTCTTATAGCCGCTGCCGTAGTCGCTTCCCTTTCAGGTGGTCCACAAATTATTTGCCCCTACGCCTTCTCCCGACAGGCAGTTGAGGAAGCGCTGGAAGTTCTTCCCTTTTCGTATATCCTCACGGAACGTCCCGGCGATTTCCCCTCCGGACCAGAAGTCATAATACCCTCCATATCAAACCACAAATCTGCTATGCCCGATGCGTTTATTGATGCGGATGATACTTTTCTCATGCTGTTTACAGGCGGGTCGACGGGGAAGCCGAAGGTATGGTCTAAGACTCCCCGAAACTTATTTGCGGAAGCATTGTATCTATCGAAATTATTTGCTATATCTCCCAATGACCTCGTTTTGTCAACGGTACCTCCCCGGCATATTTACGGCTTGTTGCATTCCGTCCTCATTCCCTTCATCTGTTCAGCCCGTATTCTGGGAGGAGTGTATACCTTTCCCCGAGAGATCCTCCGTACAGCTCAGGATTACAGAGCAACCATACTCGTCAGCATTCCCACGCATTACAGAGTTTTGAAGGTGGATGATTTGCATCGGCACGATCTCAGGATGGCTTTTTCTTCAGCTGGAGTACTGGATAAAGAGGACGCAGCATATTTCCACAGCAAAACGGGCTTGCACATTACTGAAATTTATGGATCCACGGAAACGGGCGGGGTGGCGACAAGGCATTGTTTGCTGGATGGTGACTCATGGCGTCCCCTCGACGTGGTAAACTGGAAGATACTTGATGGAATATTGCGTGTTAAATCCGCGTTCATTTCTCCCACTCTACCCCTAGATGAGGATGGTTTCTTTGCGACATCCGATCGAGCTGATTCGGAAGAAGATCAGAGATTCGCTTTACTAGGACGTGTGGACGATGTCGTCAAAATCGGAGGGAAAAGGGTAGATGTGGCTGCCGTACAGACCAAAATGAAACAGATTCCAGGGGTTCGTGATGCGGTGGTTATATCTCTTGCCGTTGGGTCAGGACGACAAAACGAACTCGCCGCCCTGGTGGTGACGCATCTCGACGTGCAGGAAGTGAGAAAAAACATGGTCATGGTAAGTGAAGCGTATGCCATCCCCAAGCGAATTGTCGCAGTCGAAAAAATCCCCTTGACGTCTGCAGGAAAGCATGACCGGATAAGCATTGAACGGATACTAATTCCCCCTGACAAAGCCGAGTTATCCGGTGTACGAGTTCTCCCGGATGATTGAACAACATATCTAATCGGTCTTTCCCAGGCACGCAGGCATATTTTTTGTACTGGAAAGTGAATATTAATCAGTCTCTTTTGCAGGGCCAATTCAAGCATCAGAATAACAATACGGCAAAGGGCAACGGAAAAGCACCCTCGCCATCAACCTCAGGAGTTGCAGATGATTCGTCGCATATTATTACCTTTGGATCCTTCGAAATACACTCAGACGGCAATCCTTTATGCCTGCCAGATCGCGAAACGGCAAAACTCGGAAATAACCGGCATGGTGGCATTGAACATTCCGGAAATTGAAAAATCCATCGGTCCGGTGCCGGTGGGGGGCCTTTACTGGGCGGACAAATTGGAACACGCCCGCATTGAGACGACAAAACTGCATATCGAAGCGCTCCTGGAACAATTTAAGAATGTCTGTGAAAAAAAAGGCGTCAAGCATTCAGAAGCTGAACTTCAGGGAAGCCCCAGTGAAATTATTATGCAACAAAGTATTTTTTATGATTTAGTGGTAATGGGGATAAAAACCTATTATTATTATAAAATGGCGGAAGACCCAGGCGTCTCGCTGGAAGAAATACTGCGCCATACCATTACTCCCGTCTTCGCAGCCCCGGAAAATTATGTCCCTATTAATAAAGTGGTGATCGCCTTCGACGGCAGTCTGCCGGCCGCCCGGGCGCTGCAGCGTTTTTCCCATCTTGCTGTGGCGAGAGATTTTGAGATTACGTTATTAATCGCCGATTCTAATAAGGAAAACGGGGAATATTATTTGCACCACGGGGAACAGTATCTGCACGCCCACGGTTTAGCAAATATCAAATGTGTGCGGACCAGTCAGCCGATCATTGCTGCCATGGAGGATCATTATCTCAATTATGCGGACATGGTTGTCATCGGCATGCACTCAAAAAATATAATCAAAGATTTTTTTGTTGGCAGCTTAACAAGATATCTTCTTGAAAAGGCGCAGAAGCCGTTGCTCATCGCACAATGAACATCGTACGATCCGGTAGCATCATCACCTGCCGGATAAAGCTTTTGACAGAAAGTCCAACATTTCCCCCCGGGTTTTTTGCTCACCAAGGGAGCTTATGTGGCCGACAACTTCGGATTTGATCAGTTCCCTGGGGGGCAGGGCTGCTTTGAAGAGGACTTCACTGTGATGGAAGGGCACAATCCTGTCCCCCGTTCCGTGTAAGAGCAGTAACGGGATGGGAGATATTTTCCTTACGCATTTGTCGGGACTGTAATCGTCGTTGAACAGCATGGACAGCGGATACTGGAGAGGCCAGGTCAAATAAATTCTCCCCAGTTTTTCCCGCGCGATCAGGCGGTAACTGGAAAAGGTACTGTCCGCAACAACCGCCGCAATCCTGCTCTTGTCGGGACTGTGCGCGGCCGTGTAGATGGCAATGGCGCCGCCGAGGCTCTGGCCGAAAATAATTATTTTCTCTTTGGCAAAAGGGGGCTCGTCGGCAATAAATTTCAATGCCGCTGCGGCATCCTGATGGACCCCGTCGATGGAGGGATGGCCTTCCGATTTGCCATAACCCCGATAGTCGAACGCGAAGACGTCGTATCCTGCCGCCACTAACCACAGCACGCTGTTTACATGCGAGCTGATATTCCGGGCATTGCCGGGCAGAAATAGAATGACTCCTTTATGCTCCCCCCGGCCAGGTAAAAACCAGCCATGCAACTTGAAGCCATCCGGCGTGTTGCAATAAACTTCCTGGTGTACGAAATGGCTTAAGTTGGGATTATCCAAAAAATCCTGTGTCGGCTGAAAGAAAAGATTCGTACAGCCGCAGCAAAGCAACAGGATGAGCAGGGCTCCCCATCTGGGCGCTTTGTTTTTGGAGGAAGAAGCGGACATGCGCCCCCGTTGCCTTTTATACCCTCGTTAGTCGGCGGTACTTGATGCGGTGCGGCTGGTCGGCTACGGCGCCCAGCCTGGCTTTGCGGTCTGCCTCGTACTCCGTATAATTTCCTTCATACCAGCACACCTTGCTGTCGCCCTCAAAGGCCAGAATATTGGTAACAATCCGGTCGAGAAACCAGCGGTCGTGACTGATGATCACCGCACATCCGGCAAAGTTCTCCAGGGCGTCCTCCAAGGCGCGCATGGCATTAACATCCAGGTCGTTGGTGGGTTCATCGAGCAGGAGCACGTTGGCGCCTTCCTTCAGGATGCGCGCCAGGTGGACCCGATTTTTCTCGCCGCCTGAAAGCTGAGCGATTTTTTTTTGCTGGTCGGCGCCGGCAAAATTGAAACGTGAAACATAAGCACGGGAATTAACCTGCTTATTACCCATTTGAATCACTTCCCGCCCCTCGGATACGACCTCCCAGACGGTTTTCTGCGGATCCAGAATGTCGCGGCTCTGATCAACGTAGCCCAGTTTGACCGTTTCTCCGATTCTGATTGCGCCGCTATCGGGTTTTTCCTCACCGGTGATCATACGGAACAGGGTCGTTTTGCCGGCTCCGTTCGGCCCGATGATCCCGACAATGCCGCCCGGCGGCAGGGCAAAAGTCATATTTTCCACCAGCAACTGGTCGCCATAGGCTTTGCTCACCGCTTCCACCTCAATCACCACCCTGCCGAGCCGTGGCCCCGGGGGGATGAATATCTCCAGTTCTTTCGCTCTCTTTTCACTTTCCTGACTTACCAATGATTCGTAGGAATTGACGCGCGCTTTGGCTTTGGCGTGGCGGCCTTTGGGGCTCATTTTGATCCATTCCAACTCTCGCTCCAGCGTCCGCTGACGTTCCGTTTCGCTTTTCTCCTCCACCCGCAGACGATTCTGTTTCTGCTCCAGCCAGGAGGAATAATTTCCCTTCCAGGGGATGCCCTGTCCCCGGTCCAGTTCCAGTATCCACTGCGCCACATTGTCGAGAAAATAACGGTCATGGGTAACGGCAATGACCGTACCCTCATAGTGTTGCAGATGGTGCTCCAGCCAGGCTACGGACTCGGCATCCAGGTGGTTGGTAGGTTCGTCGAGGAGCAGAATGTCGGGCTTCATCAGGAGCAGCCGGCAAAGGGCGACGCGGCGTTTCTCGCCGCCGGACAGCACCTTCACGGACATCTCGCCGGCCGGGCAGCGCAGGGCATCCATCGCCATCTCGAGCCGGGAATCGATATCCCAGGCATCCAGGTTGTCCAACTGCTCCTGAACTACCCCCTGACGCTCCATCAGCTTGTTCATTTCTTCGTCGGACATCGGTTCGGAAAATTTTTCCGCGATGGCGTTATATTCCTCCATCAGGTCCATAACCTGCTGCACGCCCTCTGCCACCACGTCCTTGACCGTCTTTGCCTCATCGAGCCGGGGTTCCTGTTCAAGAAAGCCTATGGTATAACCGGGGGAAGGGATGGTCTTGCCGGCAAAATCGCTGTCCACGCCGGCCAGGATGCGCAACAAAGAACTCTTGCCGGAACCGTTGGTGCCCAGGACACCAATTTTTGCGCCATAAAAATAGGAGAGAGAGATGTCCTTGAGAACCGCCCTTTTGTCGTAATACTTGCTTACCCCCATCATTGTGTAGATGATCTTGTTGCCTTCGTTGCCCATGAAGTTTTCTCTCCTTCTTGCTATAGGTACTCTGTGAAACCGCGCTCTACCAACGTTTCCACCACTTTTTTTACCTCCTGCGCCCGGTCCGCCGCACAAACCAGCAAGGCATCGGGAGTGTTTACGACAATCAGGTCCTTGACGCCTACCAGGGCGACCAACTTGTCTCCGCCATAGGCCAGACAGCGGACGGCATCAATGCTGATTAACTCCCTGGCATTGATGGCCACATGCCCGGCAGCGTCAGAGGGTATTACTTCCGGCAACGCCCCCCAACTCCCCACATCGCTCCAGCCGAAATCAGCAATGATAACCGCTACCTTTCCCGCCTTTTCCATAACGCCGTAATCGATGGATTCACTCTTGATCTCTCCATAGATGGCTTCAAGCAGTGGCTCCAGGGCGGTTTGGGCCTCCACGTCCGGGCAACGGAGCGGTTGGAGGGCCAGACAAAGGTCTGGCAGACACTGCTCCAGTTCACACAAGACAGCCTGTGTTTGCCAGACAAACATGCCGCTGTTCCAGTAATAGTTGCCGGCGGCCAGATATTCCAGCGCCTTTGCCAGCACCGGCTTTTCCGCAAAATGCGTCACCTGATAGGAACCCGCTTCGCAAAGCTCCCCGCCCGCTTCAACATATCCGTACCCCGTTTCCGGTCTGTCCGGCTTGATCCCCAGCGTTACCAGGAAACCTTGCTGCGCCAATGATTGAGCCCGCAGGAGCGTCCCCCGGAAGGCCTCCTCATCCCTGATATAATGATCGGCAGGGAGCACGGCCATCACCGCAGCAGAATCCCGGCGCGCGATAATACAGGCGGCCAGGGCGATTGCCGGCGCCGTGTTACGTCCTACCGGTTCGGCAATAACCTCGATGGAGGCATCGTGCAGATAATCCAATTGCGCCACCGTTTCCGCCGCCTGGAGGGCATTTGTTATCACCAGGATACCCTGGGGCTTCAGGGGCAGAACCCGCTCGACGGTCCGCTGCAGCATGGATTTTCCCCCGAAAACCGACATGAGCTGTTTCGGCTGCAGCCTGCGGGAAAGCGGCCAGAAACGGGTGCCGGCCCCTCCGGCCAGGATGACAATGTACATGGTTAACTCCTGTTCTTTTTTTCTCCCGGCATGATGAAACGGTACATCAGGGTTGCCAGGTAAGCGCCGCCCGCCCCGACCAGATCGGCCAGGAGATCGTCAAACTCGGCGGTTCTCGTCTTTGTGAATAAGCCTTGGGCGATTTCCAGCAGGCCGCCGATGCAGGCGGTTACCACGACGGCTTTCAACCAGCGCCATTTTACGGCGTCAGGGTCATCGCCGAAAGCACGGAAAGCCAGCAGGGCAAGTACGCCATAGGCAGCGGCATGTTGAAACTTGTCCCACCCGAAGAAGGCATCATCAATAGTCGGCGGTGCCGGCGTCAAGGAAAGCCAGACGATCAGGGTACAATAGACAATGAAGGGGAGCCAGCGGGACAAAAAGCGCTTTACCATGGATGTTTGCAAAGCTCCCGTAAGAATGATTATGAAAAGAAATTTTCCAATGTCAGATAGAGAGTTGCGGAAATGAGAGCTGAAACAGGAATGGTCAATAACCAGGCCCAGAGGATGGTGCCCGCCACCCCCCAACGTACGGCGGTCAGCCGGTGCGTGGTTCCGACCCCCATGATGGCGCCCGTAATGGTATGGGTCGTACTGACGGGAATCCCGGCAAAGGAGGCGCCGATAATAGCCAGGGCGGCCGCCGACTCGGCGCAGAAACCACCCATGGGGCGGAGCTTGGTGATCTTGGTGCCCATAGTCTTTACAATGCGCCAGCCGCCACACATCGTTCCCAAGGCAATAACGGTATGACAGAGCAGCACAATCCAAAAGGGGATATGAAACGTTGTCCCCAGGTAGCCGCGACTGAAAAGAATCATGGCAATAATTCCCATCGTTTTCTGAGCGTCGTTCATGCCGTGTCCCAGGCTGTACATCGCCGCGGAAAATAATTGCAGCTTGCGAAACAATTTATCTGCTTTGGCGACATTGGAATAACGGCTGAGGTTAAGGGTGAGCGCCATTAGCAAAAGCCCTAAAGCCATGCCGACTAAGGGGGAAAGGACGATAAAAACTGTCACTTTGGCAATTCCTTTATAAACCAGAACCTTAAGGCCGCCCTTTACTAAACCGGCGCCGATCAACCCTCCGATCAGGGCATGGGAAGAACTGCTGGGCAAGCCGAAATACCAGGTTATGAGATTCCAGATGATCGCGCCGCCCAAGGCCGCCAGGACGAGATGATCCTCCACAATCTCCGGACTAATAATCCCCGTACCAATCGTTTTTGCCACCGAAACGCTGATCATGAAAGCGGCGATAAAATTAAAAAAAGCCGCCCACATAACGGCATTCCGGGGAGAAAGGACCCGCGTGGAAACAACGGTGGATATGGAATTGGCCGAGTCGTGGAAGCCGTTGATGAAATCGAAAACCAGGGCCACAACGACGACAAAGATGACAAACAGGAGGGAATTATCCATGTTTCAATACAATACCTTCGGCAATGTTGGAAACGTCTTCGCAGACATCAATGGCTTCTTCCAGTCGCTCGTAAATTTCCTTCCATTTGATCAACTCAAAAACATCCTTCTCATTTTCGAACAACTGGGCAATCGTCTTTCTCAGGATCACATCGCCTTCATTTTCCAGGGTGTTGATCTCCACGCAGGCATCCAATATCCGGCGGGCGTTTTTCATGTCCCGCATCCCGTGGACAATGATTTTTATTTTGTTGACGGCCTTATCGAGAATCAGGGCCAGTTCAATGATGGCCTCAGAGGGAGTTTTTACCTTGTAGAGATTGATGCGCATGGCGGATGCCTCAATCATGTCGAGGACACTGTCCATTTTATTGACAAGGGCATAAATGTCCTCACGATCCAGAGGTGTCAGAAAGGTCGTATGCATCTTGGCATAGGTGGTGTGGGTGATTATGTCCGCCTCATGCTCAATTACCTTGAGGCGGGCGACTTTTTCGTCGGAGTAATCATATTTTTCCACCATTTCCAAAAAAAACTTGATCCCTTCCTCAATTTTATCGGCCAATTCCTCAAACAGATCGAAGAACTTCTCTTCCCTGGGTATAAAGCGCATATTCCCTCTCCTTCCACTGCCACTTTGCCTGCAATTTCAGTCCATTACATTGCCCTTTGCAGAGATATAAATCCGCCGTTTCTTCTATCCAATAACCGCACAAATAGCAAGGGATTTTCCTCTGTATGGTCTGCTTACGTGCTGTGGCTTGACGGCGCTGTCACCAGGCCTTCAACATAATGATTTTGCCGTCGCCGGGGGCGTAAAAATCTTCCAGGAAGGCCGTCTCCCGATAGCCGCACCCCCGGTAAAAGGCAACGGTTTCCGCGTATTGCGGGCGTGAGGAAGTTTCGATGTAAATCCTGCCGCCGCCCCGGTGGCCGATCAGGATTTCGCAATGAGACAGGATGGCTTTACCGAGGCCCTGGTGGCGAAGGTGATCGGCAACGGCCAGCCAGTAAAGGTCATAGCTTTGCCGCGTACCTGGGATGGGGCCGAAACAGGTGTAACCTGCCAGCTCACCTCCCAGTTCTGCAAAAAGGAAGAAATAGCCGCTTTTTTCCCCTTGGCGCAGCCGTTCTTCCACCAATTCCACGGCAACATCAATTTCTGCGTTGGAAAAAAAACCGCTGGAACGGACAATCGCCTGGACAAGCTCCCGGTCCTGGTCAAAAACTTCCTGGCGATAGGTAACAACTTTGGTCAACATAGCGTGTCTTGCGGCGGCAGATCCCTGATAATCCGATCAATCAGGGCCTGATAATCCAGTCCGGCCTGGGCGGCGGCGGCGACAAAACCGCCATCAAGAGAAATACAGGGGTTGGCATTGACCTCCAGCACCCAGGGGCGGCCAGCTTCATCCACCCGGAAATCGACGCGGGCATAGCCACGCAGTCCAAAGAGTTGCCAACACCGGGCAGACAGCTCGGCTAATTGCGTCAGCAATGGTTCATCTTCGCCGGGGAAGGCAAAACTGCGGCAGGTGTGCCCGTATTCAAAAGAGTCGGCCATCCATTTGGCGCGGTAGCAAACCATGCGTACCTTATCGCGGGGATAATCGACAAAGATTATCTCGGCGGGAGGCAATACCGTCTGACCCGCAACGCTTCCCAGCAGGGAAACGTTGAACTCTCTGCCTTCAATGAAAACCTCTGCGAAGCAAGGGCCACCAAGGAGCTGCTGCAAGGCCAGGATTTTCTGCCGTACCTGTCCAGGTTCGGCTGGACAAAAGACGGCGTTCTCATCCAATCCCAGGGAAGCATGTTCCCACACCGCTTTGACGATGAAGCGGGTCTCCGCCTGTCCAGAGGGCAGGGGAGCGTCAAAGGTTAAAAAATCCGGCGTGGCGATTCCGGCAGCACGCAGGATTTTTTTCGCCGTAAGCTTGCTGGAGGTCAGGAACATGGCCTCTGCCTGCACGCCGGTGTAGGGAAGGGATAGCGCATCCAAGAGCAACGGGGCGCAGGCGATCAGGCTGCCCCGGCCGGCGATCCCCTCTACAAGGTTAAAAACGAAGGCCGGTTGCAGGTTTTGCAATTGAGCGGCAGTTTGGTCCATGTTCAGGGAAAAGACGAGGGGAACAGGTTCATATCCCAACCGGGCCAGGGCTTGGGAGACACAACCCACCTGCACCAGGACGTCCTGTTCGTCCGCAGCAGCCCCCTCCTTAACCTGCCCGTGCAAGACGACAACCTTCATGCGGCCCTGCCCGGATAGTCCGGCTGACGCTGCCAGGCTGCCTCCATGATGAAGCCGATGAGTTGCCGGTAGGTGATGCCTTTTAAAGCGCAGATGATGGGCAGATCGGAATGCCGGGGGTGCAAGCCTGCCAGGGGATTAACCTCCAGAAAGCGGGGTTTCCCCGCAGCATCGGCGCGGAGATCGACGCGGCCGGCATCGCGGCATCCTAGTGCCCGCCAGGCATTAAGGGCAGTTACTTCCGCTTGAATCGCGGCTGCATCATCAACCAGCCGATATTCCACAAGCTCGGCGTAGCGTTCCTTATTAACGTAGGAATAGGCGTGTTTTTCGGCCTGCTCTTTAAGCATGATCTCTACCGTGCCCAGAACGCGGGCCTGCTCGCCCGTGCCCACGATCCCCACAGTAAATTCGCGGCCGGGAAGATAGGTTTCCACCAATACCGGCTGGTGGTACTTTTCCAGCAGTTGTCGACAAACGTCCCCCAAGGCTGTTTCCGAGACAATTTTTGAAGCATCGCTGACGCCCTTGCCCGTTCCTTCGGCGACGGGTTTGGCAAAGAGAGGAAAAGGCAGTTTTACCTGCGGCAAATCCGCCAGGGTCTGCACAACGAAAAAATCCGCCGTAGGAATCCCCCAGGAACGGACGATTGTTTGGGTCATGCCTTTATGGAGCGTGAGTGCCAGCGCCAGGGAATCGGAAAAAGTGCAGGGGAGCCGGTAGGCTTCAAGCAGGGCCGGGATCTGTGCCTCCCGGCTGAACCCGTATAAACCTTCGGCGATGTTAAAGACCATGTCCCAACACTCGCCTCTGGCCAGGCGTTCAACCAGAGCCTTGATATTGCCAATGCGCCGAACGGCATAACCGAGAGCTGACAAAGCTTCTTCCAGGGCATCGATGGTATCGACCCGGTCAAATTCGGCCGTTTCTTCTTCCGAGAAGCCGGCAGCCAGATAATCACGGCGCAGATCGTAGGTGATCCCAACATGCAACTGCTTCGTCTTCTTTACCATTCGCCAAGGTAACTCCGTAAATTGACAAGCTTTATGTCAATGAAAAATTTCATGCGTCGGGATGCAATCGGGATAACGATAGAGCCCGCCGGCATAGTTCCGGAGAATGAGCTCGTTGCCTTCCTTACCCACCAGATATTCTGGTAAAAGGGGAATCTTGCCGCCGCCGCCGGGAGCGTCAATCACATAAGAGGGAACGGCATAACCCGTTGTGTGGCCTCGTAACCCCTGGATAATTTCCAGGCCCTTACTGATGGGAGTGCGAAAATGGTATGATCCGGGAATGGGATCGCACTGGTAGAGATAATAGGGTTTTACCCGGAATTGGAGCAACCCGCGCACGAGGCGCGTCATCGTTTCCACGTTATCATTGATCCCGGCCAGGAGCACCGTCTGGCTGCCCAGGGGGATGCCGGCGTCGGCCAATCTCTTACATGCCTGATACATTTCCGGCGTCAATTCTTCCGGGTGGGTGACATGCAAACTCATCCACAGGGGATGATAGCGCTTCAAGACGCGGACCAGGGCTGGCGTGATCCGCTGTGGCATGACTACCGGCACCTTGGTGCCGATGCGCACCATCTCCACATGGGGAATCATTTTCAAGCGCGCCAAAAGCCACTCCAGCCGTTCATCGCTCAAGGTGAGCGGATCGCCGCCGGAGAGCAGGACATCGCGAATCCCGGGATTGCCCGTAATGTAGGCAATCCCCTTCTCCCAGCTCCTTTCGTCGCATCGTGGATGATTGCTGCCGCCCACCAGACGCGAACGGGTGCAGTAGCGGCAGTAGGTGGAACAATAGTCGGTAACGAGAAAGAGGACGCGATCGGGATAGCGGTGCACAATGCCCGGTACGGGGCTGTCACGTTCCTCTTCCAGGGGATCACCCTGTTCCCCGTTGCCAAAAGCGCTTTCCTCCAGGGAAGGGATTACCGTGCGCCTCAGCGGGTGACTCGCATCGTCAGCGTGCAGCAAACTGGCATAATAAGGCGTGATCGCCAAAGGCATGGCTCTGCCCCGCTCGACGGCAAGCCGCTCCATGCTGGAAAGCCTGAGGATTTCCGAGAGGCGGTCGGCATCGGTGATGCGATTT
>Ga0082335_1003824_pt1 | contig 23928 bp, 8 predicted proteins | sample Subgrocontami58m_FD_72375 | JGI IMG/M metagenome (GOLD analysis project Ga0082335, IMG submission 72375) | Subsurface groundwater microbial communities from S. Glens Falls, New York, USA - GMW37 contaminated, 5.8 m (SPADES assembly) (version 2) ...
TGGCCGCGCCCGTGAGGCTCCACGAGTCGGCGTAGGTGCCGGCATTCGTGTGCGTCGTGTTCAGGGTGACGGTGCCAACGGTGGCGCCAGTCTCTCCATTCACGCCGGTGATCGACGCGACCGTCGCCGAATGCGGCTGACCGTCATACGTCACGTTATAGGGCGTGACCACGACGGTCGCGCTCGCCTTGGCGATGTTGAGCAAGAGAGTCTTTGTGCCTGTGCCGCCACTGTTTTGGGCGGAAAGGTTCACGCCAATGAGCCCCGATACCGTTGGCGTGCCGGAAATCACGGCGCCGCTGAGCGTGAGTCCGGCCGGCAAGTTAGTCGCGCCAAAAACGACTGGCGAAATGTCCGCGGTAATCGTGTAGCTGAACGGCGCACCATAGGTGGCGCTGGCGTTGGCCGAGCTGGTAATGACCGGTGCCGGGTTGGGCAGCACGGTCACGACCACCGTATCCGTGTCAGACGCGCCGGCCCCATCGGTAACTGTTAGGGTGATGGTGTGCGTGCCCACGGATAGGGTCACGGTCGGGCTTGCGCCGCTGGCGGTGCCGAAATCACCAGACCAGGTGAAGGTGATCGGGGATATCGTGGAACCCGTTTCAGATCCGTTGAGCTGGACCGTTGCGCCGCTGGCAGAGGTTGCCGTCACGGTTTGGTCGAGGCCGGCGTTGGCGATCGGAACGTCGGCAGCCAATTGCGCGACGCCGATGGTGAAGCCGTTCCAAGCTTCGGCGGCCAGGCTCTCCCAATGCACCGTGGAGAAGGCGCCGCGGAACTGCAGCGCGCCATGGGGCTCGTTTCCACCAAGTGGGTTCGTGTCTTGCAGGAGCTGATATTGGGTCACACCGCCGACGACCGCGGTGACCTTTTTAGACGATCCAGCGCCCCAGTAACCTTGGTTGCGCACAATGCCATCACCAAAACTGAGGAGGTCGAAGTCCTGATCGAACCCGTAGCCATTGCCGTTGAGGCTTACGTAAGCGAAAACCGGGCTCGCGATCGCAATCGGCAATCCCGTGCTGGCATCCGTGAATTCCAGCGTGTTGGTGCCCTTGAACTGTAGCGCGATGATGTCGTTCTTATCGCTCGGGGCTCCGCCGCCGTCCGGGATGTTGGGGACTTTGGCGCTCGTGTAGGGCGACCGGGCGGGATTCCTCGTTGCGGATGCGAAGCTGCCATCAGTAAAGTAATCGGTGCCGCCGGTAAACTGGGGGAAACAGATGCCAGGCCAACCCCCACCGCCCGGCTCCTGTGTTGGGGGCGTGTATTTCACGTTGACCGTCGTGGAACCCCCGCCGGTTCGTGGCACGACCATCTGGCCGACATACTTCGTAATACCGCCAGACGTCTCGCTGCCCGTCCAATTAACCCAGTTGATCGGTGGCGGCCCGACTTCTTCCACCACGACATCATCAATCCAGCTGGCATTACTGTCGACGAGCGAGGCCTCGGCGATGGTAAGGGTCGTCGTCGTGCCGATAGCCGTGAATAGATAGGTCACGGTCTTTTCCTGGCCCAAGCCGTTTGTCGCCGTGAACGGGTTGTTGCCCGTGGCCGTGACCGTGAAGGCCGTCGTGCTCTGGCCACCCGGCGCACTTACAAGGCCACCGTTGAAGGTGCGGATCGAGGCGCGGTAGGTCTTGCCCGGAGTGGTGGCGAAACTCTGCGAGATTGAGCCATTACCCTGGAAGTCCGTCAGGTCCACCCAGCGCGACGCGTTGTTCGGCCAAAAGGTGGTGTTGCTGTTCACGAGGTAGACCTTCGCGTTGATGGTCCATCCCGAGATCGCGGTGCTGCCGGGGGATAGCGTGCCAAACAGTGTCGCTGTTTCGAAGCCGCCGTTGGTGATGAGGTTGGTGGCGGCATGGCTGGTAACCGCGAGTGCGGCCAGCCCGAAAACAGCCGGCCAAATGCGCGCGAAGGAAACCAAGCAACGGCCAAGCCGGCCGGATCGAAGATACGGGATAGCATGCATGTGGGGGTGGGAACTAACGGGTGGGTTCTGAGCAGATTGGGCGCATGGAAGCCCGCTCGGCTCGCCGTTGACTGGAACGCCCCGGATATGACACTCGCAGGCGATTGGCGCAAGGTTGCGGTGACGAAAGACCCGGAATTTGTGACCGGCGACCGGCGGCGCAGCCTGGCGCCCGACGCAGGGACCAAGGACTCCGGTTCAGATGCTGCGCATGCCATCCGGCGGTGAATGGGGGACACCCGCAGCCACAAAAAAAACGGGCCCGCCGTTGCCGGCGGGCCCGTGTGCGAAGACGCCCGGGAATAGAATCCAGCTACTTACCCTGGCTCTTCGGCACGGAAACAGTGACCGTCCTGGTGCTCGCGTTGCCGGCGGCGTCCTTGGCCTGGACCGTGATCGTGTACGTGCGGCCGTTGCCGGTGCCGCTGCGTTCGGCGCGCAAGTTAACCGTGAGGTCGCCGGTGACTTGGATGTCGTTCGGCGTATCGCCATCGCCGAGACCGTTGTCGGGCTCGCTGCTCGTGACGGAGATAATCTTGAGCGAGACGACGCCGACGAGATCGCTGGCGGTGGCGCTAACGGTGACGGCGACCATCTTGTGATTCGGCGGCCAGAGCGTCGGCGCGTTGGTGCTCAGGCTCGTGATGACGGGCGGCGTGGTGTCTTTGATGACATCGGTGATCGTCGTGGAGCCGATGTTGTTGTAGTTGGCGGTGCCCGCGAAGCTCCACGTGTCGGCGGCGTAGATGCCGACATTGGTGTGGGTCGTATTCAGAGTGACGGTGCCGACGGTGGCCCCGGACTCGCCGTTCACGCCGGTGATCGACGCGACGGTGGCGGAGTGTGGCAGGGTATCAAACTCCACGTTGTAAGGCGTGACCACGACAGTCGCGGTGGCCTTGGCGATCGTGTTCGTGATCGCTGTGCTGGCGATGTTGTTGTAATTGGCCGCGCCCGTGAGGCTCCACGAGTCGGCGTAGGTGCCGGCATTCGTGTGCGTCGTGTTCAGGGTGACGGTGCCAACGGTGGCGCCAGTCTCTCCATTCACGCCGGTGATCGACGCGACTGTCGCCGAATGCGCCTGACCGTCATACGTCACGTTGTAGGGCGTGACCACGACGGTCGCGCTCGCCTTGGCGATCGTGTTGGTGATTGCCGTGCTGGCGATGTCGTTGTAATTGGCCGTGCCCGCGAGGCTCCACGAGTCGGCGTGAGTGCCGGCATCCGTGTGCGTCGTGTTCAAGCTGACTGTGCCAACGGTGGCGCCGGTCTCGCCATTCACGCCGGTGATCGACGCGACCGTCGCCGAATGCGGCTGACCGTCATACGTCACGTTGTAGGGCGTGACCACGACGGTCGCATTCGCCTTGGCAATCTCGATCGCCACGCTGCCGCTGGCGTCGTTGTAATTCGTGCCGCCGGTGAACGTCCAATTGGCGGTGCCGCCGGGCGTGTTGGTGAAGCTCGAGCCCAGATTGAGGCCGGAACTCAAGTCCGCCCCGCCCACACCCCTGGCCGAGCCGGTGGCCCCGTGTGCGGCTCCGTCGTAAGTTCCGGTGTAGCCGTCCACGGCCACCCTGGCATCGGCCTTGTTGATCACGATTACCACGCTGCCGCTGGCGTCGTTGTAGTTGGCGCCGCCGGCGAACGACCAGTTGGCCGTGCCGCCGGGCACGTCCGTGAAAGATGCACCGAGGCTCAGGTCCGAACTCAAGTCCGCTCCGCCCACGCCGGTGGCTGAGCCGGTCGCTCCGTGTGCGGCACCGTCGTAGGTTCCGGTATAGCCGTTCACGGTGACGGTGGCATCGGCTTTCGCGATGGTGTTGGTAATGGCGGTCGTCGGGATGCTGTTGTAATTCACGCTGCCGGTGAAGCTCCACGAGTCCGTGTAGGTGCCGGCACTGGTGTGCGTCGTGTTCAGGGTGACCGTGCCAACGGTGGCGCCAGTCTCTCCATTCACGCCGGTGATTGACGCGACCGTAGCCGAATGCGGCTGACCGTCATACGTCACGTTGTAGGGCGTGACCACGACGGTCGCGCTCGCCTTGGCGATGTTGAGCAAGAGAGTCTTTGTGCCTGTGCCGCCACTGTTGTGGGCGGAAAGGTTCACGCCAATGAGCCCCGATACCGTTGGCGTGCCGGAAATCACGGCCCCGCTTAGCGTGAGTCCAGCCGGCAAGTTGGTCGCGCCAAAACTGGTTGGCGAATTGTCCGCGGTAATCGTGTAGCTAAATGGCGCACCATAGGTGGCGCTGGCGTTCGCCGAACTGGTAATGACCGGCGCCGGATTCGGCAGGACGGTGATCAGGACGGTGTCCGAGTCGGTAGAGCCGGCCGCGTCGGTGACATACAGAGTGACGGTTTGATTGTTTCCGACCGGCATAGTCACCGCGGGATTTTGTCCAGTCACAGTGCCGAACGGGCCAGTCCAAGCGTAAGTGAAGGGAGTCTTCGTGGAGCCCGAGGCTGAGCCCGAGAGGTTCACGGTTGCCCCGCTAGGCGACGTCGCGGTTACAGTTTGGTCGAGGCCGGCGTTGGCGATCGGAACGTCGTCAGCCAATTGAGCTACACCGATGGTGAAGCCATTCCAGAATTCGTTAGATAGGCTCTGCCAAGTTACCGTGGAGAAGGATCCGCGGAACTGTAGTGCGCCGTGAGGTTCGGTTACATAAGATGGGAATCCCACTTGCAGAAGCTGATATTGGCCCGCCACCGCCGTGCTCTTGTAAGAGGAGCCGGCGCCAAAGTATCCCTGATCGCGCACGGTGCCATCGCCGAAGCTGAGAATATCGAAGTCCTGATTGAACCCGTAGCCGTTGCCATTGAGGCTCACGTAGGCGAAAATCGGACTCGCAATTGAAATCGGCGACCCGGAGCTATCCGTGAATTCCAGCGTGTTGGTGCCCTCATACCTCAGCGCGATGATATCGCCTTTGTCGTTCACGCCGCCGCCGCCATCCGGGATGGTGGTAACTTTGGAACTCGTGTAAGGCGACTTGGCCGGAACTCTCCCCAATCCTCCGGCGTTCCCTTGCGCAAAATAGTCGGTGCTGCCCGATGTTTGGATGAAAGCGATACCGGGAGTGCTCGGGCTGTAGTAATCTGTCAATTGGTTCGGTGGCGTGAATTTCACGGTGACGGTGGTGGAGCCCCCGCCGGTTCGCGGCACGACGATTTGGCCGACATACTTCGTCACGCCAGGAACCGACGTCGTATCAGTGCCCATCCAATTAACCCAGTTGGTCCCTGGCGTAGGGGGAACAACTGTCAGCACCGCATCGTCCGCGTAGGCCAAAGGCGTGCCAGTGGGGCCGCCGCTAAACATCTTCACGAATAATTCGGCAGCAAGATAGTCTGTGTCGCTAGTCAGCGTAGTGGTCACGGTAGCAGTCTGCCATGTGGACGTATCGGTATCCAACGACACGAGAGGGGAAGCGACCGCCGGCCCGGAGCGATTGTCGGTAAGAGGGTTGGAGTCCATGACAGCGTTCCCAACGGAAACGGCCGCTTGCAGCGGGAACGGAGCAATGGAACTCGACGTCAGCCAAGAGTTGAACTTGACCGAGAAGGTGACCACGGAACCAGCTTTGAAGGGGCCTTTGACGATTTGGTTGGATTGCGCTGCAGTCCCACCACCGGAATGATTTATCTGCAGCATCTGGCTGCCAAGCGGAGTGATGCCATTGGCGGCACCACTCACGGACCCGCTTTCCGTTCCCCACACGCCGGGAGAAGTCTGGCGCGCATAACCATCCAAGGGATTGCTGATGCCTTCAAAATCACCGGCGACCAGCAGATTGGGCTGGGCCTGTGCGAGCGAGGGCGCGGACACCGCAAGCGCGGTCAGTGCGAGAACAGCTGGCAACGCGCGCGCGAAAGAAATCAGGCAACGGCCAAGCCGGCCGGATCGAAAAGCATTCATACTGGGTGGGAACTGACGGGTGGGTTCGGAGCAAGCTGGGCGCATGGGAAGCCCGCAAACTAAGCTCGCCGTGGATGGGACGCTGCGAGTATTGCACGCGCAGCCGATTGGCGCGAGGTCGCGGTGACGAACGACCCGGAATTTGTGACGGGCGACCGGCGGCGCCGCGGGGCGCCGCTGACCAGGGCATCAGAAACCAAGGATCAAAAGACTCCGAATCAAAGCTCCCGGCCGAGCGCGCTGAGCCGCGCGCGGAGCTCGGGCAGATAACGGAAGCTGGCGCGCACGGGATCGGCGCGTCCGTCGAGCTGGAGCAGCGTCGTCTGCTCGGTCTGTCGAAGCGAACCGCGATAGCGGGCGAGATTGACGATGGTCGTCCGGTGCACGCGCACGAATTGCGCCGCGGGCAACGCGTCCTCCCACGACCGCAACGTCCGGCGAACCAGCAGCCGCATGCCGCTGCCCAGGTGCACCGCCGAGTAGTTTTCCTCGGACTCGATGTCGGTGATGTCGGCCAGCGCGACGAAGCGCGTCGTGCCGTTGCCGGTTTTGAGATGAACGAGATCGGTGGGAATGAGGCTGCCGCTTGGGGGCGGGGAGTCGACAGCGCCCGCCACCACCCGCCGGAGCGCCGCTTCGAGCCGCGCCGGCGCGATCGGCTTCACGAGGTAATCGAGCGCGTTGATCTCGAACGCGCGCACGGCGTACTGCGAATGTGCGGTCACGAATATGGTCCGCGCCTCCGGCCGGACGTGCGGCAGCAGTTCGAAGCCCGTGCCGCCGCGCAGCTCCACGTCGAGCAGCACGAGATCGTAGTCGGCGGCGCGCAGCAGCTCCTCGGCCGCGGCGAGGCGGCCGGCTTCACCGACGATGACGACATCGGCATGCGCGGCGAGGAGACGACGGAGGTCGTCGCGCGCCGCCGGTTCGTCATCAATGACGACCGCCTTCAATCGAGTTTCGAGTGCCATGGGACGAAGGGAGAATCAAAACCACCGGGTCGGCGGTTCTCCGGGTTTCGGTCAACGCACCGGCCGGCTGCTTCAATTTCAAACGCACGAACACCCAGCCGCCGTGCGCCTCAGTGCGGAATTCGTGCGCGTCGCGATACAGCCTTCGCAGGCGCTGGTGCAGATTCTCCATGCCGATGCCGGTCGAGCCCTGGCGGTGCGGGCTGTTCGCCCCGACCCACTCGCCGGTGTTCGCGACCTCGATGGCCAGACCGTCCTCGTCACAGGCGATGCTCACACGGATCTGCAGCGTCCCCGGCGACGTCCGGCCGCCGTACTTGATCGCGTTCTCCACGAGCGGTTGCAGGAGGAAGGCCGGCAACGGCAACGGGCGCGCGGCCGGATCGATGCGCAGCTCGACCTGCAATTCATCGCGCCAGCGGGCTTTCTCGGTGTCGAGGTAACTCTCGATTAGCCGGACCTCGGCCTCGACCGTCGCACTGCTTTCGTCGCTGCGCGTGAGCGCGATCCGGCAGAAATCGGCCAGCCGCTCCACGGTCTTTCCGGCCGCCTCGGGCGAGGAGAAGACGAGACTGCGCAGCGTCGTGAACGCGTTGAGCAGGAAGTGGGGATTGAGCTGATACCGGAGCAGCTCGAGCCGCGCCTTTTCCTCGGCGAGCTGCGCGGCGATTTTTTCGTCGAGTTCGAGCTGGTGCAGTCGCGCGAGCTCGGTGTTTTGCGTGGCGAGCTGCGTGTTGCTTTGGGCGAGTTCGCGCGTGCGTTCGGCCACGATTTGTTCGAGCCGATCGGCCCGTCGGCGCAGCGCGCGTGTGCGCAGGCGTACGATGCCGGCGATGCCGAGCAGTCCGAGCACCCCGTAGCCCGTCCGCGCCCAGTGCGTAGCCCACCACGCCGGCGCGATCGAGAATGCCAGGACGGTCTCCGGGCTCGCGCGACCGGTGTCGTCGCGCGCCTGCACCCGAAACGTGAACGCGCGCCACGGCAGGTTGGTGAGATCGCGTTCCGCCTGGGACGACCACGCGCTCCAATCGCGATCCAGCCCCTCCAGACGCGTGCGGTATTCGATGTGCGTCGCACCGGTGTGGTCGGGCGCAAACGAGGGCGCGGCGAATTGAATCCGCAGCGCGTCCTGGTGCGGCGGGAGCCGCAATGGCGGCGAGTCGCGAGAAGCAGCGGGGCCGTTTGCGCCCGCGAAGAGCAGCTCGCCGGCGGCGGTCTCGATGCGTCGCACGACCGCCACCGGCGGGGCGGACGACCGGGTGGGCTGCCACGTCAGGTCGCGAGATACGAGCGCGCCGTGACCGCCAATCCACAGCGTCTGCGTCTTCATTTCGTGGAAAAGCGTCGTCGGTCGCAGGTGGCGGAGTGGTTCGCCGGGCAGCAGCTCCACGCGCCACCGCTCGGCGCCGTCCGCGACGAGTCGCGCGATGGCGCCCGACGGCGGGCCGGCTTGCACCCAGATCGTGCCGTCGCCGCTGACGTGGACGCGGACGATCGGACTCGGCCGCGGCTCCGGGCCTACGAGCGCGGTCATCCCCGCGATTCGCGTTTCCGGCACGAAGCGAAGCGCGGCTTCCTCGAAGCGCAGCAGCCGGCCGGCGACCAGTGCGACACTCTTTTCGCCGAGCAGAAACATGGCCGTCGGCTGCGTGGGCAGACCTTCCGCGCGGCCAAACCGCGCGACTGGCGCATCCGGCCGAAGCCCGCCGCGAAAATCTATCCGCCGGACGGCGCCGCTGTACCCGGCCCATACGATGCCCTCCGGTGATTGGAGCAGCACTCGCGCCGAGCGGTTCACTGCCGCCACCGGCCCATACGAGACCCATTTGCCGGCCTCAAAGCGGGCCCAGCGCACGCCTTGATTGCACCCGTGCACATACCAGCCGGGCTGACCCGCGAGCGGCAGGATGCCGTAGTAATTGCGGTTCTCGAGTTCGCTGGGCCGGGGATCGACTGCAGGCCGGAGCGCGAGGAGAGTTGACGACTCCACAAACAGCCAGTCGCCGTGGGCCTCGATGTCGCGCACTGGCATGTCGGCTTCGGGCATCGGTTGAAATCGGCCGTCTGGTCCGCGCTCGGCGAGTCCCTCCGTGCCCGCGGCGAAGAAACGGCTGGCTGGGCGGGCCAGCGAGTGAATCGTGCCCTCGACGCCCTGCGCGGGCCCGTGCAGCGCGTAGGGCGAGTCGAGCTGCACGCGCGCGATGCCGTTGCGGTAGGTCGCCCACACGCCGCCGTCGCGATCCGCCATCACATCCGTCACCAGATTTGCCGGCAGACCGCGCGCGCGACCGAGCATCTGCAAGACGCGCCCGGCGCGATCGCAGACGACGATCCCGTCTTGCTGGGTGGCGAAAACGCCCCGGCCGTCGGCGAGAAACGCCGCCCGTTGCGTGCCGGTCGTATGGGGCAGCTTGCCTTTGAGCGTCAGGGTCTGGCCATCCCAGCGCTCGGTGCCGGCGACCGTCAGCAATTGCCACGAGCCGTCCGGCTCCGCCTGCGCGCCACACACCGTGTAGCGGAGTCCCGGCACGCGTTCGAGGTTTCCGGCCCGGAGGCGAAACACCACGTTGCCCCCAATCATCACGTACGGTTCAGCGCCAATTTTCCAAAGTCGCAGCGTCACCACCGCCGAGCCTTCGGCGACCTTCCAGATTCGCGCGGGACCGTCGTCCAAATCGAACCCGATCAGATTTGCATGGTCGGCGAAATACATCGTTTGCGGCGTGGCGATGCAGCGCGCCAACAAGACTCGGAATTGAAACCTGGGCGGCAACCGATTGCGGAGCGACTGCACCTGGAGTTGGCCGCGTTCGTCGGGTTCGAGGCGGATGATATCGCCGTTGGTGACACCCCAGATGCGTCCGCGGGCATCGACCGCCAGCGCGTTCACGACGCCGCCGTCAGGCACGGGCAGGAGCCGCCAGCGCGCCCCGTCGAACTCGAGCACACCGCTGCCGTTGCCGATGTAGATCAGCCCGGTGCGCGGATGCTGAATCACGCAGGTGTTCTCCGGGTGCGCGCGGTAGTCGTCCGGCTGCCACACGCTGAGGAACGGCGTGCCGGTCAGGCGGGGATTCGCGTTCCGCACGGTCTGGGCCGACAGCGACTCTGCGGCCAAGGCAGTGGCCGCAAGCGCGAATAGGCCCAACGCGCAGCGGGAAGCGACGAAGGGAAGATGTAGCTGGACGATGCCCGTACGAAGATAAAATCGAAACGCGACGGCGAGAAAATGTTTGTGCGGGAAACTGCAAATGTTCTGCGAGGCGGCCGTAGCACGGTCAACCTGACCGTGCTCGAGCCTTTCCGGCCAGCCGAACGCGGTCAGATTGACCGCGCTACCCAAGACGTGCGTTCGCTCCAGGAGGTCTTGAAATGAGCTTTGAATGACAAACCACTCCCGCGCTTCGGCTGTGCTGCGCGGGCAGCCGGAATTTCGCGGCCGGCGGTAAGACCGACTTTCTTTTCCCCTGACAACCTGCGGCCCGCTCGCGACACTCGCGCGATGGCCCGTTGTCGTCTTGCGCTCCTCGCCGCGTGGTCCGCCGTCGCCGTCTTCGCGGCCGCACCGACTCATTTTCAGGTATCCGGGATTTACCCGCATCTCGCCACGTTCAACTCGCAGGGCGAGTGCGGGACCGGCGCCGTGGTGCCGTGGGCGGACCGGCTGTGGGTGGTCAGCTATTCGCCGCACCAGCCGAAGGGTTCCGACGACAAGCTGTACGAGATCACTCCGGACCTGCGGCAGATCATCCGACCCGAAAGCATCGGCGGCACGCCGGCGAATCGGTTCATCCACCGCGAGTCGCAGCAGCTCTTCATCGGCCCTTACGCAATCGACCCGCAGCGCAACGTGCGGGTGATTCCCTACACGAAGATGTTCGGCCGGCCCACCGGCAACGCGCGGCACCTGATCGATCCGGCCGGCAAGATTTACTATGCGTCGATGGAGGAGGGGTTCTACGAGGTCGACGTGCACACGCTCGCGGTGACCGAACTGTTTCGCGACGAGCAGTTGAAGGAGCCATTTCGGCGCGCGGACCTGCCTGGCTATCACGGCAAGGGACTCTACTCGGGCCAGGGCGTGCTGGTCTATGCGAACAACGGCGAGCACGGCAAAGACGCCTTGTCGAAACCGGACATCCCGAGCGGCGCGCTGGCGGAGTGGGATGGCCGGAGCGACAGCTGGACGGTCGTACGGCGAAACCAGTTTTGCGAGGTGACCGGTCCCGGCGATCTGTACGGTAACCGGAATCCGGCGACGGATCCGATTTGGACCATTGGCTGGGATCATCGGTCGCTGATCCTGATGGTGCGCGATGCCGCTGGAAATGTAGGCGGGGTGCCCTCCCGTCTCCGCCCTGCGGGCTCCGACGCGGCCGGTGCGGATGGGCGCGCCGAAACCGCGGTGAAGGCGGCACCCCGCGATCCGAATGCACGAATCAATCCGCGGGGTGAGGACACCCCGCCTACATTGGCTGATCGCGGGAATTGGCACGCGTACCGGCTGCCGAAGGCGAGCCACGCGTACGATGGCGCGCACGGCTGGAACACCGAGTGGCCGCGAATTCGCGATATCGGCGAGAACGATCTGCTGATGACGATGCACGGCGCGTTCTGGCGTCTTCCCAGGGATTTCGCGCCCGGAAAATCCTCCGGCCTCGGCCCGCGTTCCAATTACCTGAAGGTCGTGGCCGATTTCACGCGCTGGGGCGACCGGCTCGTGCTCGGCTGCGACGACACTGCGATGAGTGAGTTCCTGAACAAGCGCCGCGCGAAAGGGAAACTCGCCGCGCCCGGCCAGTCGCAATCGAACCTGTGGTTCATCGAGCCGGCGCAGCTCGATCAGTTTGGGCCGGCGATCGGCCGCGGTGCAGTGTGGCTCGAAGAGCCGGTCAGGCACGACGTGCCGTCGGAGCCCTACCTGTTTTCCGGGTTCGAACAACGGATGCTCCATCTGGCGCACGAGGGCGGGGCACCGGCCACCTTCACGCTCGAGGTGGATCGCGAGGGCGACGGGCGCTGGACGAAGCTGCGCGACGTCGTCGTGCCGGGCGGCGGCTATGCGTGGACGGTTTTGGCGGCGCAGGAGAAGGGCGCGTGGATCCGGCTGCGCTGCTCGCGCGACTGCAGCCGGGCGAGCGCCGTTTTTGCGTACCGCAACCGCGATCGGCGGACGGAGCGCGCTGATGCGCGGTTCGACGGAATTTCCGGCGGCGGTGCGACCGCCGCCAGCGCTGGGTTGCTGCACGCGCGCGGCAAGGGCCGGAAGACGCTGGGATTCGCGGCGACGTCGGGCGAGTTCTACGAGATGGGCGACGACTTGAAGCTGCGGCGCAGCGAAGAAGCCGGCGCGGCCGAGTGGATGCAGCAGAACGTCGCGATTCCGGCGGATGCGGTGACGAGCGACGCCGCGTCGATCCTCTACACCGATGAAGCGGGCAGGCGTTACCGGCTGCCGCGCGCGGCGGGCAGCGTGGGCGGAGGACGCGCGCTGCGCGAAGTCTGCACCGAGCGCGATCTGCTCAACTGCGGCGGCACGTTCTTCGAGCTGCCGGCGGAAAACGCCGGCGGGATTCCCAAGGTGCGCCCCATTGCCACGCACGGCCGGCGCGTGCATGATTATGCGTCGTGGCGCGGGATGCTGGTGATGTCCGGAGTGGATTCGAACGCCGCGGCCGGCAACGCGCACGTCGTGCGTTCCGAAGACGGCCGCGCCGCAGTCTGGCTCGGCGTCGTCGACGATCTCTGGGCATTCGGCAAACCGCGCGGCGAGGGTGGGCCGTGGAAGGACACGGCGGTGCGGCGGGGCGTCGCGTCCGACCCGTATCTCATGACCGGTTACGACCGGAAGTCGCTCCGGCTCTCGCACGGCGCCGCGACGACGGTGCGAATCCAGCTCGAGGTCGACATCGCCGGCACGGGCCACTGGCTGCCGTACGCGACGTTTGAGGTACGGCCGGGCAAGACGGTCGAGCACGCGTTTCCCGCGGATTATCAGGCCTATTGGCTGCGGGTGAGCGCCGACGCGGACACGACGGCGACGGCCTGGCTCGTTTACGACTGAGCCGGGCGTTTGCTGAACTGTTGAGCAGAGATTTGGTTTCCTGCGTGCGAGGGTCGCAGTATGCCAGGGTTGATCTTTCTTGGCTCATCCACCGCAACGAACCGTTCACCCATGCATGCCTCTCCTCTGCGCGTCCTCCTCGCGTTAACTTTGCTCGCGGTGCCGGGTACCGGCGCGCTGCAAGCCCAACCGGCGGGTACCGGTTCGATCGAAGGCCGCGTGCTCAACGAAACCAGCGGCGCGTACCTCGAAAACGCGCAGGTGTCCGTCGCGGGCACTACCCTGGTCGCATCGACCAACAACTACGGTGAGTACCGGCTCACCGGTGTGCCCGTGGGTCCGGCGATGGTGCGCGTGTTCTTCACCGGTCTCGCCCCGCAGACGAACCCGGTGCAGGTGGCGGCGGGTCAGGTGGCGACCGTCGACTTCAAGCTCGCGCCAGCCCCCGGCGATCTCGTGAAGCTCGATGCGTTCGTCGTCGCCGCGACGAAGGAAACCAACGCCAGCGCGATCGCGGTGAACGAGCAGCGGTTCGCGCCGAACATCAAGAGCGTCGTCGCGGCGGACGAGTTTGGCACGGTGACGGAGGGCAACGTCGGCGAGTTCCTGAAATTCCTGCCCGGCGTGACGCTCGATTACACCGCGGCGGATGCGCGCTCGGTCTCGGTCCGCGGGCTGCCTTCGTCGAGCACGGCGGTGACGGTCGACGGCAACCGGATCGCCAACACCGGCGCCGGCGTCGCGAACCGCACGTTCGAGTTCGACCAGCTCTCGATCAACAACGTCTCGCGGATCGAGGTGACGAAGGGCCCGACCCCGGAGAGTTCGGCCGATGCCATCGGCGGCACGATCAATCTCGTGAGCAAGAGCGCGTTCGAGCGCTCGCGGAGTGAACTGACCTATCGCGCCTATGTCGCGATGAACCACCAGACCCAGCAGGACATCCAGTATCTCTCGTTCGCGCGTTCCCCCGGTCCGGGTCGCGAGCCGCGGCGCAAAATCCGGCCGGGCTTCGATTTCACCTACGTGCTGCCGGCCAGCAAGAACTTCGGGCTCACGCTGACCGGCCTGACTTCGAACATTTTCAACCAGCAGTACACCTCGGCCACGCGCTGGGCGCCGACCAGCAACGTCGCGAGTTTCGGCACGCTGGCGAATCCGGTGCTGAGCACCTACCAGTTCAACGACGGACCGAAGTCGACCTCGCGCTACTCGATGGGCGCGACGATGGACTGGCGGGTGGCGCCGCGCGACGTCGTGAGCGTCGGCGGGTCGTGGAACGCGTTCGACGCGATGTTCAACAATCATGTGACCACGATCAACACGGGCGCGCCGGCGGCGTGGGGCCCGACGTTCACGCAAGGCGGAACCGGCGGCTCGATTTCGATGGGGCCTTCGCAGCGCAAGGCCTCGCGGCTGACCTACGTGGTCAACGCGAAGTACCGCCATGACGGGCCGGTGTGGAAATTCGACGCGAGCGGCTACACCTCGCACTCGAAGGGACTCTTCCGCGACATGGACAACGGTTACTTCCAGGGTGTCTCCGCCTACACCCTGACCGGGCTCACCGTGCGCTTCGACGGGATCAACGAGACGCGGCCGGATGCGATCACGGCGACGACTTCGACCGGCGCGCCAATCGACATCCGCAAGCTCGGCAACTACGCGATCGGCACGATCAACACGCAGCCGGTCGACTCGTACAACAGCAACAAGGGTGCGAAGGCGAGTGTCGGCCGGTACTTCGACGTATTCGGCGAGTCGATTCAACTGAAGACCGGCGTCGACGCCCGGCGCGCCATCTCGGAGGCCCGCCGGCCGTTCCGGCGCTGGACGTTTGTCGGGCCGGACGGCCGGACCGGCACGGCGGACGACCGTGCGAGCAATTACGATCTGGTGGACACCGGCAATTCGTCGGTGCCGACGCCGTATGGCAACGGCGCGTGGGAGCTGCCGAGCAATTACAAGCTGTTCGATCTCTATCGGGCGCACCCGGAGTACTTCCTGCACGACGATGTCTTCGCGCTGCAGCAAAATGCGCTGAACTCGAACGTCATAATGGAGGACATCATCGCCGAGTACGTGCGGCTGGATCTGCGGCTGTTCCAGAACCGGCTGTGGATCGTGACGGGCGTGCGTTACGAGGAGACGCGCGACAACGGCTACGGCCCGATCGACGATCTCAGCCGCACGTACCAGCGTGACGCGGCCGGAAACCTGATTCGCGACGCCGCCGGCCGGCCGGTGAAGATCGTGGCCGATACGATCACGCTGAACCGGCTGCGCTACCAGGATCGCGGGGCGCACATCACGAAGAATTACGGGGATTTGTATCCGAGCCTCAACCTCACGTACAACCTCGGCACGAACCTGATCGCGCGCGGCAGCTACGCCGACACGATCGCGCGGCCCAACTACAACAACATCATCCCGGGCACGACGCTGCCCGATCCCGCCAGCACGAGCCGGCAGATCACGATCAACAACATCGATCTGAAACCGTGGACCGCGAAGAACTACGACCTCGCGCTTTCCTACTATCCGGGCGGCGGCGGCGAGATTTCCACCGGCGTGTTCCGGAAGGACATCAAGGATTTCTTCGGCAGCCGCGACACCGACGTCACGCCGGAACTCCTCGACGAGTACGGGATCGACGACACCTACGCGACGGGCGGCTACTTCCTGCGGCGGCTGGAGAATGTCGGCCAGGCGCGGATCACCGGCGTCGAATTCAACTACCGGCAGCCGTTGAAATTCCTGCCGCACTTTGCCCGCGGCGTGAGCGTGCGCTACAACATCACGCAGCTTCATCTGACCGGGAATGGGCTGGCCGATTTCAGCGCGTTCATCCGCCGCAGCCAGAACTGGGGCATCAGCCTCGAGCGGCCGAAATACAGCGTGCGGCTCAACTGGAATTATCGCGGCCGCCAGCGGCAAGGCGCGGTCGGCGGGGCGGCCGAGCCCGGCACGTTCAGTTATGCGCATCCGCGGCTCACGATGGACATCGACGCGGAGTGCCGGCTGAGCCGGCGGCTCGGGTTCTTCCTTGGCGCGCGCAACGTGACGGGGGAGCCCTTCATCACCGAGCGCTACGGCCCGAACACGCTGCCGTATGCGCGTCGCTACCAGCGCGATGATTACGGCATCGCGATCTCGGCGGGCTTGAAGGGATCGTTCTAGGGCGTGTTTTCAAGACCACCCTTACCTGTCATTCTGAGCGCTAGCGAAGAATCCAATGGACGTCCGTTGCGCTCAGCGGCCTCGATGGTCCTGCTGGATTCTTCGCTGCGCTCAGAATGACAGACCATTTTTGAAAATACACCCTAGACAGAACGTCATGATTATTTGCGGATTTTTTGGAGGGCCCGCTTCCTCAACTATTGGCGGGCAGGCGTGGCGCAGCGAGCGCGCCACGCCAGGAACCTCGCGTGCAAGCTCGCTCCCGCAGTTCGGATTGTTTTGATCTCCACAACATGAAATTCGCCCCCGGTTCCATCGCGTTCGCGATCATGACGGCGCTCGCGTTCGCCGCCGCTCCTGCGCTGCTGGCCGCCGATCGCCTGCTGGTCGAAGCCGAGAGCTTCCAGTTGCACGGCGGCTGGTCGCTCGACACGCAGTTCATCGACTTGATGGGTTCGCCTTACCTGCTGGCGCACGGACTTGGGCAGCCGGTGAAGGACGCGACGACGACCGCCACCTTTCCCGCGACCGGCAAATACCAGGTGTGGGTGCGGACCAAGGACTGGGTCGCGCATTGGGGCGCGCCGGGTGCGCCGGGCAAGTTCCAGGTCCTGGTCGACGGTCAGCCGCTGGCCCCGACCTTCGGTGCGAAGGGCGCGGACTGGGCGTGGCAGGACGGCGGCACGGTCGAGATCGGCGCGAAGCAAACGCGACTCGCACTGCACGATCTGACGGGCTTCGAGGGCCGGTGCGACGCGATCTACTTCACGACCGACCTGCAGGAAACGCCGCCCAACGATTCCGCGCCGCTCTCCGCGTGGCGTAAGTCGACCCTCGGACTGCCGGCGACCCCGCAAGCCATGGGCGAGTTCGACCTCGTGGTCGTCGGTGGCGGCTACGGCGGGATGGGCAGCGCGCTGTCCGCCGCGCGGATGGGGCTGAAGGTGGCGCTGATTCAGAATCGCCCGGTGCTGGGAGGCAATGGCAGCTCGGAGGTGCGGGTGTGGGCGCAAGGCCTGATCCGCCGCGGCAAGTACCCGCACATCGGCGAAATCGTGGAGGAGTTCGCCGACCGTGCGAAGAACTCGCCGGGCACGTACGAGGAATTCGGCGACGCGCAGAAGGAGGCACTCGTGCGCGCGGACAAGAATATTTCCCTGTTCCTGAACGAGCACGTCTACGCGGCGGAGACGAAGGACAGCCGGATCGTGGCGGTGACCTCGCTCAACACGACGAACAGCCGCGAGAAGCAATATCGCGGCAAATACTTCGTCGACTGCACCGGCCACGGCAACCTGGCTTACCTCGCCGGCGCGAAGTACGAAATCGAGCTCAAGGATCTGCTCGGGATGAGCAACATGTGGGTCTGGAGCAACGCGGACACGCCGCAGGCTTTCCCCGAGACGCCGTGGGCGCTCGACCTGACGATGAGCGACTTCCCGTATCCGAAGTTCGGACGCGCGGACATGAAGGACAAGGGGCACGGCGAATGGTTCTGGGAGAGCGGGTTCAACCAGCACCCGATCAAGGATCTCGAATTGATTCGCGACTGGAACCTCCGCGCGGTGTACGGCGCGTTCAACGCGATGAAGAACCGCGACGGCAAGCCCGAACACGTCAACGCGAAGCTCGACTGGATCGCCTATGTCGGCGGCACCCGCGAATCCCGGCGCATCGTCGGCGATGTCATGCTCACGCGCGACGACATCGTGAACAAGCGCGATTTCCCGGATGGCTGCGTGCCGAGCACGTGGAGCATCGACCTGCATTTTCCGAAGGAGGAGTACGCGAAGAAATACCCCGACAACGCGTTCATTTCCGTCGCGAAATTCGATGCGCGGATCGACAAGCAGTTCGGTTATCCCATCCCGTACCGCTGCCTCTACTCGGCGAACATGACGAACATGTTCATGGCGGGCCGCGACATCAGCGTGACGGACGAGGCGCTCGGCACCGTGCGCGTGATGAAGACGATCGGCATGATGGGCGAGGTGGTGGGCAAGGCGGCCGCGGTGGCGCTGAAGCACAACGCGACGCCGCGCGACGTGTATCACCTTTACTGGAACGAACTCGACGCCCTGATGAAGCTGCCGGGGCGGGCGCGCCGCGGGCTCGACGGCACGTTCGACCTCAGCGGTCCGCCGCCGCCACCGGTGGACGACACGAAAGGTCGCGAGATGGGAGTGAGCCTGGCGTCGCTCAAAGGCATCGCGATCGACAACCGGCAGGCGAAGCTAACGGGTCGCTGGTCGAGCGGAACGTCGCTCGATCACGTTGGCTCGGATTACCAATATGGTCGCGGCCCGGGCACGAAGGCGGTGTTCGAGTTCACCGTGCCGAAGGATGGCCGCTACGAGGTGCGGTTTGCCACGGCGCCGCACGAGAATCGTGCCAGTAACACCGCCTTTGGCGTGCGCAGTGCGGAGGGCGAAAAACGCGGCACGGTCAACCAGAAGCGGCCCGCAACGATCGACAAGCAGTGGGTGTCGCTCGGTGTTTTCCGTTTCGCCGCGGGCCAGCCGTCCGCCGTTGAAATCAACGCCGAGCAGGCGGATGGCAATGTGCACATCGACGCGGTGAACGTGGTGCCGGTGGAGTAGTGGGGTTCAGTCGGTGGGGCCGGCAGTGGTGGGGCCGGTTCTCCGAACCGGCCTGGGTTGGAGCAGCGGTTTACCCTGTCGGCTGCGAACCAAGCTGGAAACCCAGGCCCGCTCGCCCGTGCGACCAACTCAGCCGGGATCATGCAATTGGATCCAGGTGGAACGCGACCTCCGGGCGCGTTCTTGCTGCGGGTATGATGAGACGGCGCCCGGAGGTCGCCGTCCACCGTTCGGTGCGAGCCCCATCTCACGAGGTTTGGTTCGCACGCGTAACTCGCTAGTTACAATTCTCGCGTCGGCGCATTGACGTCGATGGTGGAATTGCTTGCTCTGGGGGCGCCGTATTCCCGCGGCACATCCCCACATGTTTCCCCGTACCCGGCTGGCGCTCGGCGCGCTCCTTGGCACCGCCTGCTTCGCGCAGGAGAAGGTGACGTTCAACGATCACATTCGCCCGATCCTCGCGGAAAACTGTTTCGCGTGCCACGGCGCCGACACGAGCAAGCGAAAGGCGAAGCTGCGGCTGGATTTGGCGGCAAGCGCGACGGGGGAAGCGAAGAGCGGCGCCCACGCGATCGTCCCGGGCGATCTCGTCGAGTCCGAATTGTGGCAGCGGATCAACAGCCCGCACGAGGACGAGGTGATGCCGCCGCCCGATTCGCACAAGAAACCCCTCACGAGCGAGCAGCGCGCGCTCATCAAGAAGTGGATTGAGCAAGGCGCGGTGTATCAAAAGCACTGGGCGTACGAACCCGTGTCGCGGCCGGCGGTGCCGGTGGTTGCAGAGGGGGAGACACAGAGAGCGGGAGAGGGGGAGAAAACAACTTCTCCGAGTCTCCGAGTCTCCGCATCTCCGCGTCCTGCTGCGCACCCCGTCGACGCGTTCATCCTTACGCGACTCAAACGCAGCGGCCTCACCCTCGCCCCCGAGGCCTCGCGCGAGACGCTCGTTCGCCGTGTGACCCTCGATCTTACCGGCCTGCCACCGTCGCCCGAGGAGGTGGATGCTTTTCTCGCCGACGATCAACCGGGAGCGTACGAGCGACTCGTGGACCGGCTGCTGGCGTCGCCGCGCTACGGCGAGCATTTCGGCCGCACCTGGCTGGATGCGGTGCGCTATGGCGACACGCACGGATTGCACCTGGATAACGTGCGGACGATTTGGCCCTACCGCGACTGGGTGGTGCGCGCGTTCAATCGCAACGAGCCGTTCGACCAATTCACGATCGATCAGCTGGCGGGCGACATGCTGCCAAACGCGACCATCGAGCAGCGCATCGCCTCAGGCTACAATCGGAACATCCTCTCCACCTCGGAAGGCGGCGCGATCGAAGCCGAGGCCGAGATGCGCAACACGGCCGATCGCATCGACACCACCTCGGCGGTGTGGCTGGGACTGACGGCGAACTGCGCGTCCTGCCACGACCACAAGTTCGATCCGCTCAGCCAGAAGGAATACTATGCGATGGGCGCGATCTTCAAGGGTCTCGCCGACCGGTGCTGGGACGGCAACGTGCGGATCGCCGGGCCGATCGCGATCATTGCCGACACGCCGGAGAAACAGCAGCGGATCGACGCGATTAATGTCGCGGTGAAGCCGCTCGAGGCGGCGGTGACGGCGCGCGCCGAGGAAGTGTCCGCGGGCGATCTGAAGCCGATGAAGCTCGACCGAAAGCCGATCACTTACGAGGTGGTGTGGGCCGAGGATTCGGACATGCCGACGCCGGACAACTTCGACACGGCGCGGGCGGGAGAGTGGCGCAGCGGTGCCGACGTGCCGGTGGCCGGCGGCAAGCGCGCGTTACGGCTCGAGGGCGCGGCGGAACGACCGATTGCATTCACCGCGGGGGATGTGAACCTGATCGTGCGCACCGAGGTGAAGGCGTTTGCCCACGTTTATCTCGACCCGGCGAATCCGCCGCGGGCGGTGAGCCTCGAGTTCGTGAGCGAAGAAAAGACCAAGCGGATGATCTGGGGCGATCGCGCCGCGTTCGGCCCCGAGGTGGCCAGGACGGCGATGCGCGGCGGCGATTTGCCGGCGGCCGGCGGTTATGTCCGGCTGGAATTCACGGCGTGCGAATCGGGCGTGGCCGAGGGCAAATCCTACACCGGCCTGCGGCTCGCGCAGAGCGACGGCGCGGCGTGGTGGGACCGCATCGGCGCCGTGATCAAGAGCCCGAATGCCAGCGAGGACCCGTTGCTTTCGTTCGGCGCCTGGACGCGTTCGCTCCGCACGGGGGCGCGGGCGTTCGACGCGGTGCCGCTGCGGCACGACGTGAATTTCCTCGTCGGCCTGTCGGGCACGCAGCAGACCGAGGCGGAGAAGAAATGGATCGCGGCGTGGCATCGCGACTACATCTATGCGCCGCTCCGCGCGGCGCTGGAACCCGAGGTGAACGCGGCACGGCGGCTGATGGCCGAGCAGGTGCGGTACGAAATGGCGCTGCCGCTGAGCTTGATCTCCGGCGAGCGCGAGGAGCCCTTGCCCGCCCACATCCTGATTCGCGGGCAGTACGACAAGCCCGGCGAGCGGGTGCAGCCCGGCACGCCGGCGTTTCTGCCGCCGATCGAGCAGAGCGGTGAGCGCATCACGCGGCTGGATTTCGCCCGCTGGCTCGTGAGCCCGCGGCATCCGCTGACCTCGCGCGTCGCGGTGAATCGTTTCTGGCAGCAGATTTTCGGAGCCGGGCTGGTGCGGACGCCGGCGGATTTTGGCGCGCAGGGCGAGCCGCCGACGCATCCCGAGCTGCTCGACTGGCTCGCGAGCGAGTTCATGCGCAGCGGCTGGAATGTGAAACAGCTGGTGCGGCTGCTGGTGACGTCGCGCACGTACCGGCAGGACTCGCGGGTCTCGCCGGCGCTGCTCGAACTCGACCCGCAGAACAAATTCCTCGCGCGGGCTTCGCGGCTGCGGCTCGACGCCGAGGTGCTGCGCGACCAGGCGCTCGCGCTCGGCGGCCTGCTGCGGCCCGAAATCGGCGGCCCGCCCGTGCATCCGTACCAGCCGGTGAACATCTGGGAGCCGGTGGCCTTCGGCGGCAGCAACACGAAGAACTACGTGCAGGATCACGGCGATGCGCTGTATCGGCGCAGCCTCTATACGTTCTGGAAGCGGACGGCGCCGGCGCCGGCGATGTCGACCTTCGACGCGCCATCGCGGGAGACGTTCTGCGTCGGCCGCGCGCGCTCGGACACGCCGCTGCAGGCGCTGGCGTTGATGAACGACGTGCAGCAATTCGAGGCGGCGCGCGGATTCGCCGAGCGCCTGCTGCGGCGGACGAGCTCCGAACCCGACCGGCTCACCTATGCGTTTCGTTGCGCGACCGCGCGGCGACCGACCCGCGAGGAACAGCAGTTGCTGGGCGAGACGCTGGCGACGCACCGCGCGCATTTCGCGAAGAATGCGGAGGCGGCGAGCCAGGTGCTGACGAACGGTGAATCGAAACCGACCCCGTCATTGCCGGTAGCGGATTTCGCCGCCTGGACGATGGTGGCGAACCTGCTGCTGAATTTGGACGAAACGGTGACCAGGAACTAGAAAAGTAGCGCAGGCTTCCAGCCTGCCATCATTGCCAATGCCGGCTGGAAGCCGGCGCTACCCATGAATCCCTGCCACGATTACCTGAACAACCTCACGCGCCGGCAATTTTTCGCCGGGGCCGGGCTCGCGATGGGGGGCGTGGCGTTGAACTGGCTCGCGCCGCGCCTCGGGGCGGCCACGGGCACGCCCGACGCGCTGAACGCGCGCGTGCATCCGCCGCTGGCGGGCTTTCCGCATTTTCCGCCGACGGCGAAGCGGATCATCTATCTCCACATGAACGGCGGGCCTTCGCAGCTCGACACCTTCGATTACAAGCCGGGCTTGCAGCCGCGCTTCGACGAGGAGCTGCCCGATTCCGTGCGGATGGGGCAACGCATCACGACGATGACGAGCGGGCAGACGCGGTTTCCGGTCGCGCCGTCGCTGTTCAAGTTTCAGCAGTACGGCGAGAGCGGCGCGTGGGTCAGCGAATTGCTGCCGTGGACGGCGAAGGTGGTGGACGACCTCGCCATTGTGCGGAGCGTGCACACGAACGCCATCAATCACGATCCGGCGTGCACGTTCCTCATGACGGGCAGCGAAATTCCGGGAAAGGCGAGCCTGGGTTCCTGGATTTCGTACGGGCTGGGCAGCGAGAACAACGACTTGCCGGCGTTCGTGGTGTTGACGCCGAAGTTTTCGTCGAAGGTCGCCGCGCAGGCGCTGTTCACCCGGATGTGGAGCAGCGGATTCCTGCCGACGGCGCACAGCGGCGTCGCCCTGCGCGCCCAGGGTGATCCCGTGCTGTTTCTCGAGAATCCCAATGGCGTCGACGGCGCGACGCGCCGGGCGATGCTGGACTCGCTCGCGAAATTCAACCAGATGGCGCAGGCGCGTCATGGCGATCCGGAGACGCTGACGCGCATTGCCCAGTACGAAATGGCGTTCCGGATGCAGACGAGCGTGCCGGAACTCACCGATCTGAGCGGGGAGTCGCCGGCGACGCTCGATCTCTATGGACCGCGGGTGAAGGAGCCGGGATCGTTTGCCGCGAGCTGCCTGCTCGCCCGGCGGCTGGCGGAACGCAACGTGCGCGTCGTGCAAATTCTCCACCGGGGCTGGGATCAGCACGGCACTTTGCCCGAGCATCTGAAGATCCAGTGTGCCGACACCGACCAGGGGTGTTATGCGTTGATCACCGATCTCAAACAACGCGGACTGCTCGACGACACGCTGGTGATCTGGGCGGGCGAATTTGGCCGCACCGTGTACAGCCAGGGCACGTTGACCAAGACGAATTACGGCCGCGATCACCATCCCCGCTGCTTTACAATTTGGATGGCGGGCGGCGGGGTGAAGCCGGGGGTGGTTTACGGGGAGACCGACGAATTCTCGTACAACATCACGCGCGATCCAGTGAGTCTCCACGACCTGAACGCCACGCTCCTGCACTGCCTCGGCATCGACCACCTGCGGTTCGCGTTCAAGTCGCAGGGTTTGAACCAGCGGCTGACCGGCGTCGAACCGGCGCAGGTGGTGAACGGGATTCTGGCGTAGCGGGCGGGGTTTGTCATCTAATAGATGACAAACCCAAACCCCGGTCGAGCAAGCGGCCGCCTGCTCGACGCGGCGGATGGAGACCATCCGCCCTACCTTTGACGGGAATCGTAAGCGGTAGGGGCAATCGTCC
>Ga0082335_1003825_pt1 | contig 23915 bp, 28 predicted proteins | sample Subgrocontami58m_FD_72375 | JGI IMG/M metagenome (GOLD analysis project Ga0082335, IMG submission 72375) | Subsurface groundwater microbial communities from S. Glens Falls, New York, USA - GMW37 contaminated, 5.8 m (SPADES assembly) (version 2) ...
AAGGGCTTCCTCGCCCTTCGAGACGCGTGCTGCGCACGCTCCTCAGGATGAGGAAGCCCTTCGCCCGACCGCCCTGCCGTGGCGCGCCCCCGCCAAGGCCCGACGTCCGGCGACCGCATCACTCCGTGGTGACGATGACGAAATCCTTGCCCGAGCGGCTGTCGGGCGACAGCGGCGCGTCGGTCAGCACCATGGTCATGCCGGGATGCATGCGCGCCTGCATGGCGGCGTTGAAGGACGGGTCGGCGCGAAGCCGCTGGATCACATTCTGGTCCGGCGCGAGCGTCGCGTCCTCGTGATGATGCGTGATCGCGCTCCAATGCATGCCGCGCGAATTCTGGTCGGCGCCGTTCAGCACGAACACATGCGAGCCGAGCTTGTCGGCGCCCTCTAAGCCAAGGACGGATTTCGCCACCACATGGTCGTTCTCGATCAGCTCGATCACATGATCGGCGGATGAGGCGACGACGCTGGTGACGGGAAAATTCTCGGCTTCCGTCCAGTCGGAGGGATGCTTCTTGCCTTCGAGCCCGGAGAGCACCTGCTCGAACTCCTGTTCGGCATAGCCGCTTAGCACCATGCCCGGATGGGTCAGCTCCCACGGGTCGGTATGCGCGCCGGCGATGATGACCGGCGTGCCGATATGGGTGACGCCGAACAGCAATTCGGAGAATTTCGCCGGCAGCCGCACGCAGCCATGCGACGCCGGATAGCCGGGCAGATTGCCGGCGTGCAGCGCGACGCCCGACCAGGTGAGGCGGTTCATATTGGGCATCGGCGCGTCGTCGTACAGCGACGAGTGATGATTCCGGTCTTTCTCCAGCACGACGAAGACGCCGGTCGGCGTCGTATGTCCCGGCTTGCCGGTCGAACAGGTGGAGGCGGCGATGCGCACGCCATTGCGATAGACATGGACGCGCTGCTGGGGAAGCGACACGACGACGGAGACGGGTCCCTTCAAAGCGAGCTCGGGACGCCAGGTGAACTCACCCGGCTTGAGCCGGCCGATCTCCTCCATCGCCGCGTCGCCGTAGGCGCGGCGCCCGGTGACGACGGCGCTCGCCAGGAGCATCGCGCCCAAAAATCCGCGGCGGTTCATTGCAATGATCGTCATGACATGCCCCCCGAAACATGGCCCCCAAGGTCCACGAGTAATGCATGATGGGTAGCACGGACGGCAGGCTGGCAAAGTGCGGCGCGTCACATCTGACGCGCGGCCCAAGCGATTCGAAAGGACGCGCCCGCAGCGGGGAAGCGGGGCGCGTTGCATGCCTCTTCCCGCGCGCGGGGAGAGGTCGAGCGAAGCGAGGGTGAGGGGCAGGGGCATCTGGCGGAGCGCCGCGAAGGCGCCGAGTCCGCTGTGAGATTTTTGATGACCGACAGGCAAAAAAGATAGAGCCCTTGCCCCCCGCAAAGCAGGCTCTAACTCCATGTTAGGCCTCTGTTCAATGAGAGGCGTAGGTCATGGAGGAGACGATGATATCTGCCAAGGAACACATGACAATGGCGGCTGTCGGCGCGATCGTCGGCGCCGCGATCGGCGCTGGATTAGGCGGCGCGCTGTTCGGGCTGCCGGGGGTCCTCGCCACGGCGGTGCTGGCGGGAATCGGCGGCGCCTTCATCGGCTCGTTTTTGTAATCGAGAAGCGACGTCGTCGCTCTCATAAATAAGCGCCGCGCGACGATTTTCGAGCGCGGCGCTTGGCGAGGTTGTCAAAGCCAGTTGCCAAGCATTTCGATTTCGCGAGCGACAACTGCAAATTATACACAGTTCTACCTGCAGACGAACAATCCGAAAGTCGTCGTGCTCAGCGTGGAAACGTCGAAGGCGAATAATAGCGTGAAGATCGGCGTCGGCCCGCACCGCGCCCTGGCGCTGGCTCGTCAAGCGCGGCTCGTCGCCGACGTCATGTCGTTGGCCGATGAAGGGACGCTGTGAGGGGGCGGGGCGCGAAGGAGCGGCGACATCTGCTCTCATCGCTCCGGTGGCCGCTTTTCGACCCCTACTGCTTGGCCGAAAACGTGGGTATTTTGTCCTTGCGGCGAGTCGAGGCCCGCGTGACGATCAACGTCATGGAAAAGGTGTTCCCAAAAAAGCGATCCCCTGAAGACGCCCGGTTCCGTCGGGTCGGGTTTTTGGTTTACCCGGACTGCCAGAGCCTTGATCTTTCAGGTCCCTACGAAACATTCCATTGGGCCAACCTCATGTTGAGCGTGCTGCGAAAGCCGCCGACCTACCACTCCGTCGTGATTGCTCAAGCGGCGGGGCCTGTCCCGACGATGTCGGGACTGCAGATCATCGCCTCCCACAGCTACGGCGAGGTGGTTGAGGGATTGGACACCTTAGTCGTGGTCGGTGGCGTGGGTTGCGAAGCCGTCACCGAAGACTCTGCGCTCCTCGAATGGGTGCGGTCGATAGCGCCCAGGACGCGGCGGATCGTTTCGATTTGCACTGGCGCGTTCGTTCTAGCGCGCGCAGGCCTCTTAGACCACAGGCGCGCGACAACGCACTGGACTTATGCAGACCGTCTCGCGAAGGCGTATCCCTCCGTCGAAGTCGACGCGAGCCGCATCTTTGTCCGCGATGGGAATGTCTACACATCAGGCGGGATCACAGCAGGCATCGACCTCGCCCTGTCTCTGGTGGAGGAGGATCTGGGCAGGGATACGATGCTCGGCGTCGCACGCGCGCTGCTGGTTTTCCCGAGGCGACCGGGCGGTCAATCGCAGTTCAAGGGGCATACGGGCGTACTGGACAAGCCTTTACGAGCGGAGGTCAGCGAACTTCAGACATGGATGCTGGCTCATCCTGAAGCGGACCTGAGCGTCTCCGCGCTGGCGGATCGCATGGCGATGAGCGAGCGCAGTTTCTCGCGCCTGTTCCGCAATGAGACTGGTCAGACGCCCGCCGAATTCGCCGAACAAGCGCGCGCGGACGCGGCGCGCTCCAAGCTTGAGCACACGAATTCATTAATCGAGGTGATTGCTATGGAATGCGGTTTTGGCAACGCCGAGCGCATGCGACGCACTTTTCAGCGCCTGTTCGACGCTAGTCCAGCCGAGTATCGGGCGCGCTTCCGATCGACGCTAGACGCCTGACTAAAGCCGCAAAACGGCGATTTCGGCGCAAACAGCTTCATTCAACTTGATCCAACGACAACATGGGAGGATTTCCATGCGCATTCTCTTTTTGACTTCCGCACATAATAGCCTCAGCCAGCGGCTCTTTGTCGAACTCGCCGAACGAGGGCACGAAATTCGGGTGAGCGTTGTCGCCAGCGGCGCGGAGATGATCGAATCCGTCAAGCAGCACGCTCCGGATCTGATCATCGCGCCGATGTTGAAGATCGCGATTCCACCTGAAATTTATACCCGCATGAGATGTCTGATTGTGCATCCAGGCATCAAAGGCGACCGAGGGCCATCGTCGCTCGATTGGGCGATCACGAGCGACGAAAAGACATGGGGCGTCACCATCCTGGAAGCTGCAGAGGATTTCGACGCGGGGCCAATTTGGGCCTCTCCGGAATTTGCTCTCGAATCAGCTCCGCCGAGCAAAAGCGGTCTTTATCGCGGCCCGGTGACCGAAGCCGCTCTGTGCGGCGTGCTTGAAGCGATTGCGCGGATCGAGACGGGCGAAGTTCAGTCCGGAGGCTGGCGGCCGGAGCCGCTCTCGCAGGCAATGTCATATGCGCGAGGCCGTCTTCGTCCAATGATGAAGCAAGCAGATCGCTCGATTGACTGGGGAAAGGACTCGGCGGCGACCGTTATCAGGAAATTGCGCGCCGCGGACAGCGCTCCGGGCGTTCTGAGCAAGTTGCTGGACATAGACTGCTTCCTTTTCGGCGCTCACGCAGAGGATCGCCTTAGAGGCGCGCCTGGTCAGATCCTTGCGCGGCGGGATGGCGCGATCTGCATCGGCGCCGTCGATGGCGCTGTTTGGATTTCCCATCTGAAGGCGAAGAGCGATCAGGCGAACAGGGATATTTGCCGCCTGGCTCAGATCGGCGCTGGCTGCGAACGATGCGCTGAAGAATTCTGCGCCGCCTCCGGAATCAAGTTGCCCGCAACTCAGGTGTTGGGTCCGCTCCTTCGCGATACGCCCGACGCGCCACTCGCTATCGATGCGCCGGACGACCATCAGACGTTCAGGGAAATCGTCTATCGCGAAGAAGACAAAGTCGGCTATCTCTCGTTTGATTTTTACAATGGCGCGATGAGCACGGCGCAATGCAAGCGTCTGCGCGACGCTTTCCTTTACGCCCGCTCGCGTCCCACCAGAGTCATCGTGCTGCTCGGTGGACGCGATTTCTGGTCGAACGGCATCCATTTGAACGTGATCGAGGCAAGCGCCGATCCGGCTCAAGAGTCATGGCGAAACATCAACGCCATGGACGATCTGGTGCATGAAGTCATCAACACCATGTCGCATCTCGTGATTGCGGGAATGCGCGGCAACGCCGGCGCGGGCGGCGCGATTCTGGCGTTGGCGGCCGATCAGGTTTTTGCGCGCCCCAGCGTTGTTCTTAATCCTCACTACCGCAGCATGGGGGAACTCTACGGTTCGGAATATTGGACGTATTTGCTCCCAAAGCGCGTGGGGCAAGACAAAGCGCTGGAACTTACGCAAGGCTGCCAGCCCTTGGGCGCGCAAAAGGCTTGCGAGATCGGCTTTCTCGATGAGGTCTTCGGCGAAGACGTCGAAATGTTTGAAAAAGAGCTGAGGCTGCGCGCCATGGCGCTGGCGCAGGAGCCGGATTACGCCGCGCGCCTGGTGAAAAAACTCCAGCGGCGGCTGGATGACGAATCGGCCAAACCACTGGCGAATTATCGCGACGAGGAGCTCCAGTGGATGCGGGCGAATTTCTTTGGACCTGACCCTGCCTATCATGAGGCGCGTCGTCGATTTGTCTTCAAGGGCGCCCCGCCGATACGCGTCTCAAGCGAGCAGACTTCGGCATTCCAGCGCGGCGACGCTAAATTGGCGAGTTGGAGAAAAGCGCGTCAGGCTGGGAATCGTGAAACGTCCTCGGGGCAGCCGCCGGAGAATGACCGCGCGCCATTACAACTGGCCCGGGCGTGGACGGATCTGCTGCAGGTCACCATTCGGCGGCTCTTCGCACCGGCTCCATGACGATCTTGCGTATGAGACGCTTTCGGCGCAACTCAGACGTCGAACAAAATCCTATGCCTACCCCACCTCGCTCGCCCACCGCTCCGAGCGAAACGCCCGCGCGATCGCGTCGGCGCGGGCGCTTGGGCGCGCTTCCGGGGAGTCGTTCTCCGCAATTTCGGCGCAGGCCTTGAGCGCGATCTCCAGCAGCGCCGCCTTCGGGTAAGGCTTTCCCTCGCGGGCGGCATGGGCGCGAAAATCGGGCGCAAAAAAATCGCTGGCGCAGACGATCCTCAACTCGCGAAGCCGCTGCGCCGCGCCTCATATTGTAATGAAACACTGCGGCCGACTGCGATCTCGGCCGCAGGTTCTTAGCAACGCTCTATTCAACTATTCCTCGTGCACGGCCGCACGACACTGCGCAGGAACAACCTGTTCCGAGCCATCCGGGCTCGCGGAGCAAGCAAGTTTTCACGCCGGTCGCACAATAATATCCTTCGCTCGCGACAGGCGCGGCAGCGGCCGCGCCGTAATAGCCGTAGCCCGATGGATAGGCAGAGCCATAATAGCCATAGCTATACGGGGAGGTTGCGGCCGCCGCGCCGAGCGCCATGCCGTAGTAGCCGGGCGCCAAACCCCGACCACAGCGGTGCCATGCGGAAGCTGGGCTCGAAATCGACAGCATCGTGATTGAGATCGCGGCGGCGAGCGCCGCAGTCATGATCTTGCGTGAGGTCGTCATTGGCAAAACTCCTGGGCCGGGCTCAGCCAGGCCCGTGTTGGACACAACCCCAACGCCCACCCTTATAACGCCAGCCCCGCTTTGCTTGTTCCCGCCCATGAGGGCGCGGAACGCAACGGCGGGGAGGCGAGTTGGACGCCAACGCTTGCGCCAACCTCATTCAAAAATTGGCGAGCAATGTCCGCTCTTGGCGCTTCTGAGATAACTACGCCACTTCGTTCGACCACCGCTCCGAGCGAAACGCCCGCGCGATCGCCTGGGCGCGGGCGCTTTGGCGCGCCTCCGGGGAGTCGTTCTCGGCAATTTCGGCGCAGGCCTTGAGCGCGATCTCCAGCAGCGCCGCCTTCGGGTAAGGCTTTCCCTCGCGGCCGGCATGGGCGCAAAAATCGCTGGCGCAGACGATCATCAGCTCCTGAAATTTCTCCGGCGCGTCGAACGCCCCGAGCCGCTCCAGCATCAGAGCGACGGGGCCGGCGCGCATTTTCGAGACGCGATGCACGCGTTCGCATTCCGCAAGCGCCAGCAGCGCGAGAGCCTTACATTCCGCCGGCGGACGAAAGCGCGCGCAGATCTCCTCGATGCGCGGGCGCCCGCGCTCGACATGTCGGTAATGCACGGGAAGATGTTCGCGCGGCGAATCCGACTTGCCGACATTCATCACGAGCAGCGCGAAACGCGTGGGCAAGGACGCGCCGCGTTTGCCCGCCGTATCGAGCGATCGCATCAGATGCTCGCCGAGATCGACCTCATCCTCGCCATCGGAAATCTGCGGCACGCCGAACAGCGCCGCGACCTCGGGGAGGATTTCGACAAGCGCGCCGCAGCCGCGCAGGGTCTTGATCATTCTCGACGGCGCCTGGCTCATCAACCCGCGAACCAGCTCCGGCCATATCCGCGCGGGGTCGGCGTCGACCAGATGGCCGGCCTCGACCTGCTCGAACAAAAGATCGAGCGTTTCCTCGTCCGGGTCGTCCTCGGCTTCGGCGAGCAACGCCGCCATGCGCAGGATAGCGAGGCCGGGGTCGGTTTGTCCGTAGTCGAACAGGGAGTCGGGTCCAAAGGCCATGGCGAAGCCTCGTCGAAGGGTGTTGCGCGACATGCAAAGCTCTTGCCGCGCGCCCGCCGCGGGATCTGCCTGCGCCGCCGTCGATCTAAATTTGTGCAGATGCGAAAGCAACGGTGGCGCCGCGCCGCGCCGTGTTGCAAACTGCCGAGGTCAAATTTTCACGAATGGAGTTATGCAGATGCTTCTCGAAAAATCAGTCGCGCGTGCGGCGAAGGGCACGGGAGCGCCGGTGGATTTCTCCGGCGACTGGAAAAATGAACTCGGCTCGATCGCCACTTTCGTTCAGAAGGGCGATGCTCTGTCAGGCAAATATGTGAGCGCGGTGAGCGAGAGCGGAACGTCGGCGACCGGCGTTCTCAGCGGATTTGTCGATGGCGATCTGATTTCCTTCGTCGTGCACTGGGATGATTTCCAGGCCATTACGGCCTGGGTCGGCCAGCTCGCCGCGAAGGCGCCGACGCAAACGATCCATACGCTGTGGCAAATGACGACGCAGGTTTCGCCAGGCGAAGAGTGGGCGTCGATCAACGCCGGGGCAGACGATTTCGTGCGGGTCTAGCGCCAGCTTCGTGGGGGGCTAGCGAGGCCGCGCTGAAGTTCGGCGCGTCCTCGCGGAGGTCCGCATGGCCAATCTCGCGAAAGACCGTATCTAGCGGGCGGGCTTGCTAACGGGCGAGCTTGGCTGGCGCGTCGGGCGCCGCGACGCGGCCGGCCCGGCGCCGGTTCTCGGCCGCCGCCGCTTCGAGCTCCGCGCCCATGGCGCGCAGATCGGCCGCCGACTTGCGCTTTGAGTCTTTGGCCGACGTCGGGTCGAAGGCGCGATAGTGCATCTCCTCGGACCGCGAGGCGCGCACGAAATCCTGCGCCGGCGGCGGCGGGGTGCGCAAACCGGTCGCGTCGAAGAGCCGCCCGATGAATGCGCCGCCGCTCGACGGCGCCTCCTGCGCGAGAACGGCGCCGGCGGCGAGGGCGCAAATCAGAATGAGGGCGAGGCGCGCGAACATCATCATTCGAGCAGGCCATAAAAATGCGGCGCGAGTAGGTTCGCGCCTCCAGATCACGCGATCTGCGCGTAGACCGCGTCGATTTTCGCGCCGCGGTTGAGGCCCCGGCGGATGGAGATGTCGAGCCCGTCTTGGCGCGCCTGCGCGCCGTGGCGCCCGAGCAGGCGGCGCGCCGCCGCGTCGCTCTCGACGAAGGCGAAGCCGGTCGGACCCCAGGACGTCTGGCCGCCGCCGGTCGCGCCGTCGGCGAGCAGCCGCGCGACGATCGCCTCCACCTTGCCGCTGGTGAACCGCCGTCCGCCCTGCGCCGGGGCGAAATGATCGCCGACGATCTCCTGAATGCGGGTCACCGCGGCGCCGAAGGGCGCGAGCTCGCGTTCGGCGAGCGCCGGCAGGATCTGCATCAGCACCAGCCGGCAGACTTCGCCGCTTGTCGCGGCCCCGAAGGGCGGCAGTTCGGCGAAGGCGTCGCGCTCGTCCGTGCCGTGCAGGCCGACGTCGCCCGGATCGCAGACCAGCAGCACGCGCCACGCATCGGGAAATTCAGCGCGGGCGACGACCGGCGGCGTCGTCGTCTGAGGGCCGCGTCCGCCGTCGACCACGACGCCGCCCAGCTGAAACAGGCCGGCGCCGAGCCCGGAGCGCGCGCCGCGCGCCATCAGCGCCGCGTCGGCGGCCGGGTCATTCGGCAGGTCCTCGAGGCGGCGCAGCGCCGCGCTCACCGCCAGCGCCAGCTGGGTGCCGGAGCCAAAGCCCGCATGGGCGGGAATCGCTTCCTCCAGCGCCAGCCGGTGGCGCTGCGTCAGGCCAAGCGCCTCCTGCGCGCGCTCCAGGAGCGCCGCGGCGCGTTCGGCTTCGGGGCCGTCGACGCAATTCTTGTCGGCGCGGGTCAGGGTCAGCCGGGTCGCCGGCGCGTCGAGCGCGAGGCCGACGCCGCCGAATTTGCGCCCAAGGCCGCCGTTCATGTCGAGAAAACCCAGATGCAGCCGGGCGCTCGCCGCGACGCTTACCTTTGCCGGCATGCCGCCTCTTTTGGTGCAACTGAAGACTTCGGGTCGGTTTAGGCTATAACGCGTCTCAACGAAAGAATGTTGCGGCGCATGGCGGCGTTGGCGCGCCGCGCAAGAGGGGAGCCTCAGATGGCCAAGGAAGAGCGCGCGTATTCCGAAGACGAGGTCGCCGCGCGGCTGAAGAGCGAACTGCCGCACTGGCGCTACGAGAACGGCTGGATCAGGCGCAAGTTCAAGACGCATAGCTGGAAGGGCACGCTGATGGTCGTCAATACGGTCGGCCATCTCGCCGAGGCCGCTTGGCATCACCCCGATATCGCCGCCTCCTACGCATGGGTCGAGGTGAAGCTCATGACCCATACGGCGAAGGGAATCACCGACAAGGATTTCGAACTCGCCAAGAAGATCGAGGAGGTCGTCTCCTGGCGCCCGGGCACGGCCGGCGGCGCGCTCGAAGGCACGCCCGAGACCGACCAGCGCTTCGCCTATGTGAAATACGACGACTGACGGAACACGCGCGTGGCTTTCGACGTCCAGGCGATCGCGACAGCGCGCGATCGCTTTCTTTCGCTGATCGGAACGCGCCCCGTGATCATGGGGATCGTCAACGTCACGCCCGATTCCTTCTCGGACGGCGGGCGGTTCGCGACGCGCGACGCTGCGCTGGCGCAGGCGCAGAGGCTCGTCAGCACTGGCGCCGACATCGTCGATGTCGGCGCGGAGTCGACGCGCCCCGGCCACACGCCGCTCACCGCGGAGGAGGAGTGGGCGCGGCTTGCGCCGCTGCTCGCCGCGCTGGTGGCGCAGGCGGGCGCGCCGGTGTCGATCGACACCTACAAATCCGAGACGGCGCGGCGCGCGCTCTCGCTTGGCGTCTGTCTCGTCAACGACGTGTGGGGCCTGCAGCGCGATCCTTTGATGGCGCAAACGATCGCGCAAGCCGGCGCCGCCGTGGTGATCATGCATAATCGTGAGACGACGGAGCCGGAGATCGACATCGTCGCCGACATGAAGCGGTTCTTCGCCCGCTCGCTCGAGATCGCGCGGCGCGCCGGCGTGCCGGAGCGGCATATTCTGCTGGATCCAGGGATCGGCTTCGGCAAGAGTCGCGAACAGAACTACGAGGCGCTGCGCGCGACGCCGGAACTGTTGGCGCTCGGCTTTCCGCTGCTCATCGGCGTCTCGCGCAAATCAATCTTTAAGGGCCTGGGCGACGGCGTTCTCGAGGGACGGCTCGTCGGCACGCTGGCCGCCAATCTTCTCGCCGCGCGCGACGGCGCGCAGGTCTTTCGCGTGCATGACGCCGCGGAGCATCGCGCGGCTTTCGAAGTGATGCGCATTCTCGCCGCGCGCCCGGGAGGTTGAGACAATGCGGGTCGGATTTGGGCTTGGCAGCAATCTCGGCGACAAGCCGGCCAATATTCGCGAGGCGTTGCGGCTGATCGAAGCGCGTCAGCTGGCGCGACTCGATCGGGTCTCGCGACTCTACCGCACGCCGCCCTGGGGCGACCTCGACCAGGGGGATTTCGCCAACGCCTGCGCCATCGGCGACACCGCGCTCGCGCCTTATGAGCTGCTCGCGGCGGTCAAGAAGATCGAGGCCGACATGGGCCGCGCGCCGACGCGGCGCTGGGGGCCGCGGCTGATCGACGTCGATATTCTCTTCCTCGGCGACCACGCGATCGACGATCCGGAGCTGACCCTGCCGCACAAGGAGCTTTTCCGCCGCGGTTTCGTTCTCGCGCCGCTCGCCGAAATCGCTCCTGAACTCGAACTGGACGGCGTCACCATGCGCGAGGCGCTGGCCGGCGCTGACGCGAGCGGCGTGCGTCCGTGGTCGGACGAATAGCCGCCTACCCCTGATGGTTGCCTATCTTCGCGGCGCAGCATTCTCTGCCACTCTGGCCTCAAGAGCAGATTTCGTCATCGAATATCATCCATTATAACAATGCAATATGATGAATTGTGCGCTGCGCCATAGTCCCGCCAAAAGCCCTGCTAGGGTAGGAAATTAACCATCCACTAGGGTTGCATTAGCTATTCGATAGATTGTTTTCCTCTATACTAACGGGTATTGTGAATATTGGGGGTTATTGGAATGTTGCGGCACGCTGAGCTGGGTCTGCGGTCTGCTCTTTCAAGGGGGCGGATTTGTAGATTTTGGCTTAGGCGGCGACGTCGGTTTTCGTCCGATAACAACAAGCAGCCGGGTTCCGGGGATTTTGGAATGATTTTCTCGCCTGATGGGCGGGGGATTTTCTGGAATGTTCGGGAAGGCTGCGGCAGACAAGGGCGGTTTTGCGTGTTTTTAGAAGAAGACGCGCTTTCGCTTTGCTTTACGAAACGAGGACGAAGCGGCTCCGTTGTGGGAGGCGGAGCGATACCGGTCACGCGCAATTCCCTGGGAGCACATTGGAGGAGAAGGGTATGAGCTCAACGACTGACACAGCAGCCCGCGCTGCTGCTGGCACGGAAGCTGTAGTAGACCTGAAGGGCATGTGGATCGGCTTGGCCGTTCTGAACGGGTTCTATCTGGTCGTCCGGATTTACGAGCAGGTTTTTGGCTGGCGCGCCGGCCTTGATTCGTTCGCTCCGGAGTTTCAGACATATTGGATGTCGATCCTTTGGACCGAGATTCCGCTTGAGCTGATCTCCGGCATTGGCCTTGCGGGCTTTCTTTGGAAGACGCGCACGCGCGACTTCTCGAACCTGGCGCCGCGCGAAGAGATGCGCCGCCTGGTTGTCGAAGTGCAATGGCTTGTTGTTTACGCCGCGGCCATTTACTGGGGCGCGTCGTTCTTCACCGAGCAGGACGGCACCTGGCACATGACGGTGATTCGCGACACGGACTTCACGCCGTCGCACATCATCGAGTTCTACATGAGCTACCCGATCTACTCGGTGATCGCGGTGGGCGGCTTCTTCTATGCGAAGACGCGTCTTCCGTATTTCTCCAAGGGCTATTCGGTGGCCTATCTGATCGTGGCGATTGGCCCGTTCATGATCATCCCGAACGTCGGCCTGAATGAGTGGGGCCACACGTTCTGGTTCATGGAAGAACTGTTCGTTGCGCCGCTGCATTGGGGCTTCGTGTTCTTCGGCTGGATGGCGCTCGGCGTGTTCGGCGTCGTGCTTCAGCTGCTGATCAACATTCAGCGTCTGATCGGCAAGGAAGGCGTCGCCCTCCTGACCGAGTAATCCGAGACTTCGCCGCCCGCTTCGCGGCGGGCGGCGTCACAAAAACCGGGAGAAGCTCCTATGGTTATCGTCATGCTGCTGCTGGCCGCGGCGCTGTCGCCGCTCTGCTTCCTGTATGCCGCGCCGCGTCATGTCCCGCAGCGCGCCCGCTGCGAGGTCGCGCCGTCGCGCCGTCGCGAAAACTAATGTCTGATGAAAGGCTGGCCCGCCAACGTCGCTGTGGAGGCGATGAAGGCGGCGTCCGCCGACCATCGTTCGGTCTCTATTCATTCCGCCTCAGCCGCGCGCCAGCGCATTGTCTTGCTTTTTTTACGGAACTAGATCGTCAATGGCGGCGCGCGAGATTCGCGCGCGGAACAGGAGAGGCCAATGAACGATCTTCTCGTGATTGCATTTCCGTCGGAAGAAAAGGCCGAAGAAGTTCGGCAGAAGCTCTTCACCATGCAAAAGGAATATTTGATCGAGCTCGGCGACGCGGTCGTCGCCGTAAAGAATGCCGATGGCGCGATAAAGCTCAATCAGCTGTTCAGCACCACGGCCCTTGGCGGAGTCTCCGGCGCCTTTTGGGGCGCTCTGATCGGATTGATCTTCATGATGCCGCTCGCCGGCGCCGCGATCGGCGCCGGCGCCGGTGCGGTGTCGGGCGCGCTGACCGACTTCGGCATTGACGACAAATTCATGAAGGACGTGGCGGCCGCGGTTCCGCCTGGCGGCGCCGCACTGTTCCTGCTCGTGCGCAAGATGACGACCGACAAGGTTCTCGAAGGACTGAAAGGAGTCGGCGGCGTCGTGCTGCGGACGTCCTTCGATAAGTCCAAGGACGACGCCATCCGCGCCGCGCTGGCGGCGCAGCCGACCTCAACCTGATCGGACTGCGCGCCGAATGGCTCTTCGGCGCGCACCCTTTCAGAGACTCTCTTCCGCCTCGCGAGCTTTTCGGCGATGGGAGTGCAGCGTGATGTAGATGCTGGCGGCGATGAAGGATATGCCGAGTAGGGAAACGATAATGAACAGCGACGAGCGCTGAATAATCGCCACCGCGGGTACGAAGAGTCCGAGAATAATGCCGACGATGCAGATCTGCCACGCGGCGGCGTGAACGCCGGCGACGAAGGTGGCGACGGCGAGCAGCACCATCAGATTGAGGCCGGCGGCGTTGACGTCGATCAGCTGGCGCAGCGGCGGCGAATAGATCAGCCACATGCCGAAGAGAAACGCCGCCCAGTGCAATATTTGCGTCCAGACCAGCCGCGTGCGTTCATGCGTCGTTTGGGTGTGCCGCCAGCCGATATAAATGCAGATCGCGCAGTAGACCGGCGTCAGGAACTCCCAGTACCAGGCGACCGCCTGTCCCGTGAAGGTGACGACGCCGATGCCGAGCACGGCCGTCGACAGCATCACGATATAGGGCAGGTCGATCTTGAGGACGTCGAGGAAAAGAACGCCGGCGGACTGGGTCCGGATTTCTTCGATGCCATGCTCGATCGTCGTCGCCCAGCTCTCCTCCTCCGGCGTAACGTCGGGTTCTTTGGGTTCGGCCGGGTCGGAGCTATTGGACATGAGCAATCCTTACTGGTTCGGGCGCGAACGTCGCAGCGGCGACTATCCCCGCTTGTCCCGCGCGCCTGTTGGCCGAATTAGAAGGTCAAGATAGTTCGTGCGCGGGGAGCGAGCAACCGGCGAGATGGGAATTGGGGAGGCTTGTCCGGCTTTGTAAACTCGGGCTCCATGGTTGTCATGCGATCCGGGCGCTCCACGGACCGGCCGCGGCCGTATCGCGCCATCGGAGGGAGTGTCATAGGGGCGCCATGAGGGCGCTGGCAAAAACAAGATTTGACGCAGACAATATTTATGACGCCACCCGACGCTTTGATCGGCGTCGGCGTGAAGCGAACGTTAGGAGCGCGCAATGGCCGAAGCTGATGGAGCGGCGGCGATCATAACGGTCGAGGGCCTACAAGATTTGTTGCGTGAGATCGAAGCGCGTGGCTATCGCGCGATCGGACCCACACTTCAAAATCAGGCGATCGTGTACGACGATATCCAGTCCGTCGAGGATCTGCCGCGCGGATGGACGGATGAGCAGGACGGCGGCCGCTACAGATTGGCCCGTCGCGATGACGAGGCGCTCTTTGGTTATTCTGTCGGGCCGCAGTCGTGGAAGAAGTTTCTGCATGCGCCGAAGCTGCGGCTTTGGACGGCCGAACGCGATGGCGCGAACGCCAGCGTTACGCCCGAAGCGCCGCCCACCGACCGTCTCGCCTTTATCGGCGTGCGGGCGTGTGAAATTCGCGCGATCGAGATCCAGGACAGGGTCCTCGTCAGCGACATGTACGTTGACCCGCACTACCAGGCCTTGCGCGAACGCGCGCTGATCGTGGCCGTCAATTGCGGCAAGGCGGGAGGCACGTGCTTCTGCGTTTCGATGCACGCGGGTCCGCGCGTCGAGCAGGGGTTCGACCTCGCCCTGACCGAGCTTCTCGACGGGACCGAGCACAGCTTTCTCGTCGAGACCGGCAGCGACGAGGGGCGCGCGCTCTTGGCGCAGGTTCCGCATCGGCTCGCGTCGAGCCGCGAAGTCGAAGCCGGTGAGGCGGTCATCGAAGGCGCCGCATCCTCGATGGGACGGAACATGCGTTCGGACGATCTCAACGAACTGCTGATGGGCAATCTCGAACATCCGCGCTGGGACGAGGTGGCGACGCGCTGTCTGAGCTGTACAAATTGCACCTTGGTGTGTCCGACCTGCTTCTGCACGTCGGTGGAAGACACGTCCGATCTTTCCGGAGAGCGCGCGGAACGCTGGCGCCGCTGGGATTCCTGCTTCACCATGGATTTTTCCTACATTCACGGCGGCAGCGTGCGCGCCAGCGCGAAATCGCGCTTCCGACAGTGGATGACTCACAAGCTTGCGACCTGGATCGATCAGTTCGGCTCATCGGGCTGCGTCGGCTGCGGGCGCTGCATCACCTGGTGTCCGGTGGGCATCGACATCACCGAAGAGGTGCGCGCCATCCGCGGCGGCGACGCCTGCGCCGAGGAATCGCGATGAAGGACATTGCCGATCTGCTGCGTCATCATCCCTTCGCGGAGGGGCTCGATGAAGAGACATTGGCGCTTGTCGCCGGATGCGCCAAAAATGTCGTTCTGCAGCCGGGCGATTATCTGCATCGCGAGGGCGCCGCAGCGGATTCCTTTTATCTCGTGCGACATGGCGCCGTGGCGCTGGAGACTTTCGTGCCGGGGCGCGGGGCGTTCACCTTTCTCACCGTCAAGAGCGGAGAAATCCTCGGCGCCGACTGGCTCATTCCGCCCTATCGGTCGTCGTTCGACGCGCGCGCCATCGAACTGACGCGCGCCATCGTTTTCGACGGGAAGTGTCTGCGCGGCAAATGCGAGGCGGATCCGCGCGTCGGCTATGAAATGATGAAGCGCTTTATTCCGCCGCTCGTCAAACGTCTGCAGTCGGCGCGCATGCAGGCGCTCGGGATGTATGATGCCGCAAACGCTTAAAGCCTGCGCGCCGCTAGCCTATCCGATGGCGCCGACGATGACGCCGGTGACGCGCTTCATCCGCGAATCGGCGGAGGTGTTCACCTTCGATCTCGCCCCCGAACGCCCCATGCCGTTCGCGCCGGGGCAGTTCAACATGCTCTATGCGTTCGGCGTCGGCGAAATACCGATCAGCATCAGCGGGGACTCGCACGCGCCAGAGCGGCTCACCCATACGATCCGCGCCGTCGGCCCGGTGAGCGCGGCGCTCGGCAAATTGCAGGCCGGCGATCAGGTGGGCTTGCGCGGTCCCTTTGGCGTCGGTTGGCCGGTCGAGGAAGCCAAGGGGTTCGACGTCCTGCTGATTGGCGGCGGCATCGGCCTCGCGCCGCTTCGGCCGGCGATCTACTGGCTGCTGCGCCATCGCGCCGCTTACGGCCGGGTGGGCGTGCTCTATGGCGCGCGCGCGCCGGAGGATCTTATCTTCGGCGCGGAACTCGAAGAATGGCGGCGGACGCCCGATTTCCAGCTGCGCGTCGCTGTGGAACGCGCCGGACCAGAGTGGACCGGAGACGTCGGCTATGTGACGCCCTTGCTGTCCAAGCTTCGTTTCGATCCGGCGGACGCCATCGCCATGATCTGCGGACCGGAAGTGATGATCCGGGCGACGGCGCTCGCGCTCGAAAACGCGGGTATTGCGGATTCGCGAATCTTCGTCTCGATGGAGCGCAACATGAAATGCGCTATTGGCCATTGTGGCCACTGTCAGTTCGGCCCGCTGTTCATCTGCAAGGACGGACCGGTCCATCGCTACGATCGCGTGCGCAGTCTTCTCTCCTATCGGGAGCTTTGACGTGAAGCCCGTTCGACCAAAGCTCGCCGTTTGGAAATTCGCCTCATGCGACGGCTGTCAGCTCAGCCTTCTCGATTGCGAGGACGAATTGCTGGAGATCGCCGGCGAAATCGAGATTGCGCACTTCCTCGAGGCGACGAGCGCGTCAGTTGGAGATCCATATGATCTTTCTCTCGTCGAAGGTTCGGTGACGACGGCGCATGACGCGGCGCGGATCCAGGAAGTTCGCAAACAATCGCGGTTCTTAATTACGATCGGCGCCTGCGCCACCGCAGGCGGCATACAGGCGCTGCGCAATTTCGCCGACGTGCGCGAATATACGGCGATCGTCTATGCGCGGCCGGACTATATCCAAACGCTGGCGACCTCGACTGCTATCGCCGATCACGTGAAAGTCGATTTCGAACTGCGCGGCTGTCCGATCAGCACGCGGCAGCTCGTCGAAACGATTTCTGCATTTCTCGCCGGGCGCAAGCCGCAAACGCCGCCGCATAGCGTCTGCGTCGAGTGCAAGATCGCCGGCAATCTCTGCGTCATGGTTGGACACGGAACGCCGTGTCTGGGTCCTGTCACCCATGCGGGCTGCGGCGCGCTCTGCCCCTCCTATAATCGCGGCTGCTACGGCTGCTACGGCCCGATGGAGACGCCCAATGCGCCGTCGCTGTCGGCATGGCTGGGCAAGCTCGGCATGGATGAGGATGCGCTGAAGCGCGTCTACAGAACCTTCAACGCCAACGCCGACGCCTTCCGCGAGGAAAGCGAACGTCATGATCGTTAAGACGATCAAGGTCGACCAGCTCGCCCGGGTGGAAGGCGAGGGCGCCCTCAAGGTCGTCGCGCGCGACGGCGTCGTGCAGTCGGCGGAACTCAACATCTTCGAGCCGCCGCGCTTTTTCGAAGCCTTCCTGCGCGACCGCATGTATAGCGAGGCGCCGGACATCACCGCGCGCATCTGCGGCATTTGTCCGGTCGCCTATCAGATGAGCGCGATTCACGCGATGGAGGATGCGCTCGGCGTCGTCGTAGACGGACCCTTACGCGACCTGCGACGGCTCATCTATTGCGGCGAGTGGATCGAGAGCCACACGCTCCATATCTACATGCTGCATGCGCCGGATTTCCTCGGCTATGCGGGCGCAATCGAAATGGCGCGCGACCATGCCGACATCGTGCGCCGCGCGCTCGATCTCAAAAAGGCAGGCAATGCGATTATCGCGCTTCTCGGCGGCCGCGAGATTCATCCGATCAATGTCCGCGTCGGCGGCTTTTATCGTGCGCCGCGCCGGCGTGAACTTCAGCCGCTCGCCGAAGAGCTGAAGCGCGCCCGGGACCGGGCGCTCGCGACCGTGCGCTGGACGGCTGGCTTCGATTTTCCGGATGTTGAGCGCGACTATGAATTCGTCGCCTTGCGCGGCGAGGGCGAATATCCCTTCAACCAGGGCCGCATCGTCTCAAGCCGCGGGCTCGACATCGCCGCCGCTGAATATGACGAATATTTCGAGGAGAGCCACGTCGAACATTCGACCGCGCTGCATGCGCACATCAAGGCGCGCGGCGCCTATCTCACGGGGCCCTTGGCGCGCTACGCGCTGAACGCCGCGTCGCTCTCGCCGATCGCGCGCGAGGCGGCGCGCGACGCAGGGCTTGGACCGGTCTGCGCCAATCCCTTCCGCAGCATCATCGTTCGCGCCGTCGAAGTTCTTTACGCCTGCGACGAGGCGCTGCGCATCATCGACGACTACGAAGAGCCGGAGCGGCCTGCAGTCGAAATCGAGCCGCGCGCGGGAACCGGCTATGCGGCGACCGAGGCGCCGCGCGGCATGCTGTATCATCGCTACAGTCTCAATGCCGATGGAAAGGTCGCCGACGCCCGCATCGTGCCGCCGACGTCGCAGAACCAGCCGAGCATCGAAGAGGATCTGAAGATTTTCGTGACCGCCTGGCTCGATCTGCCGGACGACGCTTTGCGTCATCGCTGCGAGCAGACCATTCGCAATCACGACCCCTGCATTTCCTGCGCGACGCATTTTCTGCGGCTCGATGTCGACCGGGGCGGATAGCGCGCGCGAAGGACCGCGCATCATCGTGCTCTGCATCGGCAATCCCGATCGCGGCGACGACGCGGCGGGCCGCGCGGTCGCCCGAGCGCTCGGAGCTTCGTTGAGGGACGTCGAAATTATCGAGGAGGAGGGCGAGGCGACGCGCGTATTGGCGCGGCTCGAGGGCGCGGACGCCGCCTACATTGTCGACGCCTGCGTTTCGGGGGCGGAGCTTGGCGACATCCGCCGCTTTGACGCCAGCGCAGGCCCGCTTCCGCGAGCGGCTTTCGGCGCATCGACGCATGGCTTCGGCCTCGCCGAAGCTCTGGAGCTCGCCCGCGCGCTGGGCGCATTGCCCTCGCGCTGCGTCGTCTATGCGATCGAAGGCGGATCCTTCGATATCGGCGCGCCGATGTCGCCGGCGGTCGCGGCGGCGGTCGATATCGTCGCGGACCGATTGCGGACGGACATTCTCGGCAAATAACCGAAGCGGGGCGGCGCCCCGCACAAATTCGACCCAGGCCCGAAACGACCAGCAACATTGCGGTAACCCGGCCGAAACGTTGGCATGCTTAAAGTGTGCGCTCGCAATCGCTCGCTTAGCGCCGCCGAACGCCTCCCCGCACAGCAGCGCCGCCCAGACCAAGTATGGAGAGCCAAATGGAGCGTCTCGTTTCCGCGTCGAAAGTCATCGCCACCGTCTCGACCGTTCGGATGCTCGTCCAACTGCCGATGCATATCGTTCGACGCATTGCCGCTTCGCCGGAGGCGTTTATCAACGCCATAGAACGTCTTGCAAAACATTAAGCTTGGCGATTGTCTCGGCCACGCAAGCTTAGAGTAGAAGTATAAGTTGCGTCGGATACGTTTGACTACGTAGCGTTCGCCGGCGGGTTGAATGATCTTGCGCCTGTCCCAGTTGAACTGGCGAACAGCCAATCAATCGGGAGGAAAAAATGCGCAAGCTCGTGCCATTGATCATCGGGGCGACTTTGGCTTTCGCTCCGTAGGCTGAAGCGCAGCGATCGTACCCTATCGATGGCGACGTCCAGTCCTATGGCGGGCTCTGGCGCTATCAGAAGAGGGATTGGAGCACGCCCTGGCGGCCTCTTAACCCTGGCGTGTGCTGGCAATGGAACGATTACATCGGCAACTGGCTATGGGTGTGCTGAGAAACACGCCAGTTCAGTGAGACGCAAGAAACGCCCCGCTGCGACGCCTCAGTCGGGGCGTTTCCATTGGACGCGCATGACCTCGCGTCGCCGCCACGTCAAAGATCGCCGCCATTCGCGATCTGGCTTTCGAGCAAAACAGACTTAGAAATCCGCCGCTCTGAGCGGCTTTTGTGCGGCAGAGACCGGGAGCGCTCGTCGTTCCATCACGCCTTGTGCCTAGGTGGGGCCGCATGTCGGCCATATTGGCGTTCCCAATTCAAGGTAGAGGAACAACACCTCCATCTATGAAGGGCAGGCATGGGCTTTCCACGGGCGCCATCTTCTGTCGGGCTGTCGCCCGGAAAAAAAGCGATCGCCTTCTTTTCGGCGAATGCAATTGCTGCTCGGACGGACCGTCCGCTCGGCAAGCTGGTCTGCATGGCGAGGGCAAACGGAATTTTTGCCGTCTCGGAAATATGCAAGGGACTCGCGATACTCACAATCGGCGACATGGTGATCGCAGATGGAGTCGGCGAATTTGTGTGCATCGCGGCGCTGACGATCGAGGCGCCGCCTTTCTTACGATGGCGTGCATCGGAATATGCCAATTCAACGCTATTACCGTCTCTATGATGCAAGGCCGCTGAGAGCGTTCCGAGAAGATTGGGTGAATGAAGCCGCGGTAAACGCCGCCAAACAGTTTTTTGGAAAAAAGGCGTTCTACCGACATTTAAACTCGAATGCTCAAGCATATGAGTGCATGTCTTTGCCTGCTCATTCATGACGCCGAACCTGGCGCGGGTCCTCAGTCTTCAGGCGAATGATCGACCCTGGCGGACGAAGATGCGGATTGGTGCGCAAATGATTTTGACGATTCTCCGCTCACGCGCCATCCCAGCGGTTGCGCTGCTGTTGTTGCTTCTCGCGGGCGCAGTCGCACATGCACAGGGCGCGAAGGTCACGGCTGAACCCATACCCGACGCAGTATGGGCTTACATGCAGGGAAGGTCGTGGCGCGCGGAGCTTCGATGTCCGGGACGCGACGAACTTGTTCTGTTGAGGGTTCCTTACCGGGATTTCGACGGCAACGCGCAGACCGGCTCGCTGATCGTCGCACGACGCGTCGCAAAAGCGGTCGCAGGCGCCTTTGAGGACATCTATGACAGCGGGAAATTTCGAATCTATCGAATGTCCCTGATCGATGAATTCGGCGGCGATGACGCGCGATCGATGGCGGCGAATAATACGAGCGCCTTCAATTGCCGAACGACAGATCGGGGCGCGATGTCGCGACACGCCTATGGAATGGCCGTGGACATCAATCCCGTTCAAAATCCCTACCGGGAAGGAAACCTAACCGAGCCTGAAGCCGGGCGCGCCTATGACGAGCCCTCCGAGCGCAGGAGAGATATCGTCGGGATCATTGTCGACGGCGACGTCGTCACCAGGGCCTTCGCGCGACGAGGCTGGCGCTGGGGCGGACATTGGAAAAGAAGCATCGACTATCAGCACTTTTCCAACGACGGACACTGACGCGTCAAAGGTCGGGGCGGCGTGAGCGATTGCGCTGGCCTTCTGTCGATCATTTCCGATCGGTGAGAGTCCCGCCGAAGCAATCTCCTCCGTCACGATCGGCGGCTTTTATATCGGCAATGTGCGCGGCGACCATTGACGCGTCGGGTCGGGGAGCCAAATGACGCCTCATCCAAAACTGAGCGAGCGCAGCAAGAGGCCCTCCGATGGGCTGAGGGCGACCCGCAAAAAATGGAGGATCCGCTATGCCTGATCAAAGGCCATCTGGCGAAAGGGATTGGGAAGTCACGCCCAACACTTACATTTTCGCCGGCGTCGGCGCGGTCATTTTGGGTGGCCTCGCCTATGCAGCCCTCGGCGGCATTCCTAACACCATCGCTGCAGCCGTTGTGGGCGCGCTAGCGGGCGGCAGTCTGGGACTTTTCTTCTAATCGATCGAATCGGCGCGGGCCGGACCTGGGCTCGGCCCGCGCCGCGCTCTCCGACGCTCGGCGTGTCGGCCGGCCACGGCGGGTTCGCTAAACGTCGAATCTGCCGACAGCATGATCATCGTCATGAAAGCGGCTCACCAAGCGTCCCATTTACGGAGCCGCGGCCCAAGAGACCCCGACCGACGGTGCGACGGCGGTTCTTGCGGATCTCTGCGCTGTGGCGCCCCCGCCACAGTCGCCCGGAAAGCGTATGGGGAAGGCCGAATAGCGTGTTAATTGCTTTGACTGTGCAAGGGTTTGCGATTTTCTTACCTCCTATCGCCTTAGGCGCAAGGGATTCAGCCCAAGGCGTCTTTAACCTTTAGGAGAAGGTATAATGAATAAGGCAACTTTTGCCGCTTTGGCCTTCGCGCTGACGGCTGGGTCGGCCATGGCCGCCGACCTTCCATCCTACAAGGCGCCGCCGCCGCCGCCCCCGCCGCCGATCATGACCTGGACGGGCTTCTACGCCGGTCTCAACTTCGGTGTGGGCTTTTACGCGCAAAATTCATCCAACGCGTGGGGCGTGGGCTTTAACAATCACGGCGGCAGCCGGGCGGGCGTCGTCGGCGGCGGCCAGATTGGCTACAATTACCAGATCACGCCGATGTTCGTCGTCGGCGTCGAGAGCGATATCCAGGGCACCAGCATCGGCTCTGGCGCCGGCGGCAACAGCTTCACCTGGCTCTTTGGCCTCCCTCCGGTGACCACCGCGACGCTGAACTGGTTCGGCACCGTGCGTGGCCGCGTCGGCGTCAATCTGCTGAGCCCGCAATTGCTGGTCTATGGCACAGGCGGCTTCGCTTATGGCGAGGTGACGCGCAACGGCTGGTTGAACCAGAACAGCACAGTGCAGACGGGCTGGACCGCCGGCGGCGGCGCCGAGTATATGTTCGCTGCGCTGCCGAACTGGTCGGTCAAGGCCGAGTATCTCTATACGCAGCTCAGCGGCAACAACAACAACGGCTTCAATTTCGGCCTCGCGTTGAACAACGTCAACAACCGCACCCGCTTCCACACGATCCGCTTTGGCGTGAACTACCACTTCCACTTCGGCTCTTCGGCGCCGGTGTTGGCGAAATACTGATCGATCGTTCGAGCCAGACGCATTCAGGAAAGCCCGGCCCTCGTGGCTGGGCTTTTCTTTTGCTCAGCGCCGATGGGCGATGCCGCGGGCCGCGACACAGTCGGACGTCGCCGATTGGGTCAGGGCGAGGTCATCCGGCGACCGTCGGTTTATTCGTGGATTTGACCGAGCGTCGGGGCGCAGGCGTCAAAGTCTTTATTGCAGGGTGAAGCCGGATTGTAGATTGCATAGGCGTAGCTGCAACATGGGTTGTGCGTTTTTTTCTCAGCGCCATAGTCCGCGTTGAACGGGACCTCATTGCCGACGTGCTGATAATCGCCGCTACGTTTTGGCGGAAGATTCGGTACGGTGTCGGCGGTATTCACAAGACGGAAGGTTTTCACCTTTAAGTTTTCGTAATAATCCCGGAAGGATTGTAGTCCAACCTTTGGACTTGCTGAATTATAGTGCAGCACCGCGATATTGTGAGAAACCGCCAGTGGCGTGGCAAGTGTGGCAAGCGCGGAGCCAAGACTGTGGCCAGTGACCGTAAGAGGTTTACTGCCAATTGTTTTGAGCTGGGCATCCAACGCTTTGACAAGCCCGGCGAACACGGCGTACCAACCTCGTGCGACGAGAAGGCCGGGAGGCGGATTTGGTGTTGGCGCGCTGTACGGCACCGGTTTGAATTCGGCATCTACAAGGAAATCATCAAGGCTCTTGCTGCCTCGAAAAACAAGATAAAGTTTGCCATCGGAATTGGATTTGACCAGGCATCCGAAAGGTTCAGTGATCGGGACTTTCTTGAGCTCTAGAGTGAATGTGCTCCAAATGAGCTGACCGAAACTATAGTCTTCTACTTTGAAATCATTCGTGATCGGGCAAGCGTTAGCTGGCTTCCAATTAAAGTTCGGAGGCGGAGGCGACCCGGCCTGTATCCATTGATCGTACATATGACTGAGCACGTTCACAAGGAACGTGCAAACCTTAAAAGTCTGCTGAGAGGAGTCCCCGAAGTTCAGCGGTTGAGAACTCGTGCAAGTCGTGATGGCCATTGACCTGCTCCTGAACTTTCATCCATCAGCGATTAGAGTCTCAAGAGATTTTACGCCGTCGGGCGCGATGTGAGCAACATGCGATCGGCGGAGCTGGTCGGGGTTGCGCAGCCGATCGCAT
>Ga0082335_1003827_pt1 | contig 23885 bp, 19 predicted proteins | sample Subgrocontami58m_FD_72375 | JGI IMG/M metagenome (GOLD analysis project Ga0082335, IMG submission 72375) | Subsurface groundwater microbial communities from S. Glens Falls, New York, USA - GMW37 contaminated, 5.8 m (SPADES assembly) (version 2) ...
CAACCTCCGGTAACGGAGATGCCTCACTAAGGAGGAGTGACAAAATTATTACCCCTCGACATAGACAAAGCCGGCATTTCGCAAGGTACCACCAGATTGCAGCGGTACTTTTCAAGCATCGTCTTGCCGAATTGATTAGGGTCTTTGGACTCAAGCGGTTTATTCGGCTCCGCTGGTTGCCTCCACCCAATCCATGGCGTAAAGAGCTATATACCCAGTCCCAGCATACGCGCATGGCCTTAGAAGAGCTGGGGACTACCTTCGTTAAAATAGGACAAATCCTTTCCACCCGGACCGATATTCTGCCATTGGAGTTCACCCATGAGCTGGCAAAGCTGCAAAACTCTCTGCGGCCAATTCCTACGGAAGTGATCCAAAACTTAATCGAAGAAGAGTTAGGCAAGCCTGCACAGGAGGTGTTCGCCTCCTTCGACCCGCATCCAATGGGTGTTGCATCAATTGGACAGGCTCATGCGGCGACACTCCATGATGGGACCGAAGTGGTAGTGAAAGCGCAAAAGCCGGGGGTGATGGAGCAAGTAAAGGAAGACGTGGACATATTGCGCCAGATGGCGGCCAGCGCAACGCAACGCTGGCAGTATTCACAACTATACGACATCACCAGGATTATCGAAGAAATAGCTGAGACTCTTACCGATGAGATGGACTACGTTCGGGAGGGCCATAGCGTCGAGCACTTCGCCGGGTTTTTCAAGGACGACCCCTCAGTCCACGTTCCAAAGGTATTCTGGGAATATACCACTCACCGGGTTATCACACTCGAACGTATTCGCGGCATCGGTATTCTGGATGTGCAGGCGCTAGACAAGGCGGGCTTTGACCGCAAAGAGCTTGCGAAACGCAGTGCGGACCTGTGGCTGAAAATGGTCTTTGAGGGTGATGTGTTTCATGCTGACCCCCATCCCGGAAATCTGTTTGTGGAGTCTGACGGGCGCCTGGGTCTGGTAGATTTTGGGATGATAGGAGTAGTGGATGACGAGATACGAGACCAATTGGCCAGCGCCGTTAAGGCCATTCTGGACCGCGATGTGGACCTTCTCGTTGACTCGCTTATAGACATGGGAGCGGTGCCCCATACGGGTTCCAGGGATACCCTTCGGGCAGACCTGAAGCACGTCATGGGTCACCATCCGGCGTCGATGCCCGAGTTGCACCTGTCTTCCAATTTCGGAGAGTTGTTCAACGTAGTACGCAACAACCATGTCCAGCTTCCGGACAATACGTTTATGCTCCTGAAAGCAATGGGTATGGCACAAAGTCTGGGCAAGGGCTTGGACCCGGGCTTTGATTTTTTTGCCCTGTTGTTGCCTCATGTAGAACGTATTTTTAAGGAGAGATTTTCATTCTCTGCTATCGCCCGACGGTTCCCGTCGATGGCAGCAGATATGATATTAATGGGGGTAGGACTGCCGAGGCGGTTGTTCAGGATAGTCAGGTCACTGGAGCGCGGCGAGTTGAATATACGCACTAATGTATCAGGTCTGGAGCTTCACCTGGAACACCTGGAGCGGCTGGTGAACAGGATGGTGTTAGGTCTGATAGCTGCGGCAGTAATTCTTAGCCTGGCAATAGTGTACCTGGCTCTACAACTTGGCCAATAATTGTTAGTAACAAGGTGAATTGGACGTCGCCATCTCGCCAAGCCTTTAATATCTCAACGGGCGGACCGGAAAAGAAAATACTTGAAATCAGGACGTTCGAACTAAGGCTGCGTTTATTGCCCTGGTAGATCTCCGTGCAAATGACCTCTATCTAACTTAAGCGGTTCTAATTAAACGCTCGACCGTTCGCTTGGGGCGTTTGCCCGTCAAGTCATAAGCATCTTGTAGATTCATCCAGAACTGAGGTGTTGTACCGAACGCCTGGGAAAGCAGCCATGCTGTTTCCGGCGTAATTCCCCGCTTACCCCGAACGATCTCATTTACTCTTTGCAGGGGTATTCCGATATGTTGAGCAAGCGCTACCCGGGTAATTCCGGCGGGACAAAGAAACTCCTCCTTCAGTATTTCACCGGGATGTGTCGCAATTCGATTTTCCGGTAACATTTTTCTTCCTCACTCAATGATAATCCGTAAGAGATACTTCGAGCGCATTGTTGTCTTTCCACAGAAAGACGATTCGCCATTGCTCGTTGACTCGAATACTTCGTCCACCTCCGTCGGACCCCTTCAGAATGACAAAATGTCACTCTATTTTGTTAAAGACCATTATCGGGACGCGCAAGCCTGCGGAGCTAAATCTCGTTTAATTAACGGACTCATTTGGCATTTGTAATTTGGTGCTTAGAATTTTGGTGGAGCGGAAAGGTGAGGGGGTAATGGTGGGCGGTATAGGACTTGAACCTATGACCCCCTGCGTGTAAAGCAGGTGCTCTAGCCGACTGAGCTAACCGCCCGTAATGCCTGCCCCATTATACGATACTTGGCTGTTAACCATCAATAGTTTTTGACATCCACCGCAATTTATAATACCATATTCGCTATAATTCCAATTACGCCTGTGATTTTTCCTCACCCCTTTAATTCCCCTCTCCGTTAACGGAGGGGGGCCAGGGGAGAGGTATTTTGGGGTGAAAAATGGTTGAGGCTCTGGAGGCAATTCGACAGGTAAACGCTTCTTTTCCTTTAACTGAACCTGTAAAACGGTGGAAAGCAAACGGCGGTAAGGTTATCGGGTGGTCATGTATCTTCGTTCCTGAAGAGATAATCATGGCCGGCGGGATGTTGCCATACAGGATAACCGGCGACTCGCAAGAGTTGCTACTGGAAAATGCCAACGCGTATATCTATACAAATAACTGCTCCTTTATGCGGACCTGTTACGAGCTGGCGAACACCGGTGAGCTGAAGTTTCTCGACGGTTTTGTGCCCGCTTTTCTGTGCCGTGGTATGCGGCTTCTCACCGAGGTGTGGACGCATCATATTGACATCCCTGTTGTATACGCTGTAGATGTCCCCCGTAACTGGGTGGATGGGGGCTGGCTCTCTTATTTTCAGGAGGAATTGAATGAATTCAAACGCCGGCTGGAAGCCCTCTCCGGAGCGCTGATAACACCAGAGTCGCTGAGGGCGGCGATAAACGAGTGCAACCGTACCCGGCAGCTTCTACGTACACTCTATGAATTGCGTAAAGCCGATAACCCTCCTCTCGGTGGAGCTGAGCTACTGGAGGTATCCAACGCCGCTGTCAGGATGCCAAAATCGGAGTTCAACGAAATAGCCGGGAAGCTTTTGAAAGAGGTCCAGGGACACTCAATTAAGAGCCGGGCGCGTCTCATGCTTTGCGGAAGTATCCTGAATAACCCGCAGTTCATCAGGGGAATAGAAGGGTGTGGGGGGCTGGTGGTGACGGACGAGCTATGCACTGCATCCCGGTATTGGGAAAAAGATGTGGATGAATTAGGCGAGCCAATGGCTGCGCTGGCGGAACGCTATATGAGCCTTACTCCCTGCGCCTGTATCGAGCCTCCTCAACTACGGGTCAACAGGATACTGGAAAAGATAAAAGAATACCGGGTGGATGGCGTGGTAATAGAGCTGGTCCGGAATTGCTTCCCCGTTATCCAGGATGAACCTATTTTACTCGACGCTTTGAAGGAGAATGGCATCCCTTACGTAGAACTGGACATGGAGTACGGAGCAGGTTTCACGGGGCAGGTAAAAACCAGGGTTGAAGCTTTCATGGAAATACTGGAGAGCTAGCTCTTTATATCGGTAGCATCCCGACTTGTCGGGACCTGTGTGATAACGAAAAAGACCGTGATACAGAGCACTAGAGGAGCGATGGAATGAAGCCGATTACTGACCTGGCTATGTTCGAGGAAACAATAAAGACCCTGGAAAAGGTCTACAAGCACAGGAAAGCCAACCCCACTTTCAAGAGCGCCGAGCTATACTACAAGATAATATTCGACACTTTTAACAAAGTTAAGGAGGCTTCGCAGGAAGGCAAACCGTGGGTGGCCTGCAGTTTCGGGTCTCCCTATGAGATTTTCGTGGGAATGGACCTTCCGTGCGCCATCCAGGATGTGCTCAGTGGTGTCCTGGCTACGCTAACTAAGTCCCATGAGCAGCTTTATAATGCCGCCACAGCCATCGGCATCCGCCCTGATGTTTGCTCAGCCCAACGATTACCCGCCGGCGTATATGCCAAAGGATGGTTACCGAGGCCTACGGCAACTGTCTATACCAATCTGGGCGGGTGTGATAGCTCAGGCGGAGTCGGCGCTGTAGTGGCGCATCTTGCCGGAGTGCCCAGTTTTCTCTTTAGTTTCCCCCATTACTGGCAGAAGAAAAGCGCCGTGGAGCATCGCACCAGGGAAATCCAATCGCTGGTGGCTTTTCTGGAGAAGACCACAGGGAAAAGGTTGGACATGGATAGGCTCAGGCAAGCCTTAGTCAACACGGGCCGCCAGGTGGAATTGATTCGGGAGATTAACGGCCTGAGGAGGGCTGTGCCCTGCCCCTTAAGCGCGCGGATATCAAATCAAGCCCACTGGATGGCGTGGATTACAGCGGGGAGGCCGGAGGGTGTGGAGTATTTTACTTGTCTCAGGGATGAACTCAAGGCTAAAGTCGCCTCGAAGACAGGGGCGGCTGAAACGGAGAAGTACCGGCTGTTGAGCCTTTTTACCATGCCCCAGAACCAGATGGCCTTCTACGACTGGGCGGAGAAGGAGCTTGGGGCTGTCTTCTTCGAGCCGGGCTACTGGCGGTGGAGAGATTGGGAGCCGGACCTGGCCAATCCCCTCAGGAGTGTGGTCCTACGGACCAGTTCGGAGCCATATTACCGGTGGTACCACTCTCTGGAAGAACTGATGTCAATGACGATGGAGGAGGCTGCGGAAGTAAAGATAGATGCTGCAATCAATTTCTACAACGAAAGATGCAGCCTCGGAGGCGCTCTGGCCGCTACCATCAAAGAGCGCCTCCAGAAGAGACTGAACATCTCCACTCTCACCCTGGGGGTGGATATGATTGACCCGTCTCCAACTCTGGCAAGGACGATGCAGGAAAGCCTGACTGAATTCCTGCCTACGGTGAGCGAGGTAAAAGGAGCGAAGATTAGCCTGGGATAAAGGGGATTTTTAAACTGGGCAGTATCCAGAAGAAGCCGGGATCACCCACTGCGGGAATGGTGGGCGGTACTGTACAGTAGGCAGAACCATTGAGTTAGCATTTTGTCTTACGAAAAGTGACAAGACACCCTTGCATGTTGATTTCTACTTTGATATAAAAGAACAAATGTTACCTTCCCATGCGACCAAAATGGAAATCCAATCATGAAGTGGATAGGATTACGTGCAAAAAATGCTGGTCAAATACGCTGTACGCAGGAAAATCCAAGCACAGTCGTTTGTTTATTGACCTAAAGCCGAATACGGTAATTCACGCGCTGAATTGTTATAACGATAAGAGTGATGAAGATTTTTGGCATCAAATTTATGCTGGACCGCAGACTATGGAATTTAATCGTGAGGTATTGAGACTTGAAAGAAAACGCCTGAAATACACACAAAAGGATGTTGCCAATGCAATAGGCGCGAGCGTTCGCACTTATCAAAAGTGGGAAAGTGGTGAAACCACACCGGACGGACACTACTTGTTGAGACTCATGAACTGGCTCGATATCCGCGACGTTCAAAATGTGGTGAAGATATACAGAATAGCGTCACAAACTACAGGTGTGAGAAACGGAAAAACGAATCATGTGGTCCGAATTATAATCTTTTGTAGATTAGAAATAGCCAATGCTTTACCAGGAAGATTAGATGCTACATATTGACAAAAGAATGACTCGCCTTCGGCATGACGTTAAAAAACTATATTCTGAACTGGGAATAAAACCAACTAAAGGAAGTTTTAGATGTAACAATTTCGCAAATTGCTGTCGCAGTCTACGAATACGCAAGAGACAGAAAGTAATTACTGGCAGTTGGCCATACATTGGGATTGACTACGGTAAAGCTAAAGTCGCAGGCAAGAAGTTGCGAATTATTGTGATTGGCATGGACGCAGGTGGGATCGATGACGTCTCTCGCAATTTCCTCCACAGGCAGAACGAATGGCGATGTGCTTTTGAGAATTCGATAGAATCGCCTGTAAGCCAGCATCCTACTGGCACTGCCTTGATGTTAAAGGAATTAGTTGATGATAAGCGACCGAATAGGTTCGCAAGACAATTCGTATTTATAAATGCGGTAAAATGTACACCTAATAATGGGGAAATGACATCTGGAGTGAAAGGAAGCATGTGTACAGCATGCGAATCAATTCTGTTCAGAGAGGTACACTTATTGAAACCAGACATAGTAATTACCCAAGGGTCATACCCCAGAGAAATGATAAAGAAAATATTGAAGTCAAATCGGAAGATATTTGAAAAAGACGGCTTTCTAATTTACACAAGTGGGAACTCTATTGTTCTTGTGGCACCCCACCCAACAAGGCATATTCCATGGAAACAGGGACTTTTGCCGAAACAATATGGCAAAGCAGTAGATAAAGTCCGAAAGAACGTTTAGCAGAGTGCTGGAAGGGAAATCATTGCAGTTTCACAAAAGTTCGACTATAGTTACGAAAAAGTTCGCAATCCGAAAACTGGGTGGTACAGAACTTGAATCTCTGACCCTCCGCGTGTAAAGAACACGTTTTCTGTCCCTTGTTAGTGGAGCGGTCCCGGCTTCTTATTTAAGGCCGTAACCTTATCGCCGTTGGGCCTGCCTGTTTTCCGGGCTTTAAATGAAATATCTAAATCCAGAGCATCGGCAACTCTGAAAAATGTCCTGAGTGTGGTATTGTAATCCCCTTTTTCCAGCCTGGATATGGCAGGCTGTTTCGTCCCGATAATTTGGGCCAGCTTCTTTTGGCTGATACCCAGTTTACTACGGCGCTTTATCAGGCTTCGTATCATGTCATATTTAGGTTTCAACGCCTCGTATTCTTTATGTATCCCCGGCTTTCTAAGTAACTCCGCCTCAAATTCGTCAAAGTTTGTTGCTCTATTGGCTGCCATAATATCACCTGTATAATGTTAATTACTGTATTTAATATATAACATATGAGTTATATTGTCAATACCGAGATATGTAATCATTAATCCGTTTTAATGCCAGTTCCTTATCGTTTTCCGGTGTTTTAGCTACCTTTTTCAGAAAAGCGTGCAACAATACGAACTTGCGGCCAGTGTAGGCAAAGTAGAATATGCGGTATAAATCCGAGCCGTGTTTTATCCTTAGTTCTCGGAGGCCAGATTTATCTATTTTCCTAACATATGGCATACCTAGGTCAATATTAAATTCTCTCAGCAGCTTAAAAACATGCAATATTTCTGCAATCGCCCCGTCTGGCTGTGTCAGGATGAAATCCTTGACGGGTTCATGCCCATCCTCATCCATGTAAAAGACGACCTGCCAGTCCATAGTAAGATTTATATTAAACTTCTCAATTAAAATAAGCTACTCTCGTTTTACGTTTGGTTAAAAATGAAAAGCTTTGCCCTGCTTTCAGACGTTACTTGAGGTTGGGGAAAGCGGTGTGCCATACACCGACATTTCGGGATGACCCCCTGAGTATGTGGTGTGCTTTGGGGTAAACTTCCCGAACTTCTGTTTGAGAAGAATATCTTGATTCCAGGCGTACAAGAGTCACCCGTCACCTGGTTTTACAAATATGCTAAAGGTAATACAATGTTACTACAATGATGTAACCAGGGGGATTAGACTATGTTAAAAAAACTAACCCGGCACGGCAACAGCCTGGCTCTTGTGATAGACAAAGGCGTGCTTGAGCTTCTTAACATCGATGAACAGACACCGCTTGAAATTTCGACAGATGGTAAATTACTGCTGAGCTCGCCGGTGCGGGATGAAAAGCGGAGGGCTCAGTTTCAGGAAGCGCTTGTAAGCGCCAACGCTAAGTACGGGCGAGCTCTTAAGAGGCTGGCCGGGTGAAAGAGACTGTCTTTCTCGGACTTGACGAGGTTCTTGAAATTCACAATGACCAGATAAAACGGTACGGCGGACAGCCCGGCATCTGCGATATTGAATCGCTAAAGTCTGCTATTGCCACGCCGTCGGCAGGTTTTGGCGGAGATTATCTCCATACGGATATTTACGAAATGGTATCTGCTTATCTTTTTCATATTGTTTGGAATCATCCGTTTATAGACGGCAACAAACGGACTGAATCTGTAGCGTCAGCGGTTTTCCTTATGATGAAGGGGATAGAACTTCATGCTGATGAGAATAGTTTTGAGAAGATTGTTTGAGGTGGCATTCAATATATCTTAGAGTAACTTATTAATTCATTATCGAACGTTATGGTCAAATACTCCCAATGCTCCATAGCCTCATTCCCCTGCCTATTGCGCCTAACCGAGACCCCCACCATTTGGAAAAGCACGCACCATGCCGTCTGCGTGCCAAGCCGCGCTTTGGCATCTTTCCACGGAACTGTCCTCCCTTCTTTGACCTCTTTGATACTACGACGCAGTTGCTCCAACGCTTTGTCATCGCTGAGCATCACCAGGGTTTCCAGGATAGACTGATAGTCCCTCCCATGTCATGATTGCCAGCACCGGTTTTCCACGCCGGGTAACTGCTACGGTTGCGGGGTTTTCTCCCAGTTCTTGCGGCAGCTTTGTCAACTTTCGCCGGGCATCCACCGTGGTAAGTTCTTTCGTTTCTCTCGTCGTAGTCACGCTTAGTCTTGGTTACAAGACACCTTTAGAAGTTGTGATATATAATATTTACGAAAGAAAGGAGGGCTAGAATGAATCCTAAGGGGTTGTCACCAAAACAACGTGAAGAGCTACTCAGAGCATTGAAAGCCCGTTTTGAGAAAAACGTGAACCGCCATAAAGGTCTCGAATGGGCTAAAGTACAAGCAAAGCTGGACGCTAATACTGAAAAACTGTGGTCTCTCAATGAAATGGAGAGAACCGGTGGTGAACCGGATGTTGTTGGTTATGATAAAAAGACGGGCGAATACATTTTTTATGATTGTTCAGCGGAAAGTCCTGAAGTCCGCAGAAATGTTTGTTATGACCGTGAAGCGCTGGAGGCAAGGAAAGAACATAAGCCAAAAGATAGCGCTATTGATATGGCAACTGCCATGGGCATTGAGCTTTTGACGGAAGAACAATATCGAGAGTTGCAGAAACTTGGAAATGTCGATACGAAAACGTCGAGCTGGTTAAAAACACCTTCTGAAATTAGAAAACTCGGCGGCGCCATCTTTGCCGATCGTCGCTACGACCATGTCTTCGTGTATCATAACGGTGCGGAGTCTTACTATGGCTCCAGGGGGTTCCGTGGCTCGCTAAGGGTCTAAAAGAAGGGTTTAAGAAGTTCGCTTTTGTTCGGAAAGAGTTCTGAGAAAGTTCGCAGGGTGTTCACTGGGCGGTACAGGACAAGAACCTATGACCCCCCGCGTGTAAAGGCCACATTTCCTACGCCATGTCAGGGGAGCAGACTTGGCTTCTTATTTGTTACCGTAACTTTATTGCCGTTGGGGTTGCCCATTTTCCGGGCCTTCAGGGAAATATCTAAATCCAGAGCGTCGGCAACCAACCTTGCGGACTTTTCCGTTTTATTGAGAAGGTCTATAATCAGAAAAGATTTCATTTGGCTCTTAGCTACCGTCCGCCAAATGATTTGAGAAGGCAGAGCCTGATCAGGAGAACGTTAGCCCATCCATACTCTCCTGACTCTGCCTGTCCAACTGAAGGGCCGCAGTTCAGACTGATTAACCAAGTAGCACTTGAATATTGACTGTAGCAGGCGGGAAAATGGACAACTCAAAAAGAATATCAAAGCGGATTGATGATCATTACGAAGGCCGGCCGGACCCTAAAAGAGACCTGAGAGAAACAGTAAATCTGATACTCCCTGATAGCCTGATGATAGGTTTGGCGATAGTAATGATTCCGGTGGTATTAATCCCAATCCTCGTACATCTCCCTGAATCTATAGACGCATTTATCGGGTTTGTTGACTATACAGTTTTAACCATATTCATCATTGAATACTTTTTAAAATTGATTCTGGCATTAAATATGTGGAAACACTTTCTTAATCCCTGGCATTTGCTGGACCTTTTTATCATAATTGTGCCAGCGATCGGTTTCTTGCCGTTTGTCTCTAACTTGGGTGTTCGGTCTCCACTGCTTCGATTACTGCGGATTATTAGAGTGTTTGCAGTCGGTGGCAGAACACTCGACAGAGGGATTCATCTGGCCTCATCTATCCCGACGACTGCGCCCATACATGTCCCGCTGTCAATACAGGTTATGGATGGGGAACTGGCGAATAAATATGAAGATGTTTCAATAGACCGGTTGAAAAAGTATTTGACAGATCCCACTAATACATGGGCGCACATCTCTTGTGTTTATGAATCTGATATGGACCGGATAAGTTCTCTCCTCGGCATCCCAAATATTTTATTAGAAAGTGAATTAGTCGAGGAGTCTTATCCCCGTATAGATTATTTCGAAAACTATTCGATGATATTTGCCAGGGAAGCTAATATGCAGGTCTCTCCCAATGGTCCCACCCGCCTTTCAATAACGCGCAGCGGTCTTTTGTTAATTTGTCAACGACAAAATATCATTACTATCTCGAAGAGAAGGACAGAACTATTTCACCAAATAGTTGAGCAGGCCACGAAGCTCCATAGTTCCGATGATCCAATTATAGTCACAATTCTATATACTATCCTGAGGCATATTTTGGGAAAGGACAAACGGGTAGTAACAGCGCTAGAACAAGAAGTGATAGCTCTGGAAAGCATACCTGTGAGAAAGCGGCCGTCAAACTTTTTGGAGACCACTTTCCATCTCAGAAAGGAGGCCAGCCAACTGGTGCCTTCGCTGCTGCATTTGAGGGAAATCATATCCGTGATAACCTCCAAACGTGTGCCTCTGGAAGGGTTCAGCGAAAGGCATGAGAAATTCTTCGATATATTGACGGATGAAGCTACATATCTACATGAAGCTGCTGCTAATGCCCGGGATAATCTGCAGTCTCTGGTTGATTTGCATATCAACACCACATCTTTCGAGACTAATCAAGTAATGCGTATAATAGCTGTAATAACCAGCCTCGGCATTATTCCGGCCGTCATGGGATTGCTCGGGAGCAATATTATTGGCAACCCCTGGGAAATTCATCTGTGGCAGGTATTTTCTGTGCTCGGGGTATTAATGCTGGCTATGGGTTGGATCTTCTTTCGTCTGGGCTGGCTAAGGTGGTGATTCTATAACAAGAGTCTCATACAATACCTGGCGATACTCCGGTCGGGTCTGCGCCTGAACCATATCCCTATAAGGAAATTCGAAGAGAGCTTCAATTAAGCGGATTGATATTGATGGCTACTCTCTGAGGATAAACAATTAATAATAGTCTTAAAATAAACTGCTCCTCACTGAGTATGCATGAAGCGGAGGCATTAAACAGTCTGTATCCATCCGTATGTATCTGGCTTTTCCCCGTATTGAATCGCCGTTACTGCATCGTATAGTTTCTGCGAAAGTGCTCCGATCTTGTTGCCATTAACGGTAATCCCTGTTTCGAGATGCTGTATCTCGCCAACTGGGGAAATGACCGCCGCAGTGCCGGTCCCAAAGACTTCGTTCAGGGTTCCATTCCTGGAAGATGATATGACTTCATCAATGGAGATAGGCCGTTCGCTGACCTTAATTCTCCAGTCTCTGGCCAAACGGAGCACACTATCGCGGGTGATACCCTCGAGGATAGTGCCGTCCGGCGGAGGTGTTATCAGTTCGTTATTAATCACGAAACAGATATTCATTGTGCCCACTTCTTCGATGTACTTATGCTCAATGGCATCGAGCCAGAGCACCTGGGTAATACCTTTCTTTTTCGCCTCGTTAGCCGGCAACAGGCTGGCGGCATAGTTAGCCGGGGTCTTGGCGGTGCCCAATCCGCCTTTCACGGCTCGGACATATTCGCCGGAGGTAATCAACCGTACCGGGTCCAGTCCTTCCTTATAATAAGCGCCGACTGGCGAGAAAATAATCATAAAGCGGTAGGTCTCAGAAACCCGCACGCCAATATAGCTATCGGTGGCAAAAATAAAGGGCCGGATATATAGAGAATAGCCCCGCTGGCGCGGTACCCAATCTTTATCCAGTTTAAGAAGCTCCAGCAGTCCAGTGATAAATAAATCGTAGCTAATTTCAGGGATACATAGCCTGCGGCAGGACTTGTTCATCCTCTCGTGGTATTTCTGTGGGCGGAAGATATTGATACCGCCTTGTTTGTTATAGAACGCTTTCAGCCCCTCAAAAACCACCTGGCCGTAATGTATCATGCACGATGAAGGCAGAATGCTTATTTCACCGAAAGGGACTATTTGTGGAGTTTGCCACCGTCCGTTTTTATAGTCAATAATAAGCATATGGTCGGAGAAGACCTCGCCAAAGCCGAGATTATTAATATCCACATTACTGAGTTTGCTCTTCTTAGTGCGGGCAACTTTAACGTCCAAACTAACTCACCTCAATTGCGTGCAATTTGTGGAATTATTATAGCACTAATGATTAACCTGTTAACACTGTATAAAATTAAGCAGGCCATTAGTATAGATTTGTACAATGAGAAAACATATGTGAGATTACATTATTTTCATCTGCTGAAACTATTGTAGATCGATCTGGGGAAATAGCTTGCAATGGTAATGGTGATGTGCCTATAGGCGGCTCATTGGTTTGAGTAATCCGATTGGCTGATTAGATAACCTTTTTATTAAAGAGAGGAAATGGCGCGCTTGGCGGGGCTCGAACCCACGGCCTCCCCGATAAATCGGGGCGCTCTATCTAACTAAGGGAGGTGAATTTAATATCAAGCTCTCAATGTATTTACGGCTTTTCTGTCTTTTAAGAAAATATTCACGCTTCTTGGCTTCTATTGAAGTAGTGAAAGTCTCGGTATAGACGAGGTTAAACGGCACTTCGTAACGGGTAGCCTTGGCTTTACCCTTGTTATGTTCCGCTAATCTCCTGTCCACATCATTGCTATAACCGATATAGTAGCTTCCATTCTTAAGGCTTTGCAGGATATAGACGAAATACATTGTTTCGATATCCAAAGAGAGGAAATGGCGCGCTTGGCGGGGCTCGAACCCACGGCCTTCGCCTCCGCAGGGCGACGCTCTGTCCAACTGAGCTACAAGCGCGAATGATTATTGATGTTGCAAAGTTACCGAACCCACGGCCTCCCCGACCTGTCGGGGCGCTCTGTCCAACTGAGCTACAAGCGCGAATGATTATTGATGTTGCAAAGTTACCGAACCCACGGCCTCCCCGACCTGTCGGGGCGTTCTGTCCAACTGAGCTACAAGCGCATCACAATTATTATTGGTGCCGAGGGGGAGATTTGAACTCCCATGCCCTTAAGGACACTGCGCCCTGAACGCAGCGCGTCTGCCATTCCGCCACCTCGGCCCGTACGATAACATGATGGGCTAAACTGTAAAATGGATAATATTATTTAGTTTGGACTTATGCCTTTTTGAGTAACTCTTTTAGCAAATGTATTTTAGCCCAAAGCGCCGCCTGGCGCAATATGTACACTGGCTAGTATCTTAAGTTAAAGCTATACAATTCCGGAAACTCCAGTATAGAACTTGGGACTTCCTACCAAGGATTTGGGATGAAAAAGAAATAGGTCCGAGGGTGGGCGATATCCCGATTGTGTCGGGATGACCCCCTGTGTGAATGGTGGGCGATACAGGACTTGAACCTGTGACCCCCTGCGTGTGATGCAGGTGCTCTGGCCGCCTGAGCTAATCGCCCCAGTGCCTATATATTTTAATCCCACATACCAGTGAAATCAACTGACCGATGTTTATTTTCTCAGTACGCCATCGGGGTCGATTTTAGTATGGAGTAGCTCAAGCTCTTCGTCGGTGGGAGGGGGTGTGGTGGGCACGTTTGGCGGAATGATTAGCTCAAACCCGGTGTTTTCCACTACCTGTTCGACTGTAACCCCCTCATGGACGGACTTGAGCCGCATGGCCTTCGTTTTCTCATCGAAGTCCATAACCGAAAGAGGCGTAACGCAGAGGACCGGCCCGGCGGTCTTTATGCCAGCTTTTTTCCTGCCGTCAGGACCATCGATGTGACCGGCGATGGTAATGAAATCCACCTTTTCTACCAAAGTCCTCTTCTCGTGGCGCATGGCATAGATAAAGAACCGCTGGGCGCTAACCCCGCGGGATGGATTGACGACGCCGGGGCCGCGGATAATGGGGTCTTTAGGGTCTCCGACGAAATGCAGGTTGATATTGCCATATTTGTCTATCTGTAGCCCGGAGTAAAAAAAGACCTTAGCTATGCCCTTTTCCGTGGACTCAAATATATCATAACCTGTTCCTTTGCCATCGGCCATGAGGGTAAAGGCGCTGGCAAGCTGGCCGCTATGGCGCAATGGAGGCAGCTCAGGATTCCAGAACAGGCTGGTAGTAAAAATAGTCATATCGGGGACATACAGTTGCCGGGCAAGGGAAACTGCGGCATAAGGGATATCGTGGCGGGCGCCACCTACCTGGATTGAGTCGTCGTTAAGAAGCTCCCTGGCTATTACACATACAATCTGTTCGGCCCAGGTAAATTTTGAATTTGCGACTGGCATGTTACCACACCCCCTCTAGCTGAGTAAGCCGCCGAATGCCGCCAATCAGCTCCAGGTATTCATATATATCCTTTGGTCCGTAAACATACTTTTCCAAATATTCAGCGTAAGCTCTGGGGTCATGCCCGCCCAGGCTCTGCCGCGCCCGCTGAATATAGTCCCTCAGGTGCGCCTCATCCTCGACATAATGTTTGGGGCTAAATGTAGGGTGAGCGCCGTAGGGTAAATGGACAACCTTGGTAACGAAACGTGCAGGCAGGGTGGTTTTCTCCAGCTCCATCTGAAGGCGCTGATGGCTGATAATTTTGTCCACCGAAGCAATAACGATTTTGGATGCCCGGGCGATAATAGGGTCAAAAGCCGCAGCTCCCAGATGCCGCAAGTTGCCAAATTCATCGGACTCCTGGGCGTGGATGATAGCTACGTCTGGAATGATAGCCGGCACAGCCATCAACTCTTCGCCACCGATGGGAGAGGTATATTTTTTTACGAAGGGCATCAGTTTAACTACATCGGTACCTTTAAGTGTGCCAACTCCGTGATATGGTAAACCCTGGGCGGCCGCCAGGTAACCGCCGGCTATAGTCGCCTCAGCCTGGACAACGGCCTCGATAATGCCTCGTTGAGCGGCATAACGGAAATTGGGCGCCAGACCCAACTGGTCGAAGCTTACCTGGGCGATATTGGTCTTTTTAACCAGTCCGGCGCCGATGAGCAAATCGGCGTCATAGCTGGCCTGGGGCGATGAGCAAAGAATTAAATTGCCTATTTTACGTTTAGCGATTTCCCTAACCAACTGACAGGGCTTATTGAACATCCCCAGGCCGCCGGTGGCAATCATAGCCCCGGGCTGGATTAAAGATAGACATTCCTCGACACTGGCTAGTTTGGGAGTCCTGGCCTTAACTGGCGCCATATCCTGCCTCCTCATTTTATAATGTGGATAGCGAGTGGGAATACTAAAAATGATACATAAGTATGGAGTGGATTGCAATACGCAAGTCGTCTTATTTTGAATAAAAAGGGAAGTTGGATAGAAGGTTCCAAAAATTCTGGTTTCCGGTTACAAAATGCGTAGGTCATTTAGCCGATTAATAAAATCCGAGGATAAAATCCGAGGATAAAGTACGACATGAAAAGCCTTGAAGGAAGGGCAGTTGGAGGTCTACTTTTGTGGGGAGCCAATAGAACGTGGAGCGCTCCAGTAATTGTCCATAGCGTTCTGGCCAGCATTTACTTCCAAAGCGCTACCGGGGTAAAACATAGTAAATACAGGTTAAATACGGTTGAATAATGTTAACGTTTGTCACATTTTCATTTATATAGCCTCATAGAAAGCGTTTTTAATATACCACTCAGATACGCTTGACGAATGATACTGCGAAATATCGAGATAACCAAGTGAAACCGGGAGTAAATGAGAGCAAATGAGCCATCCAGTTCGCCTGACTAACGTATTCTACTCCCTACAACGGTTGACGGCGATTCTGGAAACTTGATACCCTTAGTGAGTTTTGTCGCAAAATAACGTTAGAAAAGGTAATGAGAATGTAATTGATGTTTCTCCTCACGCCGGACCCCGTTTAGCTCAGTTTGGTTTATTTATACACCCTAAAACAATCGGACATACCATGGCGCTAACGGTTTACCGATAATTTTCTTGATTCGTAAGGAGGCTGTGACCATGGGAACTCATAAATCTTTCAAGGTTATCCTCGGCGTTATTCTGATTATATCACTTACCTTATTGATTGCCCCATTCCATACCGCCCAAGCAGCTCCATGCACTAAAACCTGGGCGTCCGCCGTGAGCGGAAGCTGGTTAGACGCTACAAAATGGAGTGGAGGCATAATGCCGGGTTCCGGCGATAGCGTATGTATAAACGTGGCTGGAACCTATTCGGTTACACTCGCCGGGGGAGTAAGCGTCGCTGAAGTCACCGTAGGCGCTGTAGGAAATACCGGTATGACACTGGTGATATCAGGCACTGTCGGAGGTTACGGTACCCTTACCACTGCCGGAAGTTTTACCAACTACGGGACAGTCATTCTGGACTCAGCATCCGCGATTTATGGGGCCACTATTGATGTAGGAGTCGGCGGGCTGACCAATGCCGGTGTAATCACGGCCGCTGCTACAACTTTCGGCCAACGCTACATTAGAGCAGTCTTGAACAACCAGGGTACATTGAATATTAACGCACCAACCGATCTGACCAAAGCCAACGCCATACACTCAAACTCTGGATTTATCAATATCAATAGCGGAAACTTCAATCTTCAACAGTCAGGCATCAGCCCTTCATTCACCAATACCGGCATCATCAGTACAAGTCCGGGCTGGGGTCTGCCCGTCAACAACGGCGTTTTTACGCAGAACTGGCCGGGCAATATGACCGGCTCCGGCCAGTTGAGCTTCACTTCAGCCGTTTTTAACTGGAACAGCGGCACTCTACCTGCAGTCCCAACCTATCATTACATGAACAACGGCACCCTTAACATAGGCGGTTCAGCGACGGCGGCTGCAACCTTCAATATGACTGGGGCGAACAACATGAGTGGCAATATCTCCCCCGGCCAGAGCATCAAAGTTTGGGGGGGTGCAACTAGCATTAGCTCCAGCCTTACGGCAGCAAATGGATTTAGCAATGCCGGCACGATTATCCTTGAATCTACAAACTCGAGCTATAGCAGTTCGTTGACAGTAACCAACAACGACCCCTTGACTAATGGAATGACCGGAATAATCAATGTCAATGCAGGTGGGGGAGGAGGCCGTTCTATAACTGCCAATTTGATTAACATGGGCGTTATCAATCTCAACGCAGATACAACCATTGGCAAGGTTAGCGCTCACCATCTCAACACAGGTTCAATCTTCATCACAGGAGGTAATCTCACACTTCTACAATCAGGCACCAATCCTGATTTCATCAACACGGGGACTATCGTTGTAAGTTCAGGAAGGGTATTCAATATTAACGGTGGAGTTTTCACTCAGAACTCTCCGGGTGCTACCGGCCCACCCGTGGGTGGGGGGCAGTTGAACTTCACCGCGGTTACCTTCAACTGGAACAGCGGCATTGTGCCTGCGCCGGGGACCCATATTATGATCAACTCCAACTTGAACATCGGCGCTGCATCTACAGCCCCGGCTACCTTTACCTTACGTGGCGGCAGCTCCCTAAGCGGGGATGTGAAGATGGGACAGACACTTACGGTTAGTGGCGACAATACCTATGGCGGAGCCGTCCTGACGGCAGCTAACGGGTTCACCAATGCCGGCGTTATCACTCTTCAGACTGTAGCCGGCACCTGGGCCTCCAACCTGACGGTGAATTCGGGCAACCTGAATAACACCGGCACTATAAACTCCGAGATAGGGACCGGAGGGGGCAGACAGATATCGGCCAATCTTACCAACAATGGTACTGTGAACATCAACACCGATACCACCTTTTCCAAGACTAGCGGCGTTTATACCAATAGCGGCGCCTTTAATATTGCAGTTGGTAAGACGTTTACTATCTCCGGGAGCAGCCAGGTGTTCAACCAGAACGGCGGAACCCTGGGCATCACCGGCGTCTTCGACATGACCAGCGCTACCTTTAATTACAATGGCGGCAGCATAACCGGGACGCCTCTCATCAAAGCTTCAGGTCTCAATCTGGGCGCTGCGGCTACATCTCCGGCTACGTTTTCGTTACGTGGCGGCAGCTCTCTTAGCGGGGATGTGAAAACGGGACAGACACTCACGGTTAGTGGCGACGGCACCTATGGCGGAGCCACCCTGACGGCAGCCACCGGGTTCACCAACGCCGGAGTTATCACTCTTCAGACTGTAGCCGGCACCTGGACATCCAACCTGACAGTGACATCGGGCACTCTGATCAATACCGGCACTCTTAACTCCAATGCCGGGACTGGCGGGGGCAGACAGATATCGGCCGATCTTACCAATACCGGCGTTATCAACGTGAATCAGGACCTGACAATTACTAAGGCCGGAGGGGGCTACACCAATACCGGCACTATCAATGTGATGTCAACGCCTGCAGTGCGAACATTAGATATAAATGGAGGAACTTTCACCAACGCTTCTTCCGGGATCATCAACGGTGGTGGAATAATCAATATCAATGGGGCGACCTTCTATGGTGTGGGAACTGCAAATACCAACGTGAACAATATTGGTGGTTCAACATTTAATCCAGGCCTGTCACCGGGTATTTTCAATATAACCGGTAACTTCAACCAAATAGCAGGAAGCACCTTACGGGCGGAGATTGGGGGACCGGACCCGGGAACCGCTTACGACCAGCTCAAAGTCAGCGGCGCAGCTACCCTGGCCGGCACTTTGACAGTGCCGTTCATCAATAGCTACGTGCCCAACCCCTGCGATACCTTTACTGTTCTAACATACGGCACAGGCACCGGCACTTTCAGCAGTGTTACTGGTACAGGTCTCCCGGTCGGCACAAATATCCGGGCAGTCTATACTACGACGGGTGTAACTGTCGTTGTTTATAACACAAATTCCAAAATAAATACCTCTCCTACAGTTGTCAGCGCTTCCGAAGGCGGAACTACAGGCGCTTATGGTATCTGCCTGGCTGCTTCCACGGCTCCAACAGGCAACGTAACAGTCAATACAGTCCCTAATAGCCAGGTGACTACATTGCCCGCCAGTCTGGTGTTCACCACTACAGACTGGGCTACACCTAAAACAGTTACCGCAACAGCGGTGGATGACGCCATATCGGAGGGCAACCACAACGGCGCCATAGCCCACACCTCCAACAGCACAGACACCAGCTACAATAACCTGATACTGCCCGCCGTAACAGTCAATATCACTGATAACGATACTGACCTGACGGTAGCCAAGTCAGACTCGCCAGACCCCGTCACTGTAGGGAGCAATCTGACCTATACTATCGTGGTAGGCAACGGTAGCCCCACTAATGCCACGGGTGTAAGCTTGACCGATACCCTGCCGGCAGGGGTAAATATTGTATCTGCTACCTCTACGCAGGGTAGCTGTTCTCAGGCAGGCGGCACAGTAACCTGCAACATAGGAAATATGGCCAGCGGGGCCAGCGTCACAGTTACAATAGTAGTATCGCCGACTACCACCGGAAGCATTACCAATACCGCTAACGTATCTGCCGATCAGACAGACCCGGATATGGCCAATAATACGGCCTCGCAATCGACTACTATTAATCAGCCCAACATGCCGCCGGTTGCGGTTAATGACAACTACAGTGTAAATGAAGACACTACACTGAATATCGTTGCGCCGGGGGTTCTGGGAAATGATACAGACCCTGACGGCAATCCGATGACTGCCGTACTGGTAACCGGGCCGACTCAGGGCACGTTAACACTGAATGCCAACGGCTCGTTCGTTTATACTCCCGCCCTCAACCACAACGGGTCCGACAGTTTCACCTACAGGGCCAACGACGGGTCGGTGAACTCAACCAACCCGGCTACGGTAACAATCACAGTAGTAGCTGTCAACGACACGCCCAGCTTTACTAAAGGGGCTGACCAGACGGTACCGGAGGATGCCGGGGCTCAGATGGTAACTGCCTGGGCGACAGCCATCAGCGCCGGTCCTGCTAACGAAAGCGGCCAGATACTCGATTTCATCGTGACCAACAACAATAACAGCCTGTTCTCAGTGCAGCCGGCCATAGCGGCTAATGGAACGCTGACCTATACCCCGGCTGCCAATGCCAACGGTTCGGCTATAGTGACCGTTATGCTGCATGACAATGGGGGCACAACCAACGGTGGAGCGAATACCTCGGCAGCCCAGACCTTCACTATAACCGTTACGCCGATGAATGACCCACCCACCATCACAGCAATTTCAAATCAGTTCACCAATGAAGATACTGCTACCTCAGCTATCCCCTTCACTGCGGGAGACCTGGAAACACCCGCCGGTAGTCTGACGGTAAGCGGCAACTCTTCCAACACAGCGTTAGTGCCTAATGCTAATATCGTGTTTGGCGGCTCCGGATCGAACCGCACGGTCACCATCACGCCGGCCACTAATCAAAGCGGAACGGCCACTATCACGGTAAGCGTCAGTGATGGTTCACTAAGCCGTTCTATTAACTTCGTCCTGACAGTAACTGCGATCAATGATCCGCCGGTGGCCAATGCACAGAGTGTAACCACAGCGGAGGACACTACCAAACCTATAACTCTGACAGGCAGCGATGTCGATGGTAACCCTTTGACCTATACAGTGGTTACGTCGCCAGCCAACGGGACACTTTCCGGCCCAGAGCCGAATGTGACCTATACCCCCAACGCCAATTACAACGGGGCGGATAGCTTCACGTACAGGGCGAGTGATGGCAGCTTGACCAGTGCCCCGGCGACAGTGTCCATTAGTGTGACGTCGGTGAATGATGCGCCGGTAGCCAATGCCGGACCTGACCAGACTGTAAATGAGCGCGTTCCGGTTAATCTGACCGGCTCAGGTTCCGATGTTGATGGAGATGCTTTAACTTATGCCTGGACGCAGATAGCCGGCCCTCCGGTAACATTGAGCGACCCGGCCAGCGCTTCGACGTCGTTTACAGCGCCGGATGTGGCCGCAGATACAGTACTGACCTTCCGTCTCACCGTCAGCGATGGTACGGCAACGGCCTCTGCCTCAGTCAACATTACCGTTAAGAACGTCAACCGACCGCCGGTAGCCAATGCCGGACCTGACCAGACTGTAAATGAGCGCGTTCCGGTTAATCTGGCAGGCTCAGGTTCCGACCCGGATGGAGATGCCTTGACTTTTGCCTGGACGCAGACAGCAGGCCCTCCGGTAACATTGAGCGACCCGGCCAGCGCTACGCCGTCGTTTACAGCGCCGGATGTGGCGGCAGATACTGTTCTGACCTTCCGTCTGACCGTCAGCGATGGTACGGCATCGGCCGCTGCTACCGTTAACATTACAGTTAAGAACGTCAACCGCCCACCGGTAGCCAATGGGCAAAGTGTGACCACGGCGGAGGATACGGCGAAGGCGATAACCTTGACGGGCGGCGATGTAGATGGAGACACGTTGACCTATATGGTGGTTACATCGCCGGCCAACGGGACACTGAGTGGTACCCAGCCTAATCTTACCTATACACCTAATGCCAACTTCAACGGGCCGGATAGTTTCACCTTCACGGTAAGCGATGGCAGCCTGACCAGCGCCCCGGCTACAGTATCCATTAATGTAACACCGGTTAATGATGCGCCTGTGTGCTCCGATGTGAACCTTAATACGGCAGAGGATACCATTGTAAGTCGCGACCTGAAAACGGGGTGTTCGGATGTAGATGTAGATACCATCGCGATAGAGATAGTGGCCTTAAGCTTACATGGGACAACCAACCTGGTAGGCACAACGGTAACGTACACACCCAATGCCAATTACAACGGTCTGGATAGCTTCACGTACAGGGCTAACGATGGTAGTACAGCAAGCGCGCCGGCTATGACATCTATAACCGTGATGTCGGTGAATGACCCGCCAACTGTAACCAATCCGGGTAATCAGACCAGCCTCGAGGGCGATACAGTTTCGTTGCCGATGGTGGCTTCCGATCCCGATGGCGACACCCTTACCTATAGCGCAACCACCCTGCCGCCGGGACTGAACATCGACCCGGCCACCGGTGTAATCAGCGGTACGTTACCTTTCACAGCGGCAGGGAGCTACAGTGTTAATGTAACAGCCTCCGATGGAACACTACCCGGTAATACCGGCTTCACCTGGACGGTAGTCAACACCAACAGGGCTCCGACCGTAACTAATCCAGGTAACCAGTCCAGCCTCGAGGGCGATACAATTTCGTTGCCAATAACGGTATCCGACCCCGATGGCGATAGCCTTACTTACAGCGCTACCGGCCTGCCCTCCGGACTGAGCATTAACCCGGCCACTGGTGTAATCAGCGGTACGTTACCTTTCACAGCGTCAGGAAGCTACAATGTTGATGTGACAGCTTCCGATGGTACATTATCCGGCAATACAGGCTTCACCTGGACGGTAAACAACACCAACAGGGCGCCGACCGTAACCAATCCCGGTAACCAGACGGGCACTGAGGGCGGCTCAGGTTCACTTCAGGTGGTGGCCAGCGACCCTGATGGCGATACCCTTACCTACAGCGCTACCGGCTTGCCCTCCGGATTGAGCATCAGCGCAACAACAGGGCTAATCTCAGGGACATTAGCTGCTGGTTCAGCGGGTTCTTACAGTGTGAATGTATCAGCCTCAGATGGGACCCTCTCCGATAGCAAGACATTCACCTGGCAGGTAAACGGTACCGGTGCCGGTTTCCAACTGGGCCGGTTCGTAGCCTTCAGCACGGAAAACACCTGGCTGCGGAGCAAGAGCAAGATAATCACCGGTGACGTAGGGGCTAACACCAGCATTCCCGAAAAGGAGAGGAAGCACCGGGAAGATGAAGAAGACGAGGATGACGATAATGACAATAGCAAAGGCAAAGACAGTGAAAGAGAGAGAGACAATGAGCGGGACAAGCGGGTAGAGGTGAGAATAGGGGAGCATGTAGAGATGCTGGAGAGCGCCTCCAGAGTCGTGGGAGATACAGTATGGCTGAGGAACGACTCCACCGTCTATAACGTTTACTACAATGAGATGATAAAGCACAAGAGCGCCGATATACTGGGTGGGAAGTACAAGCCCTTGAGTTTGCCCGTGCTCAGCTTGCCGGCTCTGCCTACCATCACCCCTGGAACCCAGGATATAGAGGTGAAACAGAGACAGTCGGTTACCCTGGCCCCCGGGGCCTATCGCAAGATAACGGTACAGAATGGCGGCACATTGATACTGACAGGTGGTCTGTATCAGGTATCCGCGTTGGACATCCGGACGGAAACCAAAGTCTTGTTCAAAGCCAAATCAGAGGTGCGGGTGAAGAACGAGATGGACAGTGACGCTAAGACCTACATAGGGCCAGACCCGTCGCTGACCAATTTGAAGGCGCATGACATAGTCTTCTATGTAGGCGGCGCCGATGATAAAGGACGGAAACATGATGACGACCACGGTAAAGACAAGAAAGATGAAGAGGTCAGCCCGACAGTCGTTCAGATAGGTGTCAAGAACACCATTCTGGCCAACATCTATTCCCCCAATGGCTCAGTATGGCTGAAAGAGGAGACCAAAGGG
>Ga0082335_1003828_pt1 | contig 23881 bp, 23 predicted proteins | sample Subgrocontami58m_FD_72375 | JGI IMG/M metagenome (GOLD analysis project Ga0082335, IMG submission 72375) | Subsurface groundwater microbial communities from S. Glens Falls, New York, USA - GMW37 contaminated, 5.8 m (SPADES assembly) (version 2) ...
GCAAGAGTGCTAGAGGACTATTTTTTTCTTGGATCATGATACTGCCTTGCGGTATATTGCGGCAGTAAAAGGGCCTGACATTCGTCTGGCGCTTCATCCGTAGGGTCTTCAATGTGAGAAATTTACAGGGGAGGTAGAGAACATGAAGAAGGGATTGCTTGAAGGGATGGTCTTTGCATTGATGGCTTTGTACCTTGTGACAGGCGCCGCCTGGGCTCAACTCCCGCGCAGCGCCACCTTGGGTACACATGGGACGGGGACCGGCTTCAACTCGATTGGGATTGGTATTGCCACAGTCGCCAGTCGCCACACTCCCATATCGGTGCGGGTCCAGCCCTCTGCCGGCCCTCCGGCCTGGCTCCCTGCGATGGACAGGGGGGAGACGGATATGGGGGTTCTGACCAGCGCCGATGCCGTCACTTCCTTTAAGGGCATCGTCCTTTACAAGAAGCCCTACAGAAATTCCCGGATTCTCGTCGTAGGGGGTTCGTTACACGTAGGCTTTATTGTCGCTAAGGGAGCACCCATCGAGACTGTGGCGGATTTGAAGGGGAAGAGAGTTCCGAGCGACTTCCCGGGAATCCCTATTGTCAGACTAAACGCCACCGCCTTACTGGCCTCTGCAGGTCTTACTTTTGATGATGTCGTAAAGGTTCCCGTCTCCGACCTGGTGGCTAATTATCAGGCCTTCCTGGAGGGAAGGACGGACGCGTCCTGGCAATCGGCGGCGAGCCCGGGCGTGGAAGAGGCCAACGCCCGAAGGGGAGGCGTGAAGTTCGTCGCCGCGCTCTCCACGCCGGAAGCGGCAAAGAAAATGGCGGAGATTGCTCCGGGCACCTACCCAAGTATTCGCAAAGCGGGATCCGCGACCGGAATCGTGAAGGACATGCCACTCATGACCACCGATACCTATTTGATCGCAACCAAGGATATGAGCGATGAGGCTGCGTATCAGATCGTCAAGGCCCTGTGGGAATACAACGAGGAGTTGGGAGCGACCCATCCTATACTAAAGGACTGGCAGCGGGAGCGGATGGTGAGCGATAAGGCATTCATCCCCTACCATCCCGGAGTAATCAAGCTCTTCAAGGAAAAGGGGGTATGGAGCAAAGAGATGGACGCCCTACAGGCCAAGCTCTCAAGCCAATAGATTTTCCCTCTGAGCTTATTTGATCTTGTATAAAGGAGGATTCAGATGGTCAAAATGGCGAAAAAACTCACCTTCGGCACTGCGATGGCGGACTGGCAGGAGCGCATTAACGTCGAACGCATGCGAGGAGAACGGGCCGAGAAGGTCCGCAAGGTGCTAAAGAAACACGGCGTTGCCGCAATTCTGGCGGCGCGGCCCGATAACACCCGGTACCTGACTGGTCTGCGCGGGGCGGAGTTTTTGCCCCAGCTCTGGTACGTGCTCTTCTTTGCCGAGCACGACCCGGTCGTGTTTCTGCACGCGGGCTGGTACCACAACTACCCCCAGGAGGCTCCCTGGATAAAACACTGGCGCCTGGCGCGTAACTGGGTGAATGAAGGATGCGGACCAGAGGCTACTGAAAAAGAGGTGGCGCTGTTCGCCGAGGGCGTGCATCGAGAGTTGGCCGAGCGCCGCCTCTTAGGCGAGAAGCTGGCGGTCGTCGGCTTTGACGGAACAAGCACGCAAGCGTTGAGCGCCAAAGGCATTAACGTCACCAAGGGATGGCCGTTGATGCTCGAAGCCACGAAAATTAAAACGGTCGATGAGATCAATTGCCTCAAGATGGCTTATGCCATCACCGACGCCGCGTGGAACAAGACCTGGGAGCTGCTCAAGCCCGGCGCCGATGAGGTCGACGTTGCTCATGAGGCGATGCTGGCGGCGTACAAGGCCGGAGCAGACATGGTGCCGCGAGGTCATATGCGAACCGGGCCGAATTGCTTTGACCGAGGCATCGATCACACCGGCCGCCATATCAACCACGGCGACCTGGCATACGCCGCATTCTGTGGTGTCGGCTATATGGGCTATCACACCTGCTACTATCGCACCTTCTCGGTGGGTAAAGCGCCCGACCGCAAGGCGCAGGATTGGTATAAGGGGCTCATCGAGCGCATCGACGCGCTGATCGAGACCATCAAACCGGGCGCCACGACCGCTGATGCGGCGCGCCACTTTCCGCCTGCCAGTAAGTGGGGCTACAGCGATGAGGCCGAACTCCTGACCATGGAGATCGGACACGGCATCGGCATGTACCACTACGGCTTCCCGATCATCAATCGCCAGTGGTCGCTCGAGCACCCGCAGGTTTTCGAAGCCGGGATGACCATCGCCATCGAGGGGCGAGAGGGGGAGCCCGGCCAGGCCGGCGTGCGCATTGAGGATGCGGTAGTCGTTACGGAGAACGGCGCGGAGTTGATCGACCACTGGCCGCGCAATGAAATTCTTGTGGCGCCGCGCTCCTAGCGACGCTGCGGTAGCCAAAGGTAGTTCATGATCACGAACCGCACCGTTGACTTTTTTGACACCCAGTTCCAGCGTCAAGTCAGCGAGGGCAAGTTCGCGCTCAATCCGTTTGAGGAGCTTGCCCTTTCCTTCCTGTGCGGGAGAGTTCTGGATCTGGGCTGCGGTCTTGGGAATCTCAGTATTGAGGCTGCGCGGCGTGGCTGCTCTGTTCTCGCGCTCGACGGCAGCATGAGCGCCATAGAACGGATCCGGCAAGTTGCCGGCGCCGGAGGGCTGCCGATCCAGGCCGAGGCAGTCGATCTCGCTTCGTATCGGATCACCGAGGAGTTCGACACGGTCGTTGCGATCGGACTGCTGATGTTCTTCCCGAAGGCGCGCGCACTCGAAATGCTCGAGGACATCAAGAACCATGTAAGTCCTGGCGGCAGTGCCATTGTAAACGTGTTGATAGAGGGTACGACCTACCTCGATATGTTCGAGCCGGAGCGCTACTATCTTTTTGGGCATGACGAGCTGCAGGAACGCTTCGTTGGTTGGGAGCTCCTTCAATCGCGCTACGACAACTTCGATGCGCCCGGCCCAAGCATCAAGGCGTTTGCGACCGTTATCGCGCGAAGGCCACAGCGTGCCGCGCCGGGCCGGGCCTAACAACGCAAAAACCCCACAAGCAACGATTACTTCCTCTTTCCCTCTACCAACCGCAGAGCCGCTCCAACGATCCCATCCACGCTGGGAAGAATCGCCTCGACCAACGGAGGGCTGTGAGGCGGGGGAATATGCTGGGCCCCTACTCGCACCACTGGTCCTTTTAGATCTGAGAACAGATTTTCCTGAATGACCGCCGCTATCTCCGAGGTCACGCCACCGATCATCGACCCCTCATCGACTACCATCGCCCTTTTGGTCTTGGCTACGGACTTGAGAATCGTCTCTTTGTCCAGCGGCGCCAGGGAGCGGAGATCGATGATCTCGACGTCGACGCCCTTCGCTTGAAGCGCCACTGCCGCCTCATCTGCTTTGAGCACCATGCCGCCGCAGGTGACGATCGTCAGATCCTTTCCTTCCCGGCGCACCGCAGCCACGCCGATAGGCACCGTATAATCTCCTTCGGGCACGGGTCCCTTGACCCCGTAAAGGTGATGGCTCTCGAAGCAGACGACAGGGTTGGGATCGCGGATCGCGGACAGGAGAAGCCCCTTTCCATCTGCAGGGGTTGTCGGAATTATAATTTTAAGCCCTGGAAAATGAACGAAAGCGCCATGGTTGCAACTCGAATGGCTGGGACCGCCTCCCGGGCGGGTGCCGAACTTGTTGCGCACGACCAAGGGGACCGAGATGCGCCCGCCGGTCTGGTAATAATAGCGCGCCGCATGGGTCGTGAGCTGGTCCATGCAGAGGGGCAAGAGATCACAGAACTGGATCTCCACCACCGGCCTCATCCCGTTGATCGCCGCGCCAATGGCAAGTCCCACCATGCCCGCCTCAGAGATTGGCGTGTCGCGCACCCGACTATCGCCGAATTCCTGCAAGAGACCTCGGGTCACTCCATATGCCCCGCCGAACAGCGCTACATCCTCGCCAATGACAAAGACCCGCTTGTCCCGCGCCATCTCGTAGCGCAGCGCCTCTCTGAGCGCCTCTTGAAGACGCATCTCCTTGACCTCTCCCTGAGGCATTTGCAGATTTTCTGCCTTAGCCATGAGCCACCTCCGATCCAGCAAAGACACTTTCTAACTCAAATTCCTTTGGCGGCATTGGCGATGCCTGCGCCTTTTTGGCGACCTCTTCGATCTCAGCGTAAACGGCCGCCGTTATCTTCTCGAATTCCTCTGACTGCAAATTCCCTTCCGCGATCAGTTTTTCCTTGAGGCGCTTGACCGGACAGCGCTGCTTCCACGCCTCGATTTCCTCTTTGGCACGATAGGCGGTTCCCGGATCGCCGCCAAAGTGGCCATCCCACCGGTAGGTGAGACATTCCAAGAAAGTTGCGCCGCCACCGGCGCGGCCCTTTTCCGCCGCTTTCAGCGTTTCCGCATAAACCAATTCGACGTCGTTGCCGTCGATCACTTTCCCTTCAAAGCCGTAACCCTTTGCCCGCTCGGCCACATGCTTGATAGCGACACTTTTTTCCACGCTTACGGTCATGGCATACAGGTTGTTCTCGCATACGTAGATGACTGGAAGCTTCCATATACCGGCGAAGTTCATCGCCTCATGGACCACTCCCTGATTCATCGCCCCATCACCCAGAAAACTCACCGCCACCTCCTTGCTCCCCCTGATCTGCGCGGCCAGGGCAGCTCCGGTGGCAAAAGGGACTGTCCCGCCAACGGTACCGGTATTGCCGAGAAAACCGAAGGCAAGGTCCCCCATGTGCATCTTGCCGCCGCGCCCCTTGGAATAGCCATCCAGACGGCCCATGCACTCACACATCAAGCGGTAAAGATCTGCCCCCTTGGCTATGATATGCCCCGTGCCCCGATGGTAGCTCGCAATCAGATCTTTCGGCTCGAGGGCAGAACAGACGCCAACGGCGACGGCCTCCTGGCCCCGATAGGAATGGGTGCTGCCATACATAGCCCTTTTCTGGTAAAGCTCTTCCAACTTTTCCTCAAAGGCCCGCAGTTTGATCATCGTCCGCAACATCTCTTTTCTTTTATCCGTGTCCAACATAAAAGATCCTTTCCGGCAGTCCCGTCAGCCTAGCATTCGCTTACACCCGTATCTCTTGCACTTTAACCCTTAGTTAGTTTGACTCTCGGTGGATTGTCAAGAGGGCTTCGGGACTCCCCGTGCTTCACGACCTCCCGCAGCGACCCTTCCGAATAGAGGCTCCTCGGGGACGACTCTTCCGAGCGCAGCCGATGGGCATAGCTCCCTCGGGGAACGCGCCTTCGGCCGCGGCCGATGGACACGTGCTTTAACCGAAGCTTCCCAGTCGGACGTTCGCAGCCTCATTCGCGCTCCCCTCGCTCGCTTTCGACTTCTCCGTTCCTCAGCAAGGCATCCAGACCTCTTCCATCTCCGGGACCTTCCTGTCCTCGTAAGCGAACATCGGCTCGGAGGCGTCGGAACTCTCTGCGAGCCGAGGATAGCGGCATCGACTGTCTGAGCCCGTATTTGTTTCATGGGCGAGTTTCGATGCCGCCCGAGGCGAGCAGCTAGAGTTCCAGCCGAGGAGACGGTGAGCCGAGAGGGCAGGGAGGTCCCTTTCTTCATTGCTTTCGGCGCGCGAGGTGAGTCCCCGAACGGGAGTTCCAGACGAGGAGGCACTGAAGCGAAGGGATTGGGGGTCCCTTCCACTGCATCATTTATCTTTCCGTTGACCTAATTCCGTTCCCGCCCATTCCTCGATCAGGGTCACCAGCCCAGAATGGTCCAGCTCGCCTCTCCCTGTCGCCTTCATGCTGTTCATCATCTGATCGACAACGGCGGTAAGCAGGAGCGGCACGCCGTACTCCTTTCCTGTCGCAAGGGCGATGCTGAGATCCTTCTCATGGAGGCGGATGCGAAAGCCTGGTTTGAAATTACGCTCCAGCATCTTCTGCCCATGCGCATCCAGAATGCGGGATTGCGCGAACCCGCCAAGCAATACCTGGCGCACCTTCGCGGGGTCCACGCCCGCTTTGGTCGCCAGCACCAAGGCCTCACTCACAGCCGCGATCGTAAGACCAACCACCACCTGATTTGCGGCCTTCGCAACCTGACCCGCGCCTGCCTCGCCTATATGAACAACGTTCTTGCCTAACACCTGAAAGATGGGCATCGCCCGTTCAACTGCGGATGTCTTGCCGCCGATCATAATCGAAAGCGTGGCGTTGATTGCGCCCGCTTCTCCTCCGCTAACCGGAGCATCGAGTATTTCGAGCTTGCGTTCTTCAGCCTCGGCCGCCAGGCGGCGTGCTACCACAGGCGAGATTGTGGACATATCGATCAGCAGCGTGCCCGGCTTGGCGCCCTGAAACACGCCTCGGTCACCCGCGACCACCTGCTCCACATCCGGCGAGTCAGGCAGCATGGTGATGACAACTTCGCTCCGCTCGGCGACCTCCCGCGGGCTCCCGGCAGCCTTGGCGCCCTCTTTTTCCAGCTCATTTACTGCCGCGCGGCTGCGGTTGTGAACAACGAGCGTATAGCCTGCTTTAAGGAGATTCCAGGCCATGGGCTTGCCCATGATGCCCAGGCCGATGAAACCAATGACGGGTTGACTCATAGTCTCTGTCCTTTCGGGTAACTAAAATCGGGGCGAAGGATTCGTTTCTTACTCCTCGGCGATCCGCACCGACTTCATCTTGTCGCCGACTTTGATCCCATCGACAACCTCCATGCCGCTCACCACCCGGCCGAAGACGGCGTACTTCCCGTCAAGGAAGGGGGCGGGATTCAAGCAAATGTAAAATTGGCTCCCCGCAGAGTCAGGGTCCTGGGCACGGGCCATCGCCACCGTGCCGCGGAGGTGTTTCTGTTTGTTAAACTCGGCCTTGACGGCGTAGCCGGGGCCACCCGTGCCGTTCCCCTTGGGGTCACCTCCCTGGACGACGAAGCCAGGCTCGACCCGGTGGAATGTGAGCCCGTTGTAGAATCCTTTCTTGGCTAAGGTGATGAAGTTCGTCACCGTGTTGGGCGCATCCTGAGGATAGAATTCAATCTGAATCGTTCCCCCTTTTTCCAACGTAATAGTCGCGGTCTGCTTCAGCAGCTTTTTCCCCCCTTGGGCGCTAGCCCAGCCCGGGACAAACAGAAGCAACGCAGTTATGGTTGCAGCGGTCACAGCCTGATGGATCATGTTTATACCTTCCTTTCGTAAGATAGCTTTCATTATCCGATTCTCCGATCAAGAAAAGACTCCCGGTACCTTTTCTTTCCCGCCCGGCCACAGCCCGGTACACTATTTCCATCGTTTTTGGGCGAAGTGGATTAAATGACAGCAGTGATTGTCCGCTTTCTACCTCTTTGGCCAGCTCACCGCCAGTTCCCTACGACCGCCAACTTGCCAGTATCTTAAACCTCTGGCGCGCAGGAGAATAACCTTTCCGAGGCGTTGCCCTTGCGCGCGGAAGGCTGGATGCCGGAGAAAACGCCGGATGAATGTCGCAGCCTCCTTGGCGCTCACGTCCAGGCAGATTAAGGCATAACTCTTGTGGCGTAGCGAAGGATCAAAGAATCCTAGGTCATGAGTGAAGAATGTGGCACGACGTTGATGGTGCAACAAGGGAATGACATCGGGTCGGTCCTTCATTCCCCGGCGTCCGATATCTGAGCCTAGGTGGTTAAAATGAATCCGCCACGCACGCAACTGGGAACGCTGGCTGGAAATGATATTTTCATCAAGGATGTTCAACCGGCGCGCCGCACTGTGGTTTTCTCAGAGAACGATTGGCTTGCCACCCGCACGGCCTCTGTAATTGCTTCCCGACTGATTGCGCCATCATATTCCGAAATGATCTCGTCCCACGTGGTGCCTTCAGCAACCATGTCCAGTACTTGCTTAACCATGATCCGTGTCCCCTTGAAGGTGGGCTTGCCGTGGCAGATATCAGGGTCCGTAACAATGTATTCTCCAAGTTTTAGGCGTTTCATCGATCTTTCTCCCCGTACCGGGTTGTCGTTTATACTCTGATATTAATGCAGAAGGGTTCATCTAGCAACCGGGGTTAGGATGCGCGGCCCCTACCTCCGAGTCAGGCGCAGATTGACGGTGATTGAGAATTGACACTGGTTTGGGCACGAAATAGCCTGCGGGCCAATAGCGGGATATGACTCTGTCGGAGCCCAAAAAAACGACCGTAGGCTAGACCAGGAAAAATTGTTTAGATTGTCGTGTCTGACCCCGGCGGTCAAAATTTGGCACCCCGGCTAAACTCTTGCAACTCGATCCCAAGGAATGGTTCTCTGAAGAACTTGCTTTACCGAGTGTTGCCTCTCTCGATAGATAGTTTGGTAGTGGTTTCCTAAAGTGTCGTCGTACTCTAGAAAAGCCTCAAACTTCGGGTCGCCAATAATCGACACTGAGTCGCAGGGCGGATGGGTGGCACAATACGCATAGACTTGCTCCATTGGATCCAAAGTTTTTAGCGGCAAAGGCTCGTTGGGAGTAGTCTTCGTAAGGTCCCCTGGATTGACGATATTGCGGACAGTATTGATGGCTGGTCCAGTACCAACGTTTTTTACATAAAGACTTCGATGGTTTCCAGTTTTTTCATCAACAAAGATCAATTTGGGCCGTCGGCCTCCCTGACTTTTCTCTAGGAGAAGGTTTTGGTCTGGCGACGAGAGGAGATTTAGACGTCTCTGGATTCTCTTCTTAAGCTCGGTGCGAAAGTCGTCCAGGCGGTTCGGATCCCAAAACAAGATATCGTATCCACTGAGATCAAAGTGAACCTTCGGGCCACCTAACCGGTAATTTGGACTGTCGGGATTGTGATCTTCCCGCGCCGTCAAGATTAGGTTTCGGAACTTATTAAGTCCCATGGTGTACCCAACCTCAAGGTAGCAGTTAGGCCGTTCGTTCGTCAGATCGGCAACAATGACGTCGGAATCTTCGATAAATGCGGTAATTTCGCTCTTAAGCAGACCTCCTTCATTGTGCTTGTCGATGCGCTTCGGCTTCAGCCCTAAACTATTTACACTAGGATCTACCACCTGCTGATAGACTTTGTCGAGTTCTTGGTTTCCTATTTGCATAATGATGAAAGCTTGACGCATACTCCCTCCTTCATTTGATGTCCTAGGTCCCGAAGGTGATGACCGCTGTGTACGCTTTGCATAACGTCCTTCAAAGTTAACTATAGCAGATCTGGATCTCTATGCGGAGATGGACATTTTCTCCATGTTGGAGTAATAAACTTCAAACGCACACCTTAATATGGGCTCCGAGATCATACGTAATCAGACGCCGGAAGAGCGAGAGCTGGAAAGAAAAAAGATGAAGGAGGAAGGGGTCACCCATTAGAAGGCTGGTTGTCAAGAGGCACACCCCTCCCTTTGTTTTTTCTTTTTTCTTTTTGGGATTCGTCGATGCGAAGGCGTTCATTCAAAATAATCCGCAATATAGGCAAGGCACCTATTACGATGACCAAGTTGCGCTCTGATGAAGTTCCTCTGGCAGAGCTACGAGAGAGAGAAGACCTGGAAGGGCGCGATCTCTGATTTTGAGGGCCTTAATTCAGTCCCTATCATGACCATTCACAAGAGCAAGGGCCTGGAGTTTCACACCGTAGTCTTCATGGGCCTCGAAGATTCCGCATTCTGGAGCTTTAAGACTCAGGCGAAGGAGGATACGTGCGCGTTCTTCGTGGCGTTTTCCCGAGCCGAGAAGAAGATTATCTTCACGTTCAGCCAAAAGCGGGTGACCAATCCAGATTGGAATCCGCAGACGCAGAACCGCACCGCAATTGGCGCGCTGTACCAACTTCTTGAGCAGGCTGGCATTAAGCCGGAGCCGTTCGCTGGTTGAGGGTCCCTGAATGAAACCCGCGAGTCCAGGAGCACCAATAGACGTCTCAGCGCTCCTCGGGTTCTATCTCGCCTGCGTCGAGGAGGAAGACAGGCGCAGCCTCCAGATCAGCGCAGACCCGAAGTACGGACAGTTCCTAATCCCTCCAGGTGACCCCGGCTCGCTCTTTCGTGGAAGCGCCGAAATCGAATGGACTCCCGCGGCCGATGACCAGCGGTTCATCGAAAAATATTCCTTTGATACCGCCAAACAACGCTTCCTTTACGGCTATCCTCTCTTCTACGACAAGGACGGTTACATCTCGCCGCTCTTTTTCACCGAGGCTGAGCTGGTCCCTGGTGGTGGAAAAACCCAGGCCAAGATTCATCTCACCCACCCTGGAACACTTCAGGTCAATCTGCACCTTTTTCGCTGGACGCATTTGATGCTGTTGGAGCGGATGGATCTACAGGATTTTCTTGAAGGTCCTGATTTCGGGACCATTGACGCTCGTATTGCCGCCGCCCTGGCCAAGCTGGAAACTCCTGCGACAGATATCTCTAAGGCGGCTACGCCCAAAGGCCAGCCCGGCTGGAAAAACATATCCATTCTCTTTCGCGATACCGGCGCCGGCTTCACAGCACAGCTTCGAAGGGAGCTTTCCGACCTCAAGAACCACCTGCCGCGGGTTCCCGGGACAGGCCTCGGCGCTCTGTTGGGAGCACCTACGACCGCCCTCAAGGGCCGCACATCCAGACTTGAAGCCGTCCCTCTGAACGCCTCCCAGCGCTTGGCCGTTGACTCCGCCCTGACAAACCCTTTGACCGTAATCACTGGCCCCCCGGGAACGGGAAAATCTCAAGTTGTCGTTGCCATGCTCGCGTCCTTTGGAGCAGCCGGTCTTCCCGTGTTGTTCGCGAGCAAGAACAATCAGGCCGTCGATGTCGTCCGTGAGCGTCTAGCGGTCATTTTGGGAGATGCGGACTGGTTCATGCGTCTCGGGAACAAACCCAACATTGACAGTCAACTCTCTTCCAGAATCGATGAGGCCGCAAAGCTTGTGTCCTCGCCGCCTCCCGAGCTAGGAACAACTCCTGCCGACGTCGACAAGGCGACCCTGTCGAGAGACAAGATCGAGACCACCATTCAGGAACGCGTGAGCATTCTCGATAGATATCTCTTGGCCGCCTACCAAGAACGACTCAATCTTGCCGAACTGAGTCCCTCTTGGCTGAAGTGGCTGCTTGCCGGTCCTTCAACCGACTGGATGACCAATGTTCTCAAGACTTCATTGATCCGCGACACGCCCGATCTACAGGCATTGGCAGGCGATCAGTGGCCTGGCCTCTGGCTTTGGCTCAAGCATTTGATCCTCGGCCGAACTCTCCTAAATCGATACCGGAGCTCCTTGCTCGCGATTGCCCCTGGCTGCGACCTTCCTCGCTGGGAGTCCGCCGACAACCTGACCTGGGCAAGCCTAAAATCAGACTATTCCAACCTTGATGGGCTCCGGAAACACCTCGCGCTTCGTCATGAGTTAGATTCTGCCTGGAGGACCCTCTCCTCCCAAACGCCCGCAGCGGATCTCAAGCAAGACCTTCAGGCCGCATCCACACATCTTCAAGAGATTTCATCCACTCTCGCCAGAGGCATGGTGCTCCAGCGCCTACACAAGAATGCCGCACGGCTACCGACCATAATCAAAGAATACTGGGAACTGACGCAAAAGGCTGCCCGCCTCAGTCAACGCGCCTACGCCGATGTCCAGGCTGCCTTCGGCCGTTCAGCGAAGCGCCTTCTCAATATCGTTCCCGGCGTCGTTGTAACGAGTCTTTCGGCCCGCAGGTCGATTCCTCTGGAGCCGGGCCTTTTCGAGTGCGCCATCATCGATGAGGCCAGCCAGTGCGATATCGCTTCCGCGATGCCGCTCCTCTTGCGCGCGAAGAGGCTCGTGGTTATAGGGGACCCGAAGCAGTTGCGCCATATCTCATCAATCACGGAAGCCACGGAACAAAAGATAGCCGCCGAGCAGCAATCAACCGCCCTCTTAGCGCGATTCTCATATCGAACAAAATCTCTTTATGACTGTGCTGCGGAAGCGCTTGAGGCTAACGGCGGCACCCCCTTCTTCCTTGAAGAGCACTACCGGTCCCATCCTGAGATTATTGAATTCTCGAACAGGCTCTATTATCAGCGTAGGCTTGTGCTTCGTACCCACTCCGCGACCTCTGCCGAGCAGGCGGTCTTCTGGCATGATGTGCCGTCAAACCTGCCTGACGGGCGTGGCAGTCTCCTTAACCCGAAAGAAGCGCAAGCGGTGCGAGACCTCGCCCTCCAGGTTCTCGGCGCGCCATCATTCCAGCCGACCTGGACATTGGGAATAGTCACCCCGTACAGGAGACAACGGGACCGCATTGAGCAGCTCCTGAGAGCCGAGCCGGCGGTCATCGCCTTGGGAGATCGCCTGAAGATCGGCGTTGTCCACACCTTCCAGGGGGCTGAGGCCGACATCATGATTTTCTCGCCGGTAGTCACTTCAGGCGCAAAGCCAAGGGCAGCGGAGTGGATTTCGAAGGAAGAGGGGCTCTTGAATGTCGCTTTGACGCGAGCCCGCCGCGCACTTCACATCGTGGGTGATAAGGCCTTCTGCGATGAGACGCCCGGTCCGTTGGGTGAACTGGCGAAATTCGTTACTCAGCGAGCCGGGGTCGCGCATGTTTCTCGCAACGACAACCCGGCTGTCAATATCGTCCGGTCAGCATTACGTGAACTTGAAACCTGGTATCAGGAAGAAGTTCCCGAGACGACGCAGTCGCGAACCTATTATCTAGATTTCGTCATCGTGGGGCTCTCCGGTACCCGCTACAACATCGAGATCGACGGTCGCCAGCACTACTTCAGCGCGGAGGCAATCGCCGAGGATGATGTCCGAGACAAGGTCCTACAACGGACAGGCTACAAGGTGATTCGTCTTCGGTCCACCGATGTGACAGGAAATCCCGACCGTCTTCGACAGCTTCTTGGTGGTCTAGCGTGAGCCAGCAACGCAGCGTCGCATTCCTTTTCTCCGCGGAAGGTCCTCTTAAGGCGCTCAAGCCCGATTACCGGGTTCGGCCGGAGCAATCAGCCATGGCCGAGAAAGCCGGAGCAGAAAGCCGGAGGATCAAGTCTTGGATTTTGGCGTTCCCCTAAACATATCGCAGCCGTGTATTAATTCATTCGGGAGATCACTTTCGATCCCTTTTAGTCCCAGCTCGTTTGAATCTTTCTGTGACCGTGTCAGATGGGCAACTTGCCTGGGTTTCCTCTTCTCGTCCCTGTAAAGCCCGAGTCGCAGTCAATGCGGGGCACCCCAGGCATGCCGCCGCCTCGGATGGCCGATATCCTTCCTCTAACATAGCGCCGCGCATCAATCGATGAATAAACTAGCTTTAAAGCTTTTGCGGGGTGGTTTTCATGGAAGGTCCGTCAGTTGGTCGAAGAAGGTTGCCGATTGTGTTTTGATATCGCGAAGGAAGGCCTTTTTAGTCAGCTTTCCTTTAAACTCCGCAATTAACCGGGCGGCCTTAAGGATATCCAGCAGGGTTGCGTCATCGCGCGACATAGTAAGGCTGGGCTGTTCCTAGAATAGCCTTGCGGCGGATGTAGTTTTCGCTGCGTTCAATGGCGCTTCGGGTCACCACGTCTACTTTTCTACCGACGATCCCTGACAGTTCTTCCTCCATAGCCACGTGGTCAAACAGACCCCATTCCGCATCAGGAGCGAATCTTACAAGTACATCCACGTCGCTATCCGGCCGAAAATCGTCCCGTAACACGGAGCCAAAAAGAGAAAGCTCGACAATCTTCCACTTCCGGCAGAACTCAGTAATCCTGTCTTCAGGCATCTCGATGTTCATTTTGGTCATGGCCTTCTCCTTTGGTCGACACTCGGAGAGGTCAGTCTCGGCCATTTGTCAATATACCATTTTGTAAGCGTGTCGCGCCAATACTCCGAGACCGGCATGATTGAAACAACAGGACCTTAGCGGTTGACCTCTAAAAGGAATTTCTTATTATTTATCCTTTCCTTTAGAAATCCAAGGGCCGGGGAAAGAAGAGGCTCTCGATGTCGGGCCTTTGATCCCGAATCCCCCGCTGGATCTGGTACTCGATAAGGGTCGTTAGGGATCCTCCTAACACAGCCCCGTCCATCACTTCTACTATCTTTGGCTAGGTCACGCCGCTTTGCGTCTTGCTCGCTTGACAACCGGCTCTAACTTGATTCTGCACCCCATCGCGGACAAAACATCCATGACGGTCCCGATCCTTGGATTCCTGCCCTTTGAAAGCGCTTTATAAAGGCTTTCGCGATTGAGGCCAGTAGCTTCAGCGATATAGGTGAAGCCATAGGCCCGCGCGACGTCTCGAAGACCCAAAAGCAAAAGATCTGGATCATTTTCTTCGAGAATGGCATTCAGATATCCGATTGCGTATTCCGGATTCGTGAGGCGCTCATCCAAACCTTCCTCGTAGGCTCTGCTCGCCGGATAGACCTTTTTCCGTCTTTCTTTCATCTCAACGTCCTTTCCTTCCAATCCTTTCTGTGCATGTCTCTCGGTGAGATCGCTCTTAGCTTACTTTGTCGTCTGGTAAATACAAGGAATCCGAGCAGGGCAGAGTTGTTGACCGCAATCTCCACCTTGGGGTAATGATTGCCATGTGGAAGGGACAATGGCAGGAATCGTTTGGACCCAGGCCTTCTACGCCGGCGGGCTGGGCGCGTTGAGCGCCTCTGCCCTGGTGGCAGGAGCGCTGCTGGGGATTTATGCCAAGCCGACCCAGAAGATCATCGCGGCCGTGATGGCTTTCGGCAGCGGCGCCTTGATTGCGGCATTGGCTTTGGAGCTGGCGAGTGAAGCGCACGAAAAAGGAGGGTTCATTGCCCTGGCCGCCGGCTTTCTTGGCGGCGGGATACTCTATTGGTCACTCAACCACGTCATCGAGTCGCAGGGAGGTTTCTTACGCAAGCGCGCGACGCGCCGCCGATTCATTTTGCGCCACAAGGAAAAACAGGCAAAGGCGCTAACGGAGCAACAGGACCAGGGGCATCTCTTACGCCATCTGCCCCGACCGCTCACAGCCCGGTTGGCAAACCATGTCCAGCCACGCCATTACGAACCAGGCGACTTCATCTTCAAGGCAGGCGAGAAAGGCGATGCGCTTTTCGTCATCAACCAGGGGGAGGTAAGGCTGGTCGGCGGCGCCAATACTGCTGCTGAAGCGGCGGTAGACGGCGCTCTCAGCCAAGCCTGGCGGGAAGTGTTTGGCCACAAATCAGCAGAAAAAGCAGACGTTGCCCCTGCCAATGATCCATCAAAGTTGCCGGCAGACCCCAAAGGGCGCCGTTTTGACCCGGGGGAGACGTTTGGCGAGAGCGCGCTTTTGACCGGCAGGGCCAGGTCGTGCAGCGCTGTGGCAGAGACATCAGTGGATGCGCTGCGATTAGATCGGAAAGCTTTACAACAGATGGTGGAGTCGTCTCCGCGTTTAGCGCTGGCGGTCAGCCGTATCCTGGCGCAGCGGCTTGGGCTTGCAGGGCAGCACGAAGCCGAACTCGAAGCCGAGGTAGCCCATTGGCGTGAGACACCGGGCCATGACCCGGGCGTCGTCACGGCGGCAGAGGAACAGGCGCTCCACGAGGCCCACAAAGCCAATGCCGCGGCCCCGATGGCCATTTTTCTTGGGGCGCTGCTGGACGGCATCCCCGAATCGCTTGTGATCGGCGCGGAGCTGGTCGCCGGCGCAGCCTTCAACCCCACGTTTGTTGCGGCAGTGTTTATCTCGAACTTGCCGGAAGCGATGTCGAGCGCTGCCGGCATGAAGCAGGCCGGCTTCACCACAAGGCGCGTCATGGGCCTGTGGACGGGTCTGACGGTGGCCAGTGCCGTAGCCTCTTTCTTGGGAAATCTCCTGCTTGCGGAGAGCAACCCTGCGCTCGTGGCTGTGGTGGACGCGGTGGCGGGTGGGGGAATTCTTGCCATGCTCGCCTCCACCATGATGCCGGAGGCCTTTGAGCAAGGCGGACCTTCGGTATCGTTATCGACGATTGCAGGATTCCTAGCGGCCTTCTTTTTCCACGCACTCGGGACCTGAGGAGCGGGCTCCTTACCTCACAAAGAACCTGAGGGACCACTCGGCGTAGAACGCTAGCGGCCCCCAGTAGACCCCCAGGAAAATGGTAAGACAGGAAAGGAATCCGAGCAGGGCAGCGTGGCTGGGCGTCATCTTAACCTCTTGAGCGCCAGGTTGAGGGAAGTCGAAAAACATGGTCTTCACAACCCGAGCATAATAATAGAGAGAGATAACGCTGTTGAGGATCGCGACCACGGCCAACAGCACGAACATGCCCCCTTGCCGAATCACCGCGGCAAAGAGAAAGAACTTCCCCACAAAGCCCGCCATAGGCGGTAGCCCGGTAAGAGAGAAAAGAAAGATCGCCATGCAGACCGCCGGGATGGCCGCGCCGCGCCAGGCGAGACCGTGGTAGCCGTCAAGATCCTCTCTGCCGGTTGCATTGGCGACAATCATCACTACCAGGAAGGCCCCCAAATTCATTATCAGGTAGACGACGACGTAAAAGAGCACCGCCCTGAGCCCGTCGTTATTGAGCACCACAAGTCCCATGAGGAGATAGCCGGCGTGGGCGATTCCGGAATAGGCAAGCATGCGCTTGACGTTTTGCTGATTGAGGGCGCAGAGGTTCCCCAGCGTCATAGTCACCATGCTGAGGAAAAGAAGAAAATGGGGCCACTCTACACCATGCAGGAAAAGCCAATTGCCATTTTCCCCAAGGCGCGAAAGAGCGGGAAAGAAAAAACGAATCATGATGGCCAGGCCGGCCGCGTTCGATGCCACCGAAAGAAACGCCGTGATCGGAGTCGGCGCCCCCTGATAGACATCGGGCGACCACATGTGGAAAGGGGCAAAGACGATCTTGTAGCCGAATCCCGCCAGGATAAAGACAAGGGCCATAAAGAGGCTTAAGTGATTCACTTCACCCTGGAGCAAGGCCGCGCCGATCCTGGCGTAGTCCAGACTCCCGGTCATGCCGAAGACCCAGCTCATGCCATAGATCATGGTGCCGGAGGAGACTCCGCCATAGATCAGATACTTCAGCGCCGCCTCGGTCGAGCGCCGGTTGTGGGGCAGCGAGCCGGTCAGGATATAGGAGGTGAGGCTCACCATCTCCAAAGAGAGATAGGCCATCAGCAGATTGCTCGAGGAGGCCATGAAAAACATGCCCAGGGTAGAAGTGAGAAGGACGGTGTAATACTCCCCCTTATGGACTCTCTGGATCTCATGACAATCCAGGGACATACAGATAACCAAGAGAGCAGCCAGCAAAAATAGCACTTTAAAAAAGATGCTGAAGTTGTCCAGAATAATCATGTGCTGGAAAAGCCAGCCTCCGCGCGCGCCGAAAAGCTCCACGGTGGCATACAAGGAGAGGAGGCAACCCGCGCCGGCAATATAGCCCAGGATCTCTTTGCGCCGCAGGACCAGGTCCAGCAAAACGAGCAGGAGGATGGTCCCGGTAAGAATAGTCTCGGGGTAAAAAAATTTGAGGCTCTCGAAATTTCTCAGGTCCATAAGATCTTAAGGGAGATGCGGAATGACAATCTGATTGAGCTGATCCAGGGAAGCGCGCAAGAGGTCAAGCATCGCGTTAGGGTAGACCCCGAGGGCAATCACAATGATCCCCAAGGGAATCAGCGTGAACAGCTCCCGGCCGTTGATCTCCGGCAACGTTTTATACTTCTCGTTGGTCGGACCCAGATATACCCGTTGGATCGTCCAGAGAAAATAGCCGGCAGTCAGAACCACCCCGCTCGCCCCTAGAATGGAGAGAATCGGATACTTTTGCCATGCGCCCAGCAGAACCAGGATCTCGGAGATAAAACCGGAAAGCCCAGGCAGCCCCATCGAGGCGAAAAAGGCGAGTGCCGTCACGCCGGTATAGACCGGCATGACGGCTGCCAAGCCGCCAAAGCCCTCGATGTCGCGGTGATGGGCGCGGTCGTAGATCACGCCCACGAGGAGAAAGAGCATTGCCGTGATCGTCCCGTGGTTGAACATCTGCAGGACCGCGCCGCTAATCCCCTGCGGGGTAAAAGTCGCCATGCCCAGCATGACATAGCCCATATGGCTGACGCTGGAATAGGCCACCAATTTTTTCAGATCCTTTTGCGCCATGGCGCAGAGCGCCCCGTAGATAATATTCCAGGTACCCAAAACCCCAAGAAAATAATAGGCGAGATCGGCAGTGGCTTGCGGAAGCATGGGGAAATTGACCCGCAGGATCCCGTAGGTGCCCATCTTTAGCAGGACACCGGCCAGGATCACCGAGATCGCAGTGGGCGCTTCCACGTGCGCGTCGGGAAGCCAGGTGTGAAAGGGAAACGCCGGTATCTTGATAGCAAAACCGATAAAGAGCGCCATCCAGACAACATGCTGGAAACCCCATCCCCATTGATTAAAGGGCCAGATCGCAAGCGGCTGAGTGCCGTATTTGCCGCTCTGGGCAATGAGCACGGTCATGTCAAAGGTATGGGGTTCACTGGTGAAATAGAGGGCCAAGATAGCAAGCAGCATGAGCACGCTGCCAAAGAGGGTATAGAGAAAGAACTTGATCGCCGCGTACTCCCGGCGCGGCCCGCCCCACACTCCGATCAGGAAATACATCGGGAGCAGCATCAACTCCCAAAAGACGTAGAAAAGGAAAAAGTCGAGGGCAACGAAAACCCCCATCATGCCCGTATCCAGCAAAAGAAAGAGAGCAAAGTAGCCCTTCACCCCCTTGTCGATTCCCCAGGAGGCGAAGATGCAGAGAAAACTGAGCAGGGCGGTAAGCAGCACCATCGAGATGCTGATGCCATCGATTCCCACGAAGTAGTTGATGTTATAATCGGGAATCCAGGGGATTTTCTCGACAAACTGGAGGCCCGGAGTCGCCGTATTAAAATGGCCATAGAGCCAGACGCCGAGAGCCAGCGGAGGCGCCGTAAAAAGAGCCGAGACCCAGCGGATCAGGTTGTGACGGTCGGACGGCAACATGAGTACGACGATCATGCCGGCCAGAGGGAAAAAAGTCATATAGGTGAGTACGTTGTCTGTCATCTTTCCAGCTCTCCCATTCGAGTCAGCTCCAATAGCGCAACTTGACGATTATGGCGAGGACCACCGCCCCCAAGATCACGTAAAGGTAGCTGTTGATGTTTCCAGTTTGGACTTTCCTGAATTTATCTCCCGCGTCGAAGGTCGAGTCTGCGATCTTGTTGACAAGCCAATCGACCACGTGATTATCAAAGAGACCGTGAATCCAAGAAATGAAGGCCGTCGTCTTGGCCAAGCCATCGACGATAAAATCGATGATGTATTGATCGATCCAGGCGCCGATACGGGCGAGCAAGAGCGTCCCGCCGACAAAGAAAAACTGGTAGATCTCGTCAATATAATATTTATTGTAAGATAAGCGATAGAAAAGACCGCCGGCCAGAGAGGAGAAGCGCTCGGGCGCCAGCCTGCCCCGGTAGTAGATAAGATAGGCAAGGTAAAAGCCCGCCGCCGCGACGGCCACGGAAAGCACCATCAGTATCTCTTCCGAGCTCCCCGAGGCATGCACCTCATGATGCGCGCCAAAAACAGGCTCCAGCCATTCGGCAAAACGACTCCCGCCGAAGATTTCCGGCAGCCCGATCCAGCCGGCGGCGATCGAACCAATCGCCAGCAGCACCAGTGGAAGAGTCATTGCCTTCGGCGATTCATGGAGATGGGCCTTCACATGGTGGTCGGCACGGCACTCGCCAAAAAAGACCAGAAAGAATTGACGGAACATATAAAAGGCCGTAAGCCCTGCCCCCGCTACTCCCAGCACCCAAAGCAAGGGAGAACCGTGCGGGCTGGAAAAGGCTTGCCACAGGATTTCGTCTTTGGAAAAAAAGCCCGCGGTCAACGGCGTACCGGCAATCGCTAAGACCGCGACTGCAAAGGTCCAGAAGGTGTAAGGCAAGGAGCGTCTCAGTCCCCCCATCTTCCTCATGTCTTGCTCCCCACCCATGGCATGGATCACGCTTCCAGAGCCAAGAAAGAGGCAGGCCTTAAAAAAGGCATGGGTCATGAGATGAAAGACCGCCGCGCCGTAGGCGGCAACCCCGGCGGCAAGAAACATATAGCCGAGTTGACTGATCGTAGAATAGGCTAGAACGCGCTTGATGTCAGTCTGAGTCAGGGCGATCGTAGCGGAAAAGAGAGCGGTGGCAACGCCGATCGCCGCAATCACCGCCAGCGTGGCCGGCGCAGCGGAGAAGAGAAAGTGAAGCCGGCAAACCATGTAGACGCCGGCAGTAACCATGGTCGCCGCATGGATCAGGGCGCTCACCGGCGTAGGCCCCTGCATGGCATCAGGAAGCCAGACATGGAGCGGAATCTGCGCCGATTTGCCGGTAGCGCCAACGAAAAGGAACAAGGTCGCCAGGGTTACCACGCCCACTCCCCAGATTTCCTGCCCCTGGAGCAGAGAAGAAAACTTCTCGAGCTCGCGAAAGACGAGCGTGCCGTGACCGCTCCGATCCAGAGACCAAAAGACCAGGAAGAGCCCGAGGACAAACCCGAAATCACCGACACGGTTAACAATGAATGCTTTGTTGCCGGCCCTGGCATTTACGTGGTCGTGATACCAAAAACCGATCAGGGCATAGGAGCAAAGTCCTACGCCTTCCCAGCCGACGAACATAAGGAGGAGGTTATCTGCCGTGACGAGCAGGAGCATCGCGCAGGTAAAAAGGTTGAGGAACGCAAAGTAGCGCCAGTAAGATTTGTCCTCGCGCATGTAGCCGGTGGAGTAAATATGGATCAGGCCGCCCACACCGGTAACCACCAGAATCATCACGGCGGAGAGAGGATCAACCCAGAAGGCCATATCGACACGGAGAGAACCGACGGAGAGCCACGGATAGAGGCGATCAATGAGAAAACGCTCGTCGGGCTTCAAGGCCAGAAGATCGAGAAAGGCCTGGAGGGAAAGGAGAAAAGAGATCAGGACTGGCGCACAGGCAAAGAGACTGATGATCCATTTTCCGATTCTCTTCTGCAGGACCGCTCCCAAAAGGCCATTCACGGCCGCCCCGACGAGCGGCAGAAGCACGATCCAGCGAAGATAATCTGTCTGTATCGGATGATCCATCTAACCGTAACCCCTTAAACCCTACCCCATTTTAGATTTTAGATTTTGGATTCAATCGAAAATCGGCAATCGAAAATCCAAAATTCTTCATTCCTTCAGCGTTTCCGCCGCCTCCACGTCAATCGTATGAAAGATCTGAAAGAACGCCAGGATAATGGCCAGGCCAATAGCCGCTTCGGCGGCGGCCAGCATGATGACGAAGATGGCATAGATCTGACCTTCCACACTGCCACTGCTGTAATGAGAGAAGGCCACGTAGTTAATATTGGCGCCATTCAAAATCAACTCCACGCCCATCAGGATGCTGATGGCATTGCGCCGGGTCAAAACGGAGTAAAGCCCAAGGCTAAACAGGATAGCCCCGATCACCAGAAAATGAGTCAGTCCAATGGCCATCGACCGTCCTCCGCTACTCCTTGAGTTCCTTACGGGAGATGACCACGGCACCGATCAGGGCCGCAAGTAAAACTAAAGAGGCCAGCTCAAAGGGTAACAAGTAATTTCCCAGAAAGAGATCGCCAATTTTCGCTGTGGTCGGGGAATAGAGGATCTCCTTGGCTTTCTGCCAGGGGGTCTCCCGGATCGTCTGCACGAGCAGAAAGAGAAAAACCCCGATGACCGCCAGGGCCGGGATCCTCCCGACCGCGCGGTTGGTGATCCGGACATCGGTGATCCGATGGGTCAGCATCACGGCAAACAGGATAAGGACCAGGATGCCGCCGACATAGATCAGCACCTGCACGGCGGCCACAAAGTCCGCTCCTAAAAATACATAGATTGCGGCAACTCCGGCAAAAGTCCCAAGCAGGGAAAAGGCCGAGTGAATGATATTCCGGGAAAAGGCCACCATCGCCGCGGAGCCAACCGTAACGGCGGCGATCAGGTAAAAAATGACCGTGGCAATGTTCATAACACTCTATCTCTAGTTGGAATCCCAGAAAACCGATGGCTCTCTGGGTCAATTACAAGAAGATCCCCTACCCCTCCTCTGCGCCTGCTCCTCCCGCCTTTTCTTCCGGGGTGGCAAACTCATCCAGATATTTTTGCCCAATATCAACCTTCGTAACCAGCTTGGGATCGGTCTCTCCGCCTTTTTTGGGCTTGTAAAGGGGGACAGGTTCGGTGACGAAATGCCGAACCAAACTGGCCGGATTGTAACAGGCTCCTTCAAACTCCTGCGAATGGCGAATGGACCCTGTCGGGCAAATCTCCGCGCAGAGACCGCAGTACATGCATTTACAAATATCGATATCAAAATGGCTGAATGACCGCTGCTTTGTCTCTTTGTTCATCTCGATCCCGATCGTGATACAAGTGATCGGGCAGACCCGTTCACAGGCAAGACAGCCGGTGCAGATATCCAGGTCCACTTCCAGAATCCCCCGGTATCTCAGAGGCAGCATCTCTTGAACCGGTTTTTCTATCCTGTCCGGATACTGGATCGTCATCGGGCGACGCACAAAATGGGAAAAGGTAATGGCCATTCCCTCGAAGATCGTCGTGACCGTCTCTACGACGTTGCCGACATATTCCACCAGCGTGCTCATTGGCTTCCTTAAATATAGGGTTTCCAGTAGATCTCCGGGCGTGAGTGGCGGATCTGATAATTCACCCGTTTAAAAAACAACAGCAAGATGGCCACACCCATCAAAAACATACCGAAGCTTGCCAGCCGGTTTCCCTTTGGATAAAGCACCATCCAGGCCGCAGTTCCCAGGAGACTGACAAAGGAGAGGGGAACCAGGTATTTCCAGCAGGCAGACATCAGTTGATCGACCCGCACGCGCGGCAGGGTCCCTCGCACCCACATGGCGACAAAAACCCAGAAATATGCCTTAAGGAAAAAAACCATGAACTGGAGAACGCCTATCAGGACCGGATTATCCGTTACCGGGGGGACCTGCCACCCGCCCAAGAAAAGGGTGGTCGCTATCGCTCCAATCACGTAGAGGTTTCCCCATTCGGCGAAAAAGAAGAAAAGAAAACGCATCCCGCTGTATTCAGTGACATAGCCGGCCACCAACTCGGATTCCGCCTCCGGGATATCAAAGGGGGTGCGGTTTCCCTCGGCCAGGGCCGCTGTGAAGTAAAGGAAAAAAGCGACAAAGGTAAAGGGGTTGTAGAAGAGAAACCAGTCCCAAGGCGCCCAGCCCTGGGCCTTGATGATTCCCTGCATACTCATGGTCCCGGCAACGAAGATGATCGTTAACACGGACAGCCCCGCAGGGATTTCATAACTCACAATCTGCGCCGCCGAACGCATCCCTCCAAGGAGCGACCACTTGTTATTGGACGCCCAGCCCGCCATCAAGATCCCAACCACGACTAGAGAGGTCACAGCAAGGAGATAGAAAATACCGATATTGAGATCGGCAACGATGAGCTGACCGCCGAAGGGAATCACGACAAAGGTGGCTAGAAATCCGACAAAGACGATATAGGGGGCGAGGACAAAGAGCCACTTATCGGCGGCTGAAGGGATAATATCTTCCTTGAGCAGATTCTTGATGCCGTCGGCAAGCCATTGGAGGATCCCCTGGGGCCCTACCCGGTTGGGACCGACCCGCGACTGCATCCTGGCCCAGACTCTCCGCTCCAGCCAGCTCGTGATCCCGGCCAGCGGAGCGACAAAGAAGGAGAGAACGACGAGGGCTGCCAGGAGCATCGCGCCGAGGTAAATAATCTCCTTGGGTAAACCCTGAAAGTACCCCTCCTGGATGAGCTGATCTACGAAAGCTTGCATAAGCTTATCTTAATCCTAATCCTAATCCTAATCCTAATCCTA
>Ga0082335_1002617_pt1 | contig 23880 bp, 23 predicted proteins | sample Subgrocontami58m_FD_72375 | JGI IMG/M metagenome (GOLD analysis project Ga0082335, IMG submission 72375) | Subsurface groundwater microbial communities from S. Glens Falls, New York, USA - GMW37 contaminated, 5.8 m (SPADES assembly) (version 2) ...
TTCGGTGTCGTGCGTTGAATCAAATGTCGCATCTGGGAATGCCCCAGAGTGTTCGTGTCGGATAACATTTTGTGAATCCTAGAGACGAATCTTTTTTTTCTCAGTCTTCATGCACCAACGCAGCGTTGAATTATATTTTTGCTGTCCTCTTGGTGGATTTCATAGAGCCCATACTCCATTAATATTGCCAATTCATCTTCGCTGTCCAGTATTAAACTCTTATTCTTGCCGAGACCCAATGTTTGGGCAGCACTATCAAACATGGCTGTGGTCATATAAGCCTCAAGGATCTTGTGATTTAGTTTTGTGCTTACTGTGCGATAACGCCTATAACGTTCTAGGAGAGGGCTTTGATATATTTTGGACATAGGGGTTCTTTTTTTGTTGTGCCTACGACTTGCCACATTTGTTCTCTGCTACAAAATCCTCTGCCCGAACAACGACGCCGCCAGTTCCACGCCCAACTGCGCCGTGCGGTTGTGTTCATCGAGGATCGGATTCACTTCCACGATGTCGAGCGAGGAGATTTTATTGCTGTCGTGCAGAATCTCCATGAGCAGGTGCGCCTCACGGTAAGTGAGTCCACCCGGCACGGGGGTGCCAACTCCGGGCGCTTCGTTGGGATTCATCACATCCATATCGAGGCTGATATGAATGTTCTTGACATGAACCAAACGACTCAATGCCTGATGTGTCGCCGCCGCCATCCCCATCTCGTCAATGTCGCGCATGGTGATCACCAAAATTCCCGAATCGAGCAAAGCGACTCGTTCTTCCGAATCTAAATTGCGCACGCCGATCAATACTGCTTCGGATGAGCGCAGCTTTGCGCCTACCGCGCCGATGTCGGTTAATTCTTTCGCGCCGCGACCCAACAACGCGGCGAGTGCCATGCCATGCACATTGCCCGTAGGAGTGGTCTGGGGTGTGTTGAAATCGCCGTGAGCGTCCACCCAGATCACGCCGACGCGATATTCGTTGGGGTGATTGGCAGTCATCGCCGAGACGGTGCCAATGCTGATCGAGTGATCGCCGCCCAAGAAGATCGCCGTCTCATTTTTTTCGTAACACAGCTTTGCTTTTTCATAGACATCGCAACACACACCGGCGATGCTTTGCAAATGTCGCGCGCGACTTGAGTCAGGCGATTCGTTTTCGGGTAGAGGCACGATCAAGTTGCCGTTGTCAATAACGGTGTGACCCAAGTCGCGCAAACGCGAATCGAGTCCGGCATAACGCAGTGCGCTCGGTCCCATATCTACGCCGCGCCGCCGTTGACCTAAATCCATGGGAACGCCGAAGATGCGAAAGGTCTGCATAAGAGTAATTAGTAATTGGTAATTGACGTATTGCGTATTCCGTATTGCGTAATGAAACGGAATACGCAATACGGAATACGGTTAGTTAACAATCCGCAATTACTTTCCCATTCTCAATCCACGCCCTCGCCATGCGCGGCGTGTTGAAAGCGAATCCGGTGCGACCTTCTTTGTCAATCAAAATGACTCCGCCTGTGCCGCCGACTCGATCCTTCAAGCGTTTGATCACCGCCTCTGCCGCCACTTGCGCGGTGTGACCTGATTCCATTAAGTCGCACGCGCTTTTGCTGATGACGATCTTCATCAACGCTTCACCGTGACCTGTTGCCGATGATCCACCGGCGTGATTATCGCAATACGCTCCCGAACCGATCAAGGGGCTGTCGCCGACTCGTCCTGGAAGTTTGTTCGACGTTCCACCGGTGGAGGTGGCTGAAGCGATGTGTCCGTTACTATCGCGGGCGACGGCGCCCACTGTGCCGTGTGTGTCAATTTTAAATTTCTTGGCGAGTGAGTCGATCCAGCGCTGCCGCTCACGTTCCACGATCAATTCTTCGTTGGCACACAACGGCATCCCTTGAGTTAACGCAAACGCTTCCGCGCCTTCGCCGATGATCATGTTGTGCGGACTCTTTTCCATGACCAAACGCGCCAGACTGATTGGGTTGCGGATGTGTTTGATGTTCGCCACCGATCCCATGTTGAGCGTCGCGCCATCCATTATGATGGCGTCCATCTCCACTTCGCCTGATGAAGTGAGATGCGAACCGCGTCCGGCGTCGTACACCGGATCATCCTCAAGGATGCGGACAACCGCTTCCACTACATCCAACGCACTTTTACCTTTTTGCAAAAGTTCCCAACCGTGTTGTGCGGCAAGGCGACAGCCGTTGATGTAGTCGTTAACTTCGTGGTCGGGGATTTCTCCCGCGCCACCGTGGATGATGAGTGATGGAGTCATGTTAGTCCTGTAGTCAAATGGTCGAGTAGTCTGGATTATACTTTGACTACTCGACTACTCGACAAGGTGACTACCCAACTATGCTCATTGAATCACAACTCAACACAAACGATGAACAATTTAAACGCAACGCGGCGCATAATAAAAAATTGGCGGACGAGCTGCGTGAGCGATTAAGTCTGGTGGGGCAGGGTGGCGGCGAAAAATATCTGAGGCGGCATCACGAACAGGGGAAGCTGTTTGTGCGTGAGCGTATTGATAAGTTGCTCGATCAAGGTTCGCCGTTCTTGGAATTGAATCCATTGGCGGCGTGGGAAATGTATCACAACGAAGCACCCAGCGCGGGCGTGGTGACGGGCATTGGGCGAGTGAGCGGGCGCGAGTGTTTGATCATCGCCAATGATGCCACGGTGAAGGGCGGCTCGTATTTGCCGCTGACGGTGAAGAAACATTTGCGGGCGCAAGAAGTGGCGTTGGAGAATCATCTGCCGTGTATCTATCTTGTGGATTCGGGCGGCGCGTTTTTGCCGATGCAAGCTGATGTCTTTCCGGATCGTGATCACTTCGGCAGAATTTTTTATAACCAAGCGCGCATGAGCGCGTTAAACATTCCGCAGATCGCTTCGGTGATGGGTAGTTGCACGGCGGGTGGGGCTTACGTTCCGGCGATGAGTGATGAGACGGTGATTGTTAAAGGCACGGGGACAATTTTTTTGGGAGGACCCCCACTGGTAAAGGCGGCAACAGGTGAGGAAGTTTCGGCAGAAGATCTGGGTGGCGCGTTTGTTCACACCCATAAATCCGGCGTAGCCGATCATTTTGCCGAAGATGATGATCATGCGATTGAGATTGTGAGGGAGATCGTGGCGACGTTGAATACACGCAAGACATATTCCGTAGTGCGTAATGCGTCGAGAGAACCGTTGTATCCGCTTGAAGAGTTGTATGGCGTGATCCCCGAATCGTTTCGGCAAGCGTACGACGCGCGTGAGGTGATCGCCCGACTCGTGGATGGCAGTGAGATGCACGAATTTAAATCGAACTACGGCACAACGTTGGTGACGGGTTTCGCCAACATCGAAGGCTACCCGATTGGCATCGTGGCGAACAACGGCGTGCTGTTCAGCGAGAGCGCGTTGAAGGGCGCGCATTTCATCGAGTTGTGCGTGGCGCGTAACATCCCGCTTTTGTTTTTGCAAAACGTGACGGGCTTTATGGTCGGCAAAGAATACGAAGCGGGCGGCATCGCCAAAGATGGGGCGAAGATGGTCAACGCCGTTTCAAATGCGCGCGTGCCGAAGTTCACCGTGATCATCGGCGGAAGTTTTGGCGCGGGCAACTATGGCATGTGCGGGCGTGCTTATCAACCGCGCTTCTTGTGGATGTGGCCCAACGCGCGCATCAGCGTGATGGGCGGCGAGCAAGCGGCGAATGTTTTATTAACCGTGAAGCAAGATCAACTGGCGCGCGAAGGCAAACCGCAAATGACTCCCGACGAAGCCGCCGAGTTCAAACGCCCGACGTTAGAGAAATACGAACACGAAGGCAACCCCTATTACTCCACCGCGCGTTTGTGGGACGATGGCATTCTCGATCCCGCCGAGACGCGGCGCGTGTTGGCGTTGGCTCTTTCGGCGTCGTACAACGCGCCACAGGAAGAAACACGGTACGGAGTGTTTAGGATGTAAAATGATGGGGGATTTCTGATTGAATTTGTGATCAAGAGTCGCCTATAATCTTTGCGAGGAGGATCGAACCATGGTTAATGTTTTAACATATCTTGAAACGATTGCGCGTGAAACGCACAAAACCGAATCAGAGATAATGGCATTAGCTCTGGAGACAGGTTTGCGTCAGTTGTGGCGCGAGCGAACTTTGGCGCGATATTTACACAAAGAAATCTCGCGCGAAGAAGCTATTAAAGCAGCCAGCATTGATTGGGTGGAATTGGCAGAGCGGCAACATCAAGCGATGATGGAGGACCTGGCATGGGCGAGGGGAAATTAAATCAAGCCGTTGTCGATTCGGGTCGGTCATTCATCTCTCAGAAATCGAAGCATTGCCGCTTCTGAGAATTTTTAGCGCGCTCCATCTCCCCGATGCGGTCTGGAGCGAGACAGTTGAACGTGGGCGAGTGGCGTCATCTGCGTTGTTGGGTCTGCCCAGCATGCAACGACATACTTTATCGGCAGAGGACGTCGCTCGATTTGTGCGAGAGAACGATCTGGAAAAATTGCAGGCAGGGGAATGTGAGTGTTTGTGTCTTTGCAAAAATCTCAAGGTCGTGACGTTATTGACGGACGATCTGGCGGCGCGTGACGCCGCAAAACGCTTGAACATAACTCCGGTTGGTTCTTTGGGCGTTATCGTCAGAGCGTATCGAGATGATCGAATTTCGCTGGAAGAAGCAGAGCGTTATATCTCAGACCTTGATTCGACGAGTAGCCTTTTTGTGACAAGGGCGATTGTTGAATTAGCCATTGGGGAGTTGAAGAAAATTTGAGATAAGTGGCACATCACCGTTATAATGGGATGTGTAGCGGGTTTGTCTCGAACACAACTTAAAGAGTTAAAATCCTGACGAAAAGGGAACGCATGTCAAAAATTATTTCTGTTCATTCCTTCCGCGGCGGCACGGGGAAGTCTAATACGACTGCAAATCTTGCCACCATTCTTGCCGCCGAAGGGCGTCGCGTGGGCGTAGTAGATACAGATATTCAATCGCCGGGCATTCACGTCTTGTTTGGGTTGTCCGAGGAAAAATTGCCGTACTCGCTCAATAATTATTTGTGGGGCAAGTGTAAGATCGAGGAGACGGCGATGGATGTGACGGCGCGAGTCGGGGGGGTGATCAAGGGAAAGATTTTCCTCACGCCATCGAGCATTGAGCCGGGCGAGATCGCCCGCGTCTTGCGCGAGGGGTATGACGTGGGCTTGCTCAACGATGGCATCCTGCAATTGATTCAAAAGATGAAGTTGGATGTGTTGATGATTGACACACATCCTGGAGTGAATGAAGAAACGTTGCTCTCGATTACGATCTCGGATGCGCTGGTGATCATCATGCGCCCCGATCAACAAGATTACCAAGGGACAAGCGTCACCGTTGAAATTGCCCGCCGCCTCGAAGTCCCGCGCATGATCATGGTGGTCAACAAAGTTCCCGAAGGCTTTGACCCCGCCGAAGTGAAAGCGCGTGTGGAGAAGATTTACAATTGCGAAGTTGGCGCGGTCATGCCGCACTCGGACGAGATGATGTCGCTTGCCAGCGCGGGCATCTTTGCCCTCAAGTATCCCGACAGCCCGGTGACTCAACAACTTAAGCAATTGGCGGCGAAACTGGTTGCATAATAAAACCTCACAGGTCTATAAGACCTGTGAGGTTTATCTAAGAAAGCGAATTAAATCTATGTCAACGACTTCTAGCGCTGCCAACCCGAGTCAAGTATCGGCGGAAATAGACAAGCAATTCATCTACGACTTCCATTTACTGGCGGACTATCTTGACGTGCTGCGCCAAACGCTTCGCATTGCCGTCGTCTATGGCGGCGACAAACAAGTGGAAGGCGCGGTGATCCATAAAACTCATAACCCGCGTTCTTGGAAAAGCTATGAATCGGTGGCGCGCGATATTCAAAGCGCATTGCGCGAATTGGGTTTTCGGCATGTGGCTCTGATGCCAGATGACATGCACCTCTCGCAACGACTCAAAGATGAAAACATTCATCTGGTGTGGCTCAATACGGGTGGGGTGCAGGGCTACAGCCCGGTGACGCACACGCCGTCTACACTGGAAATGCTCGGCATCCCCTACGTCGGGCACAACCCATTAAATTCTACGATCCTCGACAACAAACATCTTTTCAAATATGAACTGCAAGCATTAGGAATCAACACTGCCCCGTTCATAACATGGAACGCTTCACAGGGGATGTTGAAACCGAACACTAATGCGCGATTTAAAGAAGTCTTCGGTGATTATGCGGGACCGTTTGTTGTAAAACCTGTGTCGGGGCGCGCTTCACTTTTAGTGAGTGTCGTCAAGCGGTTAGATGATCTGACTAACGCGGCAACCGATGTCTATCGCGCTACAAATAACACGGTGGTGATCGAAATGTTTTTACCGGGGCGGGAGTTTTGTGTGGCGGTCTGCGGCGGTTTGATCTGCTCTCAAGGACAACTGACAAAAATATCGGGACCGTTTGCTTTCTCACCGGTGGAACGCTCGTTTGAACCGGGCGAAGAAATCTTCACCTCAATGGATAAGAAAGCGATCACCGCAGAACGAGCGCATCTGATTGGCGATGAGGACACTTTGCTGAGACAGCAACTGCTTAATCTGGCGCGGAAAATTTATTCCGGCTTTTCGCTTAATTCCATCGTCCGCGCCGACGTGCGCGCCGACATCGACGGCACGCTGTATGTGCTGGAAGCGAATCCCAAACCCGATCTCAAACGCCCGGAGAATGACGTCATCAGTTTAGTCACCATTGGGTTAAAGGAACACAACATGAGTTACAACGATCTGATCTACGGCATGTTGGCAGATCGGTTGGACTATATGCTCACCTATCGCACGCGCACCATCCAACACATTGTAGATTTGTTGAAGTGATATATGAACCGAATATCTGGTCTTCGCCCAAGCTTCTCTTCCTTTTTCAATCGTCAAACAACCCAAGTGCAAAATCGCGTTTTGCGTTTGTTGGGCGTCGAGTTGATCTTGGCGGTGTCACTTGTCTTGCTAGGCTACGTCGGTTATGGCGAAGCGTTTCGCACTTACCCCCGCTTTGAGATGGAAAAGTTGGGCGCGCAAGGTGACATTGTGCAAAGTTCTATGGCGACATTTTTGATCGCCGGTTTGCCCATCGAACAATTTCCCGGCTTCTCTCCCCTCACCGACCCGTTGCTTAAATCGGATGCAACGATCACAGCGATCTACGTCGCCGATCCTAAAGGGCAGATCGTTTTTTCAAATTCGCAAACACCCAACTTTTCGCTGAACGAAAAATATTCCCCGAGCAAGCTGCAAGAAAAACAAGATCGATATCAAATCTCCGAAAGCCCGAACTATTACCGCATCTCGCTTGATTTGCGGAACAAGTTTGAGTCGGTGGGCAGTTTGCACGTTCTACTGCCGCGCGCGGTGATCAGCCAAAAGATCAACAACGGGTTTTTAGGGGTGTTGATCGCGGCGATCCTCTTGATGATCCTCTTTGGCGTTTTCAGTGTTTGGTTAGATCGGCAAGCGGGAAGTCACGCACTCCGCAATTTACGTTTAGGTTACAGTGCGGTCTTCTTTGTGATGGCGATAGTGGTCGTGGTGGTACTGATCGATCTCTATGCCAATGGTATTCAAGCCAAAACAAAAGCGTTGGCAAATTCGCTCAGCACGCGTTTAAACTCGCCCCTTAATTTAGGGCTGCCGATAGAGGCTTTTGACGGTTTAGATAAAGTTTTCAACGATTATCGAACCAGCAATCCTGATCTCAGTTACATTGCCTTGACCGCCAACGACAAAACGTTGATCACCACAGACACACATCGCGTGGGCAGTGACTGGCAGCCCTATCCAAATCATTATGAATATACCGCCGATCTCAGTTCGGGCACCGCCTCGGCTGTCCGTTTGGGTGTTCACGTCGGCATCCCCCAGAGCATCATCTTTGAGAAACTTTGGCGCAGCGTCAAAAACTTTTTTGTGCTGTTCATCGCCTCCGCCTTCCTCTCTTTGCTCCTGTTCGATTTGGTGCAGACGTTGACCGGTAAGCCGAAGTCCACCCCCAACATGATACAGGCTGAGCGCGACTACAATTTGAGTTTGATCCAGCCGTATTACTTTTTCAGTGTATTCGTCGAAGGTATGAGCACCGCATTTCTCTCGCCCTATTTTCAAGGGCTGGCTAAAACAGCGGGTGCCGATAAAAGTTTGGTCTCGACAATTTTCACCGTATACTTCTTTGCCTTTGTCGTGGCGCTGATCCCTGCCGGGCGTTACGCCGAGAAGCACGGCGTGAAGCCCTTGCTGGTGCTGGGTTCATTGTTAACGGCGGTGGGTCTGTTGTCGGTGGCTGTGGTCAATGATTTTTATTGGATGTTCCTTATCCGCGCCTTAGCCGGAGCCGGGCAAGGTATTTTGTTGGTCGGCGTGCAATCGTATATTTTGCAAATCTCAACCAGCAAGCAGCGCACGCAAGGCGCGGCGATCATCGTCTTTGGTTACAACGGCGGCATGATCTCCGGCACAACCATTGGCGCGCTGTTGGTGGTGTATATGGGCGTGCAGAATGTTTTCGTCGTCAGTGGCACGTTGACCGTGTTGATTCTTTTGTATACGCTGCGCTACATGCCGCACATCCGACCGGGCGAAACGCTCGCCGAGATGTTGAATCAAAAAGAGATGCAAGCCCAATCTCAAGCGGCTGCGCCTGCCCCGGGATTTTTTCAAAGCATCGGCAATGCCTTGAAAGATTTTGAGTTCGTCAAAGCGATGCTGTTCATCGGCATCCCTACCAAAGGTGTTCTCACCGGCGTCACGATCTTCGCCATGCCGCTCATCCTCTCGCGTTTGCAATACGCGCAAGAAGATGTCGGGCAGATCGTCATGCTCTATTCCGGCGGCGTGTTGATCTCCAGCGCCTACGCCTCGCGTCTGGTGGATCGATTGGGGCGCACTTCCGGCGTGTTGTTCTTGGGCGCGTTGGGCAGTGGTATCGGATTAATATTAATTAGTTTGGTTAGTTGGAATACGCTTGCGACCGGCAACCTTGCCTATCTCGGCGTCGGGGTTCTGATGACGGGCATGGCACTCTTGGGTTTGGCGCACGGTCTGATCAACGCGCCCATCATCACCCATATTTCCAACACGCCGACGGCAAACGAGTTTGGTCAAAGTTCCACCGCGTCGTTGTATCGTTTATTGGAACGCATGGGTCACATCAGCGGTCCCACCATCGTGGGTTATCTTTTGCTGTCGAGTCAGGATAGTTCATTCGCCCTCAGTTGGATCGGCGGCGCGATGATCGTATTTAGTATGTTGTTCCTCATTCGAATTGGCGGCAAGGCTCCGCCCAAAGTGACACCGTAACGCAAATTGGCAATTTGCGTTACCTAAAAGGAGACTACTATGATCAAGACTCTGAATCGTTTTATGATAGTGATCACGGCGCTGGCGATCTTGATCACGGCTTGTTCCGCCGCGCCAACTGCCACCACATCCGCGCCGGTTCCCACTGCGGTTGCCGTCTCGCCCAAGCCGACGGCGGCACCGTCCGATCCGTCAACGTCCTCCGCGCTCGCGCCGATTAAATCAGATTGGTTTGCCGTCTACGCTAAAGCGGCGGCAAACTGGAACATCACCGCCGATGCGGGCGACGTCAACAAGTTCACCATCACCCCCAAGACTCCGAGCGGCAACGAGAAAAAAGTTTTCGTGCTGTATCCGCGCAAGTCGTCGGCTTACGACACGGCGATCAGCACTATCCTCGACGTGTTCTACAACAAGAAAGTCCCGGCGACATTTACCATTGTCAACTTTGATCGGAAGAATGACAAAGGACTTGCTGCGCTGGGGTTGGCCGAATCACTTAAGTCTGATCTGATCTTTTCAATGGGATCGGAATCAACCGATTTTGTTTATCTCAATTACAAAGGCAAATCTATTCCGGTTGTCACGATATGTTCCAAAGACCCGGTCTTGTTGAATTACGTCAAAGATTACAACACTGGCAGCGGCACGAACATCGCCTTCACCTCGCTCAACGTCCCGGTTGAAGTGCAGATGGCGTATCTCAAACAACTCCGACCCAACCTTCGCAATATCGCCGTGATGTTCGCCGACAGCAACACCAGTTCCAAAGAGACTCAAGTCAAGCCGCTCAAAGATGCCTCTTCGGTTTACAAGATCAATGTCATTGACGTGGTCGTGTTACAAGATGCGAAGGCAAAGCAAGAATTGGAAGCGGCGATGCCCGGCGTGATTGACGAGATGAAGAAGACCGACCCGAGTTTGCAAGACAGCATCTTCTGGATCACGGGCAGCACGCCGGTCTTCAACGAGATCGCTACCATTAATGCTATGGCGGGCAAAATACCGGTATTGAGCGTGGTTCCGGATGTGGTGAAAGAGGGAGACGCCAGCGCGGTGCTTTCTATCGGCGTGAGTTTTGAGAGTAATGCCTACATCGGCGCGTTGTATGGCTCGGATATTTTGCTCGGCGTGGCAAAAGCCGGCGACCTTAAAGTGGGCGTGGTCTCGCCGCCCGATATCGCAATTAACTTCAAACGCGCTAAAGCCATTGATCTCAAGATCCCGTTCAGTTTTTTTGAGAGCGCGAGTTTCATTTACAATTACGACGGCAAGACCGTTCGTAAAGGCGGCGAGGAAGTTCGTCAACCGTAACTCAAGCGCAAAGACTTCCGAAGTCTGCCAGACTTCGGAAGTCTGAGGTCTGAGGCATATCTGCGAGATAAGGTTTTACTATGACACGAGAATCTAAAATCACACCTGTTGGAGCCGGACACATCCATCTCAGTTTGTTATGGAAAATTTCTATCACCACCTTGATCGCCGGTTTGATCCCGCTTTTGATTCTCAGCGTGACCGCGCTGAACGGTTATAACAGCGCCAGCGAACAAGCAACGGGCGTTGCCGCCAATGCCTTAGACGCCAAGTCGGCGCAGTCACTGCAACTACGCGCCATCGAATCGGCTCAATCGCTCTCCCGTTTCTTAGACGAATTGGTGCGCGATACAAAAACCCTCACACTTCTCGCCCGCGCGCCGGAAAGCTACATCGCCTTCTATCAGGCGAGTCAAAGTGAGATTTGGTATCGCACCGGGTCGGTGAATTCGCCGCAAGACCGGCGGCAGGCTATCCCCCTCTATCGCGAGATCGCCTACATTGGCGCTGACGGGCGCGAGCGCATTCGCATTGTGGATGGCAGAGCCTTGCCCGACTCGGAGCTGCGTGACGTGAGTTTGCCGTCTAACACCACTTACCGCACCGAAAATTATTTCAATGACACGCGGGCGTTGAAGAAAGACGACATCTATGTCTCACACATGACGGCTTGGCACACCTCGTTGCCCAATTTGCAGCCGGGCGGCATTGCCATTTCGGGTGAGACCGATGGCGCGGCATATGCCCGTTATGAGGCGACCATGCGCTTTGCGGCGGCGGTCTACAACGCCAAAGGTGAGTTCGACGGCATCGTCGTGTTGTCGCTCGATCATCGGCACATCATGGAATACAGCATGCACCTCTTGCCCGATGCCGAACAGCCTTCCACACCTTACGCCGATTACCGCACAGGCAATTACGCTTATATCTTCGACGACGAAGGCTACACGATTTCGCATCCACTTCTCACGCGCATTCGCGGGATGAGCGCCGAGGGTCAACTGATCTCGCCGATTATTTCCGGCATGTCGGATGATGAACGCAAGAAGCATCCCTTTAACCTCAACTTCTCCGATGCGTTGAATCAAGAAACTTATAAAGATGTAATGGCGAAGAAGAGTGACATCAAGATTATTACGAATATCGGCGGCACGCAGCGCGCGACGATCTACGCCCCCATCCCGTTTAGCTACGGCGTATACCGCAACAAAGGAATCTTCGGGGGCATCGTCATCGGCACCAGCACCAAAGATTTTCATAAAGCCGCCGACAAAGTGGGCAGCATCATTGAAGCACAGAGTCAGAGCGTAGAGAACAGCATGTACCTCGTCGCTCTGGCGGCGATCATCATCTTGGTGCTTACGGCGGCTCTTGTCACCAGCACCATCACCCGCCCGTTAGTGCGCCTGAGCCGTGTCGTGAAAAAAATGGAAGACGGCGAACTGGATTCGGAAAACCTCAACATGATTCTGAACCAGCGCATCGAAGACGAAGTGACGAAGTTGGCGCAGGTTTTCAAGAAGATGGCGATACAAGTGCAGCTGCGCGAAACAAAACTCAAGCGGCAAATTGAAGAGCTGAATATCCAAATTGACGAGCAGAAGAAAGCCAGGCAGGTTGCCGAGATCACCGAGACCGATTATTTCCAAAATTTACGTTCCAACGCGCAAGGGATGCGTGATCGTTTCAAGGGCAGGGACTCTACCTAAAAAGCACAAGACTTCCAGCAACACCTGACAGGTCTGTCTACAATTCGGCGGGTTTAAATTCGGCAAGACCTGTCAGGTGTGGTGCAGAGATTTTGGAGAAAACATTCGATGTCTAAAATTATTTCTATCCATTCTTTTCGAGGCGGCACGGGAAAGTCTAACACCTGCGCCAACGTCACCACTCTCCTTGCCGCTCAAGGCATGCGCGTCGGCGTAGTGGACACCGACATTCAATCGCCGGGCATCCATGTGTTGTTTGGCTTGGAAGAAGACGATATGAAACACTCGCTCAACGATTATCTGTGGGGCAAGTGCAAGATCGAAGAGTGTGCTCACGACGTGACGGCGAGTCTCAAAGCAAACCTCTCCGGAAAAGTTTTCCTTATCCCGTCCAGCATCAAAGCCGGTGAGATCGCCCGCGTGCTGCGCGAAGGCTACGACGTGGGTTTGCTCAACGACGGCTTTCGCGGTTTGACCGATGCTTTGAATCTTGACATCTTAATGATTGACACTCACCCCGGACTCAACGAAGAGACTCTCCTGTCCATCGCCATCTCCGACGCATTAGGGATCATCATGCGCCCTGATCAACAAGATTATCAAGGCACGGGCGTCACGGTGGAGATCGCTCGCAAGTTGGATGTGCCGCGATTATATATAGTCGTGAACAAAATTCCGCCGATGTACAACGCCGACGAAGTGAAGGCGCGCGTGGAGAAAACGTATAACTGCCAAGTGGCGGCAGCCCTGCCGCACTCCGACGAAATGATGACCTTAGCCAGTTCGGGCATCTTTGCCCTCAAATACCCCGATCATCCGGTGACGCAAGCTTATAAAGTTGTCGCGGAGAAATTAGCGGGTTAGCCCCCAAACTTCCGAAGTCTCTAAGACTTCGGAAGTTTTTCTTTACATCGGAATTTTCTTTCTATGTCCAAAACGATCTCTATCCATTCCTTCTTGCGCGGCGTTGGCAAGTCGCACATCGCCGCTAACGTTGCTTCACTGTTAGCCCTGCAAGGCAAGCGCGTGGCAGTGTTGGATACCAACATTTACGCGCCGACTATGAATCTCCTTTTCGGTTTGGGATCGCTCGACGTGAAAGATAGTTTGACCGATTATTTGTTTGGGCGATGCACGCTGGATAGCGCGGCCTACGACATCACCTTATCACTCGGCACAAAACCAAAAGGGAAGTTGTATGTGATCCCGGCGGAAGGTCACAGTGGCGAGGGCGCGCTGTTGCTGCGAAAGGGATATACGCTGGCTCAGTTGGGGGAGGGGGCGCATCAAGTTATACGCGCGCTGAACCTTGATGTGCTATTGATTGACAACGGCGCGGGTTTGAATCAAGAGACGATGATGTCGATTGCCATTGCCGACTCGCTCGGCGTGGTTTTGCGTCTCGACAAAAAAGATTATCAAGGCACGAGCTTGGTCTTGGAGATCGCTAAAGAACTCTCCGTGCCGCGCGCGTCGTTGATCGTCAACCAAGCGCCAGCGGATTACGATTTGAGCGACGTGAAAACAAAGGTGATCAAAGCCTATCACTCCGATGTCGCCGCCGTTCTGCCCTACAGCAACGAACTCGCTACCCTCGCCAGCGACGCGCTGTTTGTGGTGAAGTATCCTCAACACTCTCTGACAAAATTGTTTAAGCAGGTGGGGGAGAGGTTGATGTAGCTTGACGATTAAAAAGTCCATTGACTTCGGCGGATAAATCCGCACCAACACAAAGCGAAGCCGCCCTACGGCGGCTAAGCACGAGTGGTCTGAAACCCGCGTAGGCGGGTTTCGCCTTGTGTTGCCGCGATTTCAATCGCTTGAGCGGCTTTGTGTTTTCGTAGGTGCAGATTTATCTGCAATAGATGTAAAATAACCACACTATGTCTCCCATAGATTACCTCAAGGCAGGCGCGTGGGCGTGGGAAAAAATTTTCGGCAAGGATGTCTATGAGCTTAGCAAAGACACTCTAAAAAAAGAATGGAAGAACTTTCGTTGGGGAGACGCTACCAAGAATTATCACGAACATCTCACCACACAATACTCCACCCTTCGCGTTTTAGGCAAAAACGAACCCGTTCCTCTCGCAGGCATTTTCACCGACGCTTATATTTTGGATCGCCCGACGGCATTACGCCGTTTTGATATTGAGGCGTTGCGTAAAGACTATGAAGAATCGCAACAGCGTCTCGGGGGAAATGAAAAACGCCATAATGCTGTAGACCTTGCGAAAGAAAAAGATCGTCTCTACATCCTCGGCAAGCCCGGCGCGGGCAAAACTACTTTTCTCAAATATCTCGTTCTGCAAGCCCTTGAAAACAAAATCGAAAAGATTCCTGTCTTCATCTCGCTTCACGCTTGGTCACAACAGAAAACGCCGTTGATGGCGCACATAGTGAAGGAGTTTGACGTGTGCGGTTTCCCTGACGCTAAAGCCTTTATCGAGAAGATTCTCCAGGATGGTTGGGCGATGGTGTTGTTTGACGGCTTGGATGAGGTGAATGTAGAGGATGAACAGCGCTCAAAGATCATCACCGAGATACGAGACTTTGTTCGCAAATACCCCAAGAATAAATTTATGATCACTTGCCGCATCGCTGCAAGCGAATACTCATTTGAAGGTTTTACCGATGTAGAGATGGCTGACTTTGATGATTCGCAAGCCGAAACTTTTGTAACCAAATGGTTCAGCCATGATGAGGTGAAAGGCAAAAAGTTTCTGGAGGAGATCGCAAAAGGGGAACATAAAGGTTTGCGTGAGTTAGCGCAAACACCTTTATTGCTTGCTTTGCTGTGTATTGGTTTTGAAGATACGATGGGCTTCTCGGCGCGGCGCGATGAGGTGTATCGTGAAGCCTTTGATGCCTTATTGAAGAAGTGGGACACCTCGCGTAATGTCAAACGTGAGGAGATGTATCGTGGCTTATCGCTCCGTCTCAAAGAGCGGCTGTTCGCCAGAGTTGCCGCCGAGTATTTCCAGCAGGGCAAAATTTTCTTTGCGCAAGAGGATTTGGCGCGAGAAGTGGAGAAGTTTTTAGGAACTTTGCCGTCTGCTGACAAAGCGGCTGAAGTTGATGGAAACGCGGTGATTAAAGCGATTGAGGCACAGCACGGGATTTTTGTGGAGCGGGCGCGGGGCATTTATTCTTTCTCGCATCTTGCTTTTCAAGAATACTTTACGGCTTGCTACATAGTTGAGAATGCGGTGCGCGGCGCGTTTAAAGGCTTATTGGAGCGGAAGACTGTTGACAGGTGGCGGGAAGTGTTTCTGCTCACGGCGAGTATGCTGGATCAGGAGAGTGCCGATGAATTTTTTCTAGAATTTCGCAAAGGCATTGACTTATTGATTGCCGACGACGAGAGGCAGGTCGCGTTTTGTAAGTGGGCAGCCGAAAAAGCAAAAGATTATGAGGAAGAAATAGGACATCTTGCCGTAGCCCGTGCTCTGGCGCGCAGGGGGATTATCCTTCTGCAAATCACTTTTGTCATTGGCGGTGTTGACCTCTGCTTCGAAATTCTCAACGACCCTACCCAAGGTCAAGTTAGACGAAAGGTAGTCTTTGACTCGTCCTTCAAGATCGATCGTGCTCTCCATGATGCTCACTCCATTGCACTCGATTATGCTCTGAGTCGGCAACGTGAGAGTGAGCGATACTTTGGTGGATATCGCTTTTTTAGAGAATTATGGCCACAGATAATTGCAACAACTTATGAGCGAGGTTTAATAGGTCTCTGTGATTCATTGAAACTCTTGAAACTACCTGACGAGAAATCGCATAAAGAAGAATGGAAAATTTTTGCCGAACAATTACACGCGGTTATGATCCAATATCGCAACATTGGTCACGATTGGGGTTTTACGAAAGAGCAAAAAACGGAATTGGACGCATACGAGAATGCGACAGTATTGTTAACCCGATGTTTGAAACTGGCACAAGTCTCGAATCGCAAAAAGATTGAAGATAGCTTATTCATGCCGCCGGGGGAGTGGGAGGAGTGGTGAGCGTTGTTTGGTGTCAACGGATACCAAACGGATAAACGGATATTTGCCGCGCATCCGTTTATCCGTTGCGCGAAGCATCCGTTGACGCCGAATCGAATCTCCAATCTCTATCTCTTATTCACCACTTCCGCCGCACTCCCCGCCGCCGCTTCGGGCGATGCCTGCCCATTCATCACCGCTTGCACTGCATTCGCCACTGGTTGACTCAACGCGCTCATCGTTGAAGGTGTAGGAACAATTATCGCTAACGAATCGCTGGCGATGTTTTTGATCGCGCCCTCTTGCCACACATTGAACACGCCTTTGCGAGTCGGCAGCACATTGGCGGCAAACGTCCACGCGCCGAGTCGTTCCGTTGTGGTGAGGAAACGAATCAACTCCAACGCGGCGGCGCGTCGTGCCGGGTCGGTTGTGATGATGGCGTAGCTCCATTGAGTCGCGTAAGCGAGTCGGTTGCCAGTGCGAGTCGGCATCACCGTGAACGTGGTGGCGGCGACGCGCGCGCGTTCCGTCAGATATTGACTCAACGTCACCGCCGCCAGTCGGGCGCGTCCCTCACGATACGCCGTCCACGTCTCGCTGGCATCAATCGCCTTGATCGATCCATTCGCCAACAAACCATTGCTCTGCATCGTTTGATAATTTGACAACACATCCGCCAACACCGCCGCATCAAGAAACGGTTTGCCACTGGCGTCTATCATTGTTCCGCCCAGCGCGGCGTATTGTTGCAAGGTGATCATCGCGCCCGCATCGCCGAGCGGCAGCCACAGCGGACCGTTCTCACGTTTGAATTCACTCCACGATGTTGGAGGTTTGATGTTGGCACTCGTGAGGTAAACGAACCCAATCGTGTCTGCCGCGAATGGCACGGCGACGATTTGATCTTTAACGCGCACTGCCTGTAATGCAAACGGATAAAAGTCGGAAGCGTCGTTGAGGGTGATGGGTTGCAGTGACGGTATCACCGTGATCAACATTTGCGAGTCGAGGGCGATCACATCGGGCGCGATGCTCGGCGCGGCGGCGAGACTCGCTTGCAGGGCGTGAATCAATCCGCCTTGCCCGTGTGCTTTTTTGATTCGCGTTTCCACTTTCCATTTTTGCGATGATTCAAATTCGGCGATCTGCGCCGACAAAATTTTTCCGTGCGCTGTTTCGGCGGAGGGCGCGAACTGCGGCGGCAGCCACAGCCGCACTGTTTGACCTGGCGCGGGCGCGGCTGTCGTCAACGGTTGTGGCACAGCCGTGCCGAGTGAAGCCGCCGCGCCGGTTGGGGTTGCCGAGGGCGCGGCGTTGGGCGTGAGCGGCGAAGTGACGCATGAAGTAATGAACAATGAAACAATGAACAATGAACAATGTTTACGCATGGCATGATTATAACTTCCAATCTCTAATCTCCAATCTCTAACGTCCACACCCAATTTTCAATTTGACACTCCCTCTCGCATCGTCTACGATTAGATACAATCTTTGGGTAGACATTATGCCAACAGTTTTACGAGATGGACCCTACAGTTTTGTTTTCTTTAGTTCGGATAAAAACGAACCGCCTCATATCCACGTTAAGCGCGACAATCTCATTGCCAAGTTTTGGTTGAGTCCTGTGTCGCTTGCCTATAACAAAGGATTTAAAGAACATGAGGTTAAACAGATTACGCAATTGGTGATCAAACATCGCCAAAAGTTATTGGAGGCTTGGAATGAATTCTTTAGTCGCTGAACAAGAAGTGATCGCTCGCCATGTGCAAGTGACGAAAACAGAGTTAGCGGTTGACCTCCATGATGGTCGTCGTATTATTGTGCCAATCACTTGGTATCCGCGCTTGATGCACGCTTCGCCCAAAGAACGCAAAAACTGGCAATTGCTAGGCGATGGCTATGCAATTGAGTGGCCCGAACTTGATGAACACATCGGCGTGACCGGTTTGTTAATGGGTCAACGAAGCGGTGAAAGTAAAAAATCACTGAGACGATGGTTAATAAATAAACAACGCGCAATATCTAAACGGCGTCAACCTCCTCGCGCGGGGATAGACTCCAAAGCGGTCCGCATTTAAGTATCAGCAATGGATCAAACGTGGACCGTCTCCACTCTCACGCGCTACATCCGCGCCACGCTCGAAACCGATTACCGCCTCAAGGAGTTAACTGTTGAAGGCGAGATTTCGAATCTTTCGCGCCCGTCGTCGGGGCATATTTATTTCACGCTCAAAGATTCAAACGCCTCACTGCGCTGTGTGATGTGGAAGTCGCAAGCGGCGCAGATGATCTACCGCCCGCGCGACGGCGATCGCGTGGAAGTGCGCGGCTCGATTGGCGTATACGAAGCGAGCGGGCAGTATCAACTTTACGCTGATTCGATTCGCGCTTCGGGTGAGGGAGATCTCTTCCGTGAATTTACCCGACTCAAAGCGAAACTTGAATCGGAAGGACTCTTTGATCCCGCGCGGAAACGGACTCTGCCTCTCCAGCCGCGCCGACTCTGTATCGTCACCTCACCGACCGCCGCCGCCTTGCGTGACATCCTCAACGTCATCCGTCGTCGTCATCCATCACTCGAAGTGATCATCTGCCCGACTCAAGTGCAAGGTGTTGACGCGCCATCGCAAATCGTCGAAGCGATTGACAACGCCAATAAGCTTAAACCTGATGTGATCATCGTCGCGCGCGGTGGCGGCTCGATTGAAGATTTGTGGGCATTCAACGATGAAGCCGTCGCGCGAGCGATAGCCGCTTCACCGATCCCGATCCTCTGCGGCGTGGGGCACGAAACCGATTTCACGCTGGCCGATTTCGCTGCCGATGTCCGCGCCCCCACGCCCTCTGCCGCCGCCGAGATCGCCACACCCGATCAAAGTGAACTCATCGGCGACTTGCGCGATCTAACGAATCGACTCATCACGGCAATCGAATCGCACATTCAAGATCGGCGTTGGGCGTTGTCGGCACACCTCGCCTCACTGCGCGGACTCTCACCCCGCGCCGCTCTCGCCAATAGCCGTCAACGACTCGACGATCTGCAACTGCGATCTTTTAATGCGATGAGTCATATTTTGATTTTGGAACGTCAGCGTGTGAACTCTGCCTCTCAGCATTTAACGTCGTTAAGCCCATTGGCGATTTTGGATCGTGGTTATGCGATTGTGACGCGCGTCGACTCGACAGACGTAATTCGTGATGCGAGTGAAGTGAAAGCGAAAGAAGAATTGGATGTGCGCGTAAGTAAGGGAAAGTTTAAAGTGAGAGTAGAGCAATGAACAATGAAATAGCGAACAATATCCGTCCTATCCGTTTCATCCGTTGACGAGAAAACTTATGCCTAAAAAAACTTCCTCCCCCGAACCCACCTTCGAGCAAGCCTTCAAAGAACTCGAAGTGATCATCGCCAAACTCGAAAGCGGCGAACTCTCGCTTGACGAGTCACTTGCCTTGTTTGAACGCGGGCAAGCGTTGGCAAAACAATGCGGCGTGCTGCTCGACGCCGCCGAACTTAAAGTTAAACAACTCTCGCCCGACGGTGAGCTAGAAGATTTTAGTGAGGAAGAATAAACGCGCCCCAATAAAAGTTCCCCCTCTCCAGACCTCCGAGTTCTTAAAGAACTCGGAGGTCTGGAGAGGGGGACAGGGGGTGAGGTGACTCTATGAACCCACTCGACATGTTCCGCAACGCGCCGCTTATGGCGGCAGGTTTATCTTGGGCATTGGCGCAGATCATCAAAGTGCCGCTCGATTATCTTTACACGCGCGAACTTAACTGGCATTTGCTATTGAGCGCGGGTGGTATGCCCAGCTCCCATGCGACTCTTGTTTCGAGTCTGGCGTGGACGATTGGTCTCGAATATGGATTCAAGACTCCGGAATTCGCGGTTGCCTTTGTCTTCGCCGGCATCGTCATCTATGACGCTACCGGCGTGCGCCGCGCTGCCGGTCAACATGCGCGCGTCATCAATCGCATGATTGACGATCTGGCTGCCGGACACCCGCTCAAAGAAGAAGAACTCAAAGAGCTTCTCGGTCACACCCCGCGCCAAGTTTTTGCTGGCACGTTGTTTGGAATTTTTGTCGGTTATCTTTTTTGGTCGTGGCTGAAAACACAGGGGATGTAGAAATTACAAATGGCGAATGACGAATAGCGAATCTTTAATCATTAATCTTCAATCTCCAATTACCAATTACTATGAAACTCCCTCCCTCCTACTCCCTCTCCACCCATGCCATCCATCACGGCGAAGGCACCGATGCCTTACACGCGCATGTTCAACCGATCTATCTCACCTCTACATTTAGCTTTGATGATGTGGATGTCGCCACCGACGTGATGACGGGTCGCGCGCCCGGCTTTTCCTATTCGCGCGGCGGCAACCCCACCGTTCAACACCTCGCCAATAAATATGCGTTGCTTGAAGGCATTGATCTCATCCGCGCACATCCCGATTCCGATCCAGCAACGCTCGTCAAAGCGATCCCGTTTGCCAGTGGCATGGCTGCGATCTCTGCCGGCATCTTGTCGCGCGTGCGAGGCGGCGACACCTTGATCGCTCAGCGATCACTTTACAACACCACCTATCAATTCCTCACCAACATTCTTCCGCGCTTCAACATCAACGTCGTCTGGCAAGATGATCTCTCGCCCGATGCGTGGGACGCCGCGCTCAAAGCGAATCCAAAAACGACTCTCATCTACATCGAGTCGCCCGCCAACCCGACGATGATCGTCTGCGACATCAAAGCGATTACCGAAGTCGCGCATCGCCACAATGCCTGGGTCATCACCGACAACACCTTTGCCTCACCCTATTGTCAGCGCCCGCTCACGCTCGGCGTTGATCTCGTCGCGCACTCAACCACCAAATATCTTTCCGGTCACGGCACGCATCTCGGCGGGGCGATCATCAGTCGTCACGTTGATTTTGTAGCGAACGATGTGCGCGCTATGTTGCGGACTCTGGGCGGCGCGCCCAGCCCGATGGATTGTTGGCTCGGCAACAATGGGATAAAAACTTTTGCCCTCCGCATGAAACAACACTGCGCAAATGCGGATGCCGTCGCCCGCTACCTTGCCTCTCACCCTAAAGTGAAAGATGTTCGCTACCCCGGACTCGAATCACATCCTCAACATTTAATTGCCAAGAGACAGATGATCGCCTTCGGCGGCATGATGAGCTTTGAACTGCACGGTGGCGCCGACTCTGCCAAGCAGCTGATGACTCACTTGCGGCTTGCCTCTCTCGCCGCCAGTCTCGGCACAGTAGACTCCCTCATCCAACTTTCCAGCGCAATGAACTACGGTTTTCTAGATCGCGCCATGCAACAGAAGATGACTATCACCGAAGGTCTCATGCGCTACTCGACCGGCATTGAAGACACAGACGATGTGTTGGATGACTTTGAGCAAGCGCTTCGCAAAGTTTAGAGTTTTAAGTGTTGAGTGTTAAGTTGTGTTTTCACTCATCGCTCAAAACTCACCACTCAAAACTGAAATGTATAAACTCACCATCCTCTTCTACAAACCGACCACGCTCGAAGATGAGCAATCCTTTGAGGCTGTTTGGACGTTTGACTTCATCCCTTACGTCGAGAAGATGCCCGAACTCAAACGCATCGAAGTCAGCCTCATTCAAGGCACGCCCGACGGCGCGTCGGAGTTTTACAAGATGCACGAATTTTATTTTGAGACTCGCGCCGCAATGGATCGCGCTCTCAACTCTGAGGCGGGTATGCGCGCTGGTTACGCCTTGCAAAAATTCCCCAAAGGCAGCTACAAACTTTTATTTTCGGATGTGATGGAGATGGCAATGCCAATGAACAATGAAACAATGAAGAATGAACAATGAACTCTTCCGACCTTCAACATTTCCTCACCATCCGCGCCATCGCCGCCGAGATGGTTTATATGCAGGTTCATACTCCCACTGTTGAGACGGCGGCACAAGCGTTAGGCGTTCATGTGGATCAAGTGATCAAATCCATCATCTTACTCGCCGCCGACTCTCCCCTGCTTGTCATCGCTAACGGCACTTCACGCATCGATCTCAAACGTGTCGCCGATCACTTAAACCTGCCGCGCAAAAAAGTGAAGATGGCAGATGCCCAAACTGTTTTGGACATCACGGGTTACATCGTCGGCTCGATGCCGCCCTTTGGACACAAAGCCGCTTTACGCACACTGATCGATTCGCGCGTCTTCGATCAAACTTCAGTGTATGGCGGTGGCGGCGAGATTGACGCGATGTTGAAGATTGCACCGAGTGAAATTGAGAGGGTGACGAGAGGGGAGAGGGTGGATGTGGTGTAAAATGATCGGCAGAGCAAAAAGGAGGCTTGTATGGCAACGGTTTCTCCAACGATGATTTCGGCACAACCGAATACGCCAGCGCCAATGACCTACGATGAATTTTTATTTTGGTCAGAGGGTGTTCATGCTGAATGGGTAAAAGGAGAGGTGATAACTTTTATGTCTGTGACGACTGCTCATCAACGGATAGTGATCTTTCTGAGTTTTCTCTTGCAAGCTTTCGCCCAACATTTTCAAAAAGGAGAGGTGTTAACTGCGCCAGTGCAAATAAAACTGCGCGACTCGGGCCGTGACCCCGATATCTTTTTCGTAGCAAAAGAAAACGCTGGGCGCGTGCAAGAAAAATTCTTTGACGGCGCACCGGATTTAATCGTAGAGGTGATCTCCGACGAAAGTGCGAGCCGAGATCGCGTAGATAAATTTGAAGAGTATGAAGAAGCGGGTGTGCGCGAGTATTGGCTCATTGACCCTCGCCCCAAACGCCAACGCGCTGACTTTTATCAGTTAGGCAAAGATGGCAAATATCGCCCTGTGCCAATTGACGACGATGGTGTCTATCGCTCGCAAGTATTACAGGGATTTTGGTTCAACGTCAATTGGTTGTGGCAAGAACCGTTGCCCGATCTGTTGCCAACTTTTGAAATGATCAGAAGAAAATCGTAGAGACATGTTATGCCACTCCAAAGACACCGAGTGTTTCTTGAAACACTCGGTGTCTTATTTAAGGGGCTAAAAACTCCTTCACCACTGGCGCGATCCTTGCACGGTCTGGGATGAGCACACTCGCGCCTAGCGGGGTCGTCCAACTGATCAACATCGAATAATCAATCGCATACGTCTTGATGTTCGCCCGATCAATTTGTTGACCGCTGATGCCGTAGCTGATCAACGTAGGAAGCGCGAGATCGGCATTAAACGATCCCAGCACGGCGCTATACACTTCGGGGATGCGGACAACCGCGTTGACGCTTAATGCCTTATCGCGAATTGCCAACAACACCAACTGCTGACGTTTGATCCGTTCCGTGTCACTATCTTGATGCCGCGTGCGGGAGTACCGTAATGCTGTGATGCCGTCCAAATGCTGTTGCCCGGCTTTGACGCTGAAGATCATCGTCTTGTAATCGTCTGTTGGAAATTCGGGATCGTAGATCGCCGTCGGCACGTTGAGATCAATGCCGCCCAGCG
>Ga0082335_1003830_pt1 | contig 23872 bp, 35 predicted proteins | sample Subgrocontami58m_FD_72375 | JGI IMG/M metagenome (GOLD analysis project Ga0082335, IMG submission 72375) | Subsurface groundwater microbial communities from S. Glens Falls, New York, USA - GMW37 contaminated, 5.8 m (SPADES assembly) (version 2) ...
TGTAATGACAACGGTTTTTGGTCCATGTTTGTGCAGGCGGTTTGCTAGTTCTCTAAAGTCATCGGTTTTACCGTCAACCAACATTTGTGCTTCTTCTTTGTTAACAAAAAGGATTTCTGTGTGTTTAAAAAGCGGTTTTAATTTAGAAAGACCCAAGCGCAACTGGTATGTTCCAGGGTTAAAAGCCATTTTAATATTTGGATTCTTTTTCAAGAAATCAACAATTTCAGTATGTAATTTCAAGCCTCTTGGTCCAACTGTTGAAAGATATATCCATTTAGTGGAATTAATGCCTGCAGGGAGTTTGTATGTATATGGCTGGTGTTTAATGAGTATGGTTCGATCTTTTTTGTACCAAAGGACCACATGGAAATTTGTTTGCGCGTGTTTTTGGATACTCATTAAATCTCTGGAAACACCTTCTTCACGAAGTTTGTTTAAAATGACATGTGAGTTGTGATCTCCGCCAACTGTTCCATAGTATCCGGCTTTAAGTCCTAAACGTGAAGAGCCAACCGCAATATTATTACAGTTTCCTGCAGAAAGAATTGTTAAACTCTCGTAAGGGATTTTGTCGCCGTAGTTAAAGCTTAACTTCTTACCGTTTTTTGTATTATGTACTTCTGCTTCTTCTATGTGTAAGAAAGCATCAATTGTACAATCCCCAATTGAAACAATATCAAACTTTGTTTTTTTAGATGAGGTTTTAACCATTTTTTCCCTTTCTTTGAATTACTTTTAAGATTGCGGCTTTAATAGCTGCTTGATCCATGCCAAACTTTTGAAGTAACTGTGTTGGTTCTCCGCTTTCTCCAAAAGAATCTGGCATACCAACCATTTCAACTGGTACCGGAAAGTTCTTAGACAAAACTTCACAAACAGCACTGCCTGCTCCGGCATTGATTTGATGTTCTTCTAAAGTAACAACAGCACCGCATTTTTTAGCTGCCGCAACTATACTCTCACTATCTATCGGCTTTATCGTATGATTATTCAAAACCATAACACTAATTCCCTGCTTTTCTAACTCTGTTGCTGCTAAAAGCGCGTTGTACAAAACAGGACCAGAACCAATAACTACAACATCGCTACCTTCTCTGAAAACCTGTGCTTTCCCTATTTCAAAACCAGTTTCAGGAGTTGTCATCATCGGAGTTTTTTCTCTGGTAAATCTAAAGTAAACAGGTCCTTTAAAAGCTGCGGCAGCAAGAGTTGCTTGTTTTGTTTGAAGATAGTCACAAGGGACTAAAACCACAAGTCCTGGCAAAACTCTAGTGATGGCAATATCTTCTAAGGCTTGGTGTGTTGCTCCGTCTGGACCAACTGAAACGCCTGTGTGTGCTCCGGCAATTTTAACATTTGCCTGACTGTAAGCAACGCTAACTCTCAGTTGATCCCAATTTCTTCCGGGTGAAAATGTGGCATACGAAGAAACAAAAGGAATTTTTCCTGCAAGAGCCAAGCCTGCTGCAATACCCATCATGTTTTGTTCAGCAACACCAATTTCAAAAAATCTTTCGGGAAATTTCTTTTGAAAAGCTTGAGCTCTGGTTGATTCAGAAAGATCGCCTGTTAAAACGACAACGTTTGGATTTTTTTCACCAAGCTCAACTAAAGCTTCACCATAGCCGTCTCTGGTTGGTTTTTGCTCAATATCTACTGCACCAATTTTTTCAGAAATTTTTACTGGTTCTAAATTTGTTTGAGACATTACTGATGTTCTCCTTGAATCCTACCTCTTAAGGTCCTTAAATCATTTAAAGCTTGGTTTGCTTGCTCTTTGTTTGGCGGAGTGCCGTGCCATTTGTAATCATATTCCATGAAACCAACACCTTTGCCAGGAATCGTATGTGCAATGATCATTGTTGGCTTTTCATAAATTGCCAGGGCTTCATTACATGCGTCAATAATCTGTTGATAGTTATGTCCATCAACTTCAATGACATGAAAATTAAATGCTTCGTATTTATCCTTCAGTGGTTCAAGTGGCATAATGTCTTCGGTATATCCATCAATTTGAATGTTGTTGCGGTCTAGAATGACAGTAAGATTATGCAATTTGTTTTTTCCAGCAAACATCAAGGCTTCCCAAATTTGTCCTTCATCTTGCTCACCATCACTGCAGATGGCATAGATTCTACCGGTCGTGCGATCTAAACGAGAAGCTAGAGCCATACCAACTGCTTGCGACAAACCCTGTCCAAGTGGTCCTGAAGAGTTTTCAAGCCCAGGTAATGCTAAGTTATGTGGGTGTCCGTGTAATCTAGTACCTAGTTTTCTTAAGGTCTTTAATTCTTCTTTTGGAAAATATCCAGCCTCTGCCATGGTTGCATAAAGCACTGGGCAAATATGTCCGCAAGACAAAACTAGCTTGTCGCGATCAACCCAAGTTGGATTTTGCGGATCATGCTTTAGAATGTTGAAGTATAGCGTTGCGAAAACATCAGCCATACCCAAAGGACCGGCTGAATGTCCGGATTTAGCTTCTAAAAGCATCTCAATGATATCTTGTCTGATATCATTTGCTTTTAGTTGAAGTTCTTGTGCTGTTAATTTTTGCATTTTTGTTTTAATGTGGGAACACTTTAAATACTACGTAAACAAGGATGAATATGACGATACTAATTGCAGTCAAGACTTTAAAACGTGAACCAATGTCTTCGTTGCGCTGTTCTTCTGTTGCTGAAAGCATTTCAATATAGAAAAGTCGGATAAAGTTACTTTGCACCAACCCGAGGTAGATTATTAAAAACAAAAGTATTATGCCAACAAAAAGTTGTGTCGAGATTAAGAAGACGATTGCAACTAAAAGCAAAACATACCCTATTGAAAGCAAACCCAATGTTCTTGCAAGCACAAACCAAGCAAGTCCTCTGGAAAGTTCTCGGCTGCGTTCCCTGCCTCTTTTCCAATCAAGGTTTTCATAGACAAAAAGAAATGGACTAAAAATGAAATTGTTTCTTGCAAGGAAACAAGGACAAGCAAGTAACACTTGTCCAAAGAACAAGATTACTCCAGCTCCCAAAGCATTTGCAAAGAACTTCCAACCCAAACGAACTGATTTCTGTACAATCTCTAAAACCTTGGTCTCTCCTTGAGAAAGATATGTATATATAAGGCCGAGAGCGCCGTTGTATTTCAAAAACCAGAACAAGAAATATACCAAGGAAAGTATTTCAAAAACCAATCCTGTTGGTTGATTCTTTTTTGCAATGAAATATCCAACTGCAAGTAGCGCTGCGGCAATGCTTAAATCACGCAAAGCGTACAAAAAAAGGAGCATCCCCGCTTGTAAAAGAACAAATAGCTGTTTGTTGGTGCGGCTGATACTCGTTGATGTGTTTTGCCAAAAACTAGAGAATTGCATTACCCAGATCCCTGAAATTATCCGCAGGAGTCTTCTCACCTTCCAAGCCGGTATCAAAGAGTGCTGAGTTAGCTATTAAAAGGTCTGCTCCGGCTGCGGAAAGTTCCTTAATGTTACTAATTTTTACGCCGCCATCCACCTCTAATATACCATTTTTGTACGCTTTTCTCAATTCCTTAACTCTTTCAACAGTTCCAGGAAGCTCAGGTTGTCCTTGCTCCCCTGGTTTTACACCCATTACTGAGATTTGTTTAAAAGAATCAAGGTAGGGCGCAATCTCTGCAATACTTGTTTCCGGGTTAATGACTAAACCAGCAGTGAGTTTTAAGGTATCAAGCTCTTCTGCTAGTTTAAGAATATCTGATTTGTCTGAAACAGCCTCATAGTGGAAAAGCACTGTTGTAAAACCAATTAGTTTTGCATCAAAAAAATATGCTCTTGGATCTTTAACCATTAAATGCGCTTCCCACTCAAAAGCTGGGTTTAAAATATCAAGCTCTGAAATCTGTAAGTCTTTGTGGGTTGTAAATTGACCATCAGAAAAATCAACCTGGATTCTTTTAACTCCAGGAATCTTCATAATTACTTCTAAACGATTTTTAAAATTGCTCCAGTCATCCTCAAGGATTGCTGGAACTACAATAGCCATTATTTTAAGTTGTTAATTTCTTTTATTCTCCTGATAAATCGGGGTTCAAAAGAAAACTTTGTGGTTAACCAAAACCAAACAACATCCTCAGCTGTTTCTGTAGAAACAAAATCTGCGGGCAAACAAAGAATGTTTGCATCATCATCATGTCTAGAATGCTTGGCAGCATGTTCATTCCAAGCAAGTGCTGCTCTGACATATTTAAAACGGTTCGCTGCAATACAAACACCTTGGCCTGAACGACAAATTAAAATACCTTTGTTTTTAGCCGGGTCTTTTTGCACAGCCCGGGCAACTTTAACTGTGTATGGTGTAAAATCATCACCTGGGACTAATTTTTTAGCACCAACATCAACGTACTGTAATTTAGCACGCTTCAAAAACTTCTTTAGATCTTCTTTTAATTTAAACCCGCCGTGATCAGCACCAATGTATATCATATTTTTGTTGTTATGATTTTATTAAATTCTTCTGCTTTTAAGCTTGCGCCACCAACTAGCAAACCGTCAATTTGGCGCTCTAAAAAGCTTTGAGCATTTAAAGCATCACTACTGCCACCATAGAGTACCTTTGCAACCTTAAACTTTATTCTGACAAACATACAGATTCTTTCAGCATGATCAGGGTTTTCCATTTCTTTGGTTTTGTAAGGATCACCTGAAGATATTGCCCAAGCTGGTTCGTAGGCTACAATCACTTTTTTTGGATCAACTGCATACAAGTCTGCTTCAAGCTGGTTTTGCAAATGCTGCATGACTTCCTCATCAGCCATATCATGAGAAAGACCATAACCAACACAAAGCACTGGAGTAACTTTGTTTGCAAGAGCTGCTTTAACTTTTAAGTTAACCTCGTTATCTGTTTCTCCTAAAGCACGTCTTTCAGAATGACCAATGATAGCGTATTTAACTTTAAACTGTTTTAACATCTCTGCAGAAATTTGGCCTGTAAAAGCCCCACTATTTTGCCAAAAAATATCTTGTACTCCTAAATCAAGCTTTGTTTTTAATAACGGTAAGTATACAAAAGGCGGACAGATAACCACATGCTGGGTTGCTTTTGTTTTGGAAACTGCTAAAAGAAGCTTCTCTGCCTCTTTAAAGCTTTTAGGATTCATTTTCCAATTTGCAATAATTAGTTTTTTCATAGCTATTTCAAAAACTTAACAGCGTCTTCTGGAGGCATTGGGTTAATTGGTATACCAGTAGCATATTCAAAACCCGCCCAAATGGCAATTCTAGGGAAGATTACTAAATGCCAGTGATACACTTCTTTTCGATGTGCGCTATGTCCTGCTTGCGCAAGTGGCATTGTGTGAATGTAGAAGTTTAAAGCTGGGTCAGAAAGTTTGATGTAGAGCCTACCTAAAACTAACTTTAAAACATTTGCTAATTGAGATATTTCTTTTTCTGAAATCTCTTCAAAGTTTGAAGCATGTTTTTTTGGCAAGATCCAAGTTTCAAAAGGACTGCGTGAAGCATATGGAGCAAGCACGATGAAGTCTTCGGTTTCATAGAAAACTCTTTCGTTTTGTTTGCGCTCTTCTTCCATGATTGCGCAGTAGATACATTTTTTTTCTGCTTGATAGTAGTGGTAGCAGCCGGTTATTTCATCATGAATGTTGTTTGGTACAAAAGGTGTTGCAATTATTTGAAAGTGTGGATGAATTAATGAAGCACCTGCTTCCCTGCCATGATTGTAAAATATTTGGATGTAGGCAAGTTGTGGATGCTTAGCTAGCTCTAAATATCTTTGTTGCAAGATTTTCAAAGTATCTACAACCGTTGTTATGGATTGCAAAGCAATTGGTTCATTATGCTTTCTAGTAATGACAACTTCATGATCACCTGTGCCTGATCTTGAGATATAGAACTCCTTGTCAGCAGTTAAGGGCACGTCTGAAAGAGCTTCAAACTTGTTTGGGATAACTCGGATCTGCCAGTCTTTACCTTTTGGGAATCTTAAAATATCATTATTCTTTGATTCATTGCCCGGACAAAAAACACATGCTGGAATTATCTCTGGCATATTCTGAGAGATGACTTGTTGTTGGGCAAATTGCTCCGGACGTTTACTGCGGTTTGGTGCAATTAAAACCCAGTGTTTTGAAATTGGATTTTGTCTAAATTGAGACATTAGTAGATATTAAAGTTTTTTGCAAAACGTTCAAGGTATGCAGAATGTCCATGAATGTAGAAGAAATGTGAAGAATCTTTGATTAAAGCAACATCATAAGGCTCAGAGTCAATATTAGCTTTGATGATTGCGATTTGAATATCAGCTCTAGCTATGTTGTTTTCTTTGATGATCTTTAAAGCTTTACGTACTGCTGTTTCATCTTTTAAATTAAGTGGCACAACTACTAAGCTTTCTGAAAGATTTGCTGGATTTTCAAAGATAATATTGCCTACTTCGTCTCGCTCAAGCTGCCAACTATGCGGATACCTTGCACTGTAATCAAACTGCTGATCTAAAAACAACTTGTTGGTCTTTAATTCTGCAAAAACAAAATCTCTGTCAAAGTAGTATCCAGAAATGGAAATGTAAGCTAGCAATGCTGCACCTGAGAATACCAAAGCAAAAAGCGCCCAGATGAAATATCGGTTTGGATGTAAGATCTTTTTGAAGTTCTGATGCATTTTATTTTAGTTAGTTTTTTTGTTGAGGTAATTCTCAAGAAATATTTGTGCGGCTAGAGAGTCAATGTTTTTACTACTTCCAGAAATATTTTCTGCCATCTTCGAGCTTAAACGTTCATCTACCAACTCAACTTCCAGTCCAGATAGTTCTAGAATCTTTTTTTGAAAGTCTAGAACCTCTGCTGTTTTTAAAGTTGCTTGGCCACTCATGTTCAGAGGGTGTCCCAAAATGATTTTGGAAATATCTTTTTCTTTAATCAAGCTAGGCAATTGCATCATGATTTGTTCTGGGGTCCAAATTTCAAATTCAAAAGCAAACTTTTGCTCTTCATCGCTTAAAGCCAAGCCAATCCTTTTTTCACCAAAATCTATTGCTAAAATTCTAGACATTATTTGCTTTCGCTTAAAACTACTTTAATCTTAATGTTTTGTTTATCTCTAATTACATCTAAGGTAACAGTGTCGCCTGGGTTATATTGTCTAATTAACCCCGCAAGACTATGACTATCATCAATCTTAACACTATTAACCGCTGTGATTATATCCCCATCTTTTAAGCCGGCTTTGTCTGCAGCACTTCCAGGTGTAACCCCTGAAACTGGACTACCATAATCATCAAGTCCTGTGATAATCCAAGCGCCGTGGTCAACTGATAGGTTGTTTTGTTGTTGAATCTGCCCGTTTATCAAAACATAGCGAATGCCTAAGTATGCTCGAACAATTCGGCCATATTTCTTGTAGCTTTGCAAAGCTTTGGAAGCATCGTTTGAAGGAATTGCAAAACCAACAGATTGACCTTGTTGGGCCATAGCAGTATTTACTCCAATGACATCACCATATTCGTTAAGCAAAGGACCGCCTGAGTTTCCGGGATTAATTGCAGCATCTGTTTGAATGACTCCTTCTAAGGTTTCTGAGGTGCCGGCACCGCCTGCAGTAATCGTGCGCCCAATTCCTGAAACTATACCTGTTGTGACAGTGTTGCTGTACTCTCCAAGTGAATTACCAATGGCAATTACTTTTTGACCAATTTGGATTTTAGATGAATCAGCAAGTTTTAAATATGTTGCGCCACTGATAGTTATTTTAATAATTGCCAGATCACTTAATGGATCAAGCGCCAAAACTGTTGCGTCGTATCTTTTACCGCTTGCAGTGACAACTGTAAACTTAGCACTAGTACTTGCAACGACATGTTTGTTAGTCATAATTAAACCATCTGAGCTAACAAAGAAACCACTACCTGCTCCAGTTTCTTTGTATTGCGGAGTGGTGTTTTGTTGCTGTTGGTTTTGAAAAAATGGATCAAAGAAAAAAGGGCTGCTAAATGAATTGTATTTATTAATATCTTCAGAGATGATTATTGAAACAACCGCAGCGCTTGCTTTCTTGATGACATCAACTGTGTTCGGAGAGCTTTGGGCCAGATCTTGTTTTTGAGTATCTGTTTTTGCTTCAGTGTTTTGAGTGATCGGAACGTTTGTTTTTGAATTTAATCCAAAGAGTTTACTTTTAGTAGCATAAACACCTCCAGCAAAACCTGAAAAAGCGCCTGCCAAAACGCTAATTAAGACAATGGAAATTATTAATCCATTGCCCAATCTTTTGATATTTTTAGATTCTAGTATTTCTTTTGTTTCTTCTTGCATAAAACCGTCTCCTTGCTATACATCTTAGCATATTTTAAGCACGGTTTTAAGTTAGGATTTCCGGACCATTTTTTGTAATGACTATAGTATGTTCAAAATGCGCTGCCAAACTTTCGTCTCTGGTAGTTACTGTCCAGCCGTCATCTTCAATGAAAATATCATCAGTGCCTAGAGTAAACATTGGCTCTATGGCTATGACTAGTCCTTCTGTTAGCTCAGGACCTGTTCCTTTTTTGCCGTAATTTGGCACTTGCGGTTCTTCATGTACTGCATGCCCAACACCATGTCCAACTAAGTCTCTAATTATGCCAAGCTTGTTATCATCAGCAACTTTCTGCACAGCAGCTCCAATATCTCCAACTCTGTTGCCAACCTTTGCTTCCGCAATACCTATGGCCAGTGCTTTTTTTGTAAGATCAAGGAGTCTTTGGGCTTCTTCCGAAACATACCCAACCGCAACAGTTATCGCAGTATCTGTGTACAAACCCTTGTATTCCATACCAATATCTAAACCAAGGAGATCTCCTTCTTTCAAGATCTGGTTTTTAGAAGGCACGCCGTGAACAACCACAGAGTTTAGTGAAGTACAAAGTCCTGCTGGAAACTGATGCCCTTTATTACCATATCCTTTGAAAGATGGTCGCCCTCCTGCTTTAGTTATCTCTGCTTCTGCAAAGCTATTCAACTGCCATGTTGAAATACCAGGTTCTGCAAGCTTTGCTGTTTGCTGCAAAATCCGGTTTAAAATCTTTCCACCTTCTGCTATCTTGTCTATTTCTTCTTGAGTTTTACGCATTTTTTAATATCTCTGTTATGGCATTATCAATTCTTTTGTGCACCTCGGCTCTTGTTCCCAAACCATTAATTTCTTTGTAACTATATTTGTTCTTGAAAAAAGAAACCACTTGCGCAATATTTTTTCTGTAGTACTTAACCCTGTTTTTTAAGGAATCAAAAGAATCATCAGGGCGTTTAGAAAACTTTCCTTTGTAGTATTCAACTCTGTTTTTAGCACGCTTTAAAACTTCTTTTTCTGGAATATGTAAATACAAAGCTATGACATTCTCAGGAGTTCTTTTAACTTGCTGCATCCATTTGTAAACAAGCTTTGCCTCACCGATCATTTTAGGAGTACCGTCAAAAAGTATGCCTTTATTTTTTGATGCTTTTAAAATCTTTTCTTTGTGTATTGCTCGAACAATTGCAGTTGGAGCCAACTTTCCTTTGTTGGTTGTTTCTTTCAAAGCTTTTTTCAAAGCTGGACTTCCTTTGCCATTTAAAATTAAGCGCATTTCACGACCCATGTCTAAATCAAGCAGTTTGAATTTTGAGATTAAAAACTTTGCTTGGGTTGCTTTGCCTGCAGCAGGATCACCTAAAAGAATTATGTTTAAAGGTGCTTTCATTTTAAAGACCTAAAGCTTGATTAATATCTGTTCGTACTTTTTCAATTGGTTGATCCCCGTCTATTTCCACAAGTTTGGTTCTCTCTTTAAGCAAACCAACAACTGGCAAGGTTTCGTTTTCATAAAGATCCAGTCTTTTACCTATGGCTTCAGGAGTGTCATCTTTTCTAATAACCAACTTGCCACCACATTTCTCACAAACCTGATTTGGATCATTGTTTGAAATTGCTGGGCTTTTACAAGCTTCACAAACTCTTCTTAAGCTTAACCTTTTGAAGGTCTCTTCCCTTGGCAAACTAACATAGACCGTGGAAATATCAGTCCTGTCTATATCTGACAAAGTTTTTAGTAAAAACTCTGCTTGTCCAATTCTTCTTGGTACCCCGTCAAAAACGATTTTTTTAGCAGGATCTATCTGGGAAAGCTTTTCTGTTAAAATCTTTTCAATGTCTTGATCAGTTAACAAGATGCCGTTGTCTATTAATCCCTTAACGTGTTTGCCAAACTCTGTTTCTTGCTTGGATATTTCTCTTAAGAGTCCACCCATTTCGACAAACTCTGCGTCTAATTTTTGTACTAAGAATTTTGCCTGAGTGCCTTTACCAGAACCTTGCGGTCCGATGAATATGTATGTTGATGTGTTCATATTGTAGTTATTATACATCTAAAAAACCGCTCTTGCGAGCGGCTTTGATTCTTAAATGGTTTCGTAATCCCGCATTACCATCTGGGCTTCAATTGATTTGATTGTTTCAATGACAACAGAAACAACGATCAACAAGCTCGTACCACCCAAGGTTAATGCTTGAGTATTGGTATATGCTTGGAAAACATATGGCAAGACCGCTATCAAAGCAAGGAAAACTGCGCCGAAAACTGTAATGCGATTAAGCACTCTGTAAAGATACTCAGCTGTTTGTCGGCCTGGTCTTAAACCAGGAACAAATCCACCATTCTTTTGAATGTTCTCTGAAATTTCGTCTGGATTGAAAACAATTGATGTGTAAAGGAATGTGAAAAGTAAAACCAAGACAAAATAAAGGATTGCATAGAAAGTCTGGTTTCTAAATATTTCAACTATATAGTTTGCTGCGTTTGCAACCATCGCGCTCTTTGCAGTCAAAAAGAAGTTCGCTATTAACCCTGGCAAAAGCATTACTGAAATTGCAAAGATGATTGGGATAACTCCGGCTTGGTTAACGCGCAGTGGTAAGTGTGTGCTAACTCCGCCGTAGGTTTTGTTTCCAGTCATACGCTTGGCGTATGAAACAGGAATATTACGCTGTGCTTCTGTAACAAAGACCACAGCTGCAATCACTAACAAACCAGCGGCAATGAAAGCAATGATCATTGGTAATTTAGAAGGATCGTACAAAGCAACCATTTGCTGCAAAGCTACAGGTAATCTAGCAACAATGCCGGCAAAGATGATTAAAGAGATACCATTACCAATACCGTATTCTGTAATTAATTCACCAAGCCACATTAACAAGATTGTACCAACAGCAACTGCAATCAAGGTTACAAACCACTGAAATGAAGTTAAGCTGCCAATTGCTGCTCCGCCTTGAGCTGACTGAAAAAGACGAATTGTGCTGTATCCTTGTAAAACTGCTAAAGGAACAGTCAAATATCTGGTGTACTGGCTGAGCTTTGCTCTTCCTGCCTCGCCTCCCTCTTTTTGAAGTTCTGTTAGGGATGGGATGATAACTGTTAGAAGTTGAATGACAATCGATGCTGTAATGTAAGGACCAACACCAAGCATGGCAATGGAAAGATTAGACAAGCCACCACCTGAAAATATATCCAAGAGGCTGAAAAGCTGGTTTTGGTTAAAGAAGTTCTGTAATGATGTTGCGCTTAACCCTGGAATTGGGATGTGTGCTAAGAAACGGGTCAAGATTAAAAGAACAACCATGATCAAAATCTTGTTGCGTAGATCTTTTGTCTTCCAAATTAAAGCTAATTTATTCATAGGGTTATTCTATCACAAAAGCAAAGAAACGCTATTTACGCGTTTACTTTACCACCAGCTTTTTCTATGGCCTCTTTTGCAGTAGCTGATACTGGTACAAATACTTCAACTTTCTTTTTTAACTCGCCACCTAAAACTATTTTTACTTTCTGATCTTTAACTCTAGTAATGCCCATTTTAAACAAGGATGCTGCTGTTACTTTGTCGCCGTTATCAAACTTGTTTAGTCTTGATACTTTGACCGCAAAAGCTTCAGCATGAATGCTCTTGAAACCGCGAAGTTTAGGAGCTTGTCTAATTAACGGTTGGCGTCCACCTTCAAATCCAGGACGGACATTTCCGCTTTTTCTTGAACCTTGTCCTTTAGCGCCTCTACCAGAATATGTGCCGTGTCCAGAACCAAGTCCGCGACCAACAACTTTTCTGCGCTTTGTAGAACCATTGTATACTTTTAGTTCGTGTAATTTAATCATATGATTATTTTCTTGCAGCTCTTAATTGATCAGCTGTTTTCATTTTCTTGAATGCTTCAAAGACAGCCTTGACGTTATTTACTTTGTTAGAAGAACCAAGCATTTTGCTTAAGATGTTCTTAACTCCTGCTAAATCCAAAACGCTTCTTAAAGCGCCACCTGCAATAATACCGGTACCAGGACGAGCTGGCAGAAGAATGATTCTGCTAGACTTATACTTTAATTTAATCTGATGTGGAATGGTGCCGTTGGTTAAAGGAACCATGATCATGTTTTTCTTTGCGGCATTAACTGCTTTGTTTACAGATTCGGCAACGTCAACTCCTTTTCTCAAACCCATACCAACTTTCCCTTTTTTATCACCAATAACTACCAAGGCTCTGAAACGCATGCGTTTACCACCAGCAACAACACGAGTAACACGCTTGATTTCAACAACCTTTTGTTCGAAATCTCGTTTTACCGGTTCTCTGTTTGATCTCTCTCTTTTGTTATCTCTTGCCATATATTTAAAACTTTAATCCTGCTGCTCTTGCAGCATCTGCTAATGCTTTTACTCTGCCATGATATTTAAATCCACCGCGGTCAAAAACAACATTTGAAATATCTTTTGCTAATGCTTTCTTTGCAATTGCAGTACCAACTTCAGCAGACTGATCAGCTTTCTTACCTTTGGTTTTTAGTTCCAAGGAAGAAGCTGCAACCAAAGTCTTTTGGCTAGCGTCATCAATTATCTGAGCGTAGATATGTTGGTTTGCACGAAAAACAACTAAGCGTGGTCTCTTGGCATCACCGGAAAGTCTGGCTCTGACGCGCTTGTGTCTTCTTACTCTTTTTGCAATTTTTAATTCTTGTCTATTCATATATTTCTAAAATTATTTACCACCAACTGCTTTAACAACTTTACCAGCTTTTCTTCTGACAATTTCATCAGAATACTTAATACCCTTGCCTTTGTATGGCTCTGGCTTCTTTAAGGATCTAACCTTTGCTGCAAATTCACCAACCGCCTGTTTATCAATACCTGTGATTGTAATGACGTTCTTTTCCATAGTTGCAGTTAAGTTTTCTGGGACTTCAACAATCACTGGGTGAGAAAAACCTAAAGCTAAAGTAATTGTTTTACCGGCAATTGTACCTCTGTAACCAACACCATTAATTTCAAGCTTCTTTTCAAATCCTGAAACAACACCTAAAACTGCGTTTGCAATCAAAGATCTTGTTAGACCCCAAAGAGATCTTTCAAGTTTGTTGTCTTTGTTTGGTACATCAACAATGATTTCACTTTCAGAGACTGTAACTAAAACCTTCGGATGAATGACAACGCTTAAGCTGCCTTTTGGTCCGGTAACTTTCAAAACAAAATCTTTGAGTTCTGCTTTGACGCCATTTGGAATTGTAACTGGTTTTTTACCTATACGTGACATATGTGTTAAATATTTCCTTTACCAAATTTGGCAAATTACTTCTCCACCGTACTTCTGTTTGCGAGCTTCTTTGTCTGTCATCAAACCTTTGGATGTTGAAAGAATGGTTACTCCCAAACCGCCATTGGTTCTAGGAATCCTGTCCATTGGCACATAGATTCGCTGACCTGGTTTGCTTACTCGCTGTATACCTGTAACTACTCCTTCGCCGTCTGAAGAATACTTAATCTTTACTGAAAGCTGCTTTAGAGAACCTTCAATGACTTCTACTCCGGCAATGAACCCCTCACGGGCCAAGATGTTAGCAAGGCTGTGTTTTAACTTTGAATACGGCATCAAAACATCTGTCTTGTGGGCAGCTGCACCGTTGCGTATTCTAGTTAACATGTCTGAAATTGGATCTGTAAACATATATTTAAATTATTCCTTACCAAGAAGACTTAACAATACCTGGGATCTCGCCTTTAGAAGCAAGCTCGCGGAAACAAATTCTGCACATATCAAAGTCGCGCATATATCCACGGTTTCTGCCGCATTTCCAGCAGCGTCTAACAACCCGTGACTTATACTTTGGCTTTGTTCTGGATCTTAATGCTTTTGCAATTAACGATTTCTTTGCCATATATTTAAATTATTTCTCTTGTTCCGCAAATGGGAAACCCAAGCTCTTTAAAAGTTCTCGACCTTTTTGATCATTACCTGCATCAGTTGCTATCGTAATCTGAAAACCAAAGGAATGCTCTAAACCTTCTTCTGAAATTTCTGGAAATACTGTCTGTTCTCTAATACCAATATTGTAATTACCGCGTCCATCAAAAGCATTGATATTTAAACCTCTGAAATCTCTAACGCGAGGCAAGGCAATACTGATCAGCTTATCAATGAAGTCATACATTCTTTCACCACGTAGTGTTACTGCGACTCCGACAACCTGATTTTCTCTGATCTTAAAACCAGCAATTGATTTACGGGACATAGTTTTAACTGGTTGCTGACCTGTAATCTTTTTTAAATCTTCAATGATTGATTCTAAAGACTTTGGATCTTTCAAAGTTTTGCCAACCCCTGCATTAACGACAACCTTCTTAACTTGTGGCACAGCTAAAACATTAGTCAGGCCGAGCTTGCTCTGCAATTCTTTTCTAATCTGCTTGTTGTATTTTTCCTTTAGTCTGTTCATATATGTTCTTTAAGCTTAAATTGCTTTCTGGCATTTCTTGCAGATTCTCTGCTTCTTTCCATTTTCCAATATCTGATGACCAATTCTAGTTCCCTTGCCACAGTTTGGACAAACAAGAATTAGCTTTGATGCTGACATTGGAGCTGGGAAAGTTATTTTCTGACCACCCTTTGCACCGCGCTTCTTTTCAAATCTAGTGCGCATGTTAATAGCTTCTACGGTTACGCGCATGGTTTTGCGATCAACGGAAATAATCTTACCGGTTTTGCCTTTGTCTTTACCGGCTAAAACCGCTACGTTATCGCCTTTCTTCAAATTGGTGTTGTTGATTACTGTAAACATATTAAATTACCTCTGGTGCTAAGCTGATTATTTTAGAAAACCCTTTATCTCTCAATTCTCTTGGGATTGGTCCAAAGATACGAGTGCCTTTTGGCTCTACAGAATCTTTGCTTACCAAAACACCGGCATTATCATCAAAACGAATGTAAGATCCATCTTTTCTGCGAACTTCTTTTCTGGTACGGACAATAACCGCGTAAACCTTGTCGCCTTTCTTAACTTGGCCCTTTGGAGCGGCTTCTTTGACAGAACCAACGATAACATCACCAATACGCGCATAGCGGCTGGCATTTTTACCGTTTACTGAGAAGACTGCAACAATCTTTGCTCCGGTATTATCTGCGATTTTTATCCATGATCTTACTTGTAACATATTATTAGCTAATCTTTCTAATTACTTTAAAATGCTTATCCTTGGACATTGGCTTGGTTTCTTCAATCTCCACCTTATCTCCAATGTGATATTCATTATTCTCAGAATGAGCCTTAAACTTGCTTGAAACTTTGTAGCTCTTCTTGTATTTAGGGTGGCGCTTTAAAGAGTCAACTCGAACAACAACGGTCTTATCCATCTTGTCTGAAGTTACTGTGCCAATTTTTGTTCTTTTTACTTGATCCATATGTTTAAAATTACTTTGACTCGTTAGAACGTTGTCTTAATACTGTTAAAATTCTTGCGATGGTTTTCTTAACCTTGCTCAGTTCACTATGATTCTTAAGCTCTCCGGAATTGAGTTTGAAACGCATTTCTCTGCTCTGTTCCTGAAGCGCGATTAAATCCTTCTGTAATTCCGCATCATTCTTAGCTTTTAATTCTTTGATATCCATATTAGTCATTCTTAGTTATGAACTTAGTCTTGATTGGCAACTTGTATGATGCCAAGCGCATTGCTTCTTTAGCAAGCTCCAAAGGAACTCCATCCATCTCAAACAAAATCTTTCCGCGTTTAACAACTGCAACAAAGTGATCAACAGCACCTTTTCCGCCTCCCATTGGGGATTCATTACCGTGTACTGTAACTGGCTTGTCTGAGAAAACTCTGATCCAAACCTTACCACCTCTTTGGATGTATCTGGTCATTGCTCTTCTAGCAGCTTCAATCTGTCTTGCTGTTACCCAAGAGTTTTCATATGCCTTTAAAGCATAAGCACCAAAAGCAATTTCATTGCCTGCCATTGCTTTGCCTTTGGTATGACCGCGGTGATGTTTGCGGTGTTTAAGTTTTTTTGGAATCATCATAATCGTTATCTATTATTACTTTATCTCTCGCTTTGCTCTAAATGCTGGTCTTGGTGCATGTGCTTCAGCAGTAACAGTTGGTTTTTCGAAAACCTCACCTTTATTAATCCAAACCTTAACACCAACAGTGCCGTATGTAGTAAATGCTGTAGATTTTGCAAAATCAATATTAGCACGAAGTGTGTGTAGCGGAAGTTTTCCTTGTGAAAGCCATTCAGTTCTAGCAATTTCTGCTCCACCCAAACGTCCACCAATTGCAATCTTTACACCCTTTGCTCCGGCATTCATGATTTGTTCAATTGATTGCTTCATTAATCTTCTGTAGGAAACACGCTTTTCTAAAGAGTCAGCAATGTTTTGAGCAATCGCTGCGGATTGTAAGTTAATATCTCGAACTTCTTCAATATTTACTTTAACGTCTTTCTTTAAACCAATCTTTACTTTGAGCTTCTTTTTTAAATCTTCAATACCATTACCACCTTTTCCGATGATCATGCCTGGCTTTGTTGATTTAATAATTACTGTAACTCCACCGTCATTTAATCTTTCAATATCAATTCTAACCAAGCCTGCTTTTTTCAAAAGGGTATTTAAGTATTCACGAATGCGGACATCTTCGCGCAAAGTCTGTGCAAAATGAGTCTTGGAAAACCATCTGGATTTCCAGGTCTCGGTGATGTTCATTCTAAAGCTTGTTGGGGAAATTTTATGTCCCATATATTTCTAATTAAACTCCGCTTTTTCTATTAAATAATCTGCGCTTTTGGGTAACAGTGCTCTTCTTAATATCCTGCTCCCCTTTATCAACTTGATTACGTGCTGCTGGCTTGTTTGCTTCTTCTGCCAATTCTTCCTTAGAAGTCTTTGCTTCACTTGTTTTTTCAGACTTTTCTTTTTTCTCAAAACCAAGTCCTGCAACAGTGTGTCTTGCTTTACCAGCTTTTTCTTCTAAGAGAACATTGATATGGCTGAATGGCTTTCTTAATTCAGAAGCTCTGCCTTGTGCTCTGGGCATGTAACGCTTTAGCTTTGGTCCGCCATCAACAGTAATACTTGAAATGAATAGGTGTTCTTTCTTTAACTTAAAGTTATTAGCTCCATTTGCTACAGCTGATTTAATAACATCAGCGATGATTGCAGCAGCTTTCTTGTTAACAAAGCGCAACTGAACTAAAGCATCCAAAGCAAACATGTTTTTAACAAGGTTCGTAACTAAACGTGCTTTGCGTGGGCTCAATCTAACAAAACGAGCGTGTGCTTCAGCTGTTTTAGGAGTATTCTTTTTTTCTGTAATCTTCTTTGCCATATATATTAAATTCAGAGGTTATTTCTTTTTCTCCGGTTCTTTTACTGCTTGCATCTTTGCTTTCTCAGCTTGAGCTGCTGCAGCTTCCTGTTCTTTTGCCATCTTTCCACCATGTCTGAAGAACTTACGAGTTGGAGAAAATTCACCTAGCTTATGACCAACCATGTTTTCTGTAACAAATACTGGAACATGGATTTTGCCATTATGCACTTCAAAGGTAAAACCAACCATTTCCGGAAAAATAGTGGACTCGCGAGACCAAGTCTTAAACTTTGAGCCAGGTTTTGCACCGACTAATCTTTTTAAGATTCTCTCGTCTATGTATGCGCCTTTTTTAAGTGATCGTGACATATTATTGGTATCTTCTCTTAACTATAAATTTGGAGCTTGGCTTTTTCTTGTCTCTGGTTCTGACACCCATAGCGTGTTTACCCCATGGAGTCTTTGGATATTTCATACCAATTGGGTTATGACCTTCTCCTCCACCGTGTGGGTGGTCTACAGGGTTCATTGCTTTACCTCTGACAGTTGGTCTTCTACCCATTAAACGAACTCGGCCTGCTTTTCCGATTCTAACATTCATCCAGTCAGTGTTTGAAACCTGACCCATAGTTGCTAAGCTGTTTTCTGAAACCTTACGAATTTCTCCGCTTGGCATTTTAAGCAAAGCATAACCATCTTCAACTGTTTGTAAAATTGCATAACTACCTGCGCTTCTGGCAACTGCTCCCTTTTTACCAGGGATCAGTTCAACATCATGTACAAAAGAACCTGCTGGAATATTCTTAATCAACATTCTGTTACCGAGCTGGGGTTCTGCTTTTGCGGAAGTAATAACTGTCTGACCAACTTTTAAACCGTGTGGGGTAATGATGAATCTCTTTTCACCATCTTTGTATGAAAGCAAAGAAAGGAAAGAAGATCTGCCCGGTGCGTACTCAACGCTTAAAACCTTTGCTGGAATGTCCATCTTGTCAGCACGTGAGTAATCAACTAAACGAACGATTTTCTTGAAACCGCCGCCTCTGTGTCTGACTGTAATCTTTCCAGAAAAGTTTCTGCCACCGCTCTTTGATTTTGAAAGCATCAGATTCTTTGGAGTCTTTGCGCGCTTGTCTAAAACAGAGTAATCGGTTACTGAATGTATTCTGCGTCCGCTGCTAGTTGGTTTGTAGAGTTTAACTGCCATATTCTTTAAGTTATCTCGGCTTAATTAGCCTGAGCAATTGTCTGCCCTGCTTTTAATGTTACAATTGCCTTTTTCCAATCTGATGTACGACCTGCGATTTTTCCACGAGCTATTGCTTTACCATGAACACTAATAATGTTGACGCGCTGAACTTTAACATCGTAAACTTTTTCAACTGCATTTCTAACTGAAATCTTGTTTGCTTTCTTACTTACTTTAAAAACATACTGGCCTTTTGCAATTCCTTTGAAGCTTTTTTCTGTTACTAAAGGCTTAACCAATACTTTGTAAGCATCACCAGTGTTTTCCTTGGATTTTACAGTCTTGGTTTCAGACACTTTCAAATCAGCCTCAGCTGGCTTGTTTGCTTCTTTTTCAATTTTATCTTTTCCAAATATAGCCATTGCTTTAAAATTACTTTAAGTAAGTCTTCTCAATAATCGGTAAGGATGCTTGGGTCGCGATAACTGCATCAGCGTTCATAATATCAACTACATTTAAGCTGTTTGCAAAGATAACTTTAACGTTCTTTAAGTTGTTGGTAGATTTAACGATTGCTTCGTTATTCTTTGGAATGACCAACAAGAACTTCTTTGCGCTCTTTGTAATCTTCTTAGAAATATTAGTTAACCATGCGCTCATTTCTTTAGTCTTTGGGACTTTCATTTCTAATTCTGAAAAAACCAAAAAGTTATTCTCAGCTGCTTTGTCAGAAAGAGTCATGTACAATGCTTTTCTCCATTGCTTCTGGTTCATCTTCATTTCATGATTGCGGTTTGCACGAGGTCCAAAAGTAATACCACCGTGTCTCCAAATTGGGGACCTAATAGATCCGGCTCTGGCATTACCAGTACCCTTTTGTTTCCATGGTTTCTTTCCACCTCCACGAACTTCTCCGCGAGTCTTGGTGTTTGCAGAACCCTGGCGGGCATTAGCAAGCTGAATTCTTACAGCTAACTGAATCAATTCAACAACTGGAGTAATTTCAAAAATCGATGGATTTAATTCCAATTCTCCTGCTTGTTCTAGTTTCTGGTTATATACTGTAGTCTTCATATACTATTTCTTCTTCTCTTTCTTTTCGATTTTCTTAACTTCCAAATCCTTAATCTTTCCTGTTGAAACAATCTCAACAAGACCGTTTCTGTGTCCAGGAACAGCACCGCTTACAGCAATTAAGTGTCTCTTTGGATCAATATCAACAATTTGTAAGTTCTTAACAGTAACACCAACTCCACCCATTCTTCCAGCCATTCTCAAGCCTTTACGAACGTGTTGTGGGAAACGCTGACCAATGGAACCAACAGCGCGTGGTTTGTCATGTCCGTGGGATGCAGGCATACCACCAAAACCATGTCTCTTGACGGCACCAGCAAAACCGCGGCCTTTCATAATGCCGGTTACATGAACTATCTCGCCTACTTCGAAATCAGTAATATCAATTTTCTTACCTACTTCAAACTGAGCAAGATCTTTAACTTTAAACTCTTTAACAACAGCAAAATTACCTAGTCCTTTGAAATGACCGGCTAATGCTTTAGAGTGATTCTTCTTTTTTCCGTAACCAACCTGAACTGCTTCGTACTTATCCTTTTCTTTGTTCTTAATCTGAGTAACAGTAACAGGCCCAGCATGCAAGATGGTAATTGGAATAACCAAGCCTGATTCCAGGAAGTGAGAAGACATGTTTAGTTTTTTTGCGATTGTGAACTTCATTGTTTTAAACAAAAAACCAAGACGAGCCACTTGGCCTAAACATCAACTTTTGTTGATATCTGGCAAACGAACCGTCTTGGTTCTTTAAAGTGTTTTCGTTGTGATGCAGCTTTTTAAACTGCGGGGAAAGTTTTTAATCTTCTCTTAGAATTTTGTTGGTTCAGAAGTTATCCTTATTTAGGAACTATTCTGTAACAACTCATTCTATTTTGCTTTGCCTTTAAAGGCTCTAAACAATCTAATTCATCTTTATCTCAACATCTACTCCAGCTGGAAGATTCAAATTTGTTAGTGAATCTACTGTTTTAGGTGTTGGATCGGTAATATCAATTAATCTCTTATGAACACGCATCTCAAACTGTTCTCTGCTATCCTTGTGCACGAAAGTTGAACGAAGTACTGTGTACTTGGTTTTTTCGGTTGGCAAAGGAATAGGACCGGTGATAGTTGCTCCGCTTCTCTTTGCGGTATCTACAATCTGTTTTGCAGACTGATCAATCAATTTGTGGTCGTATGCTTTGATCTTTATTCTGATCTTGCTCTTAGAAGCGTCCATTTTAGATGTGTTAAGTTGCGGGATTAGTTGATTAATTACTTGCTTATTTTAAACTAAAGCCTTGATTTTGTCAAAGGTTTAAAAAATTACCTTAGGAAACCATTTTAGGGCTCTTTTTTCTAGCACCTATAACCTGCTTGTTTTGGTCTAAAATGAGCTCTAAATGCTGTATTCCGGGCATTTCGTGGTATGTAAACCCGTTTGTATTGATTTCTTCCTCATCTGGGTGCTCTTTAGTATACCTTTGAACAAAAGATTCTAAATACAAGACTGGGTAATCTGATAGCGTCAAAGCTTCAACCAATCGAGCTAACTCTTCGTTTTTCTCCCAGGTTGCTACAGCATCACTAATTTCAAGCTCAGCTTTCAGGGCTGGAGTTTTGCTAAGCTCTCGATCCATATCTACTTTTGGTTGAAAATCTTGATGCATAAGGCTTTAAAAGAGACCCCTTAAAAACAAGGGGTCTCTTTCCTAACTATGATTACTTAGTGATTTTTGTTACAACACCTGCACCAACAGTGTGGCCACCTTCGCGAATAGCGAAGCGGAGCTTGTCTTCCAAAGCTACAGGAGTGATCAATTTAACATTGATCTTAACTGTGTCACCAGGCATTACCATTTCCTGACCTTCTGGCAAAATAACTTCACCAGTTACGTCAGTTGTTCTGATGTAGAACTGTGGCTTGTAACCCTTAAAGAATGGGGTATGTCTACCACCTTCTTCTTTGGTTAAGATGTATACTTCACCTTCAAATTCAGAGTGTGGAGTAACAGATCCTGGTTTTGCCAAAACCTGACCGCGTTCAACTTCATCTTTCTTAGTACCGCGGAGCAAAATACCAGCATTGTCACCAGCTTGACCTTCATCCAACTGTTTGTTGAACATTTCAATACCAGTAACTGTGGTCTTTGCTGTTGGGCGAATACCGATGATTTCGATTTCTTCACCAATCTTGACCATACCTCTCTCAATTCTACCGGTAACAACAGTTCCGCGTCCTTCAATTGAGAAGATGTCTTCAATAGGCATTAAGAATGGCTTGTCTGTTTGTCTAACTGGGTCTGGGATAAATGTATCCAAGGCTTCAACAAGCTTCACAATAGATGGCTCACCCATTTCAGATGTGTCACCTTCCAAAGCTTTCAAAGCTGAACCACGGATGATTGGAGTAGTCTTTCCATCAAAGTGATACTTTGTTAACAAATCACGAATTTCTTCTTCAACCAAGTCCAATAATTCTTTGTCTTGGACCATATCACACTTGTTCATGTAAACAACAATGTGTGGCACACCAACCTGGTATGCAAGCAAGATGTGCTCTCTGGTCTGAGGCATTGGACCATCAGTTGCAGAAACAACCAAGATAGCGCCGTCCATCTGAGCAGCACCAGTGATCATGTTTTTAACATAGTCAGCGTGTCCTGGACAGTCAACGTGAGCATAGTGTCTCTTGTCAGATTCGTATTCTGCGTGAGAGGTGTTAATAGTAATACCGCGTGCCTTTTCTTCTGGAGCATTGTCAATGCTGTCATATGCACGAGCTTTAGCCTTGCCTGATTTGGCAAGAACTGTAGTAATAGCTGCAGTCAAAGTAGTCTTACCGTGGTCAACGTGACCAATGGTTCCGACGTTGACGTGCACCTTATTACGTTCAAACTTTCCTTCTGCCATTGTGCTTTCCTTTACTGCCCGAGCTTTACAGCTCTCCAGGGCATTACAATTAATTATTTTTATGGGGAAATAAAATTACGCGTTATGTATAACGCGTAAAGATATTAACAAATATGACCCCTTTTGTCAAAACTGTGTATGCGCCCACCCATCTTTGCACTCTTGGGGTAGCTGGGTTAGTTGTTCTTGGATGAATTGTACTGGAGTCAGTTTGTTTTGAAAAGCATAGTGCACTCGTTTAGTGTTGTACCATACTAAATAGTCCATCATCAGGGGATTAAACTTTTCAGGATCAAGCAGATGATAGGCATGGAAATTAATAAACTCTTCCTGTAAGGTTCGGTTGAATCGTTCACAATGAGCATTCATCTTCGGGGTTCTTGGGTAAGTATGATAGTGAGTTAATTCTGATTCAGAAACATACTGGCTAAAGTACTTGGCAAACTCACTTCCATTGTCAGTTAAAACAAAGGTTAAAGGAAATGGGAAAACCTTCTGGCACATGGCAAAGAATTCTTTTGCAGCCAAAGAGGCATGGCTCTTGGTACCCCATGCAAAGGCAAATCTACTGGATAAATCCTCAAAGGTCACAATGTAACGTTTCTGCCCCCAGATGTTCTTCACAATGGTATCAAGCGCGACACAGTGTCCTGGATGCAAAGCTTTGAAATCCTTGGGTTTTCTAATACGTTTTTGCTGAGCTTGCCTGGTTAGTTTAATTTTCTTGGGATATGTTCTCAGACCTCCCAAGTCTTTGATTAATCGCCCCACTGTTGCAACCGATGGTACTGGTATGTTTTTCTCTAAACAAAACTCCGCTAGGAGTGGCTGAAGTTTGGCTTTACCTAGATTAGGATGTTCTTCTCGCAGTCTCTTGATTTCAGTTAACGTTTCAAAAGACCAAGAGCGTTTACGTTTGAGCCTAGGACTGCGGCTCTTCTCGTTAAGAGCCATAATCACTCTGCCACCAGTTAGAAACTGTTTCTTCCAGAGAAACAGGGTCCTACGACTAGTTTTAAAGGCGTCTTGAGTTGCTTTTAGACCATGCTTTTCCCAGAAGGCTAAACATCTTGCCTTGTGAAGTG
>Ga0082335_1003832_pt1 | contig 23864 bp, 19 predicted proteins | sample Subgrocontami58m_FD_72375 | JGI IMG/M metagenome (GOLD analysis project Ga0082335, IMG submission 72375) | Subsurface groundwater microbial communities from S. Glens Falls, New York, USA - GMW37 contaminated, 5.8 m (SPADES assembly) (version 2) ...
GCGGCGCCGCCCTTGTCGAGCGCCCCGAGACGGACCTCCGGCCCGATGGTCACGTTTGCCACATGCCTGACCTGTATCGGCGTACCTTTGTCCTGGCGTATGACGACTTTCTCCAGATCCTCGACTGTCTTGATGAATCCGACGCCGCGAATGAAGAACTCGATGCCGTTCTTCTCCAGCACTTTCGCGCCGACATCGATGTTCGACCGCCGTACTGCGTCATAGACGTCGATAAGCGTGACCCTGTGGGCTCGCAGCTTGTCGGGATGAACGTCGATCTGGTACTGCCGCACGAAGCCGCCGATGCTGGCGACCTCGCTGACGCCTTCGACGGAATTGAGCTGGTAGCGAAGATACCAATCCTGGATGGAGCGCAATTCGGCGAGGTCGAATCCTTCTCCTTCGACGGTGTACCAGTAGACTTGACCCAAGGCCGTGGCGTCAGGCCCGAGCACAGGCGTTACGCCGCTAGGCAGGCGTTGCTGTGCGACGTTTATTCGTTCGAGCACACGCGATCGCGCCCAGTAGTAATCCACGTCGTCCTTGAAAATGACGAAGACCATGGCGAAGCCGAAGCCCGACATCGACCTGATGGATTTGACCCCCGGGGTGCCCGTGAGGCTCGTGGTCAACGGATAGGTGACCTGGTTATCGACATCCTGGGGAGAGCGTCCAGACCAGTCGGCGAAGACGATGACCTGTTTTTCGCCGATGTCGGGAATGGCATCGACGTTCATGTTGAGGATCGCGTAATAGCTGGCGCCCAGGATCGCCAAGACGGCGAGCGCCACCAGAAATGCGTGCCCGAGTGACCAGCGGATCAGAGCGTTGATCATGGACGGGTGTGCTGCTGATGCTGCGGATCCCCTGATCCGGACGCGGGGGGGACGGCTGGGCTCGGGGACATCGAGGGCGGGACATTTTTTGTCCCGGCGGGAGATGGCGTGTCATGCGCGTGACTGGCGGCGGGGCCCTGTCCTTCCTTGTAGAACAGGCTGGGCAAGCCTCGGATCTGGAACTGGCTGTCCAACAGAACGTTGCCGCGCGTAACCACAAGGTCGCCTTCGCGCAATCCGCTCAGAACCAGATAGGCGTCACCGGTGCGAGGGCCGACCTCGATCTCCACCGGAACGAACTGGCCCTTGGCCCTTTCGACATACACGAGCTTGCGAAGGCCACTGTCGAGGACAGCGGTCAGCGGCACGACAAGGGGAAGCTGGTCGGCGTCCGGTTTCTGCCCGCCGGGGATCTGCACTAGTGGCACGTTGCTGGAGGGGCATTGGCCCGGCTTCCTTTGGAAGACGAATGGATGCGTCGGACATGTCCACAAGCCCTCGACCCCAGTCGGTGCGGCCTTGCCGTCCGCCAGGAGCTCGGCATGGATAGTTGCACTCACGAACATCCCAGGCTTGAGCAACTTCTCGGTGTTGTCGACGCTGACCAGGACTTTGACCGTACGGCTCTCCTCGTTCAGGACCGGATTGATGAACCCGACACGCCCGGTGAAACTTTGTCCCGGGATTGCCTCAGATTTGATCTCGACCGATTGACCATATTTCACCCAGGACAGCTCATACTCGTAGATGTCCAGATAGACCCAGACCATCTCGAGATTCGCGACGCGGTAGAGCACGTCACCCGGTTTGACGGCGCTCTGCTCCACGACCATTCTTTCCGTCACGGTGCCTTCAATGGGCGAGGACAACGTCAGTCGTTCGTGAATCTTCTTGTTCCGTTTCAGTTCGTCGATCTGTGATTGCGAGATTCCCCAGCGAAGTAGCTTTCGCGTGGACGATTCGACCAGATTGGAGCTGCGGGAAAAATCAAGAACGGTGAGCAATTCCTGCTGAGCTATCACTAGGTCCGGACTGTAGATCTCCACCAGCCGGTCGCCGCGCTTTACTTCGACCCCGGTGAAACGGACGAAAAGATGCTCCGCATAGCCTTCGACCCTGGAGGTGATCGTGGCAAGCCTCGTCTCGTCGTATTGCACCTTGCCGACCACTCGCATGTCGCGGGTCAGCCTGCGACGACGCACCGGAACTGTTTCCACACTCGCCATTGCACGAGCGTGCTCGGATAATTCGAGCATCGAACCGGTCACTTCGTAGACCGGCACCATGTCCATGCCCATGCTGTCCTTGCGTGGTGTTTGACTGACTTCAGGCAGCATGGTGGACCGGTAACCCACGATCTTGGGCCCAGAAGGGCTTCCACCCGTCGCCCCACCTTGCCCTGCCGCTTGTGGGGCTTCGGCGGCTGCGCCGCTGGCGGGTTGGGGGCGATTCACGCCATCGTCCCTCGAATAGATCGCGATAAGGTAGGAAATGCCCAGAACCACCAGCACCGCGAAAGTAGTGCGGAGGACATACTTGCCAATGGGTGTCTTGCTGATCATGGATTGCCCCGCGTGCGATCGGCAGCATCGGACGGCAACACCGGGGCGCCCGCCGGCGGCGTGCCGAGGATGAGTAGCGATAATTCTGCAAGAGCAAGCTCGCGCTGCACACGGGCTTCGACGGCAGACAGGCTGAAGTCGAGGAGGCTCCGTTGAGCATCGATCACATTGACGAACTCGAGTTGTCCGCCAACGTAGGCCGATTGCGCCACTTCAAGGGATTGGCGACTCTTGGGCAGCAGACGTTCGTTGAAGAGCGCGAGATTGCGGCCCGCCTCACGAACCAGATATAGCTTTTCGACGAATTCGACTACCAACGCGATCTCTTCGGCTGACAGCCGCGCCGCAGCGGCCCGCTTTCCGGCTTCCGCTCCCTCGATCTGCGCTTTGATTTTGTCTCGCCATACTGGGAGTGTGACTCTGAGTTCTGGTCGGAAAATAAAGGGCCACGTGATCGCGTCCGCCTTGATGCCTGCAGAGATGTCGGGGACTTGCGCCTTCTGTGCCACTCTGATTTCTGCATCGGCACGATGCACCTCTGCTTCCATCGACTTCAGGCGTGGATTGCGCGCCAGCGCGAAGGCCATCAGCCGATCCGAGGTCACATCGAGTGGAGTAGACTCGAATTTGGCTGGCACAGGCGGTGTTGGGTCGGCCTCTTTCAGACCTAGAGCCGCCTTAAACTGCGCAAGGAGGACATTGCGCGAATCCTTCAGGTTGCTGATGGTCGTGACGATGCGGTCATGCTCGATCTGCACGCGGAGCACATCCTGCAGCGTGGCTTTGCCTGCCTCATGCTGTGCGCGCGCGACTTTCTCCAGGTTCGCGAGCAATCTCAGAGTCTGCTGGTTAATGGCGATTCTGGCGTCTAAAAAATGTTGCTGGTAGTACGCCTTCTTCACCGCGAAGGCCGCCTGCAACACACTTGATTCAAACACGAAGTACTTTGCCTGGCTTTCCGCCGTTACCACATTTGCCGCAGCTTCCAGCTTGCCGAAGCCAGGGAACTCCGCCATCGCCCCTGGCATGACTGATGACACGATGCCCGAGATGTCCATCTCGAATCGGAATTCCGGATCCGGCAACGATCGCGCGACGGTGATGCGCCGTACCGTCGCCGCCCAGTCGTAGTATGCGGCTTCCACTCGTGGCTGACTGAGGATGGCGAACTGCAGAAAGGTGCTGAGGCTGTCGCTGCTTTGCAGCTGCGGCAGGGGTGGACGTTGATGTTGCGGCCGATATACCGCGGCGATGGTTTGCAAGTTCTGTTGCGCCCGGCGTTCGCCTTCGGTCGGGACGCCTTCGCATCCGGGCAGCATGAGATAAAGAGCACTGGCGAATGCCGCTGTAACGAAGACGCTTCGGGCACTGGCTGGATCGCCGCTCGTGAAGTCGACCGCCCTTGTCTTCGGTGTTCCCCGATTTTGGATGGAATTCGGGATCATGATGTCCCCTCCGCCTGCGGGACACGTTTGGCAGCATCGCTTGTCTTACACAGCAACTTCCTCGCCTCCACGAAAGCAAGCGGGATTGTACCCATCGCCATCCAGGCCAGACATTGGCCGAGGCTGATCGGACCGATTCCGAATACCGCCTGCAAGGCCGGAACGTAGTGGATCAAGAGCTGAGCGGTGAAGGTCAACAGCACGACCATGAACAATCGGAGATTGGTGAGCAGCCCCAGCCGCCAGATCGGCTTGGTGTCGCTGCGCGCTCCAAACGACCTGAACAGCTCGCTAAAAACGAGGACCGTGAAGGCAGCGTTCCGCGCCGAGTCAGAGCTTCCGCTGTAAAGTTCGAAGGCAAAGGCACTCAACGTGACAAGCGCCGTGACTCCGCCGATCATGGCAGTCGTCTTGAGAAACTCACCGTCGATGAGCTGGGCCTGCGGGGATCGCGGCGGGCGCGACAGTACATCCCGGTCGACTGGGTCGGTGGCAAGGGCCAGAGCCGGTAGCCCGTCAGTGACAATGTTGATCCACAGCAGATGGATCGGCAGCAGCGGCAAGGGCCATCCCACAAGAGTGGCCACCAGCATCACGCCAAGTTCGGCGGCATTGCCAGCCAACAGGTAGCCCAGCGTCTTGCCGATGTTGTCGTAAATGCCACGCCCTTCCTCCACCGCGGCGACGATCGACGCGAAGTTGTCGTCGGTGATGATGATGTCGGCCGACTGTTTCGTGACTTCTGTACCGGTGATGCCCATCGCGATGCCGATCGATGCCTCCTTCAACGCCGGTGCATCGTTCACCCCGTCACCAGTCATGGCGACCACAGCGTTGCGCCGTTTCCAGGCACGCACGATCCGCAGCTTGTCGGCGGCCGTCACTCGCGCGAAGACGGCGGTCCGTGGTATGCGCTCGGTCAGATTGGCATCGTCGAGGTGCGCCAGCTCCGCGCCGGTGAGGGCCTCGTCGCCTCGATTCAGAATGCCGAGTTCACGCGCGATCGCCTGCGCAGTATCTGGGTGGTCGCCGGTGATCATGACGATCCTGATTCCGGCTCGTCGGCACTTGGCGACCGCCTCGCGCGCTTCCGCCCGCGGAGGATCCTGCAAGCCGACCAGGCCGACGAGGACTAGTCCGCTTTCGATGGCGTCGGCATCGGGTGACTTCGCATTGTATTCAGACAAAAGACCAAGGGGGCGCTCGGCGAATGCTATTACACGCAATGCGTCGTTCGCCATGGTTGCGCTGACCAAAGACATTCGCATTCGGTCGCTTTCGGACAGTGGCTCGGTTCCGTGCTCCGTTGCAATGTGCGAGCACCGAGCGAGAATCACCTCGGGCGCGCCCTTCGCAAAGGCAACAGCCTGATCGACCTGAGCCCGAACGACCGTCATTCTCTTTCGATCGGAGTCGAAGGGCACCCCGCCGATCCTCGGGAGTTTCGCCTCTAGCGCCTCGCGCCTCAGACCATGCTTGGCGGCGGCGACAAGGAGCGAACCTTCCGTCGAGTCGCCGACGATGCCAGAGCGCCCGGCTTGGCTGGTCAATTCAGCGTCATTGCACGCGACGGCCACGCGAAGGAGTCTGCCGAGCAGCGCGTCGCTCCCTGCACGGACTTCCCGTCCGTCGGCAAAGAAGGCACCTGTTACAGCGTAGCCTTCGCCGGTGACCGTGTAGGCGTTGGCACCAGTGACCATCTTACGCGCCGTCATTTCACCCACGGTCAGCGTACCTGTCTTGTCGGTGCAGATGACCTGTGCACTGCCCAATGTTTCCACGGAAGAGAGGTTCTTCACCAGCGCGTTGCGACGCGCCATGCGCTGGGTACCCAGCGCGAGCGCGACGGTCACAACCGCCGGCAGACCTTCGGGGATCGCGGCGACGGCCAGGCTGACCGAGGCCAGGAACAGCCCGAAGAGTGGCAGCGATCGAACCAGGCCGAGCACAAAGACAAGCAGGACGATGGCGAGACAGGCCCACAGCAGCCATCGACCGACAAGGTCCAGCCTTCGGCGCAACGGCGTTTCGCCCGCGGCGGCATTTTCCAGGAGCCCCGCAATGTGGCCCACTTCGGTCGCCATGCCGGTCGCGACGACGACGCTGCGGCCCGTGCCCGCGGCGACCGTCGTTGCCAGAAAAACCATGTTGTGCCGATCCCCAAGCGGCGTCTCCGCTGCGCAAACGTCGATTGCCTTCTCGACGGACTGAGACTCGCCGGTCAACGGCGCTTCCTCCGTGCGCAATTGCTCAGCCTGGATCAGTCGCGCATCCGCGGCGACAAGGTCGCCGGCTTCATGCAGGAGGACATCTCCGGGAACGACTTCCGCTGCCGGGATCATGAGGGAATGACCATCCCGGACGACACGCGCCCGCGGCGCCACTAGGTGCGCCAATGCCGCCGCTGCGCGCTCTGCCCGAAACTCTTGATAGAATCCAAACAGCGCATTCAGGAAAACGATGACGGCGATAGCGAGGCCATCGACGGTTTCGCCCAGACCAATCGATAGCGCCGCCGCACCGATCAAGATCCAGATGACTAGGCTGCGAAACTGAGCAACCAAGATGGCAATCGGTCGGACAGCTGCCTCTTGGCGCAACGCGTTCGGACCGTAGCGCTTCAGCCGGCCGGCCGCTTCTGCGGACGACAACCCTCCCCCCGGTTGGGTCCCGAGCTCGTACAGCAGCTCATCCAAAGGTCGGCTGTGCCACTGAGCGGTAGGCCCGCCCGAATCGCCGGAGACCGGCCCGACGGTTGCAGGGGCGCGCTCGGCTTCCGACGTGCTCGTTGGAACTGCCATCACGCGGCTTCCTCGTCGCTGCAAGTCACGGCCGCTTCTCCTCATACGAACGCCGATGATCCACGGGATGCTCCACTTCCGGAAGCTTGAGCCATGCCCGCACAACATCCATTCGCAGCATGGCTTCGTGCGTCTTGCCTTCGTTGCACAGTCGAAGTGCGAGGCGAATCTGGCTCCTCATGTACCAAACCTCCTGCGCATCGTGTTCATGCTCGGGCTCGGACGATCGATTGGGACCAGGCGGGGCTAGACCTGGAACGGCGATCGACGTCCACTCGTGCACAAGCTTGCTCAACGCCGCGGTGCAGGCATCATCTGCCGCTGCATGTCCATGAAGTGCCGCGAGAATGACTATTGCAATCGGAGCTCGGAGCATCTGCTTGCCCCCGTAGTACGAGCCGGTCAAATAGGCGTGGGCCCGGCGACGAGCGCGCAGCGGCTCAACGAGCACGCTACGGCTGGTGGTTCCGAACGCTCCTTGCGCCTACCGCTTGGCTATGAGTTCAGTGATCTAGACGAAAAATCCAGCGCTTGAAGCGCGGGGGCGTCAGGCAGAACGGGGAGGATGATCGCCTGGCCCGACAACCCTACCGTGAAGGGAGGGTGTACTCATCAACGAATCGAGACTTGGCGGCCGATAAGCGTTGAAGATGATGAGAACGCCCCCCCCGACCGCCGCGTGACAGGACATGGCACAGCATCCACCGCCGACGCCATGGTCACACTCGCCTTGCTCACATGGATCGGTTGATGTGACAGACACCGAGTGCAGATTCAGCGTAACTGCAACAGAAGCCTTGGCCGTCTGCACAAAGCTCGCTTGGTGACCGGAAGGGGTCTCAAGCACCGGCTTGCTAGCCGGGCGATGAGCATGCCGATCACAATCGTCGTCGCCACGGCCATGTGCATGCACGGCGCCCACAACGACCAACATGCCAACTATAGAAGTCAGCAGTGATCGCAGAAGCAGTGGCGCAAAGCTAAACATGATCGATCACCAACGACTGGCTCACTCTCCAATTCTGCCAACTAACCAATGCGCAGTCTGCAGTGTCCGGGGCGACGTGCCTTTGACACATATCAAAGCGCAATGGCCCAATGCTAGCATCTTACATCAAACGCATATGCTATTGTAGTTTCCCTTGGTCGGCACGCTATTGGCATCGTCTCTGGATCAATGCGGATCAGGGCTCGATCTCGATAATGTCGGGGTTCTGTTCGGAGTAATCGAAGGCATAGGCCAACTCTCCTAGCGTTTCAGCATGTACGATTGCGAGCGGCTGTCCTGCAGAAACTTCCTCACCAAGGCGTATCTCCATCCACAAGCCAGCGGCCTTTGCGTCTGGCGCTCCCGCAAGCTTCGCCAGCCGGGCAATCTTACGATTGTTGATATGCACGATGCGTCCCGCGTGAGGGGCAATCATCGGCCGTGTCTGTGCGGCCTTGGGGGGCATTCGCAGGCCTCCCTGGGCTGCGCAAATCCGCTCGAACTTGCGCCACGCGCGTCCATCAGCGAGAGCGGCATTCGCCACATCATAACCTTTGCCCTGCGCAGCAGCCCCGCCAATCTCAAGGACCACCCCAGCCAAGCCGCAGGCCCGACGACGAAGATCGTCTGGCGCGTCCGGAGCATTCTGCAGGACAGAGAGAACGTCCAATGCCTCGAGAGCTGGGCCTACCCCACGCCCCACCGGCTGAGTCCCATCGCTCGACATGCAAACGGCCGTGAGACCGAACCGGGCGGCCACTTGAGCCAGTCGCGCACCCAGTTTCCGGCCGGCGTCCTCGTTACGTATCTTGGCGGTGGGACCCACCGGAATATCAATCACGACGTGAGTGGACCCGGCGGCGACCTTCTTGGAAAGCACTGAGGCGATTAGCTGCCCTTCAGTGTCGACATCGAGCACCCGTTCGACGCGAATGAAGATATCGTCGGCCGGGCTGAGGCGAACCGCTCCACCCCAGGCGAGACAACCACCTTCGGCTTCCACAACCCGCCGCAACGTGGGTAGATCGAGGTTTACGGTCGTCAACGTCTCCATCGTATCCGCCGTGCCGGCCGGAGACGTAATGGCGCGCGACGAAGTCTTGGGTATGACCAGGCCGAGGGCCGCAACGATCGCCACCACGATCGGCGTCGTGCGATTGCCGGGCAGGCCACCGATGGAATGCTTGTCGACGACGATCGGTGTATCCCAGGTCAATCGATCACCAGCCGCCACCATCGCCGTGGTGAGATTGACGACTTCCTGATCGTCGAGTGGCAGCGCGGAAGTCGCCGTCAGAAAGGCGGACAAATGCACATCCGTGTAACGTCCCGACACGACGTCCTGCACAATAGCCGTGAAGGCGGCTTCGTCGAGACGATTGCCGTAAATTCGCCGACGGACGCTCGCGATGGACTCCAAAGTCGGCGGATGGCTCACTCGAACCGCATCCCCTTCCTTGACGCCGAGAAGCGTCCAAGCGGCTTCGGACAGGGCGATCTCGTGCGGCTTCAAAACGTCGCCTTCGATCTGGAACAGCGTCGCCTGAACAGTATGCGCACCGGCGCTGAGCAGGACCTGGGATCGGGCCGCGAGGCCCTCCGCGCGACACACATGACAGTCGGTACGCATGACCACGACCGCTTCGTGCTGGGTGTGCAACCCCAGACGCCGGGCCCGCAGCAGCGGCAGCGTGGTACCTCGCTCCTCCGTGTGATTCATAACTCGAACGTCTCACCTTGCTGCGGAACGGAACATTTCCATGCCTTCAGGCTGGCGATCCGGGCCCGCAACGCCTCGGAGGCGTTGGCCTCGCCATGAACGATGAAGGTTTGCCTGGGCGGGCGACGGAAGCCAGACAGCCAGCGCAGAATTTCATCAGCATCCGCATGGGCCGAGAGCATGGAGAGGTCGGCTACTTCGGCGCGAATGGGAATCCATTCGCCATGAATCTTCACGTCGGCAGCGCCCTCCACCATCGCCCGTCCCCGTGTGCCGGCCGCCTGGAACCCCGAGAACAAGATGGTGTTCCTGCTATCCGGTCCAAATGCCTTGATATGATGCAGAACGCGGCCGCCGGTGGCCATGCCGCTCGCAGAAATGATCACTTTGGCAATCGGGTTGGCCGTTACCGCTTTGGAAGCCTCCACGTCACGTACGTAAGTGGCCACGTCGCAAATCCCGCGACAGACCTCAGCGGGCATCCGATGACCGTCCGGATGGGCGCAAAGAATGTCGCTGGCATCGATCGCCATCGGGCTGTCCAGATAGACTGGCACTAACTTGAGACGGCCGGCCTGCTTCAGTTTCCAGATGTGATAGAGCAGCGACTGGGCACGACCGACGGCGAAGGCGGGAATGATCACAGTGCCGCCGCGCCGGACGGTACGCTCGATCGCCTCTCCCAAGGGCTCAGTTGGGTCGCCCTGGTGATGCTTGCGATCACCATAAGTCGACTCGACCACCAAGTAGTCGGCGTCTGGAACCGCCTCCGGATCAACCATCACAGGATCGTCGTATCGGCCGAGGTCGCCGGAGAAGACCACCCGTCGACCTTCCCATTCGATTTCGGCCGTCGCGGCCCCCAGGATGTGGCCGGCACGGCGTAGCGTCAGGGTTGCACCACCGGGAAGCAAAGTCGGCGCGTGTACCTCAATAGGTGAAAAGAACTCCATGGTCCGCTCTGCATCATGCACGCCATAGAGCGGCATGGCGGGCTTGTGCTTCGAGAAGCCCTTGCGATTGGCGTATTCGGCGTCTTTCTCTTGAAGATAGCCGCTGTCCATCAAGATGCGCTCGGCAACGTCCCTGGTACCATCAGTCGAGAAGATCCGCCCACGAAAGCCATCACGAACGAGTTTCGGCAGATAGCCGGAGTGGTCGAGATGGGCATGGGTCAAGACGACGGCATCGATCGACCGCGGATCGACGGGAAACCTGGCCCAATTCAGCTCCCGAAGGCTTTTGAGTCCCTGAAACAGGCCACAATCGACCAGCACACGATGGCCGGCAATTTCGAGTAGATGCTTGGAGCCGGTAACCGTACCGGCACCGCCCAGAAACTTTATCGTCAGCACCGGTCAACTCCCCAAGTCATTTGCATCCACTTCGCCGAATGTCGCTCGGCTCAACTTTCCGACTTCTCGCCACCAGATCTGGCGGACAGATCATCCGCAGGAAGGGCCTCGATCCCGGGCACCTCGTGAGACAGCGCCTTGGCGACCAAGGGCGCCAGGGAGATGGCATTGCTCGGATGGACGACGGCATCGGTAGACACGACTCGATTAGACACTTTGGCGAGCACTTGGTAGGCATCGCCTGCGAATATTGCATGCACCACCACGCAGACGGGCCGACGCAGACCCTGCCCTGACAACTGTCGCGCCGCTTCGATGAGTGTGCGTCCAGACGAGGCAATATCGTCGATCAGAACGGGCCGCCGGCCACGCCATGGAGACAAGTCTGGAAGGTCGATCTCGACGTCACGATCACCGCGGCGAATCTTCCTCAGCACGACGTAGGGCGCTCCTGCCCTGGCAGCTACAGCCGAAACCCACTGTTCGCTCTCTTCGTCCGGTCCAATGATCAATGGCTCGGGCACTTCGGCCGCAATCCAGTCGGATATCAGCGGCGCAGCATGCAAGGTCTGAGTTGGAATCTCATAGAGAGTCGACAAGGACGGATAGCGATGCAAATGCGGATCCACACAGACAAGCCGGTCGAAGCCCGTCGAAACAAGTCGCGCGAAGGTTTTCGATGTAATCGCCTCACCCGACTGGAAGCGAAGATCCTGGCGCATGTAGGCAAGATAAGGCGCCACTAGATTGACCTCGGAGGCCCCAAGTTCACGTGCTGCATCGGCCGCGAACATCAATCTGAGGAAATTCGTATCCGGTCGCACCAAGGAGCAAACCAGGTCAACGGCTCTTCCGCTGACATCTGACATCAGGCGAACATAACTTTCCTCATCCGGGAAGCGCCTCGCTTCCAGCCGGCCAGTCTCCCAGCCTCCTGCGTATGCCACGCTCTCGGCGAAGCGCTCGTTCCCGGGCATTGGCAAGATCAATCGCATCGATCGCGCACTCCGAAACGGCAGGTGCCTTCGCACTCATGCAGAGCATTCTGTGTACTGGTCAACTGTGGCGATGCCATCTTAAGGGATCCTTCGATACCTATCGCTCGAGGTTCAATCATCAGCAATGAGCCCGTCGCACTATTCAGATTAGGGCCGACTTTCGACTGACTGATGTCCCCAAAGATACTTCCGCCCTTATCGGTCCTTGCAGAGGGCCGGCCTCTTGAGAATAGCCGTTGATCACCTCAACCATCTAGATCGATGGCAGCGATGGAAAGTTCCGGCGCCTGCCAAGTAGGAAGATTATGTACCCGCCACTTCTTTGCCGGTTCGAGAAAGATAGGCGATGCGAAGCCTGCCGCTTCGCCCATCAAGTTCGGCTGCTTCCTTCCAGATCCACCGAGCGCCGTCTCTGGATGACGGTGCTTCCAAAATCACTGCCTCGGACACGACGAGGGTCGCACCAAGCGTCGTCGATAGGCGTTCCAATCGTTCCGCCACGTTGACAGCGTCGCCGATGACGGTGAACTCGTCGTGAGATCCGCTTTGCAGCACGCCGCCAAGGACAGATCCAACGTGTAGGCCGATACCAGCATCCAAAGCCGGCTTACCGTCCCGAAGCCTCACTTCCTTCCATCGAGCCAGCGATGTCTTCAACTGCAGGGCACATTGCAGAGCCCGAACGGTATCGTCGGGCGCGCTGTGCGGTTGCCCGAATACAGCCATCACACCATCACCGATGAACTTGTCGACCGTACCGCTGAAGGCGAATACGGTTTGGGTAACGAGTTGGCGATATTCCGCCAGAAGCTCAGCGACATCTTCCGGCGGTAAGGCTTCACTGAGACTCGTGAATGAGCGCAAATCGACAAACATAACCGCAGCCCGACGGCGACTGAGATTGAGCGATGTACCTCTTGTTTGCAGCTCAGAGAGGACGCCGGGCGAAAAAAAGCGAGCCAAGTTCCGACGACGCTTCTCGTTTGAGACCGCCCCTCTCAAGAGTACGTTGTGGTCCTCAATCAGCAAGTAGCAGACGAATGCCGCAAACCCAAAGGCGGCAGCGAGAGCGGCTTCGGCTAAGGGAGCTGACCAGTCGCGCGTTAGAAGTGTTCCTTCCCACGAGTGCTCTACGACAGTAACGGCCAGCAGGGATAGCCAACCAGCAACAACGAGACCCGAGAACAGCAATACAAGCCACGGCTTTAGACGAAGCGCGACATGGGTAAGGAGTAGAAAACCAATCGCCAGCGTCGGCGCGGTCAAGCTATGGCCGACCGTCTTACTAGGAGCGAATAGATGTTCATGGAACAACGCGACCACAAGTATCGCATCGACGACAACAAATGCGGTCGCCGTCCATGCAGGGCCACGCTGCGCCAGGGCCAGTCCTAATGCCAAAAATGTAGCCACCCCATACCCGAGGATGACGTGGGCGTGGATGAGGATGCTATCGCCATGCTCGCCGACCATGAGATTGACGACGAGAATGACAAAGGCGATGAGCCGCAACCATGCAGACCGCGTTTCGCGACGCCGCCGGCGCTCCTCACTCGTTAGGTCGGGTTCATTTGCAGCAAGGCCGAACATGCCCATGTCGCACGCTAGTACTGGCAGAATGGCGACAGAAGCGTTCCGGTTGGTGAGAGAAGACTGTTGAAGCGCATGATATACCTTCCCCTGCTTCTATCGTTTGACGGGCTTAGATGGGCGCCGCAGGCAAGATCAAGCGTTGTCCGACCGGCTGGCAATACGGTTCTGAGCCTGTTTATTAAGCAAAATCGCGCAACAGCAGGCCCCCGCCTTGACATGGCGCAAGTCGGCGCTGTGGTTACGCGCGCCGGCATGGCGCTACAGGTGCAGCCGCCGCAGCCGGAGCGCATTGGCGATCACGCTGACCGAGCTCAGCGCCATGGCCGCCGCCGCGATGATCGGCGACAGCAGAATGCCGAACGTCGGGTAGAGGATACCGGCGGCGATCGGTACGCCGGCGGCGTTGTAGACGAAGGCGAAGAACAGGTTCTGGCGGATATTGCTCATGGTCGCCTCGGAGAGCCGCTTGGCCTTAACGATGCCCATCAGGTCGCCCCTGAGCAGGGTGACGCCGGCGCTCTCGATCGCGACGTCCGTGCCGGTGCCCATGGCGATGCCGACCTCGGCCGCCGCAAGCGCCGGCGCGTCGTTTACGCCGTCGCCCGCCATGGCCACGAAACGCCCCTCGCGGCGCAGCCTCTCGACCACGGCGCTTTTCTCCTCGGGCAGCACCTCGGCCTCCACTTCGGAAATGCCAAGTCGCCGCGCGACGGCCTCGGCGGTCGTGCGGTTGTCGCCGGTCAGCATCACGACCCGGATCCTGTCTTTGGCCAGCGCCTTGAGCGCCTCCGCCGTGGTGGCTTTCACCGGATCGGCGATGGCGAACACCGCCGCGGCCTTGCCGTCGATGCCGAGGAAGATGGCTGTCGCTCCGTCGTGGCGCAGACGCTCCGCCGCTTCTTCGAGCGCCGCCGTGTCCACGCCGGTTTCGCCCAGGAACCTGGCGTTGCCCAGCGCCAGCCTGCGGCCGTCGACCGTGCCCAGCACGCCCTTGCCCGTGGGTGAGTCGAAGGCTGACACCTCGGACAGGCTGAGCTTGCGTTCCTGGGCGGCGGCGACGATCGCCAGCGCCAGCGGATGCTCGCTGGCCTTTTCAGCGCTGGCGGCCAGGCGCAACACGTCGTTCTCCTCGAAGCCGGCGGCCGGAACGATCGCCACGACCTTGGGCTTGCCTTCGGTGAGCGTGCCGGTCTTGTCGACAACGAGGGTGTCGATCCGCTCCATCCGCTCCAGGGCCTCGGCGTTCTTGATCAGCACGCCCGCCTGTGCCCCGCGACCGACACCCATCATGATCGACATCGGGGTCGCCAGGCCCAGCGCGCAGGGACAGGCGATGATGAGGACGGTCACCGCCGCAACGAGCCCGAACGCCAGCCGCGGCTCGGGACCGAACACCGCCCAGGCCGCGAAGGCGACAATGGCTACTGCGATCACGACGGGAACGAACCAGCCCGCGACCTGATCGGCCAGGCGCTGGATGGGCGCGCGGCTGCGCTGCGCCTCGGCCACCATCTGGACGATGCGCGCGAGCATGGTGTCGCGACCGACCTTCTCGGCCCGCATGATGAATCCGCCGGTCGCGTTCAGCGTGCCCGCGATCACCTTGGCGCCGCGCTCCTTGGTGACCGGCATGGATTCGCCGGTGACCATCGATTCGTCGAGCGACGAGCGGCCGTCGATCAGCTCGCCGTCGACCGGTACTTTTTCTCCCGGCCGGACGCGCAGACGATCGCCGACCGCGATGGCATCGAGGGCAACCTCTTCGTCGGTTCCATCGTCCTTCAGCCGGCGAGCGGTCTTGGGTGTCAGATCGAGCAGCGCCTTGATGGCCCCCGAGGTCTGTTCGCGCGCGCGCAACTCCAGCACCTGGCCGAGAAGGACGAGGACGGTGATGACCGCCGCGGCCTCGAAGTAGACCGCGACCGACCCATCGGGGCTGCGGAACGCCTGCGGGAAAAGCCCGGGAAGGGTGACGGCGATGACGCTGTAGACCCAGGCGACGCCCGTGCCCATGGCGATCAGGGTGAACATGTTGAGGTTGCGCGTGAGCAGCGATTGCCAGCCGCGCACGAAGAACGGCCATCCGGCCCACAGCACCACCGGCGTGGCCAGGGCGAACTGCAGCCAGTTGGACGTCTCCTGGCCCAGCAACATGTGCAGGCTCGTGAGATGGCCGCCCATCTCCATCGCCACGACTGGCACCGCGAGAGCTCCGCCGATCCACAGGCGGCGCGTCATGTCCAAGAGTTCTTCGTTCGGCCCCTGGTCGAGCGTGACCTCGGCAGGTTCCAGCGCCATGCCGCAGATCGGGCAGCTTCCGGGTCCGACCTGGCGGATCTCGGGATGCATGGGGCAGGTGAAGATCGTGCCCGGCGCGACAGGCGCCGCGGGAGCGGCCCCGGCCGGCTTCAGGTAGCGGAGCGGCTCAGCCGTGAACTTCTGCAGGCACTTGGGGCTGCAGAAATATTGGGTGCGGCCTTCATGCACCGTCGTGTTCTTGGCGCCCGCGACCTTCACCTTCATGCCGCAGACAGGATCGATCGCGATCTCCTCGGGGCCGGAGGCGTGAGGATGGTGGGTGTCGCCGCCGCAGCAATCGTGTTTCATGACTTGCCATATATACCCTGCCGGGGTACCCTTCAAGCCATGGACGAAAAGCTCAAGAAATCGCAACTTGCCCGCCTTGGTCGCATCGAAGGCCAGGTACGAGGTGTGGCACGTATGGTCGATGGTGACCGCTACTGCATTGATATTCTGACCCAGATCCGCGCCGTCCGAGCGGCGTTGGACAAGGTCGAGCAGGGAGTTCTGCGTGATCATCTACAACATTGCGTGACCAATGCGTTTCATGCCGGCTCCCGCCGGGATCGGCAGACCAAGATTGATGAATTAATGGAACTTCTGGAAAGCAGACACAGTTAGACGCGACGCAAGCCATTGAAATAGGCGTGTTTTCTGCCTGGGCGCGAGCACCGAACCTCGGTGTAGCGAATCTAAAAGGCAGTGAGATTGACAAGGATGAGGGCGCGGGCCATTTTCTCAATCATGCGAAGAGCCAATTTCATTTGCCGTCTAGCTGGAGCTTTATCGCTCGCGGTGATGGGATTTGTGTTGGCTGCAGGTGCGGCGGCGGCCCACGATGGGCATGTGCCTAAGGGCGATCAGCTCAACGCTTCAGCTCAGACGACACAGACCGCAGACCCGTTGCGCGATCTTGGGATTTTGGAAGTCCTGGCATCGTCGGAACTCTCGATGCAGGCCGCCCACGACGGCCATAGTTCCGTCCCCTGCTCCAAGGATCGCTCTGCCGGACATGCGTCTGGCAACTGCTGCACTGTCGCGTGTCACGCAGCGTTGGCAGCCCCACATCTCGACCCCGTAGGTAGCCTCGTGCTGCCCAGTTCCCGCATCGTCGGCTTGACCGGCATGCTTGTAGGACGGTCGGGCGACCGTACCGAACGACCACCCAAACTCAGCTGACTTAAGTTCGCGCCGAAGGCGCGTGTCTGGTCGTGGGTTTTTTACAAACTTTGCACACCCGAACACGTGATCTGCGCGGACTTTTCTGATCTGCCCACCGCCTGGTGGAGCGCATCAGGTCAGTCGTTTTGTAGGTCAACTTTCGTTCGGGTCGTCGCAGATGAAGTTTCCGCTATTTTTGGCGCTTGCCCTCGGGGTAGCAGCCTGCAACTCACCGCCTCTACCGGAGCCAGAGTCATCCGGTCCGTCTAGTCCCGAGGCACCCACGGTGGCCTTGCCGGACCGGCCGGTCATGGCCGGCACTGCCGCGCACACGCCCGTCGGGCTCAAGCCGTGGCGTGAGTTGAACGACAGTGTCGCGCCTGGCGCCCGACGGTCGCCATGATGCGAATATCGAAAGCCCTGTCCGTGTCGCTGCTGGGCCTGCTGGCGGCGGGATGTGCCCAGTTCACCACTGACGGCGGTATGGCACCCGTTTCCGACGGTGTCCGGCGCGAGATCGGCAAGGATGCCGTGAAGCTTTCCTCAGCCGAGGACGCTCGACGTGCGCGCGAACGGGTGCAGACCTTGCTGTCTGAACCGCTAAGTGAAGACACAGCCGTTCAGATCGCCCTACTCAACAATCGCGGGCTGCAAGCTGCGTACAATGACCTCGGGATATCCGAAGCGGAATACGTCCAAACGAGCCTGCCCCCCAATCCCGCGCTCAGCGTAGGCCGCACGTTCGGCACGGGCTTCGTCGAAATTGGATTCCAGCTCGTTGGAAACCTGCTCGCCTTTGCCACTCTGCCGAGACGGACGGAAATCGCCAAGCGTGAGTTCGAGGAGGCACGCTATCGGGCTGTCGCGACGACTCTGAGCCTTACCGTGGACGTGCGTCGAGCATACGTGCGTGCCATCGCGGCGCAGCAGCGGCTGGCGTTGCTGGAACAGTCGCGACAGACGGCCGATGCTTCCGCTCGATTGATGAAGCAACTTGGCGAGACCGGCGCCGCCAACAAGCTCGACCAGGCGCGCGTCTCGGCCTTCTACGCCGATCTGAGCGCCCAGGTCGCTCAGGCCCGGTTGAGCGTTTCCGGGACGCGGGAAGCGCTGAACCGGATATTGGGCCTGTGGGGCTCCGATCTGAACTATAAGCTGCCGGCGCGGCTTCCTGCGTTGCCTGCCGCAGCGGATACGCTGGCTGACGTCGAGGTCGAGGCCATGCGACGGCGCGTCGACCTCATCATCCTCCGCTACGAGATCGTCACCTTGGCCAAGTCGGTCGGGTTCGTGGATGCGACGCGGTATCTGTCCTTCCTCGAGTTGGGTTTGGGCTACAGGAACGAGCTCGAGACCAATGACGCTGGCGAGCAGACGTCGAAGAATCGCTACGGCTTCGACCTAGCCATAGTGATACCGATCTTCGACACAGGCGAAGCGAGGGTCACAGCCGCTCGCGAGACGTACATGAGAGCGGTCAATCGACTGACCGAACGTTCTGTAAACGCGCGCTCCGAAGCTCGCGTGGCATACACGACCTATCGGGCGACCTACGACATCGCGCGATACTATCAGACGCGTATCTTGCCGCTGCGCCGACAAATCTCGGCGGAAGTGTTGCTGCGCTACAACGGCATGCTGGTCGACGTCTTCGAACTCCTGATCGAGGAGCGCGAGCGCATCTCGGCCAACGTCGCCTCGTTGGATGCCCTGCGCGACTACCATCTGGCGATCGCCGACTTGCAGGCGGCATTGATCGTGGGCGGTACCGTCCCGCCGTCGGGGGTCATCAACACGACCCCCCCACCAGAAACCATCCCTCTGGGATTTTAGGAAAGGAGAACGACGTGTCTCTCTCCAGACGTGACCTCGTCGGGGCTTCCGGCCTCGCCCTTCTCAGCGCCGCCGCCGTCAGCGGCCGTGTCCAGGCACAGTCGATACCGGAAGCTCCGACGACGACGACCAACACGATGCAGCCGCCGCTTCATCCCACGAGCGGGCCGGACTACCAGCCGGTCGTGACCTTGAATGGCTGGACCCTGCCATGGCGGCAGAATGGCGACTGGAAGGAATTCCATCTCGTCGCTGAACCGGTCGAGCGCGAAATGGCGCCTGGCATGATTGCCCGCTTGTGGGGCTACAACGGCCAGAGCCCGGGTCCGACCATCGAGGCGGTGGAAGGCGACAAGGTCCGCATCTTCGTCACCAACCGGCTGCCCGAACACACGACCATTCACTGGCACGGCCAGCTCCTGCCCTGCGGCATGGACGGGGTCGGCGGCCTCACCCAACCGCACATCAAGCCGGGCAAGACTTTCGTCTACGAGTTCGAGCTCTTGAAGAGCGGCACCTTCATGTACCATCCGCACGCCGACGAGATGGTGCAGATGGCGATGGGCATGATGGGCTTCTTCGTCGTCCACCCGCGCGACCCCAAGCTGCACCGCGTCGACCGCGATTTCGTGTTCCTACTCAATGCCTACGACATCGACCCGGGCAACTATGTGCCCAAGGTCGCGGAGATGACCGCCTTCAACATGTGGTCGTGGAACAGCCGCGTCTTCCCCGGCATCGATCCGCTGGTGATCGCCAAAGGCGACCGCGTGCGGGTGCGTGTCGGAAACCTCACCATGACCAACCATCCGATCCACATGCACGGCTACGACTTCGAGGTGACCTGCACCGACGGCGGCTGGGTGCGACCGGAAGCGCGTTGGCCGGAAGTCACGATCGACATTCCCGTCGGTGGGATGCGCGCCTATGAGTTCGACGCAATCTACCCCGGCGACTGGGCAATCCATTGCCACAAGTCCCATCACACGATGAACGCCATGGGCCACGGCATCCGAACCTTCATCGGTGTCAACAAGCGAGCCTTCACGAAACAAATGCGCCAAATCACGCCGGACTACATGCCGATGGGCTCGGCCGGCATGGCCGATATGGGCGAGATGGAGATGCAGCTTCCGGACAATACGTTGCCAATGATGACCGGGTTCGCCCAGTTCGGCGCCGTCGAGATGGGCGGCATGTTCTCGGTCGTGAAGGTGCGCGAAGGCCTGGCCTCGGGTGATTACAAGGACCCCGGTTGGTACAAGCACCCGCCCGGCACGGTGGCCTGGGAATGGAAGGGGCCCGCACCCGCGACGACGCGCGCCGCCACGCCGACGCCGGCCGCGAAGCCCGGCGAAACGCTGAAGGTCGTCAAGCCGACTTCGCACGGCTCCCACAAGTGACATTGCACAGGAGGCAATCATGAAACTGCGTCACATCTTCGCGTCGGCCCTCGCCGTCGGCCTGCTCTCGGCCGGCGCCTTTGCCGCTCCCGGCCACAAGCCAGGCGAAGGACACGGTCATCCGGAAGAGAAGGCCTACGGCAAGCCGGGGGATCCGAAGAAGCCTGCTCGCATCATCCAGATCGTCATGCGCGAGTCCGACGGAAAGATGCTGTTCCTTCCCGACCAGATCAAGATTCGCAAGGGCGAGCAGATCCGCTTCCAGTTGCGCAACAATGGCCAGCAGGATCACGAGATCGTTCTGGCCACGCTCGCGGAAAATATGGAGCACATGAAGGAAATGGCGAAGAACCCGGACATGGAGCATGACGATCCCAATGCCAAGCGGCTCAAGCCGAAGGGCACTGGCGAGATCGTCTGGCAATTCACCAACGCCGGCACATTCGACTTTTCTTGCCTCATCCCCGGCCATCGCCAGGCGGGTATGTTCGGCACCATCGTCGTTGAGTGACATTTCTGGAATCAGGAGGACAGTTATGCTGAAACGATCTCACTTAATCGCAATTGCCGCTTCGATCCTCACGTTCCCGGCGCTGGCCGACGGAATGATGGTGAAGGCTGAAGTCGTAAAAGTCGACAAGCCAGCCGGCAAGATGACCCTCAAGCATGGGCCCATCAAGAACCTCGACATGGACTCCATGACGATGGTCTTCCGCGTCGCTGATCCCTCGATGCTCGACAAGGTGAAGGCCGGCGACAAGATCGAATTTGAAGCCGATCGCGTGAACGGCGCCATCACAGTAACGAAGATCGGCAAGGCCCACTGACAAGGCAGCAAGGTCGCCGGCCATGAAGCAGGTTTCAATAGCGATTCTATCCGGCCTTCTGCTTCTGGCCGGCATACCTTTCACCGCACCCTCGTACGCTGATGATCGAGAACTCCAGGCCATTCTCATGAAGCTACGTTGCGCGCCTTCGAAAATCATCACGACAGATCTGTCACCGACTCTTACTGCCTACGAAGTGACCTGCAGAGGGAGTGACAGGCTCATCCACATCGTCTGCCTTGAGTCCGATTGCAGACAGCAACTGAAGCCTCGAGAAAAAGACGATAGAGAATAGACTTGCAAAAATACAAGAGACGTCATGTCAAATCCACTCAAGTGGGGCCGATACCTACGCACCACAATTGGCCAACCTGGGCCTCACTTAGTCGCAATCCCAGCCTCGCAGCGGCAGCGCTTATCGGGTTGATAATACTGGCCGCTGCCACCATCTATTTTTCGACCGCGACGGTGCTACCGCGCATTGATCACACTGACATGAAGCAAGTCGACCTTGGTCGACGCCTGTATGCTAGTTCATGCGCGAGCTGTCACGGTGCCTCTCTTGAGGGTCAACCGAACTGGCAGCGCCGATTGGCCACCGGCCGATTGCCCGCGCCACCGCACGACTCGTCTGGACATACTTGGCACCACCCAGATTCCGTTCTTTTTGGCATCACTAAGCTCGGGCCTGCCGCCTATCCAGAAGGTCACCAAACAGATATGCCGGCTTTTGGAAAGAGTTTATCCGATGCCGAGATCGCAGCTGTTCTAGCTTACATCAAGAGCAACTGGCCGGTCGAAATACAGCGGCGGCAGAGCAGCCTGAATGAAAAGCGTTGATGACGAGGTCGACTGCTAATTGATTTTCGAGTTAGTCTACGAGGCTTGGAGCGCGGAAGGTGATGGCTTCACACTTGCAAGGCAGCTGGCTCCAAGCGATCAGGCTCTACATGGGCCTCACGACCGCTCTTCACTTCGTCTGGGAGTTGTTGCAACTTCCACTCTATACAATCTGGTACACCGGCAACTTTCGTGAAATTGCATTCGCTATTCTTCATTGCACCGCCGGGGACTTTCTTGTTGCGAGTTCGTCGCTCGTAGTCTCCTTGATCGTTGTCGGCACGCGTGCATGGCCATCTGGAAGATTCTTCCACGTCATGACGGCGACTTTGGTTATCGGCATTGGCTACACGGTGTACAGTGAATGGGCAAATACCATACTGCGGCCGACTTGGGCCTACTCGGAGCTAATGCCGACAGTACCCGTACTCGGCACCGGACTGTCACCGCTAACGCAATGGCTGATCGTGCCTGTAGTTGGATTCGCAGCAGTTTGGTGTAGGTGCAAGCGCCCATGAGCCTACCCGTGAATGTCGACATGACCTCCGGAAACTTCGTCATCCAATTCTCTAAGACGCGTCATCGTCCCAGACGCGCATTCACCAAATCTCGCGGCGCCGTTGGATGATGGGCGTCAAAGATCATCACGATGATGATGCGCCCAGTTCACCAACGGCCACCCATTCCGTAGCAGCCATTCCGCTTAAGTGCGGTTGGCCGGTGGATGCATGCTACCATGAGGACCGATCCTGCACTTTGTCCCAGTCGTCGTGGCATCGTCGATAATGCCGTCGCGACTGACAGTGAAATTGATCATGCAATTAGTGGCCTGAAAAAGGACCTGTGACTTTGGTCCCGTTACGGCCTGGTTGACGATGAAATACCCAATAGCTTGGCCCCCATCCGCTGTCGGATAGTCGTGATGTGGCTTTCCCCAAGATTGAATGAGATGCGCGGAACTGTGCCCAACCCAGTCGCGGATGTTGAGATCTTTCACCGTGCCCGATGACATTGGTCCACACGCCGTCAAGGCGATGGCGGCGAATGCAAGCGCCAAGTACTTACGTATTCCCATGACTCAATTCTCCTCTTTTAGCCTTTTGTGCACATCGACGGCCATCATTCACATCACAGCAAGATCTCCGAACTCAGGAAATCTCCCAGAGTGGTCTTCCAACCCGAACTGGGCACTTGATCATTCGCTGCGGATCGAATTCCCATTGTTGCATTTCTAGGCAACTTGACAGCCAACACGTTGATCTTAATCAATTGGAGGTGGCTCCTTACTATTCAGTTCTCGCCGCTTGAAAGCGGATCCTTACCAACCCGGTATTCGTATCCGCTCCTCGCCAGAGAAGATCGTCCTCGGCTGCCACTTGCTCCCGACGGCATCTCGATCGCGTACTTCTCGTTGCCTTGAAAGATCAAACGACGCCTTAATTCAAAGCACAATTCATGCCAGGGATGGACATCAATCCGCTGAACCCCATCGACGCTGCGGCTCTGAAACCGCCGGCCCCTCGCCGGCCGTGTAGACATCGGAACATTTTGGTTTCCGACCCGGTGTTGGATCGCAAATGAGAGTCGTTGCGCCACTCCCAAAGGAGCTTCGTGGGCTTCCCAAGCATTAACCAGCACACCGTCATAGGCTAACTGTGACCTGAGCAGTCGACGTGCGCGCAGCGACCTCTCGCGCCAATCGGAACAGGGTTGCACGCTGTGCCAGCACCTTACGCAGCCGTGTAACGAAGTTCGGTGCACGTTCCAGTCACCTCATCAGATAATCCCATCATCTTGGACACTTCCCTACTCGATCGCATCAAGGACTAGAGTTGACCATATCCTCTCCCAGGGGATAGGATATCGTTATGGCCAAGCCACACCTCCACGGCACCCACCCCGAGATCGCCAAACGCCTCAAGCGTGCCGACGGGCATCTGCGCAGCGTGATCGACATGATCGAAGAGGGGCGCTCCTGCCTCGAGCTCGCGCAGCAGCTTCATGCCGTCGAGAAGGCGATCGGTCAGGCCAAGAAGACGCTGATCCAGGACCACCTTGAGCATTGCCTCGATGACCTCGTCGGATCGGTCCCGCGCGAGCGACGCCGTTCGATCGACGAGTTCAAAGAAATCGCCAAATACCTCTGACCGGGAAAATCGCACCGAATGACAGACGCGTTTCTCTGGTCCATCGTCGCGACC
>Ga0082335_1003834_pt1 | contig 23860 bp, 22 predicted proteins | sample Subgrocontami58m_FD_72375 | JGI IMG/M metagenome (GOLD analysis project Ga0082335, IMG submission 72375) | Subsurface groundwater microbial communities from S. Glens Falls, New York, USA - GMW37 contaminated, 5.8 m (SPADES assembly) (version 2) ...
TAACGCATGACATAAATAAAAAAAGATATTTCTATAAATGAACAAAATGTTTACCCGGCTATGGGAGATTTATTGATGAACAAATGCGTATTCTTATGTGCATCTGCGCTTGTCTTGTCTGCGGTTGGTTGTAGGGAAACGCAGATAAGGCAGTCCGATTTTGCTCCATTTAAAAAACCGGTGACCCTCTCCACAACAACCGAGGCGGTAGAGAAAAAACCATGGGAATATGAAATCTCACCTGAAAAAGAGGTAGTAGATGAGAAAAAGGAGGGGATACCGGATGAGTTTGTATATCCGGAAGAACACAAAAAGCCGGAGCCGTCCCTTCACAAGACAGAATATACAGGCGAGAAAATTGATGTCGCCTTAAATTTCGATAATGCAGAAATAAAGGAAGTCTTGCAGGTTGTACTAGGCGAGATTCTTAATGTAAACTATATTTTAGATAAAAGAGTTGGCGGCACCATCAATCTCCATGCCACCGGGCAGGTTTACAAAGAAGAACTCCTTTCCATGCTCAACACCCTCCTCTTTGTGTATGATTTCGCAATATTAAAAGACGGCGATCTCTACAGAATACTTCCTAAAGCAGAATCCAGGCAGGAATCAAACATCGTTATTTCCGGTGATAAAATTCCCCCGTGGAGTAAAGATATCATGATTCAAATAGTTCCTCTCCAGTACGAAAACCCAAAGAATCTGAACGCCACGATAAAACCATTCATGACGGGCATTGGAAACATAGTTACACACGGGGACTCGCCGTATATCATCCTGATAGAAACCGCCTCAAATATGGAAAAACTGCTTACCTTAGTGAAAACCTTCGATGTCCCGTTTTTTGCAGGTAAGGCCGTAAAATTTTATGATTTCAAATACGTTGATGCACGAAATATGGCAAAGGACCTTGCCGCCATTGCGCAATCAATGGGTGGAAAGGCCGGCAACGATGGCGAATTTAATTTTGTGCCGTTTTCAGACACGAACAAGATGTTGCTTGTCACCAGGGTACCGGAACTCTTACCGAAAATAGACCTCTGGATAAAAAATGTTGACGTCCCGCCGTCTGAGTTAGAAGAGGAGACAAAGGTCTATGTATATAAAGTGCAGCACCAAAAAGCCGAGACGATTGTGCCTGTTCTCACGCAGATATATACTGAAAAAATGGCCGCTCAGCCAAAACCACTGGGAAAGAAACAGCTTGAGGCCATGAAGATCGTTGCTGACGCAAAAACGAATACCATTGTCGTCAAGGCGTTACCGTCCGATTACAGAGGTATAAAAGCGATTATAGAGGCCATTGACGCCACCCCGCAGCAAGTCTTTATCGAGGTGCTGATTTTAGAGGTTGATCTCGATACTAACTGGGATTACGGGGCGCAGTGGTCATTGAACATGGGAAGTATAAAATTAAAGGGTTTGACCGACTCCAAAAGCGGCAAAGTTTCTACTACCGCAGGTACGCCTTTTCTCAAATTTACCAAAGGAAATTTTGAAATCCTGATGGATATCCTCGCTACGAATTCCAAGACGAAGATATTATCGGCGCCGCACATCCTTGTAAGAGACGAACAACCGGCAAACATACAGGTGGGAAGCGAAGTCCCGATTCTTTCAAGCTCCGGACAGCAAACGGGCACAACGGTAACCTTTCAACAGGTGCAGTATCGCGATACGGGTATTATCTTAACGGTAACTCCCCATATCGGAGAGAATGATTATGTGACATTAGAAATAAAACAAGAGGTGAGCAACGCTGAAACGACAACTACAGGCGTTAGCGATTCGCCTACCTTTAGCACCCGCAAAGCGGGAACCTCTCTCGTGATAAAGAGCGGACACACCATAAGCCTGGGTGGAATTATCGAACAGAGGAACGAAAAGAGCGTCAGCAAAATACCACTGCTGGGCGACATACCTTATCTGGGAAATTTGTTCAAGTCAACGTCCATTGCCAATAGAAGAACAGAGTTAATCATGCTGATAACCCCCTATGTTGCAAATGATGCGGAAGAGGCAGATTCCCTGACAACCGCATTCCAAAAGAAGCTCAAGGAAATTGAACCGTTAATTACCCAAAGAGTAGATGAAAGTGGGAAGTATTAAAGCCGGACATAAAAGTGGCTTTACCATACTGGAGGTGATGGTCGCACTGGCGATTGTCGGAATTTCCATAGGCATTTTTTTTGGTTTGATTGGGAATTCATTGAGATTGCGGGGGAAGATTGACGAGCACACAAGATTTTTGCTTCTTGCAAGAACGAAGACGGAGGAGGCTTTTCTTGGCGTACTGGGCAAAGAGCATAAAAAAATAACGGAAGCATTTAAGGAAGAGAAGACCTTTGAAGGCGCAACGAAAGATGGCATTCATTGGAAGGTATCACAGGTAGATAAATATAAAGAAATTAAAAAAAGAATTGCGACCATGGACATATCGCAAATGGAGGAGGTCGGTATAGAACTCCCGCCGAAAGGGACAATGGCGCTGTCCATACACGTGGAAGGAATAGATATCAACACGATAATTTTCTCTGAAGAATCGGAAACGGATGAAAGTGAAACTGAAGAGTCCCAGATGGAAGAAGACGATGGTGGAAAATCAGGGGAAGAAGGCAGCGATTAAGCGCAGGGCGGGCTTTACTTTATTTGAGCTGCTCATAGCCGTTTTTATAGGCACTATTCTGATTATGTCCGGCGCCTATGCAATTAGAATCGGCTTGTTCTCGTTGGAAAGAGAAGAGGCGTGGTTTAACGATTCCACAAAAGAAAAGGCCGCCTATGATTTTTTCTGGCAACAGGTTTCCGCACTGCGTGTCCAAAAGATTCCGCGTAAAGACAACCTGCTAACTGAAGAAAATAAGACGACCACAAAAAAGAAAACAATTTACTTTTCTGGTGAAAAGGGATTTCTTACATTCGTATCTCCCCTTTCGTCCAAAAAACATTATGGACAAGGTTTGATAATAGCTGATTATACAGTAAAATTAAACGATAATAGTCTGTGGGATCTTGTATACAAAGAAACCAGGGTTACCCCCACGATACTGATTAAATTATCCGAGGAACCGGAAAGTAAATTTAGCAGCGGTATTGACAAAGATGCAACAGTATTCCTCAAGGATTGTGATATGATTTCTTTTGCGTATCTGGATGCCATAGAGGATGAAACTGACAGCGAAAATGAAGGCGAAGTTCAGGTAGCCACCCAAGATGCCGATGTTATTGAAGGTACTGATTTGAAATGGAAAGAAAAAATAGCCGGGAAAATCCCGCAGGCAATAAGATTATCGGTCACAAAAAACGGACGGGAGCAGGAGATGATATCGCCAATCATGGCTACGTACTCATTTTTAGTCTCTGGGCAATAGTAATATTTGGATTTATTGCGCTAAGTTTTACCCGGAATACCGGAATCGCCATAAAAACAGAAATCGCCTCAACGGAACGAGTGAAAAATGTTTACGCCGCGCGAGGCGCATGTATTTACGCGACGCAGATGTTGATGTTGCCAAAAAAACAGGGAAAAGAGACGAAGGGCGGTAAGGTTAAAAAATTAAAGAAGAACAAGGTCTCCGGCAAGAGAAAAAGAGATAAAAGCGGCGATCCGTGGTCGCCGAGCAGCGATCCGTATTCAGTCCAGATAGGAGACCGGGATTGCGAGGTGTTTATCAGTGATGAGGGTGGAAAGATTAATGTTAACAAAATAACAGATGAAACGAGAGAAGGCTTTATTAAATTTCTGACGGCCAGTAAACTGGAAGAGCTTGTTGCTGAGACCATAGCGGATTCTATACTGGATTGGCTTGATGAGGATGATTTGCATCACGTCAATGGCGCAGAGAAAGACTATTATGCCACATTCCCGGAGCCATACGAGCCAAAGAACGGGCCGTTTGAAACCCTTGAGGAATTGACCCTGGTCAAAGGGGTCACGCCGCAAATATTCGAATTACTCCGAAATCATCTGACGATTTACGGGTCGGGCAAAATTAATATCAACTTTGCGTCTAAGGAAGTCCTCCTGTCAGTGCCTGCAATCACCGAGGAGATCGCCCGGGCGCTGATTAAATACAAGACGAGGAGAGGGAAGGTTGAAAAAATAGGAGATTTAAAAGAAATCTTCAGATACTTCGGCATCATCGGGTCTGATTACCAGAAAATCATGGAATACTTAACTATTTATGATTCAAATTATATGACGATCAATTCAATTTCTTCGTCTGAATCTGAAAAGGTGAAAAATTCTTATAAAATGGTTGTTCTTAAAGGATTAGATCACTGTAGAGTTATTGCCGCGTACCCTGAATAAAAGTACATTTTCTAATTATGAATAAAATACCATTCATTAATTTGTTTTCCCAGAGCTCGACAGGCCTGTCTATCAATGGAAACGACCTTGTTATAACGGTTGTTAGCAAAAAACTGGTTAAATATTCACACGAGACGGTCAAAGTTGAGGCTTTTATGCTGAAGGATGCACAGCAGTTAAAACATGCGTTGCCGCAAAAAAGAAACCTTGCGGGAGAAATTATTCTTTCCCTGCCGCGGGAATTTGCCATTATCAGGGAAACAACCTGTCCATATTCAAATCTTAAAGAATTTAAAGAAGCGCTCACCTATCAGTTGGATAGTTTTATTCCTTTTAGCAATGAAAACGTATACTTTGACATTCATTCATTATCACAGAACAGACACGACACAAAAGTTTTGATTGTTGCCATAAGGAAGGTAGAATTGGACAACATCCTTTCGAAATTAAAAGCCCTTGATATTGTGCCTTCCCGGGTCATTATTTCACCGTTTGCCTTTCTTCCGGTCATTGAGGAACGAAAGGGATCAGTTGCGATAGTAAGTAAAAATATCAGAAATTACAGTTATAATATATTCGAAAACAATCACTTTGTTTCGTCTTCAATTGCAAAAACAGAGATTGAATTAACCAATCAGATGAAAGAAAGACATCCAAACGAAGTACTCCTGGCAAATACGGACAACGGGTTTTTACCGGATGACGATAAAGCCAGGTATCAATCACTGGATGAAGATGCTGAGTCTTACGGCGCTGCGCTTTACGGTTTGGCAGAATACCCGTGTGGTTTGAGCCTTGTTAAGTCACATAGAAAACGCGCGAATCCCCAGATTGTCCTGATATGTTTCCTTGTGGGATTTCTGGTATTTTTTTCATTCCTTATTCCGTATGTTCAGAAGATAAACAATCTGGCGCTCTTAAGAACGGTGAACACGCAGGTTAAAGCGATAAAGAAGGATGTCGTCGTTATTGAAAAATTGCAGGAACGTATTGTGGTGCTGGACGAGGTTGTCAACAAGGTCAACGCCTTGAGAGCGAGGTATATTCCCAGGATAGATGTAATCCTTGAGCTGGCAAAGACGTTGCCAAATGACGCCTGGGCGAAGGGCGTTACCATTGTGGATAATAGTTTTGAAATAGAGGGCGACGCAGTGTCTTCAACGAATTTGATACCTGTTTTGGAAAATTCTCCTCTCTTTTCAGGCGTCGGTTTAACTTCTCCGGTTACCAAGACGCAGAGCGGCAGGGAGAAGTTTAGAATAAAAGGAAACATTGAAAAGTAGGAAATATGGATAGACTTCTGGCGATTTTTAACAGATTCAAAATCAGAGAAAGAATATTGCTGGTTGTAGCCATCATTGTTATCTTTTATTTGGGTCTCGACAGGGTCGTTATTACGCCGTTTTTTAAGTCAATTAATGAGACAAAAGACCGGCTGGAAACGCAAAAGAAATTACTTATGAAGTATTATTCCTTTGCAGCAAATAAAAAGCAATACGAGACCAGACTGGGTGAACTGGAACAGTATTACACAAAACTCCAGGAAAAAATTTTATTTGAAGAAACCGAGGAGCTTGCATCCGCGAAACTGCAGGAGATGATAAATAACCTCGCCACCAAGAACGGACTGGTAGTATCAAGGAGTACGGCCTTAAAAAAAGAGGTGATCAACAAAAATCCATACCTGATCGCTATGTCAATTAATTTTGAAATAAGCGATTTGGATAGTTCACAGAAACTACAGAACTTTCTCTATGACATAGAATATAACAATGACAAACTGCTTTTTGTTAATAGCCTGCGAATCAAAACCCTGGGGCTCAATGTGGTAAAAGGGGCAACAATTTCTTCTACCCTGACGGCTATCGCTTCCATAGGAAAGAAATCGTAATACGTATGAAACCGGTTAGTATTAATATAAAATCGTTGCAGCCGCTTGTAGAAATTATCTGGAAAAAGGTAAGACAGTGGAAACACTACTTGCCTTTAATAAATCTTGCTTTGTTAACAGGGGTAGCCGGACTGGCAATTACCTGCGTATTGCTGGTGTACCAAACCCCTGAAAAAATAACGAGGTTAGAAAACCCCCTGGAAGAACTTCTTGTAAAAAAGAATCAGTTTCCGCCTCTGGTTGCTGACGCCAAAGCAGCGGATTATTATGAGCTTGTACTGTCGAATAACCCTTTTTCGCCGAACCGTACGGCGTGGATGCCGCCGGAAACAAAGACAGACCAGAAACAGGATGAGGCTGCTGCCGCCGCAGCGCAGGCTGCTGAGAATCAGCAAAAACCAAAAGGAACCCCAAAAAAAATAAATTTAAAAGGAATTATGATTCTAGGGGATACGAAAAGGGCGTTAATAGAAAATCCTGATCAGACAAAAAACAAAAAAGCCTTTGTCTTTATTGAAGAAGGCGAGGAGATTGCAGAGTATAAGGTAATAAATATCGAGCACGACCAGATAAAACTCGACTGGTACGGTGAAGAGCATGTCGTTGTAATGAGGTCAAACATTAAAAAATAATTCCTATGAGCACCTTCCGGTATAAATTATTAAGTTCCTCTAGTGGTATTGTTGAGGGGGAAAAAGAGGCGCTGAGCAGGCTCGACTTGGTTAATGAACTCCGCAAATCAGGCCATGTTATCTTAAATATCTCTCAAATAGATAAAAACAAGAGATTTGGCCTTTTTGTAAATCGCGCAAACAAGAAGGCCGTCTTGCCTTTCACTCAAGAGTTGGCAACGCTACTTGAAGGGGGGATACCAATTGATAAAAGTCTGTCTATTTTATTATCCGGGCAGGACAACAACGCACTGAAAAATGTTGTCGAAGACCTGCTGAACCGTATCAAATCGGGAAAATCTTTTGCCGAAGCGCTCGCAAACCATTCCAAGCTGTTTACGAGTGTTTACATAAACATGGTGCGCGCGGGGGAAGAGGGCGGGGTCTTGCAGCAGGTGCTGAAGAGATTGGGTTCGTTTCAGGAGCGCTTGCAGAAAGTAAGGGGAGAAATTATCTCGGCGATGATTTATCCGCTCTTGCTGAGCAGCACTGGTGTTGTGTGCGTAGGTGCGCTGATAGTGTATGTCATTCCAAAATTCTCGCAGATATTCGAAGGTATGGGGATTTCTCTGCCTTTTTCTACAATGATGCTCATGGGTATGAGCCGGTATTCCATAAGATACGGCTGGATTCTGATAATTGTAGCCGTAATTGTATTCTTCATGTATAAAAAAGCAATGAAGGATAAAAACACATCCGTAAAGATAGACCGCAAGAAACTAAAACTACCTCTCTTGGGCAATCTTTTCTGGAAAATGCAGGTATCCAGGTTTGCAAGGACGCTTGGCACCTTATTGGAAAACGGAGTGCCGTTGCTTAAGTCAATGGATATCGTTAAGGATGTGCTGACAAACCAGTATCTTGCCGACATTCTTGGTACGGTAAAAACCGAAGTAAAAGAAGGGGCCAGCCTTACGGTTTCGCTCGCCCAAAAAGGATTTCTCCCTGAAATTGCAGTGCATTTACTAAAGGTTGGCGAAGAAACGGGGAATTTGGATAAGATGCTCCTTAAAGTTGCAGACAATTTTGATACTGACGTGGAACAGCGAATGAAGCGGTTGGTAACCATGGTAGAACCCGTGCTTATCATGCTAATGGGCGCTGTTATCGGTGCAATTGTAATTTCTATGCTTACGGCAATTCTCAGTGTGAACGATTTACAATTTTAGTACAGATGAAAGATTGCTTCCTGTCATTAATAATTCCAGCTTACAACGAGGAAAAAAGGCTGTTGCCTACGCTTGAAAGAGTATGTGCGTATCTTTCCACAAAGGATTTTCCCTACGAGATCGTTGTGGTGGACGACGGCTCTACAGATAACACCTTGCAAATCACGAAAAGTATTGCAAACAATAACAACCATATTAATATCCTGTCGAATGAACGGAATAGCGGTAAGGGTTATTCTGTCAGGAGAGGCATGTTGTCCGCGCGGGGAGAATATGTGTTTTTTACCGATGCCGACCTTTCGACCCCCATTGAGGAGATAGAGAAATGTTTGCCGTATCTTGTAAATGGCTATGACGTCGTTATCGGGTCAAGAAGTATGCCTGGCGCAGATATTATTGTTCATCAACCCTGGTACCGGGAGAAAATGGGCAAGATATTCAACTTTATGGTAAACGTGGTGCTGCTGAGGGGCATTGTTGATACGCAGTGCGGGTTTAAGGGTTTTAAAAGAGACGTCGCCAAAAAGGTCTTTAGCAGGTGCAGAATTGATGGATTTTCCTTTGACGTGGAAGCCCTTTATTTATCAAGGAAGTTTGATTATAAAATTAAGGAACTGCCCATCCGCTGGGAAAACTCTACGTTAAGCAAGGTGAGCCCGGTAAAACATTCCATTCAAATGTTCAAAGACCTGTTAGGAATAAAGATGAAAGATTTGCAGGGGTATTATAAATAACACAGTTTTCTCTGAAACAGCGGGGGCGGTTATACACAGGGTACCGGGGAAGGGGGAATTTTATGGCACACATAGTTGAAGAAAAAAGATGGACGTACAAGGATTATCTGTGTCTGGAAGATGAAAAAAGACATGAGATTTTAGGAGGAAAATTATTTATGATGACTCCTGCCTCTGAATTTAACCACCAAAGAATTTCCATTGCATTAGCAACAAAACTTTATTCTTGTGCTGAAAAACAAGGAATTGGTTATGTTGTGTCAGCGCCGACGGATGTGGTGCTCGACGAAGAAAACGTCGTGCAGCCCGATATCATTTTCATCTCAAAGGAAAATAAAGATATTATCAGGAAAAGGGGGGTCTTTGGCCCGCCAGATATCGTTGTGGAAATCGTTTCTCCCTCCACGCAGTATAACGACACCAATGAAAAGAAAGACCTGTATGCAAAGTCCGGAGTAAAGGAGTACTGGATAGTAAATCCATACATGAAACACATAGAAGTATTTTCACTGGATGGAAAAGGCGGGTATAAGCTGTCTTCAGAGGGATATATGGATGAGGGCGGAAATACCACCATAATATCCCGGATTTTAAAAGGGTTGGCGATAGACCTGGCAGATGTGTTTAAAGAAAACCTGTGACCCTTCCTGCTTTGTGCCGCTTCTCTGAAAGTCGGTATAATGGGAGTTTCCCTTTTTACCGGTGTTTATTTTTTGTGAAATAAGACCTGCACTGGCACCAGCGATTCGCTCTTGCCCGGCGGCGTCCATAAAAATTCCATAACCGCTCCGCCGCCCCCGTCGAAATATTTCACCCGGACATGATGTAGTCCCTCTTCCAGAGACACCACGCCTGAAATATGACGCAACGCATGAAGGTCGTCATTGTCAACTACCATCTTTCCATTAATGTAAACAACTGAACCGTCATCCGACTTTGTCGCAAATTGGTAGGTTCCTTTTTGTGCTACAGAAAGGTATCCTTCCCACTCAATGCCGAAAGGAGACCGATAGGGTTTTTGGGTTTCATCATTGTAGGTAAACGAAATTGGACCAGTTTCCACCCTGGATAAGAACGGCGTTCCGATGCATTCAATATTGTAATAGTATTTTGCCGTCAGTCCCGGCTCTAGTTCGTCTTTTGAAACTTTAGCAATTGGCAGAGAAGTTGCCTTTGCTTTCGTTTCTCCGCCAAACACCGCGTTGTATAGGTCTTCCTGTATGTAAGCAACGAGCCAAACGCCAGGGCGGAAGATGAAACGTTCCTTTTTATAGTTCCCCCTCAATTTCCCTTTGAGCTTTCCCTCGCCGTTTTTATCAACTAAAATAACAGGCGCGTTTGGATTATCAATAACGTTACCCCAGAATCTTGCGTTTTTATACTCCCTGAAGTACCACGGCAGTGGCCAGTATTCTTTTGAGACAATATTGATAACCATATCCTTTCCGCAGGTGTTTGAGAGCGATTTCATCCTGTCCAGCAAATTATAGACGTCTCGTTTTGTCTGGACGTAAACGAGTTCGTATCGTTCATCATCATAATTTTTGAAATTTAATATAATTGATTGATAACAAAAAAAGCCAAATATACCGACGTAGACAGGGTAAAAGATAGCGTGATGCCATCTTTTTTTTACCCTGTCGTATATGCCGTTAATAAAAATGCCGCTTAAGATGGCGAATGGGAGGATAATATTTAGTATCAGCCACGGCGTCTTATAAGGTATGAAAGAATAGATAACGTAGGTGAGAATAGCCCACAGCGACACAAAGACGGTAAATTTATTTCCCCGCCGGAATGCGTAGTAGAATCCGGCTATTCCCAGCACCAGAACGGGGAGTTCAAATTTATACAGCACTTTGAAGTAATAAATAAATGGCTTGGCATGACCGCCCTCGCTGTGCATGCCCGTTTTTGACCAGAACATAAGTGTGGTCAGTATGCCCCTGACTCCCTCGTAATAGGTAAAGAAAGAAGAATAAAATAAGAAGTTAATGAGGATAAATATCCCTACACTAAGACCGATTGCCAACGTGTTTTTCTGGCAATCTTTTGCAAATGTCGAAAATATCCCTTTGAAATACGGGAATCTGGAGCCTTTCTGAAAACAAACCATTTCATATAGATATGCGACTGCCAGGGAAATTGCGTAAATGCTAAATGTGATAATGTACGTTTCTTTGATGGTAATAACACTTGCAATGCATGCTGCGGCAAAATAAATGTACCTGGATTTCCTCGTTTCTGCGTACATGAAAAAGGAAACGATGACCGCGAGAGAAAAGAAGACCAGATAGGTTTCATGGATGGTATCTCGCGCGAAAAACGAATTTGAAGGGGACAGGGCAATGAACAATCCCGCCGTAAGTAATCCCATTTTGCCCAACCGCCTGCGTAAAGGATATAATATCGCAACCACCATAATGCCGAACAGTATCGGCATAAGCCGGAATGAAAAATCAGAAAGACCGATGATATAGAAGGGAATCAGTCCAATGTAATAAAGAAACGGTCCATGATAGTTGGACGGGTCGTAGTGGTAATGATTGTTGTTGTATAAATTCAGTAAGAAAAAGCTATTTACCCCCTCGTCAGAATGGAAAGGTCTCAGACCCACATCCCAAAAACGAATGAGGGATGCGATGAATATGGGAAGAAAAAATGCTATTAACAACAATATTCTATCTTTTCGTTGGTTGTGCATAATCTATATTCCTATATAAGTTAGTAACTGGTATCTTCGACTCTTTCCCATTCGGCGGCGTCCAAAGAAGATTGATCGCCGCGCCGCCGCCTGCATCAAAGTACTTAATCATTATTTTGTGTTTACCCGTATCGAGAGTCACCGAACCGGACACCGATTTCATTGCGTGGCAGCCGCCGTTGTCTATTACCTGCACATCATCAATATAAAGCCAGGAACCATCATCCGAAGTTAATTTGAACAGATATTTACCCGGTGTGTCAATCTCAATATAACCGCTCCAAACAGCGCTAAAGGGGCTGGATATCAACTTTTCATCCTCACTTGACCAGTTAAATCCAATAGTTTCACTGATTTCCTGCATGACTGGCACGTCTTCCCATTTCATATTATCGTAGTAAGAAACGGTTAGTCCATAGATTTTATTAGTTAGGTTCGGCTTATCGCGCACACTGGAGTATGAGTCCGAGGTAGCAGGAGATGCCCTTCCTTTTGTGAGGTCGTAAACTTTATAACTTTTTGTGGTAATAGCACGGGTAAAATTTGCATCAAAGAATTTACTAATTGCACCCAGCCGCTTTTCATGTGGGCCTACAGTTGCGTAGTCAGGTTTGTATTTTTCGATAAGCGATTTTGCGTTAGGTCCGCCTTTCAGCATGGTTTTTACATCCTGTTCTCTTTGATAAGAGCCTTGATAGCCGTGGCTCCATATATGGCCTGGGAAACCCATCAAGGTCTTTCTGCCTGACAGAAATACCAGGTGATTATGGACGGGCGCATTCAAAAACACCGCGTCCGCAGGTGTTTCGACAGAGATGCGCCTGGCAAGCTCTATTTCCTCTACAGAAAATTCCTTTGCTCCGCCGACCGGCGCAATGGCGTACTTAAATACGTCAATCGCGCCTGCAAAAGTCAGAAAAAACATAATTACGAAAAAACCCGTCCTGGAGAGTATCCTGTAACGTTTGCTTTCATACATACACACCATAGCGTATGACGCTATCGGGACAACGCCAAGAAACCAGTAAATCAGTATTTTTATATTGTCCCAGCTCCACGGCGCAAAGAGTACCAGATTAGGCAATAAAAAAGCGATCAAAAATGGGAGGGTATAGAATCCGAGACGTGTAGGGACGCGGAGCGCCGCGTCCCTACGAAAAATAAAAATCGTTGTGAAACCGGCTATAATCAAAGGCCAGAAAAGGCTCGTATTCTTCAGCCAGAACCAAAAGAAATTCTCCTTGCCTGCAATCCAGCCAAAATTATATTTGAAAAAGCCGCCGCCGCCGACGTGTCCTGAAAGATACAGTACCTGTGGAAGCGACAGGACAAATGCCGGCATAAAAAACAGAAACCACTTCCGCCAGTCCCAGAATATCAACCCCAGCGGAATAGTGACCATGAGCATGGCCAGAAAACTGTGTGAATGAAAGAACGGCAGCGCGCCGGCCAGTACGCCGGCAAAGAGAAACTCCCTCCATTTCTTTTGTTCTATACCTGTGTGGAGAAGGGTGAAGACCAACAGGGTGATCGGGAAGCCAAAGAGAAACGCCCGCTGCGGCACGTTAAGACACGTCAGGGGGGTAATCCAGTAATAATTGAGTGCCTCAATTTTTGTATAATCCCTTGGTAAATGGGTGAGAAACGACCAGAGACTGCCCTGTGTATGCGATAAATCCAGGAAAAAGTAGTAAAAGCCAAACCCGCCGGTGAGAAAGAATATAAATGCGGAGATTACCGCAGCAAATCTTCTTTTCGTCAGCCGGTAGGTGAAATAATACAACGTGCAATAAAAAGCAACGGTTAAGAGCAGCCCGGGGATAAATAAGATGCTTCTAAAATCTAAACCCAGCTTGAGAAAGATTGCAGAGAGAAAATCGGACAGTATCGGATAGACCAGCCTTTCTCCTACAAAGGCCGGGTCTTGCGGAGGGATGTTGTTCCCCCACACAAACGAGGTGATATACGCCAGATGCAAGGGGAGGTCGCCGTAATTATTTGTCAGGCCGACATACATCCCGTCTTTTTTCCAGATGATTGTCCGGTAAAATATACGCCAGAAAATTGTTGTAAAGAAGGAAAATACGGCGAGGTGCGCATAGTACGATGCCTTGTTAGAAAGGAAGTCGTTTTTTATCTCTATTGCATCGCTGAGAATCTTCCCCTTGAGAGCAGTCCATTTGGTTGCCAAAACAACGCCGCAAAATATTATAAGCAATACGGCAGAAGCGTATATGCTTCTGCCGGAAAGCCCCCAGAGCAGCGAAAACAGATAAACAATCCACGTATTCAGTCCCAGCCCAAAGACTATTCCGTAAGCGATCCGTTCGAATCCGGAATACTTTGCCGCCAGAAAATAGGTAAGCAAAAACCCAGTAATGAGAGAGATGAGAATAAATAGGATAACAAACGTCATAGCCGCCATGCTTCTTAGATTTTCTCTCTTTCTCTTTTTAGGATTAAGTCAATTACTTTCAGTATCGTGTCCTTACTATCAATGTATGTTTTTATTGCCTGCCATCGGAAGTTGAGGTATCGGTGCGCCAGGCGATTTCTTTGAATGGCAAGTTTTGATAAATTATGTTGCTCCTCTTCGGAAAGTCCGAGAAGTTTGCAGCATTTAGCCAGCGCTTCTCCGTAATTTTCCACATCAACACCTTCCTGCGCAAGTATTGTCCCGCAAACCACTATGAGCGCAGTAAGGATATTCTCTACGGTTCTGTCCATTAATTTTTGTAATTTTTTGTCTTCCTGATAATGACTAAATATCTTACCGGCGTATTCCGACTCAAATTCCTTGATTTCTCCCGTAATGAATTGGAGAGACTCCGATATCCTGCCCTTGGCATAACTAAATTCAGGCATGTTTTATATCCTCCAGGTTCTTCCTGGCAATTTCTAACTGCCACCTGGTACCAAAAAGAGTAAAATCTTCCATCTGGAATATTGCTTGATTTCTTAAGGAGACATACCTGTCCTGGTTTCTAATAAAAACGGGCACACCCAATACCATGGCATTGTAATAAAGCATAGGCTTCCTGAAATCAGAATATATGGGGAGGACATTCACCTCCAATTTCAATCTCTTACCGAGCACAAGAGATATGTCAGTTATGACTGAAAATGTCGCATCATCATTGTCAGTCTCTTCCGAAAATACAACAGCAATGTCCACGTCGGAAGAACTCTTGGGAAACCCCCGCGCCCATGAGCCGTAAAGAAACGCCAGTTCAACGTTGTAAACTGACGCCGATTCCCCGAAAAACGCTTTCAGCAAGGCTAACAGCTCTGGTTTCGTGTACATGTATTTTTTTAAAGCCGTATAAATCGGTTGATTTTCTGCAAACAATACTTAATATATTATATTAACTCAGATTAATTGACAACTGCGAATTTATATTCTATTCCTGCTTAGAGGTATACCGTAATCAACCATTCACATTTCACAAAATCAAAAGGTTTCTTGCTAACGCTTCTTATTGTCCTGCTGATAGGCGGTATTTATGCGGGCGTCCGGTTGTTGTTGCCACAGCATGGTCTGACCGGGTACTACCTGTTCGTTCCTGAAGATGAGAATATATCCTTACGTCCCGTTGATATTGCTTCATCTGAAATACGTCCCCACCTCAAAAAAAGGATTTATGAAGGAAACCCAAAGGGTCGTCTCATAGAAGAAACAACGGAGAAAATGCCCATAAATATCGAATGGCATTCTGATGATGAAAAGTCTTATCCCTCTCCGTTTACCATAGAGTGGGATGGCCTTTTAAAAATTCAACATCGCGGTAATTACACCTTTATATTGGGTTCTGACGATGGCTCGACGCTGTCCCTTAATGATAAGCTTATCATTGACAATGGTGGAACTCATGGACTTAAAGAAAAAACACAAACACAATTCCTCGATCCTGGATTTTATCGCATTCATTTGACATATTTTGATCAGCGTGGCGGCGCTGTACTATACCTCAAGTGGAAGTTTTCTGAGGCAGAGGAAACACTGATTCCTGCCTCTCAGTTTTACCGGGAAACAGTAGGTCTGGGCTTGCGTATGACCGACACGGCGCTACCTTATACCCTGAAAGTCGGACCCCATGACGCCATTAACGATTCTTATATCGTATTCAAAAAAAACGATCCCGCCTTGTCCTTTAATAATTACGGAATACTCAGGACGCATTACGTGAACTATTGGGACAATCGCCGTTTTAACCCTCCCGATGAGATTCCCAACTATAACATCATCTGGAGAGGCTACATTTGGATACCAAAAGACGGTGAGTATATATTTAAAGGAAATACGAATGCCAATAATATGTCTTTATTTATTGACGCGCAGCCAGTTTTTCGATACCGTACTGGCGGCGATTCGGATGCAAGGATGCACCTGAAAACAGGGTGGAAACCCATACAAATCAATTATTTCAACCAGGCAAAACTGGCTGTCCTGAATCTACAATGGGAAATGTCCGGCGACAACAAAACCATACCTATTACTTCGCGGTACTTCAAACCCCTCGAGGAAATAAGGGTCTTTGGCAGCGCTAAGACATGGTGTGCAATGGGGTTTCTTATCACATCCCTGTCTATTTCTCTGGGTTTCTTTCTTGCTTTGAAAAATGTGATAAGAAATCGCATGTATGAATACTTTGCGTATGTAACACGGAATTGGTCTATCGTGGCCTTGATTTGCATTGTCATTCTGGGCGCTGCTTTGCGGCTCAACAACTATAGTGTCGCTCCGCCTCATGGAGACACGATGGACAGTTATCAGGAGGCGTGGAACGGTTACCATATTCTTCATGGCGAAGGCCCTAAATCGTGGGAGTACTATTATTTTTTGCCTGCTTATGAAAACGAAGACAAAAAATATGTGAAGTGGTTTGGCGATGGCTTTATGATTGTGAAACGATATATAGCCCATCCCCCTTTATTTTCCATCCTTGCCGGTATACCACCGACCATTTGCGGCGCCAGTGATTATCTGGATTGCCGCCTGAATACTATCCGCCTGACGCCTATTTTTCTATCAACACTTACCATTATTCTCGTGTTTTTGGTTTCTTGCAAGATATACAAATCCAATACCGTCGCCGTCATTGCCAGTTTACTCTATGCAACCGTACCGCTCATTGTTGCCGCCGGACGGATTGCAAAAGGTGATTGTCTCCTTGCACTCGCCCTTATTTCTGGCGTGTTGTGCGTTTTGAAATATGCGGAATCAAAGAAGCTTATCTATGTTATTTTTTCCGGACTCCTGGCGGGGGTATCGTTCTGGTGTAAGGAAATGGGTATTTGCGCGATTATAATTCTTCCCATACTCCTGGGACGGAAAGGATTTCTCAAAGAGGCGGGCGTTACTGCGGGTATTGGGATTCTTCTGGCTTCTTCCTATTTTCTGTACAATTATCTCATAAATCCTGAGACATTCATCAAAATATTAAGTTTGCGCGGGGAACATCAGGGCGCGGTATTTAACATTGCCCTGAGTTATATAAAGGAATCCAGGCTTGCCTTGGGATACGCCAATTTTGGTATAGGGTATTTGCTGTGGTTCTGGTTTGTGATAGTGTACGCGATGGGGAAGAGGGATCAGATTGTTCCCATAACCACCTTCATTTTTTTCATGACGGTCTGCGCACTGTCGAAAGATATCCATACCTTCGGCTGGTTTCTTATGCCCATATATCCCTTTATGGCGATTGCCGGGGGTGTTTTTCTGAGGGATTTTATTTCTAAACCCAATACAGGGCGTGCGCTTTTACTGCTGCTCGTGCTGATAGCCGTGCCGCTCAGGGACGTCTTGCCGGATGAATTGCGTAAATCTGCCTGGGCGTTTCGTTTTTACATTGCCGGCGGCGTTGCGCCTTTTCTGGTTTGTGATTTCCTGCAATACCTGTCCTTCTCTCCCGGAAGAAGGAGGATTGTGGGCGCTATCGCAAGAGGGGCGTCGTACGCCTGTATTTCGTTGTTAATTCTGATGAATATCTACATTGTTTGTCATCTGTTGGATGTCTACGATCCCCTGAAATCAATGGCAAATTACTAGCGAAATGCTTTATCGGTAATTCATGCCTTTTTTCCCACGATCTTCTGATTTAATAGTAAAAAGCTCAATCCGAAGATTTTTAGCGCCTTTTCAATCGCCATCTCAAAAGGCATCCCAACAGGTGAAACCATGAATCGCTCTGCATTCACCACTGTGAAGCCGGACGCACCAAACAGGGGAGTGAGCCTTTTTAATGTTATGAGTTCGTGGTGTTCCTCCTCTTTTAAATGACCTATGCGAGTGGCGATTCCTTCCCAGAACGGGTGTGGAGTTGTTACAACGAAAATGCCGTCTTTCCTGAGTATCCGAAACGCCTCGCGGATGAGTTGTATTGGTTCTGTAACGTGTTCGATGATTGCCGTGGCAATAACAACATCAAAAGAATTGTCTTTTACCGGCAACTTCAGGGCGTCGCCCTGGATTACGTGAACTGTTTTATTTTTACAGCAGGTTGTGAGTTCCCAATCATACTCAATACCTATGCAGGTTGCTTGGGGAAGTGCGTTTTTTAAATTGCCCAGCATGAGACCATCGGCAGTTCCAACATCGAGGACTGATTGCGGTGTTTTGGGGAGAAAGGTTCGTATACTGTCTAATACCTCAAAAGTCCTGCGTCTTAACCGGTAAATGTGTGATCGTTTCGTTTGACGCGCAGCGGCATATTCTTTATCCAATACCCCTTTCATGATTTCATTCCAAAGACCTTCAGTCCCGCCCGCGCCATCCGTTTAAATTCGCCGATTGACCGTATGTGTATCAGTCGTTTTAGAATATATCTTGGTCTGGTGTAAAAACTCTTGTAGGCATACACAAGTAACTCCTGGAGTTCCTCACGCGTAAAATTCTCTTCCCAGCACTTTGGCTGGAAACCGGGTACCGGGTTTTTGGCAAACTCTCGCCAAAAATCTTCCTTTATGACGCCGTCCCTCAGTCCGATCTTGTATATTTCCGTGGCGGGAAATGGGGTAAATATCGTGATATGCACGAAATCTGGTTTTAACTCCTTTGCGAAGGCGATCGTTTCCATGATCTCTTTTCGCGTCTCTTTCGGGCACCCTATCATAAAATACGCCAGCACGGAAATACCCGCCGCCTTTGTCTCTTTGAAGGTTGTCCGCACCCGCTCCACGGTGATTCCCTTGTTCAGTATTTTCAGTATTTCCGGATTGCCCGATTCCACGCCGTAATGAATGCGCTCGCAGTTTGCCTCTTTCAGTTTTCCCAATAACTCCCGGTCAATGTTGTTCACCCGCGCGCGGATGTCCCATCCGATGTTGAGTCTTCTTCTTTTAATTTCATCGCACACGTCAATTACCCGCTGTCTGTCTATGGTGAAGGTGTCGTCGTAAATCAGGAATTCGTTTATGCCCAGCTTCACGCACTCCTCCATTTCGTCCACCACGTTTATTGCCGAACGCGCCCGAAAATTTTTACCCAGATGCGGACGGTCGCAAAAGGTGCAGCGATACGGACAGCCGCGGCTCGTAAACATCGTGGTAATAGGGCTTCGCCTGGCCATGAGCGAACTGTACTTCTGTACAGGCGTCAAATGCCGGGCTGGAAAGGGCAGGCTGTCAAGCCCTTCATTCAGCGGTCTGGCGCCTGTGTTGACAACCCTACCATTTTCTCTAAACACTATGCCGTGAATACTTCTGAGTCTCGATGGATTATCAATATTTTCAACCAATTCCTTAAAGGACACTTCTCCTTCGCCCAGGACAAGGAAATCAACCCCCGGAATGCTTATGGTTTCATCCGGATAAATGTGGACGTGGGGGCCGCCCAGCACAACCTTTATTTCCGGTCGGGAAGCCTTGATTATGTTGATAACCTTTATGACGTCTATGATGGTGAAGGTCATTGCCGTGATACCGACCACGTCCGGCGATTTTGCCAGGATCACCTCCTTTAACCGGTCGTAACTGATCTCCTCTGCCTGGGTATCCAATACCTCAACCTTGAAGTTGGTATGTTTTTCCAGATAACCCGCTATATACAAAATTCCAAGAGGGGGATTATAGCCCCGTTCTTCTTCGATAATACTGGGATTGTTGCCGTGCAACTCGTTTTCTGAAGGTGGATTAATCAGCAGGATGTTCATTATCGGTTTCTTTTGTCAATGAGGTCGGCAATCATGCCAATGGCGAGTATCTGCACCCCGGAGATGAAAAGGATGACGGTGGTAATATCCATAATCTTCGGTGTGAATACGTAGCTGAGCGTAAGAACGGCGATGCTGGAAATGAAGAAAAACGCGCTTATAGGCAGAAATATCTTCAGGGGATCAAAATACAAGACGGTGCGTATAATAAGCTGGCTAAAGTTCATCGTGTCCCGAATCGGGCGTATCTTGGACTTTCCGGAGCGGGTTTTATATTCTATCGGGATGAACTCGACGATGTAATTATTTGTCAGCATGGCGAGGGTAATCGTTGTTGTGAAGGAAAAACCGTCGGGTAGCAGATGGAAATAATTCATCACGATGTCTTTCTTCATAGCCCTCAGCCCGGAATTCAGGTCAGGTATCTTTGTCCCTGTCAGATAATTGGCCAGCTTGTTGAGCATCCATTTCGCCGGTCTTCTTGATAAGGGTATATTGGAACTATTGATGCGCCTTGCGCCAACGGCCATGTCGCACCTTGGCAACTGCGCAACGAGGTTTGGGATGTCGTTTACCGGATACGTACCGTCCGCGTCTGAAATAACAATAGTATTATATTTTGCGTGTCGGATACCCGTTTTGATGGCCGCCCCGTATCCCCTGTTTGAAGGGTGCTGGACGAGGATGACGTCTTCGAATTGCCTCACCCTTTCAGGCGTGCCGTCGGTAGAGCCATCGTCTACGACAATAATTTCCCATCGTTGGCCGTGCTTTCCTCTCAGGAAACGCAGCGACTCAATTACGTGTGTTATCCCCTCTTTTTCATTATAAGCGGGGATAATGATGCTTACCTCTTCCGTTTCCATGTATTGAAGCAGAACTCCTCCGTATTTGACAACGAGGTCATAGAATGCTCAAAAAACGTATCAGTTTGGTTTTTTGAAAATTCGTATCAATGCTTATTCCAAAACGCCGCTTGGAAACCGGTATTAAACGCCACCCCCGCCCCCTCTGGTAGGTCAGGCGTCCACGCCTGTCATTATGATGACAAGCGGGACGCTTGTCCTACCAATGAGGAGCGGTTATAAGTCCCCTCTAAAAAGAGGGGATTTAGGGATGTGTAAAAAAACAAGTTGTTACCAAAAAACTGAGCTGTTAGCGAAATTATAATTTATGCGTAAGGCATTCTCAATCTTTTTTTCATCCCCGTCTCAAAACACGGGCATTCCGGGAAGTTTTGGAGAAAAATATTATTGATTTTGATTACATTTAACTGTATACATATACACAATATCCAGACAAATTCCACATCCGTGCCGAAGCAGATTCCGTATTAACATTCTCCATTTTAAGGGGTAAAGATATGAATGAAGGGAAAAACACGTCCAGTGGAGGCAAGTCTTCAAAGAAAACCGCATCAGACAAAAAGCCGCCTGCCAAAACAATCCAAAAAGCACAGCCGAAGCCGGAAACACCTGTAAAGCCTCGTATTGAGGCTGGAGATACCGCGTCTCTTGTAAAAAAAATCGAAGACGTGGGGGGTGAAATAGAAGGCAAGCCCCTGAAGTCATTCGAAAAGAAAGAGCGCGAAAAAGTCATTCAATCGTATGAAAGATTAATATTCAAGATGGTGCGGGAAATTAACAGCTCCAGGCAGTAATTGTTTTGTAAAAAGTATCACAATTAATCAGAGGGCGGATTTATGAAGTTACCATTAATTATCGAATCCTGGAAAAAAGGATCGTGGTATTTGGCACGTGCGCCAGAACTGGACTTTATCTCGCAAGGTGGAACACCGGAAGAAGCAAGAAAAAACCTCCTGGAAGTTATCGGTATTCAATTTGAGGAAATGAAAAATATTGGAACTCTTGATGAATATTTACAAGAATGCGGGTTTGACACGAATGGTGAAGAAATAACCCCTCAGATTGAAATAATAGGGTTTGAAAAATCAGTAATTTCGGTGTCCTGATGCCGAGAATAACCCCCGTTGATTATCGGGCACTCTTGAAGATATTTCAGATGTTTGGTTGTATCTATAAACGGAAGAAGGGCTCTCACCACATTTTGACTTATCCTGGGGCAAAGCGGGCAGTGGTTATTCCAGAGTACGAAGAAGTAGACGTAGAAATAATCAAGAACAACATGCGGACAGTTGGTATGACAAGGGAACAATATTTTGAATTACATAGACAGTCGCATTAGAAGCCAACTAGTCACGAATTTCCTCTCATTATGTATTCGCGACTATTCGTGTCCATTTGTGGCTTGTATCAGAAATTCTCATTCCTTACTTTCCAAAAATAATACCTTTGCGAGTTTTGCGTCTGTGGTGAGCCGAACTGTTACAATATAGGCAAGTCCTTGCATATTTCATGTAAATTTTAAGGGGAAACCGGATGGTATTGTCCTTGCAAGTCAAGTCAAGTCAAGTCAAGTAAGAGCTATTATCAAATACACGAACCCCTTCTTGCGAAAAAGGGATTCAGGGTAGTTAGAAACGCCTTTTCTGGCCGGAGCGCCGGGAAAGGCGTTTTTTTTTGTTTCTACAGGATAAACAACAGGAACCCGCAGTAGTTGCAAAGGGAAGGAGACTCCACGAATTTGGGGAATTGTGAAGACGAGATGTTGGGAAGGTTATCTTAAAAGACAAGGAGAGGGCACATCGGGGAATTTTTGTGTAGGATGGGTTAAGCGACAGCGAACCCATCTGAAATTCATGTAGCCCGCGAAACACGCGAAAATTGCGAAAAACAGAAAAATTTTCTGTCTGCTTCCGCTTCAAATTTTGCGTCCTTTCGTGTATTTCGTGGGACAGGAAAATAAAAAAAGGAGAATGCAAGATGTTGAAAAAAATGGGTACGAATGTTGTGTGGTGCATGGTATTGTTGCTGGTGTCCGGCCTTTTGAGTAATAGCGGTGCGTTTGCAGCGATGGATTGTCCCCCGCAGGCGGGGGCGCAGGGGGTGGAAAATGTGAGGTTGGACGCAGCGCGCCCAACGGAAATCTGCAAACTTCTCACAAACAAAACCGCCTCTCAAAAGGCACAAATCAAATCCCGTGAAATTGCCAGGCGGGATTTTAAGGGTGAATACACAAACACACAATACGGCGTGCGAGTAGAAATAATCGGAGAAGTAAAAGAGATTAACATCAATGGACAGAGCGGTATCGAACTCTTCGCAAAGGCGTGGAGAGGAACGCAACAACTCGGTTTCGGTAGAGACGGTTCTGTTGAAATAGAAAGATTTAGGATATTTAACCCTCCTATTCTGGTAGACGACACGAATGGGGATATTGTAAGAGAATGGACGGATAGCAAAACTGGAGAATTAAAACAAAGAAAATTAAGAGAAGACCCCATTGAAGCAGTAAGGCAGACAATCGCCCATAACGCAAAACTTGTAGGAAAAGAGAATGGGAATATCGTTATAGGGAAAATAGGAAATACGACAGACACTTTTTATCCTGACGCAAACCCTGAAAGCACTTCTGTGGATGGATATGTTGCAAGGGGAAGTGTAGACGAAACTTTTTCAACATTAAGAAGTGGGGCAGGAACAGGTTTTCAGGATAGTAATACACCAATATGGGTGCAAATTCAATCAAGCGTAACTACAAATCAATGGGCGGCTGTAAATAGAATGATTATTTTATTTGACACCGCTACCCTTTCTGATACAGACACTATTGACTCTGCTACTTTTAGTCTTTATGTAGTAAGCCAAGAGAATGCTTTTGGAGGCTCGCCTGCTCTTGATTTAGTTGACTCCAATCCAGCCTCCAATACTGGGTTAGCTAATGCTGATTATGGCAATGTGGGAACAGTGCTTCTAGCATCTGCTAAACTTTTTTCCAACATTACCTCCTCGCAGTATAATGATTGGACATTAAATTCCACGGGGTTGTCTAACATATCCAAAACGTCCGTTTCTAAATTTGGGATGAGAATTGATGGCGATGTTACGAACACAGCACCCACTACTTGGGCTTCCAATACATATCAAGCTCTTCAAGGTTTTGCCGCTGATGTAGCTGGCACAACACAAGACCCTAAATTAGTGGTGGAACATAGTGCGCCAACGCCAACACCTACCCCAACATCCACTAAGGTGGACTGGTTTGTCAAGACCAATTACTATTAATATTTAGATGCATTAATTCATCAATCTACAGTGTGCAGAAGGGTAACGGAAGGAGCCCGTAGGGCGACTGGAGTTACCCTTCTG
>Ga0082335_1003835_pt1 | contig 23859 bp, 17 predicted proteins | sample Subgrocontami58m_FD_72375 | JGI IMG/M metagenome (GOLD analysis project Ga0082335, IMG submission 72375) | Subsurface groundwater microbial communities from S. Glens Falls, New York, USA - GMW37 contaminated, 5.8 m (SPADES assembly) (version 2) ...
CTCCCAGAGAAAGAAGGACCGCGAATAACCGTACCCAGGCAAGGCTGTTCCGCCCTGAGGCGTTTATCAGACAAAGTACTGCCGCAGCGATCAAAAGAGCGGATGGGAAATCTGCAAAGGCCGCCCCAATCCCCCACTGCTCGCTAACCATGCCCTCCAGGCCGGACATGACCGCCATCGACCCTATGGCATACCCGAGGTGACCGCTTCTCCGATAAACGGTCCACGCGAAAAGTGCCAGGAATAGAGCTAACGAAGGGATCGCCACGAACAGATGGGCATGGGGCGAAGACAGAAGCTCTGGAAACGCAACTAGCAGCAAGAGGCCCCGGAGAAGATGGCGATCGTTGAATTGAACGGCTTCCCACGCGGCGGACAACCTCCCGCTCTCCTCGCTCAAGTGCAGAAACATCAGGTTTTGACGCTGATGAGGAGCGGTCTCTGCCCAAAAGGGGTGCGTGTCGTAGTAAGCCTGCATGACGACGTAGGAGGCCACGCCAATAACCAATGCCATGCCAGCAGCGGCCATAACGATGCTGAATGGCGCTCGCTCTCTCATACAGCGTCTAACAACATAGAACCGGTTGTTTCTTCGCGCTCCGGCCAGACGATATCTTGGGCCACCGGGCAGGCTATCGTCAAGGCGTGTCCCGTGAGCCTATCGTCCCAGGCCCCGGCGCGACAACTCCTGGGTTGCACGTTGCCTCTGGGTGCCAGGGCGCACGAAGAGAAAGTTCTGGTTCTGATAGGAATCGCGTTGGTCGCCCAGCGGTACGAGCGCGCGGCGCGGCCGGTCTATTTCCCACACCTCATATCCGCGATCGCGGACCCAGTCCAGCACAGTCGTAATCGATAGACCCAAAGGCCGGACGTTTTTGTCAGCCAGCTCGCACATGATTCCCAGGTTACTTGCACGCTCGATCAATTCCTTGCCGCCGCGCAGCACGTGCCCCTCGAAGCCCTCGACATCGACTTTCAGCAAGTCCAGGTCGGTTAGGCTGTGTTTCCTGGCGTATTCATCCAGTGAAACACTACTGACTCTCTCCGTGCCCAACACCTGACCGCGATCGGTCTTACCCAGGCTTGTCAACCCGCTCTCCCGATTAACGAATAAATCGACCTCTCCACCCCTCTCTTGGACAGCCACATGGTTTAGTGTTACGTTCTTCGCTCCATTCATCTGAATATTGCGTAGCAGGAGTCGGTAGGTGCGGGAGCTTGGCTCGAAGGCGTGCACGGCACCGGTATCGCCTACGATGCGCGAAGCGGTCAAGGTATATCCGCCAACATTGGCGCCCACATCGAAGAACACCTCGCCCTTGTTGATTAGGGCCGCTACCACCGTAAGCTCGCATGGCTCGAATTCTACGCCAAAATAGAGGTTGCCTCCTTCCAGTTCGCAAACGTTTACCCACAGTCGCGTGTGGTCGTCGAAGCGGGCGAGCTTCGTTGCAACTCCTCCCTGTGGATACACATACCGCCGCCATCGGAGCGCCCGAGAAAGACGGCTGCGCCTTGTCACGGAATCTTCGGTCCTGAGTGCGCGATCGTAAGCCAGCCGAAGCAAAGGCCTGCAAAGAGGCTGAGCCAGAGGCACGACCTCAAAATAGGCGCGTTTTGCGAAATGTCTGAGTCTAGCCGTGGTTCCCATTCAAGGCCCGCCGCCGCGTTGACTGTTCATAAGCAATTCCCGAGCTAAAAGAGGGTCCTGACGGATAGCCCAGATTTAAGATCCAAGCCAGAAGGAGTCTTCCTATCGGGTGGGTCCATCATCTCTGTAGTCCATTCTAATTTCGGTCTGACGACCCCCGGGTAACCACCTGTAGTCCTGCCACGGACCGAGTCGCCCTCAATGTTGTCGTACACGTGAAACATTACGGCGTCGTGTACGACAACCCCCTTATGGGGTGGACGGCTGAATCCCCAGAGGGTCACTCGAACCGTAAGTAAGCCTTCGGCCAGAAAATTGCCCGGAATCCAGCAAGTGCTGCGATACAAACCGGGTTCTGGATAGCAGTTCTCCCAATCAGGGTCGATTTGAGCCGCGGAGTTAAAGAGGAGGACACCAAGCTCGTTGGCTACCTGTATGGAAGGAGTAAACCAGATGTTTGGCTTAACTACCTGGTACTCAATCTCTACCCCGATTGGCTTGCGTATATCGAAGGAATCGCGTGTTACCGCCTGTTCATCGCACGCACGAATGCGGATAAGACGGGCCACGTCATTGGCCGGGGCATTGTCAAACTGCCACTTCACTTCCCCTGTGGTATTAGTTCCCCATCTTAAGTACTTCGACACCACCTCCTCCACAACCCCATCCGCGGCGATCTTCCCCCCGTCCAAGAGAATTGCACGGTGGCACAAGCTTGAAACCGCCTGCATATTGTGGGACACAAACAGTACCGTTCTCCCATGTTTGCCCACATCCTGCATCTTGCCCAAACATTTCTTTTGGAATTCCAGATCTCCCACCGCCAGCACTTCGTCCACCAGCAGTATCTCCGGCTCCAGATGGGCAGCCACCGCGAACGCAAGGCGGAGATACATGCCGGAGGAGTAGTGCTTCACTGGCGTGTCTATGAATTTTTCCACGCCTGAAAAGGCCACAATCTCGTCAAATTTGCTCTCGATCTCTACCTTTCTCATGCCCAAGATCGCCCCATTCAGGTAAATGTTCTCCCTGCCCGTCAGTTCAGGGTGGAAGCCGGTTCCCACTTCCAGCAAAGAGCCTACCCGGCCATGCATTTCGGCATAACCTTGGGTTGGCTCAGTAATCCGGGACAGGATCTTCAGTAGCGTGCTTTTACCTGCCCCGTTGCGGCCTATGATGCCGACAACTTCTCCGCGTTTCACCTCGAAAGAGAGGCCATCGAGAGCCCAAATAGTCTCTCCGGCCCCGGTGACTGGCTGCCGGCGCAGGAAATGCATAAGGCGGCTCAATGGGGCAGTAGCAATATCGGCCAAGGAATCGCGCAAAGTCTTGTAGCGCTCTTGCTGGCCACCAATACGATATTTCTTACTAAGACTCTCTACGCGTACTGCAATCTCACTCATAATATCTAGCTAAACCACGTCCGCGAAGGTTTTCTCTAAACGGCGGAAATACATAGCGCCGCTGACCAAGAGGAGCAGCGCCGCCAAACTTGACGCCAGGATAACGGGCTTGGGCGTATTATTAGTGCCCAGCAAGGCCCAGCGGAAGCCCTCAACCACGCCTACCATGGGATTCAAGCCGTATAAAGTACGCCATGGTTCAGGTAGGAGACTGCTGGGATAAGCTACTGGTGTGGCAAAAAGCCAAAGCTGGGTCAAGAACGGTACGACGTAGCGCACATCGCGATATTGCACGTTCAAAGTCGTGAGCCAAAGGCCCACCCCTAGCGACGTGACTAGAGCTAGCAACAGGAGAAGAGGAAGCCAGATGATATTCCAGGTGGGAAGGATGCCAAAGTACAGCATCATTCCCAGCAATACCAGAAAAGCCAATGCGAAATCGACCGCGCCCCCCGTGACACTGGCGATGGGCATGACGAGGCGAGGGAAATACACTTTCTTGACCAGGTTTGCGCTGTTTACCAGGCTATCAGAGGACTGGGCCAGTCCATGGGCGAAGAAAGTCCACGGCACCAGCGCCGCGTAACTGAAGATCGGGTAGGGTATGCCATCAGACGGGACCCCGGCAAGCCGGCCAAAGAAGAGACTAAATACAATCATGGTAAAGAAGGGCTGGATGATGGCCCATGCCGCGCCCAGTGCAGTCTGTTTGTAACGGACCTTGACGTCGCGCCAGGTCAGGAAGTAAAGCAGCTCACGATACTCCCACAGCTCGCGAAGCTTAAGGGAGACCCATCCACTGGTGGGCCGAATCATCGTTACTTTGACATTAGAAGTCAAGCTGATTGTCTCCTCGTGAGGCAACCGTCCAACTCATAGGTCTACTTGGCCCCTTGCGGAATTGCAGAGGCACACAACCAACGCAGCGCCAGGAATCTGCCTTGCCACAGATCACAAGCTGAGGGCCACCGGTGCGTGTCAGGTCCAGTTCACCCCACGCCACGTTGTACTCGAGGTAGAGTAACTGGCGAGTTGGCTTGAATAAAGTGGCACGATTCGAGGCCGTACTGGTATGAGCCCAGGTAATGCTTGCTGCTATTGGTTTGTCCCGGTTTCCGAAACGGTCCCACACCACCCAAAGCTCATACCCTGCATTCCTTGCTGCCCATTTCTAACAAGACAGCCTATACGCTTCAAGAGGCCTGTCTCTCACGTTGATTCGGTAGTCCATGGGAACGGCCAGACAGACCAAGCAATTCACCCGAACTTAAACGGCATTCTAGCACAGGGATAGATCCCAACGCAAGGTTTATCCCCACTGGCGCCGGGACGCGAGGGACAAGCCCCCGCGCTACAGATTGAACTCTTCCAGTCTTCGTGTAGCCGAATTCTTGCCCAAGACCGATCGCTCACAGAAACCCTAAGTTAAGGCTCAGGAGACTCTCAGGGCCGGTTAAGCTGGGTCAGATACCATGGGTTTGAGCGATGTAAACAGGATGCTGAGCAAAGTAGCGTTCAGGAGGAAGCATGATACTGGAACTCGTTCCAGCAAACCAGAGTTGTCCGAGGTGTGGCGGCCATTTGATTGCAGGTTTTGACCGGTGGGGCAGCTATCTCTCCTGCCTCCAGTGCGGGTGCTCCGTCGAGCTCACCAGGCGGGAGCGGAAGAATACAGCCACGAATGAATCCAGGCGATCCCGTGGTGAGGTGGCCCCGGTTCTGCCGGGGAAACAAGGCCCAAAGGGCGCAGCATGAGCGCCCCTATCTACGAATGCCCAGGGGCACTGGCTTCCAGCCGGCGGGTCCCAGGTGGGCCGGCGAGACGCCGGCGCTCCCGGACGCAGCAAGATTCCCGCATTTTCAGGGCAGGAGCCAGGCCCTGAGTCCGCTAACCGCTGACAAGAGCACGCTTGGGCGCTAACGGCAGACGGACCGTGAAACTGGTGCCCGCGCCTGGGGAGCTGGTCACAGACAACTCTCCGCCGTGCTGCTCCGTGATCCACTTGGCAATGGCCAGACCCAGCCCCGTGCCCGCCGTGCCCCTCACCCGCGCCTTGTCTGCTCTGTAGAACCGGTCAAAGATGTGAGGTAGGTCTTCTGCGGCGATGCCGATTCCGGTATCGGCAACTTCCAGAACGGCCGCACCGCTATCCTTCCGCAAGGACAGCCCCACCTCACCACCGGGCAGAGTATACTTGATGGCGTTGTCCACCAGGATGAGGATCACCTGCTTGAGGTAGTCCGGGTCTGCGGACACCGTCACTTCATCGATCTCCTTGATGATTAACCTAACTTCCTTGGCAAGCAGCCTGGCCGGCCCGTAGGCATCCAGCAGCAGCCGGTCGAGCTCCACAGGACGCATTTCCAGTTTCTGGCCGGCATCAGCCCTCGCCAGCGAAAGGAGACTGGTAACCAGCCTCCCCATACGATCTGCCTCGTCGGACGCCGCCTTCACCAAGCCCTTCCGCTCCTCAGAGGGCAGGCCGTCTCCATGCCGGTCGAGCAGCTCCAGGTTCGCTCGCATGGTAGTAAGGGGAGTGCGCAGCTCGTGGGAGGCGTCGGCAATGAAACGCTGCTGGGTCGCGTAGGCTTCCTCCAGGCTCGCCAGCATCTCGTTGAAGGTGACGCTGAGCTGCCCCAGCTCATCTTGCGAGCGTGTCTCTTCCAGGCGGCGGGAGAAACCCCTGGACAAAGCAATAGCCCGGGCGGTCCGGGTTATCGCCGCTATCGGCCGAAGCGCCCTGGCGGCGATAACCCAGGCAATGACACCGGCCATCAGCAGCGATACGGCACCTACGCTGAATAGGCCCAGCCGCAGCCGGCTCAGGACAGCATAAGCGTCGCCATAGGAACGCCCAACCTGAACAAAAGCGATGAGCCTGCCGCTGACCACGAGCGGCTGGACGTAGATGCGGACCTGCTCATCGCCAACAGCCGCGGTGTAAAACACCCCCTCCCCATCCCGGGCCGCGGCAAAGGCCTGTTCATTGCCGGGGAGCGCCTGGCCACCCAGGTTATCCGAACGGGCTACGACGGCGCCATCCACCTGCACCACTTGGACGTAGATACCCGGCGACTTGAAAGCGTCGATGTCCGGGAGCTCGACGCGCTGGAGTAGTGGCAGCAGCGTAAAATCTACGCGGATGGTGCCTGCGAACTGTTGCGCCCGGCTGGAAATGCTCGCGTCGCCTTCCTCAATGAGATGTCGCTCCATGATCAGGTACACCAGCACGCTGAAGACAATGAGGACCACACCAAGCACCGCCGTGTACCACAGGGCCAGCCTAAGCCGGATAGACAAGGTGATTCACTCCCGGTCACGGAGGACGTAGCCCGCGCCGCGGACTGTCTGGATAAGCCGCTTCTGCCCCTTTTCCTCCAGCTTGAGGCGCAGGTAGCGCACGTAGACCTCGAGAATATTGTAATTGCCTTCGAAGTCGTAACCCCATACTTTGTCCACGATTACGTCCCTGGTGAGCACCCGCTCCGGGTTACGCATGAACAACTGCAAGAGCTCGTACTCCGTGGTGGTAAGCTCTATCTCCCGCTCGCCACGCCTGGCAAACCGGGAAGCGGTATCGAGACTGAGGTCCTGATAGCGCAGGACCTCTCTGGCTTCAGGCTCCAAGCGACGTAGCAAGGCACGCACTCTGGCCAGCAGAATCTCGAAGGCAAAGGGCTTGATAATATAGTCGTCAGCGCCGGTCTCCAGCCCCTGAACCTGGTCGGACACCGCGTCCTTGGCAGTGAGCATGAGAATAGGCAGTTTCTCGTCCACGGACCGCAGACGGCGGCAGACCTCGAGCCCATCCATGCCCGGCATCATGATATCGAGTATCACCAGGTCCGGGGGCCGCTGCCGGGCGATCTCCAGCCCTTCCTTGCCGTTTTCGGCAGTGTCTACCGTATAGCCTTCGTATCCAAGACCTCGCTTCAACACGCTCGTAATGCTGCCGTCATCGTCTATGACCAAGATGCGTTCCTTCAATCTCTGGCCTCCCTAATTGCGCCGGCGCCACTACTTAATTGTACTCACCGTCGCTTGATCGGCGCAAATAGGCACCGAGATTCTTCGCTATCGCTCAGAATGACATCTCGCCAGACCACTGCGGCCCTGCACTGGATGGACCGAGGTTGGTCATGCAGTCTTGGCAACGGAGCCGTGGCTGTGTAGGGGAGGCTCATGAGCCTCCCCTACAGGATGGCCTGGCCCGTGGTTCCAATCACGCAAGATCTCGCTCGGTTCATTTAGCTCTCCGCCGGCCTCTCCGCAAGGTTAACGTTAACGGCTAGCGTCTGAGTCCCGCGCACTACGGCTAAGCTGACCGTATCACCCACCTTGGTCTTAGTATCCAGATAGCTGGTAAGGTCCTCGATCTTCTTCAACTTGTTTCCGTTTATGGCGGTGATGATATCGCCACCGGTGATGACTCGCACGTTCCCGACCCGGCTCTGCGTGTCGCCGCCCCGCAGCCCAGCCTTGGCCGCCGGCGTACCTTGCGACACCTGCGCCAGGAGCACCCCCTCCTGCACCGATAGACCCAAGGCTTTGGCCAGGTCCGGAGTAATGGTCTGGCCGCTGATGCCCAGGTACGGGTGGCTGGCAGTCCCTTTGGCGATCAACTCGGGGACCCACCGCTTCACCGTATTCACGGGAATGGCGAAGCCGATACCCACGTTGCCCCCACTGGGGCTGAAGATGGCGCTGTTCACGCCGATAACCTCACCCGCCGAATCCAAGAGGGGACCGCCGGAGTTGCCAGGGTTGATGGCGGCGTCCGTCTGGATAACCCCGCTGATGACACGCCCGCCGGTTGCCTGCAAATCGCGGCCCAGGGAGCTTATCACGCCCATGGTCACCGTGCCCTGCAGCCGGAAAGGACTGCCAATGGCGATGGCCATCTGGCCGACCTGGAGCGTACCGGAGTCGCCCAGCGCCAGAGGATGGAGTGTGCCTGAGGGTACATCTACTTTGATGACCGCCAGGTCATTGCTGGGGTCCCGGCCCACCAGCGTGGCCTCCGCGGTGTTTCCGTCGGCGAAGGTCACCTCCAGCTTCTCGGCGCCCTCTACCACGTGATTATTGGTCACGATGTCCCCCTGTTGGTCCAGGACAAATCCCGAACCGGTGGCCTGTCCAGGTGAGGACTGGAGAAAGAGGTCAGTGGCTACCACGGTTGTGCTGATATTGACCACACCCGGGCTGGCCTCCTTGTTCACCTTGATAACCGTCTGCTCCATTGGAGCTAGAGCGGCCGAACCCTGCGCCGGAGACCCTTCTGGCACTGGTCCAGTTGCGGTTACAATTCGGGAATTCTCGCCGAAGGGCGCCGCTATTGAGCTGGCTAGAGGCAACGCCGCCGTGCACCCCATCGCCATCACGACCACCACCGCCAAGACCACCAGGCTTAGATACTTTATTCGATTCATGATTTCTATCACCTCCGACCTTTAGGGTCTGTATATTACCCCTTCATGCTATCGTACAGTTTCAACCTTAGAAAGCCCTGAGAAGTAGATTAGTCTGGCATGAGAGTTGCAGCTAGCCGTTGTCGAACCATAATCGAACCGCAATAGAACAGCTATCGAACGACCATTGAACCAAAACCACCCCTCTGCTACTATTGTGACAAGGAGTGCCCCTTGATCCATACTGAAGACAAGTCCATTGTCCTCGGACATCCCAGCTACGTCTGGCGCCGGGGGCAAGACCGGCGCCTGAATCTCGTTCTGAAGCACGTGGACCTGAATGGGAAACGGGTCCTGGACGTGGGCTGCGGCATAGGCGCCTACCTCGGCCAGTTCCTGCGCCTTACACCCAGGGCCTACGGGGTAGAGATAGATATGGAGCGGCTGGCCCGAGCCAGACAGCAGGCCCCGGGCGTGCTCCAGGCCGTCGCGGAGGCTCTTCCTTTTAGGGCAGGAACATTTGACATGGTCTTCCTCCACGAGGTATTGGAACATGTCCAGGATGACGCCCAGGCCCTGCGTGAAGCCTGCCGGGTGCTGAGGCAGGGAGGCCGCATCGTGGTCTATGTGCCCAACCGTCTCTATCCCATGGAGACCCACGGCTTCTACCTGGGCCAGAGGTATATCTTCCGGCTAGCCCCGCTGGTCAACTACCTGCCGGACCCCATCCGACGCCGCCTGGTGCCCCACGCCCGCTGCTACCTGGCTCGAGACTTGCGGCGGCTCATGAGGGGACTGCCGGTGCGGGCAGTCTACCGGGGCTATGTCTACCCCGGCTTCGATAGCATCGGGGCCCGGCGGCCCTGGCTGGCCGGACTCCTGCGGGGCATCACCTATGCGCTGGAACGAACCCCCCTGCGGGCCTTCGGCCTGTCCCACCTGCTGGTGGTGGAAAAGATAGCCTGATGTCATATCTCACCCGCAAGGAACGACTCTTACAAAGGAATAGCATGAATCCAGGGACACTAATTTGACCACGCCCAGTCATCGGAACGGCCGCTCGACCATCCATGCAGTGCTAATGGCCAGGAAAAAAGCCAGCCGCGTCCCCGTTTTCCTGCTGGTAGGGGCCATGGCCGGCTTGTTATTCCTTGTGGTGGCAATCGCGGCCGGGGCTGGAGCGGGCTACGCCTATCTGATCAGAGACCTCCCCTCTGCTGAGGCCATCGTCGAACACCCAGTGTCCCTCACCACTAAGATCTACGACCGGAACGGCGAGATCCTTAACGAGATCTTCGACCCTCAGCTCGGCAAACGCACCACGGTGCCCCTGGACCAGATACCGGAGCACCTGATCCACGCGACCCTGGCCACTGAAGACGCCTCTTTTTATCAGCACCAGGGTGTGAATTTCCGGGGCATGATACGAGCCGCTTACTCAAACATGTTTGGAGAAGGAGACCTGCAGGGTGGCAGCTCCATAACCCAGCAGCTAGTGAAGAACGTCCTCATTCCTGAAAAGGAGAGGATGGAACGGAGTCTCTCTCAAACGAATCTCACTCGTAAGGCCAAAGAGATACTTTTGGCCGTAGAGATCACCCGCCGCTATCCCAAGGACAAGATCCTGGAGATGTATCTGAACGAGATAGGTTACGGCAATCTAAGCTACGGCATAGAGGCGGCGGCCCAGAGCTATTTCGGCAAGTCGGCCAACGAACTGGGCCTGGCGGAGAGCGCCCTGCTGGCCGGCCTGCCCCAGGCGCCTTCTCTTTACTCCCCCCTGGAGAACCCCAAGCTGGCCAAGAAACGCCAGTCGGACGTCCTGGAACTCATGGTGCGCAACGACTACATCACTGAGTATGAGGCAGAGGCCGCCCGCAGAGAAGAGCTGCGGTTTGCGCCTCAGAAGTTCCCTATCAAGGCCCCCCACTTCGTCATGTATGTCCGGGAAGTGATAAAGGAGAAATACGGGGCAGAAGCCCTCTTTCGAGGAGGACTCAGGGTCTATACCAGCCTGGACCTGAAGCTGCAGGAGACGGCGGAAAGGATTGCCAGGGACCGGGTAGCCCAGCTAAAGGCCTACAATGCCTCCAACGCCGCCCTGGTAGCTATCCGGCCCCAGACCGGAGAGGTCATGGCCATGGTGGGAAGCGTGGACTATTTCGATCCTGACATAAGCGGGCAAGTGAACGTCGCCATGGCTGAACGCCAGCCGGGGTCTTCTTTCAAGCCCTTCACGTACCTTACAGCCTTCATGAAGGGCTACAGCCCCGCCACAGTGCTGATGGATGTCCCCAGCGAGTTCCCCAATCCACCCCACCCTCCCTACCGGCCGGAAAACGTAGACGGCAAGTTCCTGGGGCCCATCTCCGTACGCCTGGCCTTGGCCAACTCCGTCAATATCCCCGCCATCAAGGCCCTCCAGTACGCTGGGGTTGAGGACACCATAGATACCGCGCACCGCATGGGCATCACTACGCTGAACCAGGAGGGCGCCTACGGCCTTTCTCTGACCCTGGGAGGTGGCGAGGTCAAGCTGCTGGACCTGGTGTACGCCTACTCGGTGCTGGCCAACGGGGGGACTATGGCCGGTCAGACCGTAAGCCCTGCCGCCAGGCAGCCGGGCCTCCGGGAGCTCGACCCGGTGGCGGTCCTGCGGGTGGAAGACTCGACGGGCAAGGTGCTGGAGGAATTCCGAGAGCCCCAGACTAAGCAGATCGCCTCGCTACAGCAGACTTATCTTGTCACCAATATCCTGTCCGACAACCAGGCCCGCACTCTGCTCTTCGCCCCAAGAGGCCCCCTGGAGCTTTCAGGAAGGCCGGCCGCCGTGAAGACCGGCACTACCGATGACTGGCGGGACACCTGGACCGTGGGCTACACCCCGGACCTGGTTGCAGGCGTCTGGGTAGGCAACGCCAATAACCAGGCCATGAAGCGGACCCTGAGTGTTCTCACCGCAGCGCCCATCTGGCACGACTTCATGGAAGAGACCCTGAAAGGCACGCCCGCCAAGCCTTTTCAGCGCCCGCCGGGCCTGGAAGATGTGCAGGTCTGTGCAACCTCCGGCCTGCTGCCGTCCTCCTACTGTCCCAAAACGGTCAAAGAGCTATTTGTAAAGGGTACGGCGCCAAGGAAGATCGACGACACCTACCGGCCCTACTGGATAGACCGGCGCACCGGAGGACTGGCCGGGCCGGATACGCCGCCCGGGGAACGGGAGCAAAAGGTCTTCCAGGTGCTGCCTCCGGAAGCCAAGGAATGGGCCCAGGAGCATGAAATTCCCCTGCCCCCGGACGATCCTTTCAGTCCTTATCCAACAGGGCTGCCTCCTTATGCCGTGGCCAGCCCCACTAGCTCTGGTACCCTGCCGTTCAGAACCACTTCTCCCATTGCCGGCACGACCACTCCCCCCATCACCGGCACCCGTCCGCTATCCCCCACAACCTCGATAACCTCGACCCTCCCGGCGGCCGGAGGTAACCTGGTGCCCGTCCCCAACGTCGTTGGCCTGGCCGAGAAGACGGCGCAGCAGGCGGTCCTGGATGCCGGGTTGCGCAATTTCCCCTACGTGAATTACCAGGGGCACGATGGTCTGCCCAATGACATTCTAGTGAAGGTGTGCGCCGGGTGTGTACTTAGCACTACCCCCCCCGCAGGGGAGATGGCCGAGCTTGGCACAGAGGTCCGGATGGCGGTAAGAAAAGACTGATTCAGAAAGGTATATGCTCGCCACGATGCCCTTGACAGGTTGCAAACAATATAGTATAATCCGACCATATTCAAGAAATGACCTATGGGGCTTTCAAGCCTCAGGCTGTAGCTACGGCATAGGAGGAAGCTAGTGTCGGCCGCGGATAAGTTCGCCAACTGGTGGGCCAACCGCCACGATTACGCCAAGGACTGGAAGGCCAAGACCGGTGGCAAGGTGCTCGGCTACTTCTGCACTTACGTTCCCGAAGAGATGCTCATCGGGGCTGGGGTGCTCCCCGTACGCATTCTGGGCAGCCACGAGCCTCAGGATGTCACGGAGGCCCATATTTTCGGCATGTTTTGCCCGTTCTGCCGTGACTGTCTGGCCCAGGGGCTGAAGGGCCGTTTCGACTACCTGGATGGCATCACGATCGCTCAGTCTTGTCTGCATATCCGGCAGGCCTATACGAGCTGGAAGCTGCACGTCCCCATAGATTACAGCTACTATCTCTGTATGCCTCACCATGTCCAGAGCCCAAGCTCCAAGCCCTTCTACCGCGGCGAGCTGGAAGCCTTCCAGAAGTCCCTGGAGGAGTGGCTGGGCAAGCCTATCACCAACCAGGACCTGGAGCGTGGCATCGAGATCATGAACCGCAACCGCCAGCTCATGAAGCAAGTATACGAGTACCGGAAGCAGCCGAATCCCCCCGTCACCGGCCTGGAGGCCATGCAGATGGTCGTCTCCAGCCAGATGGTGGACAAGGAGGAGCACAACGAGGCCCTGGAAGAATTCCTGGCCGAGCTACCCACTCGCAAACTGGACCGCAGCACCGGCACCCGCCTCATGATTGTAGGCAGCGAAGATGACGACACAGAGTTCTTGAAGATGGTGGAGTCGCTGGGCGCTACCGTAGTGGCAGACGACCACTGTACCGGCACCCGCTATTTCTGGGACGAGGTAATCTCCAACCCAGACCCGCTGTTCGCCATTGCCGCTCGCTACATAGACCGCACCCCCTGCCCCACCAAGGACTGGCCGGAGCGGCGGCGCTTCCCCCGCATCCTGCAATTTGCCAAGGAGTACGACGCCCGCGGGGCTATCATCATCCAGCAGAAATTCTGCGATCCCCACGAGGCAGACATCCCGCCCCTTACCGCGTACCTTAAAGAAAACGGCATCGCAACCCTCTTCCTGGAATTCGACGTGACCGTTCCTTTGGGCCAGTTCCGCATACGCCTTGAGGCATTCCTCGAGACCCTGGGCCAAGAAGACCTCTTTTAACAGACGAGGGCATATGTTGCACCAGGGAGGCTTAGATGAGTGTTGAGCTAAAGAGGTATCCTACCAAGCAGTTGGCCCTATGGAATAAGGCCAAAGAGCTACGAATGAAGTATTACCACCGCTACGCTGAGCCCAACAAGCTCCGCTGGAGCGGCAGCGCATGGTCCCTGGACCCTATACCCGCCGGCCTGGGCGAAGACGTAGTCCATATTACCGGGGAGCCTTACGGCGCCGCCATCGCCTTCGATAAGAATTTCGCCCTGCGATGCCAGGAGGCGGCTGAGGCCCACGGCTGGGCCAGGGACCTCTGCGCCTACTACCGAGCCTATGTCGGGGCCATGTACCTGGATGAGTACGCTTTTGGTGGCAAGTACCCCAAGCCAGACTTCTGCTTCACCAGCGCGATCTGCTGTACTCACGGCAAATGGTACGAGTACGTCTCCGAGCACCAAAAGGTCCCTTACACCTGCATAGACGTGGCGGTGGGGACCGCCACAGACCTGACCCCCAACAAGATAGACTATGTGGTCAACCAGCTTCACGAAGCTATAGAATACCTGTCCAAGTCGTTGGGCCGGGAGTACCGGGACGATTTGCTGATCGAAGCATGCAAGAACCTCTTTCGTTCCACTTCCACGTGGGCCGAGATCTGCTGCCTCAATAAGCACGTCCCAGCCCCCCTGGACGAGAAGACCATGCACTCCCTCTATGTCCTGGGCACCCTGGACAAGTCCGATGCGGAGTTCGCCGACTTCTATGAAGAGCTTCTGGAAGAGGTCAAGGACCGGGTAGCCCAGGGTATAGCCGCCATCCCTGTGGAGCGCTGCCGTCTCATGACAGATAGCCAGCCCCCCTGGTATTTCCTACACTTCTACCGCTACTTGCAGCAGTTTGGGGCCGTGTCCGTGGGCAGCTTTTATGTCAACGCGTTGGTAGGGGCCTGGGAAGATAAGCCAGATGGCACCTGGGGCGCACGCACGACGCCCATGCAAAAGGGTATCGAGATAAAGACCCGTGATCAGGCGCTCCGCCTGCTGGCCGAGTGGGAGCTGAACAAGCCTCAGTGGCAGTACTTCTATGACCCCCAGATCAAGACGGACTATATGGTGCGCATGGCCAAGGAGTGGAAGTTGAACGGGGGCTTCGTCCTCCACTACAACCGGGGCTGTGAGGGCACCAGCCTGGGCATCGCCGAGAACCGGCTGGGGCTCATGAAAGCCGGGATCCCGGTCATGACCTACGAGGGGAACATGGGGGACGAGCGGGAGTTCGACGAGCCTCGCACCCTGGCACGTATTGACTCGTTTATGGAGAGTATGGGCTTCAATAAGCTCTATGGTGAGTAGGCGTATCCGTTGTGCCGGGTCGTGCCTCATTGTGCTTAGTTGTGCATGATAGTGCCTGGTCGTATTCTCAGGCAGTAAGCGCTACCAGGCACAGCGAAGCACCACAAAGCACTGGATAGGAGATAGCAGTGGCCGAACCAAAGAAATATCCTACGAAGCCCCTGGAGGCCTGGAAGAAGGCCAAGGAGCTTCGTAGGAAATATTACGAAAGATACACCGACCCGAACATCCTGCGCTGGTCGGGAAGCACGTGGTCCCTGGACTCTGTGCCCGCCGGCTTTGGCCGGGACGTGTTCCATATCACCGGTGAGCCTTATGGGGCCGCTATCGCTTTTAACCACGAATTCGCGGCCCGCTGCCAGGAGGCGGCCGAGGCCCGCGGCTGGGCCAGGGACCTGTGCGCCTACTTCCGCAACTACCTGGGGTCCATGTATCTTGACGAATACAACTTCGGAGGACCCTTCCCCAAGGCCCATTTCTGCTTCACCAGCCACATCTGCTGTACCCACGGCAAGTGGTATGAAGCCGTCTCCGAATACGAAAAGATCCCTTACTGGTGTATAGACGTGGGCGTCGGGGCGTCCAAGGACATGAACCCCAACAAAGTGGACTACGTGGTCAACCAGATCCAAGAGGCCATCGAGGACATGGAGAAGAAGCTGGGGCGGAAGTATCAGGACGAGCTGCTAATCGAGGCTGTCCAGAACGAGTTCCGCTCCACTGCCACCTGGGCCAAGATCTGCACCCTGAACAAGCACATCCCTGCTCCCCTGGACGAGAAGAGCATGCACTCCCTTTACGTCTTCGGCACGCTGGACAAGCACGACAAGGAGTTCGCTGATTTCCATGAAGAGCTCCTGGCGGAGGTCGAAGATCGGGTAGCCCAGGGCATTGCGGCCAGCGCATACGAGCGGTGCCGCCTCATAACCGACACCCAACCCCCCTGGCACTTCCTGCACCTCTACCGTTATCTGGAGCAGTACGGGGCCGTATCCGTGGGGAACCTTTACGTATTCGGCCTGGTCGGCATCTGGGAGGACCAGCCTGACGGCACCTGGGGCCCCGCCAAGACCCCCATGGAAAAGGGCCTCGAGATGAAGACCCGGGAGCAGGCTCTCCGGCTCATGGTGGAATGGAACCTGCGGAAGCCACAGTGGCAGCACTTCTACGATCCCCAGCTCAAGACCGACATGATGGTGCGCATCGCCAAGGAGTGGCAATTGAAAGGAGTTATCCTGCATTATAACCGTGGCTGCGAGGGCCTCAGCGTAGGGATAGCCGAGAACCGGCTGGGCCTGATGAAGGCGGGCCTCCCGGTCATGGCCTACGAGGGCAACATGGGGGACGAGCGGGAGTTCGACGAGCCCAGGACCCTGGCCCGCATAGACTCGTTCATGGAAAGCATGGGCTATAACAAGATCATCCAAGACTGAGAGTATTCCTGTGTGCTTGATTGTGCCTGATGGACTTTATTGTGCTCGGTGGTTGGCTCAGACAATCAAGCACTACAAAGCACAGCCCGAGACTAAGGAGGTCAGCCAGTGGCCGTAGCAGTATCAACCATCGAAAAATTTAAGAACTGGGTCGACAACCGGCATCAGTATGCCCAGGACTGGAAGGCCAGGACCGGGGGCAAACTCATGGGGACCTTCTGCACCTACGTGCCAGAAGAGATCGCCTACGCTGCCGGAATACTTCCGGTCCGCCTCCTGGGAAGCCACGAGCCCCAGGACGTGACGGAGCCACACCTCTTCGGCATGTTCTGTCCCTTCTCCAGGGACGTCTTGGCCCAGGGCCTCAAGGGGCGCTTCAACTACCTGGACGGGGTAGCGGCGGCCCACACTTGTATGCACATTAACCAGGCCTTCGAAAGCTGGTCTATCCACCTGCCGGTGAAGAGCTTCTTCATCAGCATGCCGTCCAAGGTACAGAGTCCCAGGTCCAGGCCCTTCCTTACCGGTCAATTGAGCATCTTCAAGAAGCAGATAGAGGAATGGACGGGAAGGACCATCTCCGACGCCGATCTGGACCGGGCCATAGACGTCTACAACACCAACCGCCGCCTGATGTGGGACGTTTACAATCTGAGGAAGTCCCCGAATCCACCTATCACCGGCCTGGAAGCCATGTACGTCGCTCTTGCTGAGCAGATGGTTGACAAGGAAGAACACAATCAGGCCCTCCGGGATCTCCTGGAGGAACTGAAGACCCGAAAGCTAAATCGCGACACGGGCGCCCGCCTGATGCTTCTCGGTAGCGAGGACGATGACACGGAATTCATCAAGATGGTGGAAGCGGTGGGGGCGACTGTAGTAATAGACGACCATTGCACCGGCACGCGCTACTTCTGGAACGAGGTGGAGTGCATCGGAGATAACCGCCTGGAGTCCATAGCCAACCGGTACATAGACCGCACCCCCTGTCCCAACCGGGACTGGCCGGAAAGAATCCGGTTCCCCAGGGTGCTCCAGATGTGCAAGGACTTCGGCGTGCAGGGGGCCATCATCATCCAACAGAAGTTCTGCGACCCCCATGAGGCGGACATCCCTCAGTTGACAGCATATATGAAGAGGGCCGGGGTCCCGTCCCTCTTCCTCGAGTTCGACGTTACTGTCCCGGTGGGCCAGTTCCGGGTACGGGTAGAGGCATTCCTCGAGACCATAGGTCAGGAAGACCTCTTCTAGTAGGGATTAAGATATGATAAGTGTCATTGCAAGATATGATAAGTGTCATTGCAAGATATGATAAGTGTCATTGCAAGATATGATAAGTGTCATTGTGAGATATGATAAGTGTCATTGTGAGATATGATAAGTGTCATTGTGAGGCCGGAGGCCGAAGCAATCTCGGCGCGAGCCGGAGATTGCTTCGCCACGCTCGCAATGACGCCTAGTACGGAGGCATGGATTTGACTACTAAAGAGATAAAACGATACAAGAGCAAGCCCTTCGACTCCTGGAAGCTGGCTAAAGAGCTACGCATGAACCACTACCGGGAGATCGCCGAGTCCCGGACAGACAAGGGCAAAAAGCTCCTGGTGGGCGGAGGAACGGAAAGCATGCTCGGCCTGCCGGCGGGGCTTGGCGACTACGTTTTTTTTGGAGGCGAGCCCTACGCCGCTTCCATGTCCGCGGGGGACCCGGCCTTCGCTGTGGAGTGCATGGAGGCCACCGAGTCGGCCGGCTTCGCCCGAGACCTGTGCGCCTACATGCGCGACTACATAGGATCATTTCTTCTGGACCGGTACTACTTCGGAGGCTCGTTCCCCAAGGCCGATTTCTACCTCCAGACCCACTTCTGCGATACCCACGGCAAATGGTACCAGATAGTATCGGAAATGGTGGGCGTCCCATACTTCTCTACAGACTTCGTTCCCCTACGCTGGGATGAAACCGCAGAGGGCAGGCAGCAGAAGATCGAGTTCTTCACCGGACAGTGCCTCGACGCCATCGAGTGGATGGAGAAAACAACCGGTATTAAGTACCAGGACGAGCTGCTCATCGAGGCCGTCAAGAATGAGTTCCGGACAACCTCTCTCTGGGCGGAGTGCGCTGTTTTGAACCAGGCCATCCCTGCCGCCATGGATGAGAAGAGCATGTACTCGTTCTATATCCTGGCCGTCCTCATGCGGCACAGGCCGGAAGTAGTCCGCTTCTATGAGATACTCCGGGATGAGATGAAAGACCGGGTGGCTAACCAGATAGCGGCTGTGCCCACGGAGCGGTTCCGGCTCTTGCACGACAGCCAGCCTCCCTGGTATGCTCTACACATCTTCCGCTATTTGGAGAAGTTCGGGGTGGCGTGCGTGGGAGCCAACTACGAGTTCGGCCTCTCGGGAGGTTGGGACTACAAGCCCGGAGAGTACCTGCGCCCAGCAGTGCCCCCCCAGGACCGGGGCGTGCCTCTGAAGGACCGGGAGGATGCCTGCCGGGCCCTGGCGGAATGGTGGCTGGACTTTCACCTGATCGCCCGGGGCATCCGGTTCTCGGGGCCCGGACGCAATGAGCTGGTCATCCACATGTTGAAGGATTGGCAGTGCGACGGCCTGATGATCCATCTGAACCGTGGTTGCGAGGGCTTGGCCGTGGGCCAGATGGAGATCCGGCTGGCTCTGGTCGATCGCGGGATCCCGGTAATGACCTACGAGGGCAACGTAGGAGACCCCCGGGAGTTCGACGAGGGCCGCACCCTGGCCCGCATCGACGCCTTCATGGAAAGCGTCGGACTCAAGATATTGGAAGAGTGACCGGGGGTCAGTGGTCAGTGGTCAGTGGTCAGTGATCAGTTGTAAGGCCGGGGGTTTCGGGGGTGTCCCCCGAAGTCAATAAACAAGGGAAACTGAGGGCGTCGGGCCCTAGCCGGTAGGCCGGGGGTTTCGGGGGTGTCGCCCGAAGTCAATAAACAAGGGAAACTGAGGGCGGTGGGGCCTAGCCGGTAGGCCGGGGTTTCGGGGGTGTCCCCCGAAGTCAATAAACAAGGGAAACTAAGGGCGGTGGGCCCTAGCCGGTAGGCCGGGGGTTTCGGGGGTGTCCCCCGAAGTCAATAAACAAGGGAAACTGAGGGCGGTGGGGCCTAGCTGGTAGGCCGGGGTTTCGGTGGTGTCCCCCGAAGTCAATAAACAAGGGAAACTAAGGGCGGTGGGCCCTAGCCGGTAGGCCGGGGGTTTCGGTGGTGTCCCCCGAAGTCAATAAGCAAGGGAAACCAAGGGCGGAGGGCCCTAGCCGGTAGGCCGGGGTTTCGGTGGTGTCCCCCGAAGTCAATAAGCAAGGGAAACCAAAGGCGGAGGGCCCCAGCCGGTAGGTCAGGGTTTCGGGGGTGTCCCCCGAAGTCAATGAACAAGGGAAACTAAGGGCGGTGGGCCCTAGCCGGTAGGCCGAGGTTTCGGGGGCGTCCCCCGAAGTCAGTGAACAAGGGAAACTAAGGGCGGTGGACCCTAGATATAGGAGGCACAAGTGACAACGGCAGGTATAGATATGGGCGCCAAGACCATCAAGGTCGTCATCCTGAAAGACGGTAACGTCCTGGCCCGGGCCTTGGCCGTCAGCGGCTTCGAGACCAGGGAGTCCGCAGAGGAAGCCCTGAACACGGCCCTGGGTAAGGCCGGCTTGACCCTGAAGGAGGTTGACCGCATCGTCTCTACAGGAGCGGGCCGAAAAGAGGCCCCCCACACCAACGATAATATCACCGAGGTAGGAGCAGGAGCCAGGGGAATCCACTTCCTCTTCCCCTCGGTCAGAACCTTGATAGACGTCGGGGCTGAGGAGGGCCGGGGCATCAAGTGCAGCCCGGAGGGCAAGGTGTTGGACTTCGTGGTCAACGAGAAGTGCGCGGCAGGAGCGGGTTCGTTCACCGAATCCATGGCCCGGGCCCTGGAAGTAAGTCTGGAGGAGTTCGGGAAGATGTCCCTGACCTCCGACAAGGAAATACCCATGAACGCCCAGTGCGCCGTCTTCGCTGAGTCGGAGGTGGTCTCCCTGATTCACGCCAAGACCCCCAAGGCCGACATAGCCAAGGCCGTGCATGACGCCATCGCCAGCCGGGTCATATCCATGGTGCGCCGGGTGGGAGTGGACAAGGACATCGCCCTCATTGGCGGGGTCGCCTATAATGTGGGCTTCGTGGCTTCCCTCAAGCATGGCCTGGAGACGGACGTAATCCTACCGGAGAACCCGGAGTACATAGTGGCCCTAGGGGCGGCCCTGGCGGCGGCAGAATACCACAATTAAGGAGCTGATAATATGGCCGAAGAATTCTGGAGATGGAAAGAGTATAACTGGCACGACGAGACGAAGGACCCCACCAAGGCCGGTATCATAACCGCCGGTGTGGACGTCGGCTCGGTGAGCTCCCAGGCGGTAATCATGTTGGATGGGGAGCTGTATGCCTTCAGCAATATGCGCACCGGCTCCGACAGCCCCAACAGCGCCAGGAACGCCATGACCTGGGCTCTGAAGGACACGCCGCTCAAGCTGGAGGAAATCCACTACATCATCGGTACCGGATACGGGCGAGTCAACGTACCCTTCGCCAACCGGGCCATTACCGAGATATCCTGCCACGCCCGGGGCGGCAACTTCATGTATGGCCCGACGGTGCGCACGATCCTGGACATGGGCGGTCAGGACTGCAAGGCCATCCGCTGCGACGATAAGGGCAAGGTGACCGCCTTCCTGATGAACGATAAGTGCGCTGCCGGAACGGGTCGGGGCATGGAGGTCATGGCCGACCTGCTGTCCGTCCCCATCGAAGACGTAGGGGCCATGTCCCTGGACGTGGAGGAGGAGCCCCCGCCCGTCAGCAGCACCTGCGTTATCTTCGCCAAGTCCGAGGCCACCGGCCTCCTGCGCAAGGGTTGGCCTAAGAAGAAGGTGCTGGCTGCGTACTGCGCCGCCATGGCCCACCGCGTGGTCACCCTCCTGGAGCGCATGGGCGTAGAGAAGGACTTCGCCATCACCGGCGGCATCGGCAAGAACGTCGGGGTGGTCCGCAGGATCGAGAAGGAGCTGGGGGTCACGGCTCTGATTCCCAAGTACGACAGCCAGATCGCCGGCGCCCTCGGCGCAGCCCTCTTCGCCAAGGCGGTCGTGGAGAAGGAGCGCAGAGCGGCCTAGGCCGGGTGATTGGTGACTAGGTGACCAGGTGACTGGTGACTGGGTGATCGAGACATCTCTGACTGGAAGTCTAATCACCAATCACCAATGACCAGAGAGATAAAGGAGGTGCCCGTTGCTGGCCAATTACGGATACAAGGACGGGTCGGGCGAGTTTTACATCACCATAGACACTGACAAGTGTAATAGCTGTGCCAAGTGCGTGGAGGTATGCCCGCCCAAAGTCCTGGAGATGATTGTCAACGACTACGATGAAGAGGTGGTGGCCGTCACCGATGCCCACCGCCAGAAGATAAAGTATAGCTGTGCCCCTTGTAAGCCGGTAAGCGGGCGCCCGCCGCTGCCCTGCGTCCAGGCCTGCGAGCCGGGGGCTATCGCCCACTCCTGGTAAGCGCCGGCCTGAGCAGCCCTCACCAGGAGCTCGCAGACCCGTGTACTCCGATTGTTCACCGGCCAGCAGTAGAGACGCCCCGGCGGGGCATCTCTACCTTGTATGATATGGTGTTCTTTCCATAGAACTGCCTAGGGGAGCGCATATGGATGCCGTTGCACTTACCATTGACCACGCGAAGATCGAAGTCCCTGCCGGGACTTCGATCTTAGACGCGGCCCGCCGGGCCAACATCTACATACCTACCCTGTGCTCGCACCCGGACTTGCCTCCCTACCGGAGGGCTGAGGGTGTGGCGCGCGTATACCGGGGGAAAGACCTTCAGTACGACTGGACGCCAGGGCCTCCCCAGAAGGCGGGATGCAGCTTGTGCTTTATCGAGATCGATGGCGTAGGGGAGCGCAAGTCGTGCATCACGGCCGCTGAGCCCGGCATGGTAGTGAAGACGGAAACCCCAGACGTCGTGACCAGGCGCAAGAATAACTTGGCCCGTATCCTGGCTACCCATCCTCACGTGTGCCTAACCTGCGCGCAGCGTGAGGGGTGCAGCCGCACCAGTTGCAGCATGAACGTGCCGGCGCCGGAGCGGTGCTGTGAAAAGTTCGGCAACTGCGAGATCCGGAAGGTCTCTGACTACATTGGCATCAAGACTGATACGCTCCGGTTTTTTCACCGAGACCTGCCGGTCGTCACGGATGAGCCTCTCTTCGTCCGTGATTATAACCTCTGTATCAACTGCGGCCGGTGTGCGCGGGCCTGCAATAACCTCCGGGGAATCGGCGCCCTGAATATCACGTACCGGGATGATGAGGCGGTAGTGGGCCATATTGGCCCGACCCTGGCAGAGTCAGGCTGCAAGTTCTGCGGGGCCTGCGTTGAAGTATGCCCCACCGGCACCCTCATGGATAAGGCCAAGAATACTAGCCGGGAGACCCTCGTACCCTGCCAGGCAGCCTGCCCCGTGGGTATGGACGCGCCAAACTACATCCGCTTTGTGGGTCAGGGCAAGCCGGCCGAGGCGGTCGCCGTCATCAGGGGCGCCGCCCCCTTCTCCTCTATCTTGGGGAAGGTCTGTTTCCACCCCTGTGAGACCGCCTGCCGGCGGGGCCTGGTGAACGAGCCCATCTCCATTTGCCGACTGAAGGGCTTCGCCGTGGAGAAGGCCTCCCAGCCGCCCGTTTCGGTGGCCCAGGCTACCGGTAAGAAGGTAGCCGTGGTGGGCTCCGGGCCCGCCGGCCTGACTGCGGCCCATTACCTGCGCCGCCTGGGGCATGCTGTCACAGTCTTTGAGGCCCTACCTGAGGCAGGTGGCATGCTCAGGGTAGGCATTCCAGCCTACCGTCTGCCGCGGGAGCACCTGAAGAGCGAAGTGGCCAGCGTGGAGGCCCTGGGCGTAGATATACGGACCAACACTCGCGTAGACTCTGTGGACGCCCTCATGAACGATGGATTCAACGCGGTCTTCGTCGCCGTAGGCGCTCACCGGGGCCATCAACTGGGTATCGAGGGAGAGGATGCTTCGCGGGTGGTGGACTGCGTAGCCTTCCTGCGCGAGGTCAGCCTGGGCCGTAAGGTGGAAGTCGGCCGGAGGGTAGCAGTGATCGGAGGCGGAAGCTCCGCCATCGATGCCGCCCGCGCCGCCCTGCGTCTCGGCGCCAAAGAGGTGAAGATCGTCTACCGCCGCAGCGCCGGAGAGATGCCCGCCATGGCCTCTGAGGTGGACGAAGCCGTGGAGGAGGGCGTCAAATTCCACTACCTGGCTGCTCCCGTCTGTTTCATCTCCGGCGGCAAGGTCCAGTGCGTGGAGATGGAACTGGGCGAGCCTGATGCCACCGGCCGGCCGCGCCCCCTGACCAAGGAGGGCAGCGAGTTCCTGATGGATGCGGACCTGGTCATCGCGGCCATCGGCCAGGTCCCCGATGTATCTCCGGACTTCGGCCTACCCCTGAAGCGGGGGGTTATCGAGGCCGACCCGGAGACCCTGTCCACGGCTAAAGCCGGTGTCTTCGCCGGCGGGGATGCCGTTACCGGCCCGGCCTCGGGAGGGGGGGCCAACGCGGCGGGGGACAAGGG
>Ga0082335_1003836_pt1 | contig 23857 bp, 27 predicted proteins | sample Subgrocontami58m_FD_72375 | JGI IMG/M metagenome (GOLD analysis project Ga0082335, IMG submission 72375) | Subsurface groundwater microbial communities from S. Glens Falls, New York, USA - GMW37 contaminated, 5.8 m (SPADES assembly) (version 2) ...
TTGCAACATACGTTGGCGCAAGCGACTTGATTCCAGAAATCAATCACTCGAAGAATCGGATCATTCCTCTGTTGGTGTTTGGCGGGATGGCGTTGTTTTATATGGGGAAAATCCTGATTGAGTGATTTGACTTACCCGTTGCCTCCTCTTGCCAGATCTTTTTCCCGCTCAACAAGAATTTCTTACCCTATTGACATTCAAACCCGGGCACACTATATTTCGGTTGCTCGAATAGTGCCACTTAGCATCATTAATCAACTTTTCCTAACCAATCCTATGGAGGATGCTATGAAACAAATAGAAGCATTGACCAGAATTGCACTGGTCGCGATCTCTCTTTTGTTTGCATCATGTAACTCAGTGCAAGACGATGCAACCGTCCCCCCCCATCGCGTAGTTCTCCACGTCTGAGCAAGCAATACTCGGACAATCTCTCCCAACTTTCTAGCGAGCGCGATCCGGGTCGTACTAGCGTCACCACCGACGCACAGGCAATCTTTGACCAGAAATACGCGGCAAGCGGAATGTCGCGACCAGCCGTGCCGCCAAGTACGGTTGTTTCAATCCCTCCCAATGAGTGGGGAGAATATAAAGCATCATTTCCCACCAACCAGCAGATCCTTGAAGCGGGAGAAAAAACAACCATGGAATCTGGAACGGCCCCGTTGGATTGCCGATGGCGTGCCCAATCTATCACGTTTCCGTTGCTCCCACACATGGTGTTTTTTGCAAGCTTGTCTTCGTCGAATTACGAGATACCATTCATTGATGCGTATAACTTCCAGATCATTGATTGGTGGCACATGGGGACAAGCTACGACCGGGGTAATAATCGTGACTGGGCACTCGCGCGATCACTGTGGTTTGACAGATATGCATGGCATTGGTGGTTCACGATCGGAGACCATTTGTTCTGGGATAACACTCCCAACTGTCCAGGCATGCCGATCCAGTGGAATCCAATAACGAGTTTTGGACCGATTTTTTGGTGAATAATCACGTGGCGCTATTCGAGCAAATCTTTCACTAAGGAATCACTACCATGTTTAGGCGAATGATCTTGTTCTGTGCATGTATAGTTGGCTGTGCTGGCCTTGAAAACAAGAGTTCATCACAATGGAGTGTTCCAAGAAACATTTCTTCCCCGCGTTCGGGACTACCCGCGTTTCCAAGCATCGCAGTTGATTCACTCTGCAACCCACATGTGGTATGGGGTGAGATTATCGGTTCAAGCTCAGACGAGGTTTACTACGTTTTCAAACAAGTAAACGGGGTGTGGAGTATCCCCTCCAATGTCTCACAAACTAGTACACCATCGTCTCAACCGAGAGTGGTTTTCGACCCGATGGGGAGCTTACATTTGATCTGGGGAGAGCGGATTGGGCCGCCCTCACCGCGTCCACCACAACCACCGACCGACTTGTTTTGGAGGGTCAAGAGTGGGTCCGAATGGAGCCAACCGATTTCTATTTTCCATCGAGCAACACCAAGCGGAATTCCACCTCATAGTGTCGCATCAGATTCATCAGGCTCAATTCACGTTATCTGGTACGCGCCGCCCGACAGTGTGGTCGGAAGTGAAGTGGGCATCTTCCATCGCAGGCGTACCTCAAGCGGCTGGCAAAGTCTTCAGCGAGTAAAGCCCGCACAATCACCCTCACTCTGGGTTGACAGGGGTGGCACCCTCAGTTGTGTCTACCTCTCCTCTGATACTGGAGATATCAATAACGTCTATGTAACGTATTCGTCCAACAACGGCACGTCGTGGTCAGATTCCGTCTTGGCTTCACGATCACGATTGCAACCCGCTTACTTTCCACGCCTCGTAGTTGACTCTAACGGGAAGCGCCATGTGGTGTTTCTTAAGGATTTTGATAACAATTTATTGCCTGACGCCGTATTCGCTGTCTCTTCAACGAACGGGACCTCATGGAGTCAACCTGTCAATCTCACTGCGGGCATTAGCGCGAACTTTTTCACTTTTTCATGCGTACCCGGTGCTCATGGCAGTGTGCACGTAGTCTTTGGCGGAGGGGGGAATCTCTACTATTCAGTATATGCGGATACTTCTTGGTCATCACCTCAACAGATTGGCGGGACCGGAAACGCGACTGAAACATCTCTTGCCATTGACTCTCGTAATACCTTGCATTTGGTTTGGGTCGACTACGCCCTGGCGCCGCAAGGCGTATATTACTTGCAAAGAGACGTATCGGTTTCAGTGAAGGAACAGTCATTGAGGATCCCTCAAGTGTTTTCCTTGAGGCAGAACTTTCCCAACCCATTCAATCCCTCAACCCAAATCCACTTTGAGCTGCCTGAGCGTGTACACGTCTCATTGACGATCTACGATTTGTTGGGTAGAAAAGTGACCGAGTTGGTTAAGGAAGTCCGTGAGGCAGGTTATCACATCGCGTCGTGGAATGCAGATGGTGTCGCGAGCGGCATGTATTTCGCTCGGTTTATTGCAACAAATGTATCTGGAAGTGTAAGATATTTGAAGGTGAGCAAGTTAGTGCTTGCAAAATAAGTTTGTTCCTTCTTCATGCCAGAAATCAATCACTCGAAGAATCGTATCATTCCTGTGTTGGTGTTTGGCGGGAGGGCGTTGTTTTATGTTGGGAAAGTTGTCGTCGGAGGGTTTGCAGGAAATCACTAACACAAGAACTTCAAGCTACGCAGGCTTTGCTGCTTCACCCAATCGTTCTCTCTTCTTCTTGATCTCTTCAATTGTCGTACGAACCGTTTCCGAGATGTAGGATAATCTTTCTTCTTCAGGCAGGCTCAAGAGTTTCTCTGAGACTCTCTCTTTCCATTCCCACACTTCAAGCTGCGCGTTTGAAATCTTAGCTTTCATAATCCATCAACTCCAACGGGGTTATTAATCGTATCTCGGTTTCGTAACCGTTTGATTTGCTGACCATCTTGAACAATTCTTCTTTGTGGATGTTTGCAAGATGTTCATAGTTCCAGCTAATCAGATAATTGATCTTTTGCTGAACGCAGATGGCGACATGATATGCATCGATGTATTTCTTCAGAGGTACTATTCCTGCTTCAATGTAGCTCTTGGCTAGAATCTGCATTCCGAGACGATCTGTTGCTACGAGAGATTCAAGGGGATACACGGCTACGGCATCTAAGAGCCTTTGTCTCTTCTCCCTATCGTTCGTATTCTCGATTTCAAAAAGAACAAACTCAGAAATAAAACTCTGATACCTCTGCGGCCCGACATAATTTTCAAAGAACTCCTTTGTAATATCCCTTTTCTCCGGTGCATCATCCGCGAAAAGGAAATTGATTACCGATGTATCAAGGTAAATCTGAATTATGTCAGGAGTCATCTCTCGAGTTCAGAACGTCGTCCCAATCGTAATGCGATGCAAGCTGCCAATGGAACCGAGCGATGAGAGTGCGTAGTCAACTTTATAGTCTTGTACACTAATTCCAATCCCTCCCGAAAAACCTGCGAGCCCCGCCGAAGTTCCTGTCTTCAGCTCTTGTCGCTGCTCGTTGTTGTAGCCAACGCGAGCTTGGAGCACTTTGCTCAACGTAAACTCGCCACCGACGGAGAAGGCTTTGAATTTCTCGCCAAAGGTTTTTACATCGTCATTCAATTTGTGAAAGTTGAGATTCAGAAGAAGCGGAATGCCTTTCGGGACAACCGACGCGCCGATAACGAAATCAAGCGGCAGGTTTTCTTTCGTTGAGAGATACGAGCTCAATTGCGCGCCAAGATTTCTCAAGCTTGCGCCGATGGTTACTTTGCTGTCGGGAATGTTGTAGAGGATTCCCAAATCTGCAGCAAGTCCGGTCGATGTGGTGCCTGCAATCGATGAATAAATGAACTTTGCATTCGCTCCCCAATACAAATTCTCTTCAATGGTGTTTGAGTAACCGAGGCTCAGTGCAAGATCGCTAGCGCTGAATGTGCTGCCGAGCTTGTTTCCCAAATCATCCGTCTCATCGAACGAGCCATAGTTTACATACAGCACACCGATGCCGAAGTAGCCGAGGTCTTCATACGGCAGGGAGTAGGTAACGTAACCTGAATTGATGTCCAGAAGATGTTTGAAGAACCCGAGTGAGCCTGCCGGCTTTTCGAGCGTGCTGAGTCCGGCAGGATTGTAAAAGATGCTTGTTGCATCGTTCATCATTGTGACGTAGCTTCCTGCTAAAGCTCCTGCGCGCGCGCTTACATCTGCTCTGAGAAAATCATAAGTAGAGTTCGAGCCTGCAAATGCAGTGGCGAATGACAAAGCACATACGACACACAGCAGTGTTGCTAACGACTTGGTGGGTTTCATTGTCCTGCCTCCTTCATATTGGAAAATCTTTGCTTCAATCTATCAATTCCTCTTCGGAATATCAAGGAAAAGTAATAAGGGAGTTGGTTGCGTCTCTCAGCCGGTTTGGTTATCTTTTGTCCGGTTACTTCATCAATCATTTGTTCTTTTGCAGAAAGGAAGAGACGGGAATGAAACCTGGTATCCATCCCGAATACAAGAAAGCCATCGTTACGTGTGTTTGTGGCAATACATTCGAAACTCGCTCCACCATTGGTGATTTAAAGCTTGAAATTTGCTCCAGTTGCCATCCGTTTTTTACTGGACGGCAGAAGTTGGTCGACTCAGCAGGCCGAGTTGAGAAGTACAATAGGAAGTATGCAAAGAAGGCAGCTTCTGCAACGGAAGCCGCTGTAGCATAAGTTTCTCCGCCGTTGCTTAACGGCAGCTATGATCTGTTTCAATCCTCTGTGGCGCCTCGGGCGCCACAGTCGTCTCTAAAGCCGTAACAACTCATTGAGCGCGCTGAATGCACCTTAGCTTGAACAGAGACATCTTCATTGTATCACGTTGCCCCCTCTCTGCAGCATTCGCGCTTACCACGAAAACGAAATCTTCTCGGTCTGATGGCAGAACAAATCCAAGAACAAGAAGTTGTTGAACCACGCAAACGCAACTTGTATGATGGTGTTCGCGGCACAGCGGTAAAAATTCTCAACCGCGTAGAGCGCACGGACGCGTATCTCGATAAGTTGTTAGATAGCGAGCTGCGTTCGGGCGAGTTGCCGGAAATTGATAGGGGCTTGCTCACAGAGCTGGTGCACGGAGTCCTTCGCTGGCAGAACAAGCTTGATTGGGTGCTGAACGGCTTCTCTCATGGTAATTTTGCGAAGTCTGAAATCAATGTAAAGAATGCGCTGCGTGTTGGGTTGTATCAGATTCTGTTTCTCGAGCGCATTCCGCACGCTGCAGCGGTGAATGAAGCGGTTGAGTTCATCAAACGCATTCGCGGGGAGAGACCTGCCGGTTTGGTGAATGCCGTTCTTCGCAACATCATCCGCAATATCGAAAGCATCCGCTATCCTGATCCTGCACAAGATCAGGTTCAATATCTCTCGGTGATGTTCTCACATCCTCATTGGATGGTGAAGCGATGGGCAGGCAGATTCGGTCCTGAAGAGACGGAGAAATTCCTCGTTGCCAACAACGAGCGTCCACACCTTTCGCTTCGCATCAACAAACTCAAGATAGAACCCGGTACATTCTTGCGTCAGCTCGATGTTCAGCAGATTAGCTATCAAGGCTCAAATCATATCGACTACTTTGTAAAAGTAAAAAGCTTTCCGCGCATCGGACAGAATGAGATGTTTCGCAGCGGTGTGTTTACGATTCAAGACGAGAGTGCTGCGCTGCCATGTTTGCTACTTGGTGCAAAACCAGGTGAAAGAGTCCTTGACTTGTGCGCTGCGCCGGGCGGAAAGACAACGCACATAGCCGAAATCATGAAGAATGAAGGCGAAGTTATTGCGATTGACAAATACGAAGTGAAGCTGGGCTTTATCAAAGCTGCGTGCGACAGACTCGGTTTGAAGAATGTGAAGCTTGTTGTCGGCGATGCTTCTGCATACGAACATGAACCTGTTGACCGTGTGCTGCTTGATGCGCCATGTTCGGGTCTCGGTGTGCTTACCAAGAAACCTGACTTGAAGTGGAAGCGCGACATAGCAGACATCATCAAGCTCAAGCAGATTCAGGGTGAGTTGTTGGAGAATGCGGCAAAACTCGTAAAGCCGGGCGGGGTGCTCGTGTACAGCACATGCTCGACGGAGCCTGAAGAGAATCAAGAAATAGTAATGACATTTCTTGCCAACCATTCTGAATTTGAGCTTGACAACGCCGGTAAGTTTGTAAGCAAGGATCTGGTGACCGCCCAGGGATTCATAGAAACATTTCCGCACAAGCACGGGATGGACGGCTCATTTGCAGCACGCGTGGTAAAGCGAGCGTAATCCGGAATTTCTATCTACCAGCATCGGAGAAATCATAATGGCAAATTATTTAGATCTCGTTGCGAAAGAACTTCAACAATTAGAGGAGAGCAAAACATTCAAGTACGAGGTTCCACTTGAAGGACCGCAAGATGGTGTCGTCCGCGTAAACGGCAAGAAGGTTGTGATGCTCGCGTCCAACAATTATCTCGGGCTTTCGAATCATCCTGTCGTTCGTAAAGCAGCGATTCGTGGTATCAAAGAATACGGCTATGGTGTTGCGTCTGTTCGGTTTATCTGCGGAACGCAAGATATTCACTTCGATCTTGAAAAGAAGATCTCAACGTTTTTGGGGACGGAAGATACAATTCTTTTCTCTTCCTGTTGGGCAGCCAACGAAGCGTTCTTTGCATCTCTCACAAACGAAACGCTTGGTTACGAAACGCACAAAGATGTTCTCTACTCCGATCGCTTGAACCACGCAAGCATTATCGATGGTCAGCGTTTATGCAAAGCAGAAACAACTGACCGAAAAATCTATGCGCATGCTGATGTGGATGACCTTGTCCGCCAGCTTGAAGAAGATAAGGACAAGGATTACCGACTACGGATTGTGGCAACAGATGGTGTGTTTAGCATGGAAGGCGATCTGGCTCCGCTCGATAAGCTTGTTGATGTGGCGAAACAACATAATGCGATCCTCTTCGTTGATGATTCACATTCGGTCGGCGTTTGTGGAAAAACCGGACGAGGCACGGCTGAGGCGAAAGGTGTTCACGGTAAGATTGACGTGTTGACCGGAACGCTCGGCAAGGCAATCGGCGGCGCTGCGGGCGGATACATCAGCGGAAAGAAGGATCTGATTTCGTACATGCGGCAGAAAGCTCGCACGTATATTTTTTCCAACTCGCTTCCTGCTCCAATTGTGTACGGAGCAAGCGCAGCATTCGATCTGCTGATGAAAGATAAATCGCTTGTGAAGAAGCTGCACAAGAATACTGCCTACTTCCGAAAAGAAATTGTGAAGCTCGGGTTTAAGATTCTCGAAGGCGATCACCCAATTGTTCCCGTGATGCTCGGTGAAGCGGCTGTTGCTCAGGATATGAGTAAACAATTGCTGAAAGCAGGCGTGTACATCAAAGGCTTGTGGTTTCCTGTCGTGCCGAAGGGGGAAGCCCGGTTGCGCGCTCAGATCTCAGCGGCGTTAACGAAGAACAATATTGACCGTGCGCTTGAGGCGTTTGAGAAAGTTGGAAAAGAAATGAAGGTGATTTGATTGCCTTCGTGTGTCCTAGATCGTACCTTGAGAAAGGATCTGTTTGTTCCGTATGCCACCTGTTTCGCGACCATTCAAGAAAGGCGCACTTGTAATTCTGATGAACTATAGCGATTATGCGCCACCCCATGTTCATGTCAAATACCAAGGAGATGTGGGGAGTTACCGCGTTGAAATCAAGACGAGGAAGTGGATGAAGCCAGGAAGCGAATTACCACCGACGCTACGCAGACTTGTAGAGGCGTGGGTGGAGGCACACGAACTCGAATTATTGGAACAATGGGAAAACGCACAACATCATCGTGTAGTTTCAATCGTTGGGTGAGAACATGAACTGGAAAGAATGGTCGGCATTAGCGGAGAATGAATCTCTGTGGGCGTATTCGAAAGAAAAGGGATTGCTGAAAGCGCGGTACGTTCGCGAGTACGTGTTACATCTCTGGTTCGAAGACGAACTAGATGTTTCGATTTATGAATTGGATTTCCGTCCCTTGATCGTAGAAGACAATCCCGGAGGAGTATTCGAGGTATTGAAGGAGAAGGACCGCTTCAGGCAAGTGCGGGGTGATTACGCGTTGATCTGGCCAAATCCTGAAACGGGTGAATATGACGAAAAAGCTGTTGACATTGCACCTGAATGCGTTCGATTCTTCTGTGAGAAATACGGTGCGCCACTGAAGGTCTCCCACGGCGCAAGAACGCATGAGCCTGTTTGATATTTGAAAAAGGACAAATGAAACCACTAAATGAGACTAACGTACTTGAAGCGCTCAGAGTTGTCAAGGACCCCGATCTGCACCGCGACATCGTTGCGCTCAACTTTGTCAAGAACGTCAGGACTGATGGACGGGATCTTAGTTTTGCAATCGAGTTGACAACGCCCGCCTGTCCGGTGCGCGATGAGTTGAAAGCGCAGTCGGAGAGAGCAATTCGCAGCACGATTGACGTCGCGTCGGTCAACATCGAAATGACGTCGAATGTTATGCGGCACGAGAACAAGCAGAAGGAGGCGGTACTGCCAGGAGTGCGCAACACAATTGCAGTTGCTTCGGGCAAAGGCGGCGTCGGTAAGTCTACAGTTGCCGTGAATGTCGCTGTTGCCCTTGCGAAAGATGGAGCGAAAGTCGGCTTGGTCGATGCCGACATTTATGGACCGAGCATCCCGCTAATGATGGGATTGAATGGGAGGCCGCAAGTAAAGAACCAGCGCTTGCAGCCAATGGAGAATTATGGTGTGAAGGTAATGTCCATTGGTTTCCTCGTTGAGCCAATGCAAGCAGTAATCTGGCGAGGACCAATGGCAAGCGGCGCGGTGAAGCAATTCATGTCCGACGTTGATTGGGGCGAGTTGGATTATCTTGTGTTCGATCTGCCGCCCGGCACCGGAGACATTCAGCTCACGCTTGTGCAGACAATCCCGCTTACGGGCGCGGTGATTGTTACGACGCCGCAAGATATTTCTCTTGCAGATGCTCGAAAAGGTTTCGTGATGTTTCAAAAAGTCAATGTTCCTGTGTTTGGCATTGTCGAAAACATGAGCTACTTCAGTTGCTCACACTGCGGACAGCGTGAAGAAATTTTTGATAACGGCGGCGGTAGGCGTGCGGCTGATGAGCTTGGCGTTCCCTTTCTCGGCGAGATTCCAATTTTCACTTCGATTAGAGTCTCAGGAGATACAGGCAAGCCGATTGTTATGGATGAGCGCTACAAAGCACAAGGCGACATCATCCAACAGATTGCACGTAATCTTGCAGCGCAAGTGAGTATTCGCAACTCGCAGCAAGCGCACGTGCCGGCGTTGGACATCCAGCTTATCCAGTGATGTTGGATGAGTGGAATAATGGAGTAATGGAGTTATGGAGTGTTGGATTGCTGGATGATAGTTTGAACAATGGAAATTGCTGAACGAATTGAGCTTGCGTTGGAAACTTGCCGTCCCTATCTTCAAGCGGATGGCGGCGATGTAAAGTTTCTTCGCTTCAAGTCTGAGTCCGGCGTTGTTGAATTGAAGTGGGAAGGAACGTGTCTGATTTGTCCGATGTCAATTTTGACGTTGCGTGCAGGAGTTGAGCGGGCAATTATGAAGGCACTGCCGGAAGTGAAGAGGGTGGAAGCAGTTACAGGATAAGGAAAAGTAAAGGAGGGTTTCATGAAAGTTGATGCGTATGAGGCAGTGATCGAGAACGGTCAAGTCAAGTTTGTCGAGAATGTACGCTTGCCGGATAAGACGAGAGTGTTTGTCGTGGTTCCGGAAACAGAAGGGACGAGAAAAGTTCATATTTATTCTCCACGTCTGGCAAACCCGTCGGAGAGTTCTCGATTTGTCAAAGAAGTGATTGAGGTTCGATAGAAATGCCTTCCTACAACTCCACTACGTTCAATCCGCCAGCGCCTGTTGCTCTTGTTGGTCTGAAACATAAGAACACCGACGAGATGACGTACTTAGAGATGTTGATTGATACGGGCGCGGATAGTTCGTTAGTGCCGAGATCAATTGCGAGTAGATTAGGTTATGGTCCATTGGTCGGAAAGGGAGTTGATGTGTTCGCTTTCGACGGCAGGGTATGTAAAGCTGATGTGATTCAAGCAGATCTGTATTTCGAGAACAAGATATTTCGCGGTGAGTATTTGCTTTCAGAGGACTCAGTTGGAATCTTGGGGCGGGATATTCTCAATCGGCTTATCATGGAGTTTGATGGTCCAGGAATGTCGTGGCAGACGAAGACACGCTTCCCCTAATTCAAAGTGTGACTCTTAAAAATTCTTCACCTCCAACAACTTCCCGTCTCTAATCTCAATCACCCTCGCATTCGTCCTCTTCACCAACTCGTGGTTGTGCGTCGCCATGATGACCGCGGTGCCGCGAGTGTTGATACCTTTCAGTAGCTGAATGATATCCCACGATGTTGCCGGATCGAGATTCCCCGTAGGTTCGTCGGCGAGAAGGAACAGAGGATTGTTGACGAGTGCTCGTGCAATAACAACACGCTGCTGTTCACCGCCGGAAAGTTCGTGCGCCATCTTGTTCCGCTGATGACTCAAGCCCACATCCGCCAACGCCCGCAAGACACTCTTCTTGATCTCCTTGGTGCGAGTTCCTGTCACGTGAAGTGTAAAGGCAACGTTATCAAACACACTTCGATCTTCTAACAACCTGAAGTCTTGAAAAACAATACCAAGCGTGCGGCGAAGATACGGCTTCTCTTTCTTCTGAATCGTCTGAGAATTGTATTTTCCAACAATGACGTTCCCCTTTGTCGGCATCACATCCATGTAGATTAAGCGGAGGAGCGTGCTCTTGCCGCTGCCCGTTTGTCCCACCACAAACACAAACTCACTCGGATTGATCTGGACGAAGACGTCCTCAAGAACGTTATGCCCGTCAAATGACGCTGTAACGTTGGAAAGTTGAATCATGGCTTTTTCCTTCTTGTCTTCCGAACAAGTCCTCGATTCGTAGCAACGAGCGCTGCAAGCTTGATTGCTTCTATCATGCTGCCGGGATTTGCAATGCCTTTGCCTGCAATATCGAATGCCGTTCCATGGTCTGGTGAAGTGCGCACGATGTTTAAGCCGGCGGAAATGTTCACCGCTTTTCCGAATGAGGACATCTTCAGGGGTATCAAACCCTGATCATGATACATGGCAACAATCGCATCGTACATTCCTGTCTTGTACTTCCCGAAAAACGAATCGGCAGGGAAGGGTCCCTCGATACGTATTCTTTGCTGTTGAAATTCCTTCACAACAGGTAGAACAACAGTCAGGTCTTCACTTCCAATGTCTCCACCTTCACTCGCATGAGGATTCAATCCAAGAACGGCGAGCTTCGGAGAACGAATCTTCCAATCAACTCGCAACGCTTCATAGATGATCTCAATTTGTTCGCGAAGGAGATGCCGGGAAATCATCTCCGCTACTCCACTGATTGGAATGTGAATCGTCACAAGTCCCACACGCATCGTCTCTGACACAAGCATCATGGCAACACGAGCCGACCCCGAAAGGTGCTGCACCATTTCTGTTTGCCCCGGAAAGTTAACGTCAGCCAAATGCAAGGCTTGCTTAGAAACCGGCGCTGTGACGATTGCATGCGCAATGCCTGTTTGAACAGCTTGTACGCCGAACTCGATTGCTGTCGCTGCTGCACGTCCGGCTTCCTTTGAAAGTTCACCCGGCACGATTGCATCGACGCTCAATAAAGAAGATTCAAGAATGAGGATTGCCTTCGATTCCTTTCTGGAGGCAGCTTCATCATAAGGCACAAATTGCAGACGCAGCTTCAGCTTCTCCGAATAGTACAAAAACACTTCGGCTGGTCCCACGAGTAGTGGCTGACAAACCTTCTGTACTGCCGGATGTCGAATGCTTTTCAGTGTTACTTCCGGTCCGATGCCGTTGAAATCACCGACGGTTATTGCAACGATCGGTTTGTGAGCAGATGCTTTCATCAAAGATTTTGGGTTGCAACGAGTGTATAGTTGCCGGACTTTGACTGATCAACAAAAACAAATTTCTTATTCTGCTTTTCGTAAATCCACACTTCTTGATAGCCGGTTGACGGATCAAGGCTGCGTTGGGTTTTTGTAGGTGGTCCATATAAAATATAGATGCGTCCTCGATCAGATTTATGGCCGTCAAACCCACGCATCGAGCTAAACGCCCGCATTGCGTGATCAACACGGCGGTAGTATTCGACCATGACTTCGTTGTATTCTGTGTTCGGAGTACGATCTTTCTTCTTCCAGAATTTCTCGAGATGAGTTAAGCGACTATCGCGTGAACCGCTCTTAAGTGAATCAAGCTCATCTTCACGCGTTATATGACGCAATGCCTCAAGCGCAAAGTCGATGTCACGCAGCGACATTGGCATTTCGGGCCACACCATGCGGAACGGTTGTTGTATCGCTGCCTCCAAGGCTCCTTGCCTGATCTTCACGCTCAGCGTAAAAGGACGCAACGGAAGCGTCTCCGCTTTAAGAGGAATAATCACAGCAGCCGTGTGAGTCGAGGGTTGTGCTGTCGTTAACGTGTAGACCGGTGTTGCACTCTCCGGCTTAACAGTCGGCGAGTACTTGTGGATCAATGGAAGCTGCGCTATCGTGTCCGCAAGGACGACTTTAGGTTCCTGGTAAAGGAAGTTTTGCGTAGCGATTGAATACTCGACCCGGACCGGTTCAGTGGAAAGGTCCTTCGAATGAAGCTGCAGAAAGATCGAAGCGCCCTTGCCAAACGCCAGGTTTCCGCCGTAATTGATCGGGACAAGTAGTTCCGGCGATTCCGCGGATGTTGCCTGCATGAATACAGGCGTTGATGTTTCAACCGTAAAGCCGTCGAATTTCTTAGCGACTATTTTCCTGTTACGATCCAGGAACTTTCGTTCTGATTCAAGATCATCGATCTCCAACACAATAGTATATTCACCGGGCGGCACTGCGAACGACACCAATCCTTCGTGCCACGATTTATCTTCGGACTTTGCCTCCCCGTTATTGTCCCCAAATTCAAAGCGATGAATGTCTCTCGCCTTTGAAACTCCGTTCTCGTCCAACAACTCAACCAAGACTTCGCCCCGGCGTTTGAACTGATAGGGGAGTGATGGGTTGGTGTTTTTTACTGCAATGAAGAACTGCTGATCGATCCGGTACGGAATATCAACGCGTGACGTCGTGGAATCATCGGCAATGAAATTAATTGCTTCGTAGAAGAAAACTTGCTGCTCTTCCGGCAGAGCAGCCTGTTGCGGCGGCGGTTGCATCTGTTGCTGCGCCCGCAACGAAAAACCTAGCAGCAGACCGAATAACAAAACTCCAGCACGTTTCATACTTCTCTCCTCTTAACTGATGTTACGCACGGTTTATTGTCAGTATCAGAAGCTTCCTCATTCTTCATCCCAGTGACGCAGAAAATCAACCAGCAGCCGAACGCCGACGCCTGAAGCGCCTTTCGGTACATAATCCAACGATTCATTCATGGTTGCCGTTCCCGCAATATCCAAATGCACCCATTTGTAATCACCGATGAATTGCTTCAAGAAGAGGGCCGCAGTGATTGCTCCAGCCTGTCTGCCGCCGGAGTTTTTCACATCAGCAACATCGCTTTTGTTTTGCTTCTCATATTCTTCAAACATCGGCAATTGCCAGACACGCTCGTACGTTCGTTCGCCGGACTGCTTCAACTTGTCCATCGTGCTTTCATCGTTGCCCATCATTCCCGTTGCGTGATGTCCAAGCCCAACAACAACGTGCCCGGTAAGTGTTGCCAAATCGATCACGACATTAGGCTTGTACTTCGATGCGTAGGAGAGAGTGTCGGCGAGAATGAGTCGTCCTTCGGCATCGGTGTTATCAACTTCACTCGTCTTACCATTCAGATGCGTTATGATGTCTCCCGGTTTCATTGCCTTGCCACCGAGAAGATTTTCTACGGACGGAACAAGCGCAACTACATGAAGCGGCAGCTTCAGTTTTGCAATTGCTTGCATTGATGCAATCACTGCCGCTGCGCCAGCCATATCCATCTTCATTTCAGCCATGCCGGCAGCAGGCTTAATTGAAATTCCACCTGCATCAAAAGTTACACCTTTCCCGACAAGAACAACAGTGGGCAGTGAGCGCTTGCCTGCACTGTATTCCATAATGATAAACCGTGGCGGCTGGTCGCTTCCTTTGGCAACAGCCAAAACACCGCCCATCTTCAGTTGTTTGATTTTTCTTTCATCAAACACGGTTACCGAAAACTTGCCCTTGCGACCGGCTTCTTTCGCTCGTTGCGCTAATGTTTCCGGATAGATCTCATTTGCGGGAGCGTTTGCAAGGTCTCGTGCAAAGTACGTTGCTTCGCAAACGACTTCTGCAAATGCGATGCCTTTACCGATTTCTTTTGTTCGCTTTGCATCCTCACTAACAACTGAAATCCGCTTGAGCGTTGAGTTCTTTTTGTCGTTTGCCGTGAAGTACTTGTTGTACTTGTAGAGACTTAGCGCCGCGCCCTCCGCCAAAGCTGTTCCGATTGCTTGCCAATCCTTTCCTATGTCAATCGTCGAAAGAACTTCAACGTCAGGCTCAATCAGTGCAAGCGTCTTTGCCTTCAAACTGTTTGCAGACTTTGCGGCTGTAGCAGCAACTCGCCGGAGTGTTTCGTGTGTGAGCTTTTCCGTTTTCCCAAGCCCAACGAGCAGCAGTTGTATTTTTCTTTCAGCAGGAAAGAGAGTCAATGTTTCCTGAAATTTTCCGGTAAGGACTCCGGTATTTAACGCCGGTGCACCGCTCTTGAAAATCTTTTTCAGAGAATTGATTTGCTCATCAAAGCGTTTCTTGTCTTCAACGACGAAATATGCAACTACATCAGCTTTGGTTTTTGCTATCGTGTCGTGTTCAGCTTTCAATGAAACCATGTGAATGTTTCCCCTTATGAAATGTATTTTGCTGCTGCTTGCAGCACTTTGTGTTTCACATCGTCAAGAGTGCAATCACGCAGTCGTGCCCCCGCCGCGTTCTTATGTCCGTTCCCGCCAAACTCTTTAGCCAACTCGTTGATGGGAATATCGCCCTTTGAGCGAAAGCTAATCTTCACGCCGTCTTTCAGCTCAAGGAAGAGAATGGCGGCAGCAACTCCAGCAACATTCATCGGATAGATGGTGAAGTTGTCCGTGTCAACTTCTGTCGTTCCGGTTTGCTGTAGGTTTTCCTGCGTGATGGTGATGTGTGCGAGCTTCCCGTTGTACTCTGCCTGCAAGCTCGCAAGCGCATCGCCAAGCAATTGCACCCGTCCAGCCGACCACTGTTCATAGACTTTATGGTAAATGTCCACGGGGTCTGCACCACACTCAATAAGATGAGCAACGATGCGGTGAGTCTCTGAATCAACGCGGGGGAAACGAAACGAGCCGGTGTCCGTCATGATTGCACAGTACAGCGCTTGCGCGATGATTGGTGAGAGGTTCTGCTCGTTGAGATGAAGAAGTAAGCGATAGGTTATTTCGCCGGTCGAAGTCGCATCGTCGTCAATGATGTAGTGCAGTGCAAATGCTTGCGTGTCCAGATGATGGTCAATGCAAATCTTGACGGCGTTGCTCTTGAGCAGGTGTGATTCCATCGAGCGGACTCTGTCGGTGTGGTTTGTATCCATCACAACAATAACATCCGCTTCTGCAAGCTTACTTGCATCTTCTTGCTCGTTGAACTGCTTTATGCGTCCGTGGGGGTCGAGGAAGAGATAAAATTCCGGCGTTGCGCTGTGGTTCAGGATTGTGACTTGCTTCCCGCGGTCTGCAAGCCACTCCGCCAGAGCGACCTCCGAACCTAACCCGTCGCCGTCCGGGTTCACGTGCGTGGTCAGGACAAATTTTTGATGGTGTTGGAAGAGAGGAACAACTGCTTGGATTGCTTGATTCATCCGGTAATGCAAGAATTTCTGTTCTGATTTGCACCCAATATACTCAAACGTGGGACAACAAAAAAGGGAGGCAGTACCCGCCAGCACCACGTTGCGCAGGAACAAGGTGATAGGAGAGCGTTAGGACTTCTGTTGTGTTGCCAGATGCCGGTCAATCATGAACTGAACGTTCTGGTCTGCGTTTCTGACCTCGATAACCTTTTCAGGATGATGAGATCGCCAAACCCGGAACACCTCATCGATGAATCCCTGACCGACGAGCGTAACGTTCGCAAAATCAAGTGCAATCGTCTTGAACTTCTCCAGTCCCGCCAGCACTCGACGAGCCTGCGAACGAGATACGAACCCGGAATCCATCTTGTACAGTTTCACTGCAACGGTTGTCCTGTCGAACGCGAGCTCTTCGCTCGTGTATCCCCTGAAGACTGCTTCGAGTTCCCGCGGCGAATCGAGCGCAATCCAGAAATCAATCTGAGTACCTTTGCGTGCCTTCACATCTCTAACGAACGCGTCGCCAACATGGTTGTCGAACAAGAGCTTTTTATTCGAGCTTTTGATCTCGAGACTATCAGCGGCTTTCGAGGTGAAGAAGATGCCTTCCCCGGTATGCCGGTCTGGTACTGTCGTTTGTTTTCCTTTAAGAAGGTCCTGGATCGCTTCTTGCTCACTCGCTAACTTCCTCGTTATCATGATATTCTTGAAGACCCCGATTCCGGTTTCCGCCTTTATCTGATCGAGGATGATATCCTCTTCGAGGTGTTGGTTCTTCAAGATTCGGTGGAATGAGAGCTCCGAGGCAAGGGCCTGCTTGACTGATTGCAGGACGACATACCTCGCGCGGTTGGCTTTCCCGATAGGGCGGACTCTGCCTTCGCGCTGCAGTTGTTGCAGAATCCTATTGACATACGTTCGGGAAAGGCCTGTCTTTCGAATGATCTCCGCCGCACGGACTTCGCCCTTCTTTTGCAGATGGTTCTCTATGAGCTTTCTGATTTCCACCTGAGCACTCGCTTGGTTTACAACTTTCATCGCATTTGAATGTACAGAGTTGTAAACTAGTTGTCAAACGGGAGTAAACGCTGGTGCTTGTGTTGACAACTTCTCGCCACGTACGAATTCCGTAGTCGTTAACCAATCATCGTGAAGATTGTCAAAGGGTGGGTAAATCAGCACCTCCTTAAAGCAAAACGCCCCTGCTTTTGGCAAGGGCGCTACTCTGCAACCGACAATCCTGAACCCAGCTTCCTACTGTATCACCCACGTCTCATCGCCATCCAACAGCTTCTGCAAATCGCCTTCACCTTTCTTTGCTTTCATTTTGGCGATCTGTTGCTCCAACTGGTCTTCATAGCTTGGACGATCCTGTGAGAGGAACACGCCCATTGCTCGCGGAAGGTTCGGATTGTGAATCATGTTGGCGAGAATGAACGCAAGTGTCGAGTCGTTCTCGTTGTGGACGAGGAGATCATTCACGGAGTACTTGCCCTCGGTAATGTTCACCACTTCCGGCGTTGCGCTATGGTTCAGGATTGTGACTTGCTTCCCGCAGTCTGCAAGCCACTCCGCCAGAGCGACCTCCGAACCTAACCCGTCGCCGTCCGGGTTGACGTGTGTGGTGAGGACAAACCTGTTGTGCTGCTTGAGTGCCTGAGCGACTGCTTGGATTGCTTGATTCATCCGGTAATGCAAGAATTTCTGTTCTGATTTACACCCAATATACTCAAACGCGGGACAACAAAAAAGGGAGGCAGAGCCTCCCTTCGTATGATTTTCAAAGAATTGGGGGAACGAAAAACGGATCAGCGGAGCAAGAGCATTTTTCGTTGAGTAGAGTAGTTGCCTGCCTCAATACGATAGAAGTACACTCCACTCGCCTGCCCGCTCGAAGAGTCGAGTCGTCGACCGAAGTCCGCAGGCGGGCATCCCACTGCACCGACTTGTACCCCGCCTCTTCAATAATACCATCCACCAATCTACGACTGGTCGTAGACCAGCGTTGCGACTTCACGGCCGAGAATATCAAACACTTTGAGCGTAACGTGACTGACCTCTGAAATCTGATCTCTGTACTCGGGTTGAAGGGGTTGGGGTAGTTTTGTTCAAGCGAGAAGTGTTGCGGCAACTCGGTATTGCTCTCAACCTCCGTTACCATCTCCGACAGCGGACGCCTCCAAACACCGCCGCCATAAGAAAGCCCGGCAAAGAGATTCGTTCCGCTCACTGCAAGCGAATAGAAAGTCATGTTTGTGAGACCAGAGTTGACCGCAGTCCTGCTTGTTCCGTTATTGGTGGAAAGAAACACACCCCGAGACCCCCCCACAAAGAGATTTGTACCGCTTACAGCAAAGCACGAGACGTTTCCATGATTCAGGCTGGTTTGAACCCACTGCGCATTGGCTGCGCTCGCCGCAACGACGAGCAGAAGAAATGTGAGGAAAGTTTTCATGGGTGACTCCTTTGTGTTTTTCCTTGGATAGTGAATTTGTTGTACTATTCGCTTTTGCTATTCGGGCAAACTCTCTGTATCTTTGCATCAGAATGAAGTGGAGACGGATCTCGGAAGAAGAGGTAAGGCTTGTGCTCACCTCGCCCGAGAAGATCGAACCAACGGTCCACGGAAGAACCAACGCTTATCTCCACACCGCGGGACGTTATCTCAAAGTCACATACAAAGAAACTGACGACGAAATCTTGATTATTAGTGTTGTTGACAAATACGATTGAGGGATCATGAAAATCGAGTATAGCAAAACCGCAGATGCGCTGTATGTGTATTTCAAAGAAGCGCCGGTTGCAAAGAGCCGCGAAATCGAAGATGGCGTTGTGCTGGATTTCGACAGCAACAATCATCTCATTGGCGTGGAGATACTCGATGCAAGCCGCCGGCTTTCCCCGAGCGACCTTGCCAACGTGAATATCGAGAACCTCCCCATCGGTATCGAAGCTTAACTGCCTGTTCTTGTTTCCCTGCAATCGCATTGGTCTGTTTTCGTAGTGGGGCGCCACCCGTGACGCGATGACGCCTCAATACGTTTTGCTTTATCTGACGAGCACCATTTTCTTCGTCTCAACAAAACCATGTCCTGAGCGAAGCAAAGGATCTGCCATGAGCCTGTAGAAGTGCACACCACTGGCAAACTCACCTGCATTAAACTGCACCGCCTTGTATCCTGCCTCTTCAACACCATCTACCAGCGTTGCGACTTCACGACCGAGAATATCATACACCTTAAGCGTAATATGGCTGACCTCTGGCGTCTGATATCTGATCTCTGTACTTGGGTTGAAAGGGTTGGGATAGTTTTGATGAAGAGCGAAGTTTTCCGGAATCTGCATTTGTCTACCAGAGACATCTACAATTGTTCCGTACTGGATGCCGTTGATGTTCGCGCCGCGTAAGCTATAAATTACTCCCGGCTCATGGTCAATTCGAAACAAGCCGATGCTGTCCACTACATCATAGATAGCGTACATTGATGAGAGGCGACTTCGTTCATAAAAACGCCAACTCCGCAGCATTCTTCCAAAGAAGTCTCCAACATACGAGCCTACGAGTGTGACAAGAACCGTATCTTGAAAGTAGTATCGAATAGATATGGTATCGCCCGCTCGAGCAAGGAAGTCATAAAGAAGACGCTCAGCATTCTCATAGTGGATCCAACTATACACCTTGTTGTTCTCCTGTCGAAGCAAACCGCCGAAGAATCCCTGCACGATGGCGTATCGTTTTCCGTTTGTAAATAAAGTGTCGCCCGTTACTCTTGCGTTCACGTAGTAGCTCGGCAATTCTACATACTGCCAGATATTTCCAATCTGAAGCGGATAATACCCTTGGGCTTCAGCGTTCGTGAGTCCAAAGAATAAGATTGCAGCACACAATGTCGTCTTCATCGTCAAACCCTCCCCGAAGTTGATTGATCAATGCATAAACGCAGAAACCCCCACGCTGTTGTGGAGGTCTCTATTTTCAACGAACCAGTTGTTGGATGTCAGTCGCTTAGGCTTTGAATAGCAAGCTTCAATCCGCAATCACCAATCCGAAATCCGCAATCAACTAATCACCCACGTCTCATCGCCATCCAACAGCTTCTGCAAATCGCCTTCGCCTTTCTTCGCTTTCATCTTTGCTATTTGCTCTTCCATCTGATGCTCGTATGTTGGACGATCTTGCGAGAGGAACACGCCCATCGCTCGCGGCAGATTCGGGTCGTGAATCATGTTAGCGAGAATGAATGCGAGTGTTGAGTCATTCTCGTTGTGCACAAGCAGGTCGTTGACAGAATACTTGCCGTCGTTGATGTTCACCGCTTCGGGAGTGAATCCGTTGAGCCGAATTCCTTTTTCCTTCTGCTTGCCGAACACCAGGGGCTTGCCGTGTTCGAGATAAACGATGTGGTCATCACGTGTATCTTTTTCCGTGAATAGGGAGAACGCTCCGTCGTTGAACACATTACAATTCTGGTAGATCTCAACGAATGCGGAGCCTTGATGCTTCTCTGCGCGGCGCACCATTTCCTGCAAATGTTTCGGGTCGCGGTCCATTGTGCGTGCAACAAATGTTGCACTCGCACCGAGCGCCAGCGACACAGGGATGAACGGATAATCAATAACGCCGTACGGCGTGGACTTCGTAATCTGTCCTAGCTCGGAAGTGGGGGAGTACTGTCCCTTCGTAAGCCCATAGATCTGATTGTTGAAGAGCAGGACTTTGATATTCAGATTGCGTCGGAGCATATGAATCATATGGTTGCCGCCGATGCTGAGTCCGTCGCCGTCACCCGTCGCAACCCATACGTCTAACTTCGGGTTCGCCATCTTCACGCCGGATGCAATTGCCGTTGCTCTTCCGTGAATACCATGTACGCCATAGATGTCCATGTAGTACGGGAAGCGGCTCGAGCATCCAATGCCGGAGACCGCCACATAGTTTTCCTTCGCGTGCGGAAACTCCGGGAATACTCTTTGCACCTGAGCAAGAATCGAGTAATCACCGCAGCCCGGACACCAACGAACATCTTGGTCTGACTGAAAATCCTTTATGGTGAGCTTAACAGGCGCTGTTGGTTGTGTGAGTGTATCAGGCATTTTTGCCTCCAAAGATAGAATAGATTTTCTGTTCAATTTCTTCTGAGCGGAGCGGAAGTCCCTTGATAACATTGAATCCGATTGCAGGAACAAGATACTTCGCTCGTATCAGCTTGATGAGCTGTCCGTTGTTGATTTCAGGAATCAACACGTGCTTAAACTTGTAGAGAATCTCTCCAAGATTTTTCGGGAACGGATTGATGTAGCGGAGATGCGAGTGCGAAACGGAATAACCTTTTGCGCGTGCTTCGCTGACCGCAGCTTTGATTGAGCCGTAGGTGCTTCCCCAGCCGAGCACAAGCAAATCACCTTCGCTATCGCCTTCAATTGTTTGAAGAGGAATGTCATCGACGATGCGCTCGATTTTTTCTGCGCGCAGCTTAATCATAAAATCATGATTCTCCGGCTCGTAGTTGATGTTGCCCGTAATGTGCTGTTTCTCCAATCCTCCGATGCGATGCTCAAGACCGGGCGTTCCGGGAATTGCCCATGGACGGGAGAGAGTTTTCTCATCGCGAGCATACGGCTGGAACGTCGCAGGATCTTTCGCGAACGTAACTGGAATTGCCGGAAGGTCCTCAACATTCGGAATCATCCACGGCTCTGCGCCGTTTGCGACATAGCCGTCCGTCAAACAAATTACCGGTGTCATGAACTTGATTGCGATGCGAGATGCTTCATAGGCTGCCTCGAAGCAATCAACAGGAGTAGATGCCGCAATCACGCAAAGAGGAGCTTCCCCATTTCTTCCTACAACTGCTTGAAGAACGTCTGCTTGTTCAGTTTTCGTGGGAAGTCCTGTGCTTGGTCCGCCGCGCTGCACATCAACAATAACCAAAGGAAGCTCGAGCATAATTGCCAAGCCCATTGCTTCGGTCTTTAACGCCATGCCGGGACCGCTGGTCGTTGTCACGCCGAGCGCACCGGCATACGATGCACCGATTGCCGCACAGATGGCTGCAATTTCATCTTCAGCCTGAAATGTCTTCACATCGTAGTTCTTGAAGCGAGAGAGTTCATGAAGAATGTCGCTCGCAGGCGTAATAGGATAGCTGCCGAGGAAGAGCTGCAGCCCGGCTTTTTTTGCCGCAGCAACAAGTCCAAGCGCCGTGGCGACGTTCCCCATAATGTTGCGATACTTTCCGGGGGGAAGCTTTGCCGGCTTGACTTCATAACGAGTTGTGAAAATCTCAACCGTATCACCGTAGTTGTAGCCTGCCTGCATCACCCGTGTGTTTGCTTCCACAACGTGCGGGTCTTTCCCGAATTTCGCTTGAATGTATTTGATGGATTGGTCGAGCGGACGGTTGTACATCCAATACATCAAGCCGAGTGCAAAGAAGTTCTTCGTCTTATCCACAAACTTCGTCGAGAGATTCATGTCGGCAATGGCATTTGCCGTCATCTTAGTAATCGGAACTTTGCACACCTGGTAGCGGCTGACTGTTCCGTCTTCAAGCGGGTTCGTTGTTAATCCCGCCAGCTTAAGGTTCTTATCGTTGAATGAATCTTCGTTCACGATAATTGTTCCGTTCTCACGCAACATCTTCACGTTGGTGATGAGTGCAGCGGGGTTCATTGCAACGAGCACGTCGCACGTATCGCCGGGCGTCAATACTTCCGTGCTTCCGAAGTGAATTTGAAAACCGCTGACGCCGTAGGTTGTTCCTGCCGGTGCGCGAATCTCTGCCGGATAGTCGGGCAGTGTGCTCAAATCGTTGCCGAGCACGGCGGCTGTGTTGGTGAATTGCGTCCCGGTGAGCTGCATGCCGTCGCCGGAATCGCCTGCGAAGCGAATCGTTACGTCTTCGAGAGTCTTAATTGTTCGTCCCATACCTCATCTCAATTATTGTGAAGAAAGTGATAACAAAAAAAATCGACCATTCCAGTGGAAGAAGTCGATAGGTTCATAATGTCAAGCTGTTCATATATGCAACAGTACGTAATTCAAAATACCTTGTTTGGCAAGGAAAGTCAAGGGCAGGTGACCGTCACCTTGCTGAGGATTCCCGTGAAGGTCTACGACCTCGTAGAGGTGACGGTCACCTAAACACAAAAGCCTGCCCGCTTTTGTGAACTGCACTTCGGCGGGCAGGCCCCCCACTTTCGCTGATGGACTTTCATTTGTTACTCCCTCACGACCCAGACCTTAACTTTGCCTGTGACGTTTTGGTGAAGCTTCACGTTGACGTTGTAGATGCCAAGCGCTTTGATTGGCTCCTCCAAATCGATAATGCGTTTGTCAATGGTGAAGTTTTGTTCTTTCAATGTGTCGGCAATCATCTGCGAAGTGACGGAGCCGAAGAGTTTTTCGTCTTCACCAACTTTCATCTGAATGGTGATGGAGACTTTCTCCAGCTCGGCGGCGATCTTCTCGCTGGATTTGAGTTCCTTTGAGCGTCGTCGCTCAGCTTGCTTCTTTTCTTCTTCGAGCACTGCCACTGCACCTTTTGTGGCGGCGAACGCAATGTTGCGCGGGAGAAGATAGTTGCGAGCGTAACCGTCTTTCACATCTACAACATCGCCGATGTTGCCTAACTTCTCATGTTCTTTGCGTAGAATGACTTTCATAATTATTCCTCTTGAATAGTCTTAATAGACACAAGGTCACTAAGGCTCTAAGTTTCACTAAGTTATTTTCTAACTGATGTTACGCAGGGATTTGATTTCTCCTAAAGCCCTCATCCCCTCTACGAGCCGTAGGCCGGCCCCTTCTCCCAAAGGGAGAAGGGGAGGTTTGAGCTTAGGATTCAACAAAGTCCCTCTCCCTCTGGGAGAGGGATTTAGGGTGAGGGGCGGTCAGTAACCAAGAAAACTCTCTCTTG
>Ga0082335_1003839_pt1 | contig 23824 bp, 21 predicted proteins | sample Subgrocontami58m_FD_72375 | JGI IMG/M metagenome (GOLD analysis project Ga0082335, IMG submission 72375) | Subsurface groundwater microbial communities from S. Glens Falls, New York, USA - GMW37 contaminated, 5.8 m (SPADES assembly) (version 2) ...
CCACGCGCCCCCTCAGCTCTCCCACCGTCTGAGGTCCGCGCACAAGAAGCTCCGCGATTACCGCCAGCTCGGCCGGTTCGAGCTTCAGTTTCTCATAAAGGAGATGCCGGTATTTCGGCACCCTGCCCCCATCGGCGGCCGTCAGCACAAGATGTTTGTACTTGAGCGCATCGAGCGCCCGGACCACCTCCGACTCCTCCAGGTTCATCACGGGATAACGGTTCGATTTTTGGTTGCAGGCTGCCGTAAGGGAATTGAGGGTCAGGGGATAATATTCCGGCGTCGCCAGCTCCTTCTCGACAAGCGATCCCAGGACGCGGCATTCAATTTCGTTCAGGATCGTTTCCATATTCACCCCTTGCATAGTCGGGACTTTCCGCCCCTGATTTTTGATACTCCCTCAGGAGAAAGTCCTTGCTCACGGCCTGTTCGATAAAGTCCCAGGGCAGGATTTCGGCGGGGTCTTTTTGCCGGTAAACGTAGAAATCGGCATTGATGTTCACCTCTTTCAAGGCCTGCGGCCAATTGCCGCCCTGCCGGTGCACGGCCAGCAATATTTCTCCCACGCGCCGGTCGCCCAGGGAAAGGAGGGCCTGGATGTAATTCCATTTCGGCAGGTCGTGAATCACCTTGACCGACGACTCCCGGCGCAGGGCCTCGGCAATTCTCCGGACCCGTTTCTTGACCACGTTGATATCCGTCAGGGGATGCCATTGCCAGGGCGTGGCGGCCTTGGGAATGAACTGATTGACGCTGAGAGTGATGCGCTTGAAAGGCCCCTGGCCCTGGGTATATTTTTCCCCTAAGTGTTTGATTTTTTTCGCCAGCTGGATAATGGCTTCAATGTCTTTATCCTCTTCGGTGGGCAGACCCACCATAAAATAAAGCCGTATGTTGGCGATCCCCTGTTCACAGAGTACGGCTACGGCATGAACAATCTGTTCCTCCGTGATCCCCTTGCCCATCAGGTCCCTTAACCGCTGGCTCCCGGCTTCCGGCGCCAGCGACAGGGTTTCCGCACCGCCCTCCTTGAGCAGCCGGACCAGTTCCGGCTCCATCCTGTCCAGGCGCAGGGAGCCAAGGGCAAATTTCCCCGCCCTTTCCCGGATGAAACGGCAGAGGGCGACGAGGTCGGGATGATCGGAGACCGCCGTTCCGAGGAGACCAATCTTCTGGCCTCCCTCCAGGGCATGGAGAAAAGCGGTCTGCAGCAGTTCGGGCCGCCGAAAACGGGGCGGCAGGCAAACGAACCCGGCGGCGCAAAAGCGACAACCGCGCCGGCAGCCGCGGCTTACCTCCACCAGAAACATATCCCCCAGTTCCGCTGCGCCGGTAACAATGCACTGTTCGGTCAAGCAGGAATTTATGTCGGCCAGACGGGCCTTCTTGATTCGCGGCGGCAGCCCTTCATGTACCGGCACAAAACCGGCCAGGACCCGGTTTGCCGCGTATGATACATGGTAAAAGCGCGGGACATACACCCCGGGAACCTCCCTCTGCAAACGCATCAGGAGCTCCTCCCTTGCCAGTCCCGCTCTCCGGGCTTCCTGACAAGCGTCCAGAAAGGGGGCGATGGCCTCTTCGGCCTCGCCCAGGATAAAGAGCTCAAAAAACTCGGCCAGAGGTTCGGGATTCAGCGTCACGGCGATCCCGCCCGCCATCAGCAGCGGTGAAGAGGGTTGCCTTTCCCGCGACAGCAGGGGTATTCCTCCCAAATCCAGTATGTTCAATATGTTGGGGAAGTCATTTTCGAAGGAGAGGGAAAAGGCAACAATGTCGAAATCGGTAAGCGGCCGCTGGGATTCCAGGCTGAAAAGCGAGACTCCCCCCCGGACAAATTCCGCTTCCTCTTCCGGATCAGGCAGAAAAACACGCTCGCACAGACAATCGGGTTGGTCGTTAATCAGGCGGTAAACGGTCTGGAAGCCGAGGTTGGACATCCCGGTACGGTAGGCATGGGGATAGGCCAGACAGATCTTCAGGCCGGGTCCCCAGTCTTTTTTGCAATAACCCCGTTCCCGGGATAATAGGGCCCGGTATTTTTCCTTCAACGCCCAGGACAAACTTTTTCACCTCGTCAGTTAAAACTAACAGAATTAAGACAAATATTCATTATCTTTGTCGGGCGGGGGAATATTATTGCCAACAGGAGAATATTATTGTTGACAACCGGCATTCTTTTCATCATGATTCGCCCTGCTTCGGCAAAGCTTCTTTTAAGAAGGCGCCAGACAGATCATGTTAAGAAGGAAATAGCTACTATGGCCAAAACAGGTTCGGAAATAGCAGCAGATGATTTGGGACGTATCCATCTGCTTAAATATGTCGCTTATGAGTCCATTAAAGGGCTGCTGGATTACTGCTCCACCCGCTCCCTGGCCGCCGGTGAGGCCCTCATTCAGGCAGGGGTACTGAACAACACCATTTATTTTGTCCTGGAAGGGCGCCTGCGCGTTCACCTGAATTCCCTCGACAGCGCACCCATCGCCTATATCGAAACGGGGGAAAGCGTAGGAGAGATGTCCGTTATCGACAAGCAGCCCACATCCGCCTATGTCACCGCCGAGGAGGACAGCAGGTTGATGCTGATGGATGAAGACATCCTCTGGTCCCTGGTTCAGTCATCCCACGCGGCGGCCTGTAATCTGCTCTTTACCCTCACGAAACGTTTGCGCCATGCCGATGCGGTTATCTGTAAGGGCGTGGAGTTGGAAAATCTTTATCACAATTATGGTTCCGTGGATGCCCTGACGGGACTCCATAATCGCTACTGGCTCGATGAGGCCATAAAACGGCTCTATCAGCGTTGTATCGCGGACGGCAGCCCTTTATCCATCATCATGATCGATATTGACTATTTCAAGCAATTCAACGATCAATACGGGCACCTTTACGGGGACCGCGTCCTCTATGCCATCGCCCAGAACATCGTCCAGCACCTGAGGCCATCCGAGGTCATTGCCCGCTATGGCGGCGATGAATTCATCGTCCTGCTGCCGGGTTTAAAGATCGGTCGGGCCCGCGAAGTCGCCCAAAGAATGCAGGAAACGGTTAGCGAGGCCCCCCCGCTGCCGAAAGGGAACGAGGATCGGGAAATCCCTCACCAATCCATATCCGTGGGCGTTGCCGAATTACAGCCGGGACAAAGCATGGAGATGTTTATCAGCAGCGTCGATGCCGCTTTATACCGGGCCAAGGACCAGGGACGGAACCGTGTTTCCCTCTAACAAAAAAGAATCAATCCGCCTGTTTTCTCAAGTAAGCCGGGATAGCCAAATCGGGGTCTTCATCTCCATCGGCAAGGTCGCCCTTGAGAGGACCGGGGGCATCGATGAATTTACCGTCCCTGATGTACGCCGGCGTTGCCAGGTCATCGCGGCGGTAATCGCCGAGCTTCGTCACATTGGACATGTTCAGTTTCTTTTTACTGAGATCGTCGAAACCAGTAGCGATAACGGTGATGCGGATTTCATCGATCATCGTTTCGTCGACCACGGTGCCGAAAATGATGTTGGCATCCTCATGGGCTTCCGCCTGGATCAGGGAAGAGGCCTCGTTAATCTCGTAGAGCGACATATCCGGACCGCCGGTGATATTCAATAAAATCCCGCGGGCGCCGTGGATGGTGTTGTCTTCCAGGAGGGGGGAGGAGATGGCCCTTTGGGCGGCCTCCACTGCCCTGTTTTCGCCGTTGGCCACGCCGGTGCCCATCAGGGCCAGGCCCATCTCGGACATAATGGCCTTCACATCAGCAAAATCAAGGTTTATCAAACCCGTCACGATAATCAGATCCGAGATGCCTTTGACGGCATGGTAAAGGATATCGTCCGCTTTGTTAAAGGCTTCCAAGAGCGTTAGATTTTTACCTCCCATGCCCAGGAGCCTTTGATTAGGCACGGCAATCAGGGTATCCACGATCTTCCGCAATTCCGTTATTCCTTCTTCCGCTTGCATATTTCTGCGCTTGCCTTCGAACTGAAAAGGCTTGGTGACGATGGCTACCGTCAGAATCCCCAGCTCTTTGGCAATTCCCGCCACTACGGGGGCGCCACCGGTGCCTGTCCCGCCTCCTAATCCGGCGGTGATGAAAACCATGTCCGCGCCCTGAAGATATTCTCGCAGTTCGTCCTGACTTTCCAGGGCGGCCCTTTTACCCACCTCGGGGTTAGAGCCGGCCCCCAGCCCTTTGGTGACGCTTTCCCCCAACTGGACCTTCACCGGTGACAGAGATCCGCCCAGGGCCTGCGCGTCCGTGTTGGCCACCAGGAAATCCACTCCCCTCAGGTTGTAGGATATCATGGTATTAACCGCATTGCCTCCGCCCCCTCCGATGCCGATGACCTTGATTCTTGCCGCGCCGGTGGTGGTGATTGAATCAGATAATTCAAACATAGACTTTCCCCCTTTAAAATAGTTCTGAGAACCACTGTGCTATTCGGTTATACGTGACGTTAAAAAAACCTGTACCACCCTTGTAATTCTTGTTTCTGGCCAGGCAATTGCCGCCGTACAAAATCATGCCCACCGCCGTGGCATAGGCGGGACTTTTTACCACATCCGTCAAACCGCCGATGCCGATGGGGCTCCCTTTTCTTACGGGCACGTCGAAAACTTGTTCCGCCAGCTCGGTAATGCCCTCCATGACCGCCGTCCCTCCCGTCAGGACGATGCCGGCGGTAAGAAGGTTTTCGTAACCTGCTTTCATGATTTCCTTATGGGCCATCTTGAAGATTTCTTCCACCCGGGGTTCGATGATCCGGCCCAGAATGTGGCGGGAGACCTCTCGCGGGTCCCGCCCCCCCACACTGGGCACTTCGATGTTTTCATCTTTCGCTATAAGCGGCAGGTGGGCACAGCCGTACATAATCTTTATCTTCTCGGCTTCGGCAATCGGCGTGCGCAGTCCCTGCGCGATATCGCTGGTAATATAATTGCCGCCGATGGGCAATACGGCAGTGTGCTTGATGCTGCCCTCGGTAAAAACGGCGATATTCGTGGTCCCGCCCCCGATATCGAGCAACGCCACACCGAGGTCCTTTTCATCGGCACTGAGGACTGCTTCGCTGGCGGCCAGCTGCTCCAGAACGAGTTCATCGATATCCAGCCCTACCCGGTTAATGGCATTGACAATATTATGCAGAGAAGTCACGGCGCCGGTGACGATGTGCACCTTCGCCTCCAGCCGAACGCCGGACATGCCCACGGGATATCTGATCCCATCCTGCTCATCGACAACGAAGCTCTGGGGCAAGGTATGCAGAATCTCCCGGTCCATGGGTACGGCAATGGCTTTCGCCGCCTCGATAGACCTTTCCATGTCCTCCTCGTCGATCTCGCGGCCCTTGACGGCCACAATGCCCAGGCTGTTCTGTCCTCTGATGTGGGTGCCGGCAATGCCCGCGTAAACCGACTTGATACTGCATCCGGAGATCTGCTCCGCCATGGCGACGGCTTTTTTTATCGATTCGACGGTGCTCTCGATGTTTACCACGACACCTTTTCTGATCCCGTCGGAAGGACAGGAACCAACGCCCACGATATCGATGCCGGATTCCGTCATTTCACCCACCACGGCACAGGTTTTGGTAGTGCCAATGTCCAACCCGACAAGAATGTTGCCTTTCTTACCCATCTCCGTCTCCTTTATTTCCACCGCTCGACAAGCTCACCCAGGCAGGCTTCCGGGCGATACTTCAATTTCCTCAAGTGCTTAATCCTTTTTTTCTTACCGGCCGGGCCAGAGGTTGCGTAACATCCCGCCCCTCTACATAGATCTTACTTGTATCCCGAAGATCGATATTCAACAATCCCCGGTTCATATCTTTTTTATTCAGGGCAGTGATCACCGGCAGGAGACGCTGCAATTTGCTTTCATAATTGCCGAAGCCCAGCTTGAGGCAGAAACCGTTTTCCGTATAAACGGTAAGACCTGACACTTCGCTGCCGTTAATCTCCGAAACCGCCTGGAGCGTGGGAAAGCTTTGGGCCGCACTCAGCGTCTTCATGAGCAGCATGGTCTTATCAAAAAGTTGCTGATTCATGTGCCCATCACGGTAATAGCCTGTCAATACGGGGACATCCACATCATCGCCGTCATCCAGTTCCTTGAATAGCAGTCCTTCCTCATCCACCAGAAGAAAACCCTCGTCTTTCTTGCACAAGGCCAGGGCTGACCTTTCCCGCACCTCCACGACCAACCGGTTGGGAAACTCCCGCGCCACGGCCACGGTCTTTACCCAGGGCTGTGTGGCAATCCGGCGCGCCATTCCTTTAATATTGACGGAAAAGATGGTTTGGGACGGTTTCAAGGCTGCCAGTGCCAGGACCTCTTTTTCCGTCAACTCCCGGCAGCCCCGGACCTGAGTAGACTTGATCCGAAAATAAGAAGAACTGATTGCGCAGTTATAAGCATAGATCCATCCCGCCGTCAGGAAGAATATCGCGCCGAGCAAACCGACCGCTTTGAGGCAATCACGGCAGATATGGGCGGAATGGTTCTTCAACCTGTTTTTCCTGATCAAATACCTGGACCTGAACGATCGCTTCATGTCTCCTCGCCGATAATGCAAACTTCCGTTTCCAGGACAATACCCCTTTCCTGCCTGGCTTTATCCTTAATCAGGGTGATCAGGGAGAGCACATCCGCCGCCTTGGCACCGCCCAGATTGACGATGAAATTCCCGTGCCGTTCCGAAATCTTTGCCTCTCCGATCCGCAGGCCTTTCAATCCCATTTCCTCGATTAGCCGTCCCGCCGGCAACTCCTCGGGATTTTTGAATATCGAGCCGGCATTGCGATAATCGAGCGGATGTTTTTCCCGCCGCCGGGCCAGGATTTCTTCCACCCTGGCGCGCACTTCTTCCCGGCTTTTCCGGACCAGGGAAAAGCCGGCCGCCAGGATAATGCGGTCCAACGGTACGGCCAGCTGGCGATAGCTGAAGTGCAGCTCCCGCCGCTTCTGTCGCACCATTTCTCCCCGCAACGTTACAAACGTGACCCCGGTAACCACATCCTTGATTTCCCGGCCATAGGCGCCGGCATTCATCTTAACCGCCCCGCCTATGCTCCCCGGCACACCGGCGCAAAATTCCATCCCGCCCAGTCCGTCCTTAAACGACCGGCCTATCACGTCGGCAAGCGTAACTCCCGCTTCGGCTTTGAGAGTAATGCCGCCGTCATCCTCCACTACATCCAAATGATTAAGCCTCTTCAGGCAGACCAAGACCCCCCGATAACCCCCATCCCGGACGATCAGGTTGGTGCCATTGCCCAGCGGCAGAAAGGACCGTCCTTCTTGTGCCAGAAAAACCAGCGTATTGCTTATTTGCTCGGCCGTCCCGGGGAAAACGATGGCGTCGGCCGGTCCTCCCGTCCCGAAAGACGTATATTGGCTGAGCGGTGCATCAAACAGCACTTCTCCGGCTACGAGTTCCCGCAATTTCTTTCGCAAAGCTAAATCCAGCACGTTTATCCTGTCCCTTTTTCAACAAACCTCCTGGTTATGCCCCTTTCGCCTCCGCGCGCCGGCGCTCCAAAAAGGCAGTCCCCACCTTCCAGACATTGCCGGCGCCCAGCGTGACAATCACGTCCGCCGGCTGCGCCTGCCGGAGCAGATAGGATACCAATTCTTCGAAGTCAGCCAAATAAAGGACGTCTTGCTGGCCATGCTTCCTCAGGGAGTCGCAAAGCGAGGCGGCACTTATTCCCGGAATGGCCTGTTCACCCGCCGGATAGATATCGGTCAACAGCAGGGCGTCGGCATCGGCAAAAGCCGTTAGAAATTCTGTAAACAAAGCCTTGGTCCGGCTGTAACGATGGGGCTGAAACACCACAACGATCCTTCCCCCCCAGGCCTGCTTCACCGCCGCCAGCGTCGCCCTGATCTCCGTCGGATGATGACCGTAATCGTCGAGTACGGTTATGCCGCCGCTTTCACCCCGCACTTCCAAACGGCGATGCACGCCCAGGAAGCGCTGGAGTCCCGCCTGGATAGCAGGGAAGGCCATATCCAGTTCCCTGGCCACGGCAATCGCGGCCAGGGAGTTATATACATTGAATAAACCGGGGACATTGAGGGTGATTTCGCCCAGCGGTTCCTCCCGGTGGTAGACCGAAAAACGGGAACCACGGCCCCAAGGGACGATATCCCGGGCCTGATAATCCGCCCCGGCGGACAAGCCATAAGTAATGAATCTCCTTTTGATGATGGGAATGATGGCCTGCACATTCCCGTCATCGCAACAGATGACCGTGGCACCGTAAAAAGGCACAATATTGGCAAATTTGAGAAAAGCGTCTCTGATGGCTTCGATATCCTGATAGAAATCGAGATGCTCCATATCAATGTTGGTGATGACCGCCAAGGAGGGACTTAATTTAAGAAAGGATCCGTCGCTTTCATCGGCCTCCGCCACGATGACCTCACCGTCGCCGATTTTCGCATTGCTGCCGATACTGGCCAATTTACCGCCGATAACCATGGTAGGGTCCAGGCCCCCGTCCGCCAGCACGGTGGCAATCATGGAAGTAGTGGTCGTTTTCCCGTGACTTCCCGATACGGCGATGGAGAGTTTCATCTTCAACAATTCAGCCAGCATCTCTGCCCGGGGGATGACGGGGATATTGCGTCGATGCGCCTCCAGCACCTCCGGGTTGTCGGCCTTGACCGCAGTGGAAGTCACCACCACGTCTGCCGCCAGCAGGTTTGAGGCCCGATGGCCGAAAAAAATCCTGGCCCCCAAACCGGCCAGACGCTGCGTTATGTCCGTGGCACTGAGATCGGAACCGGTGACGTGATAGCCGAGATTAATCAGTACCTCGGCAATCCCGCTCATACCGATACCGCCGATGCCCACAAAATGAATGCTTTTCACCTTGCGGCGCATTCCAGATAACTTGCTGCTATTATTCATATCCTTAACTCTTCTCTCTATGGCCGCCCGGACAGGGCCAGACAATTATCAACGATATCGGCCGCCGCCCGGACGTTGCCCAGGCGCGCAGCTTTTGTCTCCATATCCCGCAGCAATTCGCGCTCGTAATAAAGCTTTTTGATCGTCTCCGCCAGATCTGTGCTGGTCAGTTCCCTTTCCTCGATCATCATTGCCGCCCCGACCTTCACCAGCTCCAAGGCGTTTTTTTTCTGGTGATCGTCAACAGCAAAGGGAAAGGGAACCAAAATAGCCGCTTTCCCCATCACCGTCACCTCGGCAATGGACGTGGCGCCGGCGCGGCAAACCACCAGGTCCGCCTCGCGATAGGCCGCCGCCATGTCCCGGATAAACGGCAGGACCTCCGCTTCAATCCCATAAGTCCGGTAAGCATCGGCAACATAATTCAGATCATCCTGGCCAGTTTGGTGTATGATCCTTAAGTCATGAATTTCGCTGCGCAATTGCATTACCGCCCGCAGGAGAGCCCGGTTGATCGACCGGGCGCCTTGACTGCCGCCGAAAGTCAGAATCGTAAATCGACGGTCCGCGTCCTTTTCTCTCCCCCGACCCGGGATAAAATCGGCGCGCACCGGATTGCCAGTTACAACGACATTGGCTCTGCTGGGGAACCATTTTCTGGTTTCCCGGTAAGTCAGAAAAACCTTATCGACAAACTTTCCCAGTATCCGGTTGGCGAGCCCCGGGAGGGCATTCTGTTCCGCCACCGCCGTCTTAATGCCCAGCAGATGCGCGACCAGCACTACCGGGCCGGAGGCATATCCTCCCACGCCGATGACGAGCCGGGGATGAAACTCGCGGATAATCCGGTAGGATTCCCACATGCTGCCGGGGAGCTGGCATAGAGCGCCGAGCACTTTCTGCGGTCCCTTACCCTTGAAACCGGTAATCCTGATGGTACGATAGTTAAAACCCCGCTCGCCCAGGATGTCTTTTTCCAGTTTCTTCCCCGTTCCGACGAAAAGGACTTGCGTCTCTCCCCTCTTCAGAAACTCTTCCGCGATGGCGACTCCGGGGAAGAGGTGCCCACCTGTTCCGCCGCCCGCGATAATGACCTTCAATACCTCATCCACCATAAACCACCTGTCAGGCCGATTCGTGAAAAAAGCCCCTATCGCTTACGCGTCATCCGTAAGAGGAAATATTCATCAATATGCCTACCGACGCCAGACTCATCACGACCGAAGAGCCGCCATAACTGACAAAAGGCAGCGCCAATCCTTTTACGGGAACCAAACCCATCACCCCGGCAATATTCACGAAAGCCTCCACAGCAATCGTCATGGTCAACCCGGCCGCGAGTAAAGTGCCGAAAAGATCAGGGGCCTTGTAAGCAATCATAAACCCCCGGAAGATAAGGATTAAAAAGAGCGAAATCACTACGGCCACGGAGAAGAAGCCGCCTTCCTCCGCGATGACGGAGAGGATAAAATCCGTATGGGGTTCGGGCAGGTAATAAAGTTTCTGCATACCGTCACCGATGCCGACGCCGAAAGGACCGCCGGAACCAAAGGAGATAAAGGACTGGATGATCTGAAACCCCGTACCGAGGGGATCATTCCAGGGATTGAACATGGTTTTCAACCGCTCCCAACGATAATCGGAACGCATCACCTGCCAGACCGCCAGAGGCAAAAGCAGTGCCAGGAGACCCGCCAGGTAGCGCAGCCTGACGCCGGACAGAAAAAGCATGGCCAGCATGATCATGGCGATGATCACCGCCGTGCCGAAATCAGGCTGGCGGAGAATCAGGGCCATGATGAACAAGGTAACGAACAGCGGGACGAGGAAACCTTTTGTGAAATCCTGGGGGTCGACATCCTTCTTGCCCAGGTAATGGGCCAGAAAAAGCACGATGGTCACCTTGACCAGTTCGGTAACCTGAAAAGTAAAAAAGCCCAGCCTCAGCCAGCGGGTGGCGTTGTTAACTTTAACGCCCAAGTGGGGCACAAAAAGCAGCACCAGACAAACAACGGACAAGAAAAGACCGAGATACGCTACCTTACCCAACTTCTGGTAGGATGTTTTTTTCAGAATCATCATCCCCACCAGCCCGATGAGGATGTAAAAGAACTGCCGTTTGAGGAAATACTGTCCATCCTTAAACCGTTCCAAGGCCAGGATGGAACTGGAACTGTAAATCATTGTGATCCCCACGGTGAGCAACAACAGCGTCACCAGCAGGATGACCGCGTCATGCTTCTTGGGAAGGGAGGAAAGATTCTTCATTTACAGACCACTCACAACTTTTTGAAAAAATTCACCCCGGGCGCCGTAATTGGCAAATTCGTCAAAACTGGCACACCCCGGCGACAGGAGAACAACATCGCCGGCAGAGGCGCGCCCGTAAGCGGTGATGACCGCTTCTCGTAAACCGACGGTTTTGCCGGTGGGCACGATCCCGCCCAGCGCCTCCTCGATCCTGTCCCTGGCCTCGCCGAACAAGATCAGCTCCCGGACCTTTTCCTTGATCAAGGGGCTAAGCGTCTCAAAATCCCCGTCTTTATCCCGCCCTCCCATGAGCAGAAATACCGGTCGGGAAAAACTCTCCAGGGCCCTGGCGACGGCGCCCACATTGGTGCCCTTGGAATCGTCGTAGAACTTTACCCCTCTTTTTTCCCCCGCCCACTCAATCCGGTGGCTGAGTCCCCGGAAATCAGTAACGGCGGCAATCACCTCGTCGGCCGCCACGCCGCATTCCCGGGCAATCATGACCGCGGCCATAATATTTTCCAGATTATGCCGGCCCGGAATGCCGACCATGGCCAGCGGGTAGACTTCCCGCCTGCCGGACCCAGGAGTATAAACCAGGCCTTCCGGTGCAACAAACATCCCCGGGGCCACGGGACCCGTGGAACTGAAATATTGGACCGCAGCATCGATCTCCGGCGCCGGCAAGGCGGAGGAATACTCATCGGCATTGAGGATGGCCAACTGCCCAGGGGTCTGATTGGCAAAGATGCGTTCCTTGGCGCGGCGGTAAGCCGCAAAAGAACCATGATAATCCACGTGGTCGCAGGTCGTATTCAAAAGCACCGCCACGGCCGGACGAAATTGTTCGCACCATTGCAACTGAAAGCTGCTCACCTCGACCACGGCATAATCAGTTTCCTGGCTGCGGGTGGCCAGACCGATGAGCGGCTCGCCGATATTGCCCCCCACAAAAACTTTCTTGCCCGCCTTTTTCAGGATTTCACCCACCAGGGTAGTCGTCGTTGTTTTACCGTTGGTGCCGGTAATGGCGATCACCGGACAGGACAAGAAGCGGTAGGCCAGCTCAATTTCGCTGATAACCGGCACGCCGCGCCGAACGGCTTCCCGAAGAATCGGGTTCGCCGGAGGGACTCCGGGGGAAGGGACAACCAGATCGACCCGGGAAAGCGCGGCCGGGTCGTACCCGGCCATGACGGCGGCGTCCTGCAATCCCTGATTAAGCATGAGCCGCTGCAAATCCGCCGGGGATTTTTCGTCCGTGACCACCACGTCGACGTTCCGTCCGGCCAGGAAACGAACCACCGCCAAGCCCGTTTTTCCTAACCCGATAACAAGTACCCTTTTTCCCGCAAGTTCCATCATTGCCTTCTTACCGTTCAACGCAACTTCAAAGTGCTGATCGCCACCAGGGCCAGCAGTATGGAAATGATCCAGAAGCGCACGATAACCTTCGGCTCCGGCCATCCCTTGAGTTCGAAATGATGATGCAGCGGCGCCATTCTGAAAATGCGCCGCCCCTTGGATAACTTAAACCATCCCACCTGAAAGATAACGGAAAAGGTCTCCGCGGCAAAGAGACCGCCCACGATCAGCAGCAATATTTCCTGCTTCGTGGCGATGGCCATCGTCCCCAGGGCGCCGCCCAGGGAAAGGGAGCCCACATCGCCCATAAAGACCTCCGCCGGGTAGCTGTTATACCAGAGAAAGCCGATACCGGCGCCCACCACGGCGCCGCAGAAGATGCTCAGTTCCCCTACGCCGCTGATATAGGGTATCTGGAGATAATTAGCTATCTTGATGTTGCCCACCAGATAGGCAAAGAGGAGATAGGTCATGAAGGAAGTAATGGCCGGACCGATGGCCAGGCCGTCCAGGCCATCGGTAAGATTAACGGCGTTGGCCGTACCGACGATGATAAAGGTCGACAGGAAAATGTATCCCCAGCCCAAATCGGGCAAGACGGTCTTGAGGAAAGGTATGGTCACGTTAGAAGTAAATCCCGGCTTAATATAAAGGATCATGCTGACAAAGAGGGCAATCACGATTTCACCCGCCAACCTTGCTATTCCGGAGACGCCGCGGCTGCTGTGCGAAACCAATTTCCGGTAGTCATCCATAAAACCGATCAGACCGTACCCCAGGGTCACCATAACGACCAGCCAGATATAATCGGAAGAAAGATTGGCCCAGAGCAGCGTGGAGATGACAACGGCAAAGATGATCAGGATGCCGCCCATCGTGGGGGTCCCTTTTTTGGAAAAATGGGATTGGGGACCGTCCTCCCGGATCGGCTGGCCGATCTGGAGAGACCTTAATTTGCGGAAAAGCCAAGGCCCCATCACAAAACAGATGACCAGGGCGGTAATGGCCGCATAAATCGTCCGAAAGGTGATATACCGGAAAACATTGAAAAATGAATATGTCGTGTGTAAGGGAAACAGCAAATGGTAAAGCATCTTACCCCTTCAACTTAATTAATTATGACTTCCTGTACCCGTTAACGACCTCTTTCAAAGTCGCAATTCTTATGAAATTATCATCCTTGCCATAAAGCGGCAAGGAAACTTTTCGGTAGTTTTTCCCACCCCTTAAGCTTCCTCCGGTGCTTTGCCGAAGGTTTCGATAATGCATTTAACTACTTCCTCCATTTTCATGGCCCGCGACCCTTTAACCAGCAGCCAATCGCCGGCCTGCAAAAGGGGAGCAAGGCCCGCCGCTATTTCTTCCCCGGTGGCCGGAAAGGCAATACGGGCCGGCGGCACGCCCTTTTCTTCCGCCCCCTTGGCGGTCTGACGGGCAAATTGCCCCAGGAGAAAGATGCGGTCCACACCGGTGGCCGCCAAGAGACCGCCGATTTCTTCATGCCAGGCCCCGGCCCCTTCACCCAACTCCAACATATCGCCCAGGATAACCACGCTGCGGCGCCCGCCGCGCAAATTCCGGAGCGTCATCAGGGCCTCCCGGACGGAAACAGGATTGGCGTTATAGGCATCGTCGATCAAAAAAGCGCCGTTTTGCAGGCGGGTTATCTCCATCCGGCCGGGAATGGGTCTGAAGTTCTGAAGTCCCCGGCGGATAACGGCCGGATCGAGTCCCAGTGCCCCGCCCAGTGCCGCAGCGGCCAAGGCATTCATGAGGTTGTGGTTTCCGGGGGCCGTCATGGCCACTTTCCCCCGGTTATCCCCAATTCTCAGCACAAAGCTCAGTCCCCGCGCACTATGGACTACCTCTTCCGCCGTCACCTCGGCCGTCCTTTTGAGGCCGTAGGTGATCTGACGGCCGGACCGGCGAGCGGCCAGTTCCCGGACCGCCTCGTCGTCCACATTGACCACCGCCATACCCTGGCTGGAAAGCAGACGGAACAGTTCTCCCTTTTCTTCCTTTACCATCGCCACGGATTTCAGCCCTTCGAGGTGCGCCGGCCCGATATTGGTAATCAAACCCAGGTCGGGGGCGGCGATGCCGCTCAAACGCCCGATCTCCCCCGGTACGTTGGTCCCCATCTCCAGGATCGCCACCTCATGGACCGGCCTCAATCTAAGCAAGGTCAGCGGCAAACCGATGAGATTATTGAAGTTACCTTCCGTCTTGAGGGTCTGTTTTACGCCGGCCAACAGCTGAGCCGTCATTTCTTTAGTCGTTGTTTTTCCGGCACTGCCGGTAATGGCGACCACGGGCAGATCAAACTTTCTCCTCCAGAAACCTGCTATCTGCCCCAGGGCAGCCAGCGTATCGGGCACCCGGATAACGGTAATGTCTCCCCCGATCTTCTTTAAATGATCTTCTTCACCTTCCTGGACCAAGAGGCCAGTCACCCCGCCGCTTGCCGCCGCCGGAAGAAAAGAGTGACCGTCGAACCGCGGCCCTTGCAGAGGGATAAATAATTTCCCGTCCAGCGGCCCCCGCGTGTCCGTGGAGACATCGCTGAAAACTTGATCGACGCTCCCCTGGATCAGGTCCCCGCCCGTCGCCTCCGCTATTTCACGGCCGGTAAAAAGCATCTACCGCCTCCCGGACCCGGCGGCATCCAGCAACTCTCTGGCCACCAGGCAATCATCGAAGGGGAAACGCTTTTCGCCGACGATTTGATAGTCCTCATGCCCTTTGCCGGCAATCAGCACGGTATCGGCCGGTCCGGCCAGCCGCACGGCCAGTTCGATGGCTTTTTTCCGGTCCGGCAGCAGGGAATGGCATTTCCCGGCCCCGGCAGTAAAAATTTCTGCGGGCGGCAACTCTGGCGCCACATTGTGGTCAATGCCCGCGGCGATCTCGCCGATGATGGCCAAAGGATCCTCACTGCGGGGATTATCGGAGGTGATGATCGTCACATCGCTGTAGCTGGCAGCGGCCCGGCCCATGAGCGGCCGCTTGCCTCTGTCCCGGTCGCCCCCGCAGCCGAAAACCGTTATAATTCTGCCCCGGCGGAATTCCGCAAGATTCTGCAGCACCCTGAGCAAGGCGTCCGGCGTATGGGCGTAATCCACGAAGACGTCCGGTTCCCCCGGAAAGCTGACCCGTTGCAGCCGGCCGGGCACGCCCATCAATCCTTCAATGCCCGCTTTGATAAGCTTGCCGGGCACGCCCAAGGCCAGGGCCGCCGCCGCCGCCGCCAGTATGTTGTAAAGGTTGAACCGGCCGATCAAGGGAGAGGTCAGGGCAATGTCGCCCCGGACGCTGCGGATGATCGCTTCGGTACCCGCTGCGGTAAGAGAAAGGATTTCCGCCCGCACATCGTTTCCCTTTTCCAATCCGAAGGTAAGGCCGGGCGCGCCAACCTCTTTTATTATCCTTTTTCCCCAGGAATCGTCGCCGTTAACAATCATTCTACCGGCCTGCCCCTTTTCTTCCCGGGGCAGTATTTCTTTAAAGAATCGTAACTTAGCCTGGAAATAATTTTCCATGTGACCGTGGTAATCCAAGTGGTCCTGCGAAAGGTTGGTGAATATCCCCAACGCAAAGACGCAATCGTCTATCCTGCGCAAATCTATGGCATGGGAGGAAATCTCCGCCGCCACGTGCGTCACCCCGTGATTCGCCATTTCCCGCAGGATCTTCTGAAACTCAAAAGATTCCGGCGTGGTGTTCGGGGCGGCAAGCACTTGGTCCTGATAACGGTAATTGACGGTACCCAGGACGCCGGAGTAGAAACCGGCCGCCCGGAAAATGGCTTCCAGCAGGTAGGTGACGGTGGTTTTACCGTTGGTTCCCACGACCCCGATTAAGGAGAGTTCCGCCGATGGATGACGGTAGAAATTTTTGCCCAGGATGCCTAAGGCCCGGCGGGCATCGGCTACTTTGGCGGCGCCGACTCCCGGAGGAGGGACATAGTCCTTTTCATGGATGATAAAACGGGCGCCGCGCGTTACGGCCTCCGGGATAAAATCGTACCCGTCCTTCCGGAGACCGGGAATGGCCACAAAGAGCGATTCCCGGCTGCAGAGTTTCGAATCGTAGCAAACAGAAAAAACCTCGCCTCCCGGCTCACCGTTGATTTGGAGGATATCGACGTTATCCAGAAGTTGCGAAAGCTTCACTTAAATCCTTTTCTCTCCCTGACACTCGATTCTTCCAGTGCCGCCGGTTTATTGCCCTATTTTCCGGTTTTTTACAAGATGATCTTTACTTAATTGGCAAAAGACACCGTACAGAGGGCGTAATCGCCGATCGGGGTGCCCGGCGACGGTTCCTGGCTCGTTGCCCAGCCGCTTCCCTTGATTTTAAGCTCGATCCCTTGCTGACGCGCCTTCTTCATGGCGTCTCTGATTGTCATGTTGCGAAAATCAGGCATGACGGACTCCGCCGTTTCGGCGGAAAGTGAAGCAGTTTTCAGAACCATTGCTCCGGTAGCCACCAGTTGGAGACCAGTCTGGTTAAGTTCCTCCTTAGGCAGGGGGAGCAAATTTTCCCTCAAAGGAGTACGGAAACAAGTCAGGATCTGCTCGCCGATATTTTTAAAAACGGGGGCGGCAGCCACGCCTCCCCATTTGTCCCGCTGCGGTTCATCAAGCATGACCATGATGGCCAACTGGGGGTTATCGGCGGGGAAAAATCCCATGAAGGATGTTCTCACCTTCTGGGAGGAATAAACATGCCGCTCAAAGTCAAATTTCTGAGCCGTCCCCGTTTTGCCCGCCACCTCCATATCAGCGATGCGGGCGTTCTTCCCCGTACCGTCTTCTGCACCGACCACGTCTTTCATCATCGCGGCCATCCGTTTGGCGGTGGAGGAAGAAATCACCCTTCTCACTACCGTGGGCCGGTAGGCCCTGATGATCGCACCTTTCTTATCCACAATGGCCCGCACTACGAAGGGCTTCATCATCACGCCGTCATTGGCGATCGCCGAGAGGGCCGTGATCAACTGGATGGGGGTGACGGAAACGCCCTGCCCAAAGGCAATAGTTGTCGCATCAACCCTCGTCCACCGTTCCGCGGGCCGGAGAAGCCCCGCCGACTCTCCGGGAAGATCGATCCCCGTCTTGAGACCAAACCCGAATTTGGAGATATATTCGTAAAATTTATCTTTACCCAGTCTCTCCGCTATCTTTGCCGTTCCGATATTGCTGGAATATTTAATGACGTCATGAACCGTGAGCATGCCGTACCTATGCCGCTTGGCTTCATGGATGACCCGGTTCGCCACTCGATAATTCCCGTTTTCGCAATTAACACGGTCCGTCTCGGAAACGACCCCTTCTTCCAGGGCACCGGCTACCGTAAAGGGCTTAAAAGTGGAGCCCGGATCAAAACAATCGGTAATGGCCCTGTTTTTTCCCTCCCCGGTACGGGAGGTGGAAAAATTGTTGGGATCGAATCCCATCTCGTTGGCCATGGCCAAGATCTCACCCGTTCTGGTATCCATAACGATGGCCACGCCACCCTTGGCGCCCTTGGACTGCACTGCCTCCCGCAGCTGCGTTTCGGCCACATGCTGTATGCGGCTGTCGATGGTCAAAATGAGATTGGCGCTGTCGCCCTCTGCCGTCTGCGCCGCTTGGGAAGGGTCGGTATGCACATAGATTTTTTTCCTCTTGGCATCCTGCGCCACAATCAGCTTTACCGGGCTGCCTTTCAGGTATTCTTCATAGCCTATCTCCACCCCTTCCAGACCGGTGTCGTCGAGGCCGACAAAGCCGAGCAAATGTCCGGCCAGAGTGCCGTTGGGATAAAAGCGCTTTGGTTCCTTAACGACGACTATGCCGGGAATATTGGTTTTTCTTACCGCTTCGGCAACCTCTGGAGCAACTTTTCTGGCCAGCCAGCAGAAATTCTTGTCCCGCGCCAGTTTTTCCAAAACAATTTTTTTATCGATGTTGAGCAGGTGGGATACTTTTTCGGCGGTACCCTGCGGATCATTGATTTTCGACGGATCGACAAAGATTGAACTGGCCATCAGACTCGCGGCCAGCTTCTCACCGTTCCTGTCGAAGATAACTCCTCGCTCCGGCTGCAGCAGCAAGACTTTTGTATGTTGCTTTCTGGCCAGTGTCTGTAAGTACTTTGCGGAAAGGATCTGCAGCTGGAAAGCCCTGGAAACCAGCGCAACGAAAAGCAGCAGAAAAAGAAGAAACAGGACCAAGGTTCTGAAGTTCAACCATTTTTTGGACGCCCTGTCCATGTTACGCCCCCCTGCCGCCGGATGTTCAGCCTGCCATTATTTTATGTTTACCACCTGGTTCCGTACCGGGTAGGTCATCTGCAATGTTTCCCTCGCTATGGCTTCAATGCGCTGCGGTGCTTTCAGGGTAGCATATTCTATTTTCAGTTTTTCCCGTTCTTCCAACAGTTGCCGCCGGACGCTCATTTCTTCGGCCACCTGATACTCCAGCTCTGTCATGCGGATATGGGGCCAGACGTAAAGCAGCGGCAAAAACATTACCGCACAAATCGCCATGAAGAAAGGCACCTGCTTTAACCCGAAAACCAAACTGTGACCGTCACGCGCATTCTGTAAGGTTTGTACCGCTGTGGACATGCTAAATTTTCTCCGCTGTTCTTAGTCTGGCGCTTCGGGCGCGGGGGTTAGCGGCCAATTCTTCTTCGCCGGGCCGCAAAGGTTTCTTGGTGAGTACTTTTAGTACCGGCTTCCGCCGGCAAACACAAATCGGCAGGTCGGGGGGACAATTGCAGGCGCCTTCCCAAAAGCGAAATTCCTGTTTTACAATCCGGTCTTCCAAAGAATGGAAAGAAATGATCGAGAACCGGCCGCCGCTCACCAGGGATTCCGTGCCTTTTCTGATGGCATGGGGAAGAATCGCCAACTCGTCATTGACCGCGATCCGGATGGCCTGAAAGGTCCTGGTGGCAGGATGGATCTTTTGCCTGCCGTACACTGCCGGCATGGCCCCGCTTACGACGTCGGCCAATTCCGTAGTCGTCATGATGGGGGAAAGGCTTCTTTGCTTCACGATGGCTTTGACTATTCTTCTGGCCATTCTTTCCTCACCGTATTCCCTGATTATCCTTTCCAGTTCATCTTCCGCAAAATTGTTGACCACGTCGCCGGCCGTTAAGCTCTGAGCGCTGTCCATCCGCATATCCAGCGGCGCCGCCTGCTGAAAGCTGAACCCGCGCCTGGCAACCGTCAATTGATGGGAAGAAACACCCAAATCGAAGAGGATGCCATCAACGCCGACAATATCCATTTCCTCAAGAATCTTGGCGAGATCGACAAAATTCCCTCTGATGAGGACCCTGCGGCCGCCGAAACGGCTCAGCCGCTTTTCGGCCTCCTGCAAGGCCTCTTCGTCCCGGTCGATACCGATGAGCATGCCGTCGGGCGATGACTTTTCCAGGATCTCGTAAGCATGTCCGCCGCCGCCCAGGGTGCCGTCAACGTAAATACCGCCCGGTCTACAGCGCAGGGATTCCACAACTTCCTTGATCATGACGGGCTGGTGAAACATCCTCTCCCTATTGGCAATAGTGTCAATGAACGTCCTGCAACTGGTAATCAACGTCCGATCTAAATACCCAGGTCGGGCATGTATTCGTTGAAACTTTCCGGATTGGTAGCCGCCTTATGCATCTCGTTCTCGAAACGTTCTTTGTCCCAGATTTCGATTACTTTGAGCATCCCCGCCAGGACGATATCTTTTTCCAGCTGGGCATATTCCCGCAAACTGGGCGGAATCAGCACCCGGCCCTGACTGTCGAAGGTGCAGTCCACGGCGCCGGACATGAAGAAACGTTGAAAGGCACGCACTTCTTTCTTCAAAAGGGATTGCCTGCTTACCTTCTCCTCGATGGCGCGCCACTCATCGTAGGGGAAAACCATGAGGTAGCCGTCCCAATTGGTGATGACCATCCGGTTGTCATAACCGGCAAATACTTCCCGCAGTTTGGCCGGGAAGATGATTCTACCTTTGTCATCGATGGTATGGTAATATTGGCCGCGGAACAGGGACACGAAACTCCCTCCACAAACATCCACTTTCCTCCACTTCGTGGCAACTATAAAGAGGGACTTCTCTTTTGTCAAGAAAAATTTGCGAAAAAATGCGGATATTTTTCCGAGAAATTGTGAAGAGATTACCAGATGTTATTAACAGTGGTCCTTCATCGGAAAAAGGGAAAATAGGTTATTCTTTTTGTTTATTATTTTGATACCGGGAGACGGCCTCGTTGTGCGCGCTGAAGTCGGAAGAAAAATAGTGGGTGCCGTCGTTCTGGGACACAAAGTAAAGATAATTGACCGGCGCGGGATCAAGGGCGGCCCGTAGGGAGTCGAGGCCCGGATTGGCGATGGGCGTGGGTGGTAAGCCCTTGATGTAATAAGTGTTGTGCGGGGTACTGTTGTTCAGATGTCTCCGTTTGATGGCCCCGCTGAAATCCGGCAGGCCATAAACGGCCGTCGGATCGCTCTGTAATTTCATGCCTTTTTTTAGCCTGTTATTAAACACTGCCGCAATCAGCGGCTTTTCTTCCTTGTTGCCCGATTCCTTCCCGATGATGGAAGCCAAGGTTACTAACTCCTGGATGGTAAATCCGCGTTGCCTGGCTCTGGCGCGCAGTTCCGGCGTAACCTTTTTCCAAAACTGCCGGACCATGATCCTGATCACGCCTCTCGTTTCCATGGAACGGTCGAGAAGATAGGTATCGGGATAGAGATATCCTTCCAGGCTGTCGCCCTCAATACCGAGTGAGGTCAGAAAATCACGATTCCGGGAAAGTTTAAGAAAAGTCTCTTCGTCCGCCAGCCGGTATGTCGCCAGGCGGGCGGCCACTTCTTTCAGCGTTATATCCTCCGGAAAGGTGACAAGATAGGCCTTGATGTCCCCCCTGATCATTTTATTGATCATTTCGAGAGGCGTTGAAGAATTCGTAAATTCGTATTCACCGGCTTTGATCCGGCCGGCGGCCTGCTGGGTAAAGGCCAGCAGGTAAAAAAGAGGCCGGTACTTGATAATGCCCGCGTCATAGAGAATATCCACGATCCGCGCAAAGCTCGCCCCCCTGGGAACATCAACCGTATATACGGCCTTGCTTTCGTTTACCGGCGTTCCCGCATAATTAGCCAGCGAAACAAAGGAAAAAAGGAGGACAAAAAGCAGAATGAAGATGATGGAGAAGATGTTTATCCTCTTGATCTTAGGCAGTTTCATCCCCGCTCCTCCTGGTGAGAGAATCAAGATAACCCTGCAAAATCATGGCGGCGGCTATTTTATCAACGAGTGCCCTTCTTTTCTGGGGCCGGACATTGGCGGTCCGCAGAACCTCTTCCGCTTCCTTCGTGGTCAGGGTCTCGTCCCTTCTGATAACCGGGAGGGGAAATACGACTTCCAGGGCATGAATGAAACGATCGACCTTCTCGCATTGGATGCCCACTGTGCCGTCCAGGCGCAGGGGATAACCGACCACGATTTTTTCCGCGCCGTAAGTCCGGACATAATGGCCTAAGGCTTCCAGGTCCTTCTTTTTATTCTTCCTCTCGATCACAGTCAGCCCCTGGGCCGTCATGCCCAGTTCATCGCTTACGGCAACCCCTATCCTCTTTGCTCCATAGTCCAGACCAAGTATCCTCATACGCCGGTTTCCTTCACCATGCGCTATAAATAGCAAATTATCCGCGGGTATGGCAATAAAAAAATACTTTTACATCAGGATCTTACGAGATAATGCAATAATTATGATATGTTGCATAAGGAGGAAAATGACAGACAGCCAGAGGAGAGTGCCTCAAGTTTTGGCGCCCACCGGGAAGGACTTAGCTTTTCTCTTTATCCAGCCCCATCCGCTGCACGCGCTCGATTTCCCTGAGCTTCATCCTGATGATGACCAACAGCCCGAGAATGCCGATCCAGAAGATCACCAGGTTTCCGTAAATGGCGTACTGATAGATGGGGGTGGCGGGAAAGACCTCAACGGCCGGCTTGGCCTCCGCGCCCCAGAGGAGAGAAGTGTGAAGGATATTAAGGAATATTAAGGAAATTAAAAACTTCATAGGCGCTCCTGACCACCGATAAACGGGATAAGACCATTAACGAAATTATTTACCGGCAGCATATAAATTCTCACTTACTAAGAAAAATAACCGACAACCGTCATGATGACAAAATATACCAGGTAGCCAATGCCGAGCACGGTAAAAAGGGGGCTCCTTTCGCCGGACCGGGATTTGCCGTCCAGCGCCGGCAGGATAAACAGGATAAAAATACCACCAGATATCAAGATGACAGCAATGGTTTCCCCGTTCAGGCCCAGAATGTCACCGGGGAAAAGCTTGAGGGTCTGAAAGAGGAAGAGGAAGTACCATTCCGGTTTGATGTTTTCCGGCGGGGCGGCCAGCGGGTCCGCCTTCTGCCCGATCTCCGGGGGCAGGAGGGTGGCCAATGTTACGGCAATCCCCAATAAAACCAGCCAGATGGCCAAGTCCCTATAAACAACGTTGGGAAAGAATGGTTCCTCGCGCCGGAGGTCGTCTTTCCGGGACAGGGGGACGCTCATCCCGTGAATCTGGACGATCAGGACGTGCAGGGCCAGCAACAAGATAGTTAAAAGCGGCAGGATAGACACATGAAAGGCATAAAAGCGCGTCAGGGTTTCGCCGGTCACATCGATCCCGCCCCGGAGAAAGGCCTTGATAAAATTACCGATCAGGGGCAGGGCCCCGGCGCCACCCGTGGCCACCCGCACGGCGGCAAAGGCGCGTTCATCCCAGAGGAGGAGATAACCGCTGAGACCGAAAAAGACGGCAATGCCCAAAAGGATGAATCCGGAATACCACAGCAATTCCCTTGGCTTCCGATAGGATTTTAAGAGCAGGGCGGCAAAAAGATGGACGAAGAGAATGCCGATTGCCAGTTGCGCCCCCCAGTGGTGCAGGGAACGAAAAAACCAGCCCGCGTTCAGTTTGGTGACGATTTCGATGATACTCTTATGGGCAAACTCGGCATGGGGGACATAATAGAGGGAGAGAAGCATGCCCGTAACAAACTGTAAAATTAAGAGAAACAGGGCGATGCCGCCCGTATAATACCACAGGCTGTAACGGTGGGAGGGGAGCAGTTTCCCCCGCATATATTTTCGCAGGGCACCGGTATCGTAACGTTCGCCGAACCAGTCTTTAAGCCTTGGGCAGTTCAACCTTCACTCCCTTTCTGGCAACGATCAATTTGTCCTCTTCCACCGTATAATCAAATATTTCCAATGGCCGGGGA
>Ga0082335_1003841_pt1 | contig 23821 bp, 23 predicted proteins | sample Subgrocontami58m_FD_72375 | JGI IMG/M metagenome (GOLD analysis project Ga0082335, IMG submission 72375) | Subsurface groundwater microbial communities from S. Glens Falls, New York, USA - GMW37 contaminated, 5.8 m (SPADES assembly) (version 2) ...
CCACACCGCCGCCCGCGCCATCGGCCTCGCCCAAGGGGCGCTCGACGATTCGATCCGCTACGCCGGCGAGCGCCGCCAGTTCGGCCAGTCGATCTCGGAGTTCCAGGCGATTCGCTTCAAGATCGCCGACATGGCGACGCAAATCGAGGCGGCGCGCCAGCTCAACTACTTCGTCTGCGAGCAGATCGACACCGGCCAGCGCTGCGACAAGGAAGCTTCCATGTCCAAGCTCTTCGCCTCGGAGATGGCCGAGCGTGTCTGCAGCGAGGGCCTGCAGGTCCACGGCGGCGCGGGCTACACCACGCTTCATGCCGTCGAGCGCCACTGGCGCGACGCCCGCCTCACCAAGATCTTCGAGGGCACTTCCGAAATCCAGAAGCGCATCATCTCGGATCGCCTGCTCGGCCGGGGGAGGAACTGATGAAAGTCTCCGCGCTCACCGGGAAGCACAACTACTTTGAGGACTTCAAGGTCGGCGACGTGATGAAGCACGCCCGCGGCAAGACCGTGGAGCCGATGGAGCAGGTCTGGATCACCAACGTGACCATGAATACGGCCGAAGCGCACTTCAACGAGCATCTCACCAAATCGACGCCCTACGGGCAGCGGCTGGGCTTCGGTGGCGTCACGATCTCGATGTGCATCGGCCTTGCCGCCGAGGACACGGCCGAGAATGCGCTGATGGAACTCGGCATGGACAAGATCCGCCTGAAGGGCCCGCTCCATCACGGCGATACGCTTTATTGCTACAGCGAGGTGCTCGAGAAGACGGACGCCAAGCAGCCCGACGCCGGCATCGTACGTTTCAAGCACTACGGCGTGAACCAGGACGACAAGCACATCTTCGAGGGCGAGCGTACCGTCCTGATCAAGCGGCACAGTCACTGGGGAGACAAGTGAGCGACCGCGAACCGTTGGGGGCGCTGGACGGAGTTCGCATCGTCGATCTCACCCAGATGCTGGCGGGGCCCTTCTGCACCCAGCTTCTGGCCGACCAAGGGGCGGAAATCATCAAGGTCGAGCCGCTAGAAGGCGACCACACGCGCATCGTCGGCCCCTATCACGACGACGACAAGCTCCGGGCTTTCGGTGGCTACTTCGCCTCGGTGAACCGCAACAAGAGGTCGATCGCCATCGATCTCAAGCGACCCGAAGGCCGCGACCTGGTGATGCGTCTCTGCGACGGCGCCGATGCCGTGGTCGAGAACTACCGCGGCGGCGTCATGGATCGTCTCGGCCTCGGCTATGAGGCGCTGCACGAGCGCTATCCCAAACTGGTCTACGCCACCATCCGCGGGTTCGGTGACTGGCGTACCGGGCGGAGTCCGTACGCAGATTGGCCGGCTTACGACGTGGTGGCGCAGGCCTTCGGCGGCGTTATGGCCATCACCGGTCCTGACAAAACGACACCGATGAAGGTCGGTCCCGGCATCGGCGACCTGATGCCTGCAACTATGTGTGCTTTCGGAATCGTGAGCGCCATCTTCCGCGCCCACAAAACCGGTCGTGGCCAGTTTGTGGACGTCGGCATGGTCGACGCCATCCTGTCCCTGTGCGAGCGCATCGTCCATCAGCATGCCTATACCGGCGGCGTGCCGACGCCAGAGGGCAACCACCATCCCCTGCTCTGCCCCTTCGGCATGTTCCCGGCCAAGGACGGTTTCATCACGATCGCTGCCCATTCGGACATCCACTGGCCTATTCTTTGCCGGCTGATCGGCAAACCGGAGCTCGGCGCCGACCCGCGGCTTGCCAATGTTCAGGACCGGCGGGTGAACCAGGACGAGATCATTTCCGTCGTGTCGGCCTTCACCAGCCAGCGCACCAAGAAAGAGCTGCTGGCTCATTTCGGCGGTCAGGTGCCGTTCGCGCCGGTGAACGATGTCCGCGACGTCTTCAGCGATCCGCACTTCGCAGCCCGAGACATGATCGTCTCGGTGCCACATCCCGGCCTCGACCACGATACCCGGGTGGCAGGCGTGGCAATCAAGATGACCGAAACCCCCGGCCGTGTGCGCCATCGCGCCCCCTTGCTGGGGGAGCATACAGACCGCTATTTGACCGAATTGGGTCTCGGTGGCGTGGAAATTGCCCGACTGAGAGCTGAAAAGATCGTTGCCTGAGGAGATTTGACATGACCGACCGCCCTCCCCGCCGTCCGCGCCGCGTCCAACTTTCGACCCCCGGCTCCAGCGAGAAGATGATCCAGAAGGCGTCCGAGTCGAAGGCAGACCATGTCTTCCTCGACCTCGAGGACGCCGTCGCCCCCAGCCAGAAGCGCGACGCCCGCAAGAAAATCATCCAGGGCCTGAAGACACTCAACTGGAAGGGTAAGACGCGCTGCGTGCGCATCAACGATCTCACCACCGAGTACGCCTACGAAGACATCATTGAAGTCGTCGAGGGCGCAGGCGAGCATCTGGACACGATCATGATGACCAAGGTCATGACGCCGGCCGACGTGCTGTTCGCCGACAAGCTTCTGTACCAGATGGAAAAGAAGCTCAAGCTCAAGCGCCGCATCGGCCTCGAAGCCCTGATCGAGGAAGTCGAGGGCATGCAGAACGTCGATGCCATCGCCAAGTCGACGCCGCGGCTCGAATGCCTGGTGTTCGGCATGGGTGATTTCTCGGCCTCGATGGGCGTCACCAACAAGAATGTCGGCGAGAATGACGGCTACCCGGGCGACATCTGGCACTACGCCCGCTTCCGCCTGATCATGGCCTGCCGTGCCGCCGGCATTGATCCGGTCGACGGGCCGTTCGCCGACTTCAAGAATCCCGAGGTCTACCGCGAGGAGTGCAGGCGCTCGATGATCCTGGGCTGCGTCGGCAAGTGGGCGATCCATCCCTCGCAGATCGACATCGCGCTAGAAGTCTACTCGCCCAAGCCCGAGGACATCGCCCGCGCCCGCAAGCTCGAGAAGGCCTACGCCGAGGCCGAGGCCCAAGGCCTGGGCGCCATCAATGTCGACGGCATCATGGTCGACGTCGCGTCGATCCGTATCCTGCGCAACACGGTGCTGAACAAGGCCGACCTCTACGGAATGTAAGAAATGAAGCGCGCGATCATCCCGGTGGCCTCGATGCTGGCCATCCAGGCGATGATCTCGCTCTCGGTGATATCACTCGGCGTCATGATGCCGGAGGTCGCGCGCGACCTCGTGATCGATCCCAAACTGGTCGGCGTCTTTACGGCGATCATCTATGCCGTCGCGGCGGGCGTGGCCCTGGCCGCGGCGGCGCCCATCGTCCGGTTGGGCGCCGTGCGCGTCTGCCAGGCGGCCCTTCTCATGGCGGCCATCGGCCTTGCCCTCAACGCCATGGCCTTGGTCGCAGCGACCGTGGTGGCCGTGATCTTCATCGGCGTCGCCCAGGGCCCCATCAACCCGGCCTCGGCGCATGTGCTCTCGCAACGCGTGCCGCGCGAATATTTCGGCATGGTCTTCTCGGTGAAACAGACCGGTGTGCCGATCGGCTTCGCCCTGGCAGGCGTGATCTTCCCTTTCCTGCTGGCGCTGATCGGCTGGCGCGGCGCCAGCCTTGTCGCGGCCGGCGCGGCGGTGATGGCGGTTTTCGTCATCGAGCCTCTGCGTCCCAGCCTCGACACCGTGGCGACAACCGGCAAGCCGACACGCAACATATGGTCGTCGATCCGCTTCGTGCTGGGCCACAGCCAGCTTCGCGTGCTGGGTTGGTCGGCGTTCGTCTACGTCATCGCCCAGCACACCTTCACCTTCTATCTCGTCACTTACCTCTACGAGCATTGCGGCCTGTCGATTGCCGAGGCTGGCGCCCTGCTCTCGGCGTCGCAACTCGTCGGCACCGGTGTGCGACTGCTGAGCGGCGGCGCGGGCGACCGCGTTCCGCGCATGCAGCTCCTGGGCTGGACCGGGATCGCCATGACGGCCGGCTGCATCGCGACGGGTCTGCTGACCGCCGACACGCCCCTTTGGCTGATCACCATTGTGGTGGTGGGCTATGGCTCGGTCGTGATCAGCTGGAACGGCACCTCGCAGGCCGAGTTCGCCCATCTCTCGCCGCCCGGCGAGGCCGCCGCCACCGCGGCGGTGCAGACGGCCCTCGCCTTCTCCGGCGCCGTCTTCGGTCCGCCGATCTTCGCCCTCATCGCCTGGGCCGTCAGCTATCGCATGGCTTTCTTCTTCGTGGCGGCCTGCGTGCTCGCGGCGGCGGTCTGGCAGATCGCAGCAGCGCGCCGAGCGCCGCTGGGCGCCTAGGGTTCCTTCATTCCCGCGATCGCCACGACCTCGCCCCACTTGCGGGTCTCGCTCTCCTGGAACGCAGCGAGCTCTTCCGGAGAGCCAGGAAAGATGACGCCCAGGGTCGTGCGCATCAGGTTGCCATAGGCCTCCGAAAGGACCGCCTCGCGGATCAGCCGGTTCAGCTTGTCGATGGTCGGTCGAGGCGTGCCGGCCGGCACATAAGCGGCGTTCCAAGGCTGCGACGCGTAGCCTGGTACGCCGCTCTCTGCGACGGTCGGATATTGATCGAGTCCGGGATAGCGCTGCGGGCTGGTGACGGCGATGCCACGCGCTCGCCCGTCGCGCACAGGCGGCAGGCCGGTTGTGAAGTCGCAGAATATTACGTCGATGCGACCGCCCAGAAGGTCGGCGACGACCTGCGGTTGGGCTTTGTAGGGAACCCCGAGCAGGTCGACCTTGGCCATGATCTTGAACAGCTCGGCGGCGGCGCGGCTCGAGCCGTTGCCGCTGCCGAACGTCAGCTTGCCGGGTTGGGCGCGGGCGAGCGCGATGAGATCGGCGACCGACTTTATCGGCAGGTCGTTGCGGACCATGACGATCTGACCGCCGCGCGATAGCCCGCTCACCGGCGCGAAGCTTTTCACCGGATCGTAGCTCAGGTTCTTGTAGACGTGCTGGTTGATCGCCTGGGTCGTCTGCGTCGTCACGAAGACCGTGTAGCCGTCGGGCGCCGACATGGCGGCCGCCTGGGCGCCGATCTGGCCTTCGGCACCCGGCTTGTTCTCGACGACCACGCTCTGGCCAGTGCGCCTCGACAATTCGGAAGCGATGACGCGTGCCACCGTGTCCGTCGCCGTTCCCGGCCCGAACGGTGCGATGATCCGGATGGGTTTGCTGGGATAGTCCTGCGCGACGGCGGGCGCTGCCCATGTCGCCAACGCCATTGTGATCAGGAGAGCAGCTGTTCGCATGTCCGCACTCTACGCCGGTCGCCCGGCCGGTGGTAAGGTGGCGTCATGCGGCCGATCCGCAGGGAGGGAACGATGAAGCTCTACATGCACCCCGTCTCCACCACCAGCCGGCCGGTGATGCAATTCATCGCCGACAACAAGATCGATGTCGACATGCAGGTCATCGACATCCTCAAGGGCGAGCAATACGAACCCGCCTACAGCAAAATCAATCCCAACCATCTCATTCCGACGCTGGAGGACGGCGATTTCCGGCTCACCGAAAGCGCCGCCATCCTGCGTTATCTTGCCGAGAAGGCCGGATCTCCCGCCTATCCGAAGGACCTGAAACAACGCGCCCGGGTCAACGAGGTGATGGACTGGTTCAATTCCAACTTCTACCGCGACTGGGGCTACGGCCTGGTCTATCCGCAGGTCTTCCCCCACCTCAAGCGCGGGGATGCCAAAGTGCAGGAGGCGGTGGTGGCATGGGGCAAGGACAAGTCCAGGGGCTGGCTGCAGATTCTGAATGACCATTGGCTCGGCCCGAAAGGGCAGTATCTATGCGGTAACGAAATCACCATCGCCGACTACTTCGGTGCCGCAATGGTGACCGCCGGCGAGCTGGTGCATTGCAATCTTGCGGCGTATCCCAATGTCGAGCGGTGGCTCGGCAACATCAAGAAGCGGCCGAGCTACGACAAGATCTATGAAACCTTCAACGGCTTCTGCGCCTCGACCAAGGGACAGCCCTGGCAGGCGATCTGAAAGGGAGAGCACCCATGATCAAGGGTCTGCACCACAACGCCTACCGCTGCCGCGACTCCGAGGAGACCCGCCGCTTCTACGAGGATTTCCTCGGCCTGCCGCTCGTCCACACATTGAAGATCGAGCAAACCAAGACCGGACGTGCGACCGGCGTGCTGCACACCTTCTTCCAGCTCGATGATGGCTCCTGCCTGGCCTTCTTCGAGGCGCCCGACATGCCGTTCGAGTTCAAGGAGCAGCACGACTTCGACCTGCATATCGCACTGGAGGTCGAGCCGGACACGCTCGACAAGATGTTCGCCAAGGGCAAGGCCGAAGGTCGTGAAGTCCGCGGCGTTTCCGACCACCGTTTTATCCGCTCGATCTACTTCCGGGATCCCAACGGCTACGTGATCGAACTGGCGGCCAAGGTGCCCGGCCGCGAGAGTGACATGGACCCGACAAAGAGCCGCGCCCGTGAAGTGCTCGACAAATGGCAGAGCGCCAAGCCGGAGGCCGCCAGGGCCGCCTAGCCCAATCGCCGGCGATAAAGGGCGATCAGCCGCTCCCAGTGCCGCTCCGCAGCCGCCTTGTCGTAGCACCAGCGCTGCGGGAAGGCGAAACCGTGGTGCACCCCCATGTGCACCTCGAGTTCGCCCGCCGCGCCCGACTTGTCGAACAGCACCTTGAGTTCCTTCACCATCTCCGGCGGGGCCAGTTCGTCGTGCTCGGCACAGGAGATGTAGATCTCGCCCTTGGCCTTGCCGAGGCTGAGATGCGGGCTCTCGACGGCGTCGCTCACCAGCCAGGTGCCATAGAACGACGCGGCCGCTGCGATCCGCTCCGGGTATCGCGCCGCGGCGGCAAGGGCATAGGGGCCGCTCATGCAATAGCCGTGGGCGCCCACCGGCCCCTTCTTCACTTCCTTCTGCTCGTCGGCGAAGGCGATCAGGGCGGCGATATCGTCCATGACTGGCGGGATGGTCATCTTGGTCCGCACTGCCCGCATGCGCTGATGTTCCTCGCTGCCGTGCTTGAGAACGTCGGGTCCGTACTTGGTGTCACGCCCCGCACGGTAGTAGAGGTTCGGCAGCAGCACGTAGTAACCGACCGTCGCCAGCCGGCACGCCATGTCGTGGAGTTCCGCTCGGATGCCGGGGGCATCCATCAGGAACAGCACGGCCGGATAAGGTCCGCCGCGTTCCGGATGGCAAACGAAGGTTTCGACAGCGCCGTCTCCGGTCGCGATATCCAGCGTCTTCTCGATCATCTTCGGAGGATTCCCCTGCTTTGCGCCATGCCAGCACCTTGCTAGGCTTCGCACAACAACAAAGCCTAGGGAGCGAAATGATGAAACGTAGTCTTCTGTGCTCGGTCGTGCTTAGCCTTGCGGCGTGGGCCGTGCCGGCATCGGCGCAGCTTACCGACAACGTGGTGAAGATCGGCGTCGCCACCGATCTGTCGAGCCTCTATGCCGACATCAACGGCCCGGGTGCCGTGAACGCCGTCCAGATGGCGATCGACGATTTTGGCGGCTCGGTCCTTGGTCAGAAGATCGAGATGGTTTCGGCCGACATCCAGAACAAGGCCGATGTGGCAGCGACCACGGCGGGCCGCTGGTTCGACAGCGAAAAGGTCGACGTCATTCTGGGCACCGGCGCCTCGTCCTCCTCGATCGCGACCTCGCGCGTGGCGAATGACAAGAAGAAGATCTACCTCGCGACCGATCCGGCGTCGTCGGATCTCACCGGAAAGCTCTGCAACGCCTACACCGTCCACTGGGTCTACGACACTTTCGCCCTCGCCAACGGCACCGGCTCTGCCGTGGTGAAGGCCGGCGGCAAGACCTGGTTCTTCCTCACCGCCGACTACGCCTTCGGCTATGCGCTCGAGCGCGACGTCTCGGCCGTCGTGAAGAAATCCGGTGGTACCGTGCTGGGCAGCGTCAAGCACCCGATCAACAGCAACGATTTCTCGTCGTTCCTTCTGCAGGCCCAGGCCTCCAAGGCGCAGATCATCGGCCTTGCCAACGCAGGCGGCGACACCATCAACTCGATCAAGCAGGCATCCGAGTTCGGCATCGTGAAGGGCGGCCAGAAACTGGCCGGCCTGCTGGTCTTTATCTCCGACGTGAATTCGCTCGGACTGGAACGCGCCCAGGGACTACGCCTCACCGAAGCCTTCTACTGGGACCTCAACGACAAGACCCGGGCCTTCGCCAAGCGTTACGCCGCCAAGAACAACGGCAAGATGCCCACCAGCGTGCAGGCCGGCTTCTATTCAGCGGCGCTGCAGTACCTCAACGCCGTGAAGGCCGCTGGAACCGACAACAGCGACAAGGTGATGGCCAAGTTCAAGGAGCTCAAGTGGGACGACCCGGTCTTCGGGCCAAGTTATATCCGGGCCGACGGCCGCAAGATGCACAGCATGTACCTGTTCGAGGTCAAGTCGCCGGCCGAATCCAAGGGCCCGTGGGATTACTACAAGTTGCTCGCGACCATTCCCGGCGAGGACGCTTTCCGGCCGATCGCCCAGAGCGAGTGTCCGCTGGTCGCCAAGAAGAACTGACACGGAGGGAATGACAGAGGGAGGGTCCGAAATGGCAGATCAATCGAACATCTATGTGGGCGTTGCTGGCTATTTCGGGAAACCTGATCATCCCGGCCGCGTCGGCATCTTCCGACGCGGCACGATAGGCGGCGCCTGGCAGCACGTGCTGGGCTCCGTTCAAGCATTCACGGTCTTCGTCCATCCGAAGGACCCGACGACCGTATTCGGCGGCACCAGCGACGGCGTATGGCGTAGCACCGACGCTGGCGCCACGTTCCAGCGGACCGACTTCCCCGACGCCAGGAAGGAAATCTGGTCCTTCCTGGTCGATTCGCGCGATCCGCAGCGCATCTTCGCCGGCGCCTCGCCGATCGACGTCTATCGCAGCGACGATGGCGGTGCGAGCTGGCGCAGGCTGCCCAATCCAGGCATGGCGACCCATTGCAAGGGACCCTTCGCCTCGCGAGTCATGCGGCTGGCGCAGCACCCGGGGCGCCCCGACGAGATTTATGCCGCCCTCGAGATCAACGGAGTCATGCGCAGCACCGATTCCGGGGAAACCTGGTCCGACTGCAGCGAAGGGCTGATCAGGCTCGCCGAGCTGCCGCATCTCAAGAGCAAGATCGTGAGCGACACCACGGCCGAGGGCATGCTCGACGGGCATGCCCTCGCCATCAACCCGGCCGATCCCGATACCGTCATCCTGGCAGTCCGCATGGGCCTGTTTCGCAGCGCCGATTGCGGCCGGACGTGGCAGGACATGGAAGTCGGTCGCTTTTCGCCTACGACCTACGGTCGCGACGTCAAGGTCTCGCCGGTCGAACCCAACACGCTCTACTCGGCGCTGAGCGTCGCGGCTTCGAGCCACGACGGCGGGCTCTATCGCAGCGACGATGGCGGGCAGAACTGGAAACGCTTCGACAAGGTGCAGGTTCACGGCACCATCATGTCGATCGGCCTGCACCCACGGGACGCCGCGCAGGTCTATATCGGCGCGCGCTATGACGGCGAGGTGTTCGGGACCCAGGATGCCGGCCGGACGTGGCAGGCCATGCCCCTGCCCGGCGAAGTTCAGCACATCTATTCAGTGACCTGCGGATAGGCCGCCACAAAAAAGGGCGGCCCAAGGCCGCCCTTTCTATGAAGAGGTGACCGGCCTTTCGGCCGGCCACCCGATCGTGTTCGCTGGTTAGGTGCGCTTCGGCAGCTGAACCTTGGAGTCGGTCAGCGCCTTCTCGAGGACCGGAATGCCGGCCGCCGTGTTGCCTGCACTGCACTGGGCAATGGCTTCCGGCACCGGGCCCTGTGCCGGCGAAGCAGTGCTGGTCTTCCGCCACAGGGCGGCCAACGCGCTGCAGTACGCCATATCGTTCGTGCTCGGGGGAGGCACCTGCACCACGATCTCGACACGACGGTTCTGCGGCTCGCGCACGCCGTCACCAGTCTTGACGAGCAGGCCGGCTTCGCCGACGCCCGTAGCCGCGATGGCCGTCGCCGGCACGCCTTCCTTGACCAGGGCGTCCTTGACAGCGTTCGCACGACGCAGCGACAGCGCCATGTTGTAGGCTTCCGAACCCGACGTGTCGGTATGGCCGGTCGCCATCACGCGGACGCCGCCGCGGGTCTTGTAGGCAACGGCCGCCTGCTTGATCGTGTTCATGGCCTGGGACGACAGGTTCGAGCGGTCCCAATCGAAGAACACCATGTATGTCGGCGGTGCCGGCGGCGGCGGCGGCGGCGGCGCGGCTTGCGGCGCAGGCTGATCGCACGCGCCCAACAACAGCGCTGCGGCGATAACGGCGAACAGTGACTTCAACATGGATCTCATCCCCCCATTAAAAAAAGCGAGTAGCATGGACCATGATGGAACACTCTGATTAAAACGTAAAGCATACGTTTTGCCTTAGGAGGGCTCTCATCAAAGGCCGATCATCCGAACTGGCGTCCCCAGCGGGATTCGAACCCGCGTCGCCGCCGTGAAAGGGCGGTGTCCTAGGCCTCTAGACGATGGGGACGAAGCCGAAAGAGCGGCTGCATGTAGCGGGTAGGGCCTCTGAAATCAAGCAAGCACCGCCCCGGCCGAGGCGGCGGCATCGTCGATCTGCAGGCGGACCGTTTCACGGCCTCCGAAACGATCGATACGAAGTGCTCCAGCGACATGGAGGACCGGGCGGGCGGGATCCAACAGGGCCGGCCCCAGCGCGGTCTGATTGGCCCGGAAGGCGATCGCCTCGACCCGACCGCGCTCCGGTCCCACCAGTGTGCAGCGCACATGCCCCTCGCCCACCGTCTGGGCGTAGCTTACCCGGACGCTGGTGAGAACAAATCGTGGCAATGCGTTGCCTGCGCCAAACGGGCCGACGCGCTCGATCATGCCAACCAATTCCTGAGTCGCCGCCCCCGGCGAAAGTGCCGCATCGATACCCAGTTCGCGGACCGGCGGCGCCGCGCCGAGTTGCGGTGCTACGCGTTCGTCAAGGAAGCGCGCCAGCCCGGGGAGTTCCGCGCGAGTCACCGTAAGGCCTGCCGCCATGGCGTGACCGCCACCATTCACCAGCAGGCCAGCCTGGCGGGCGGCGATCACCGCCGCGCCGAGGTCGACGCCGCGCACCGAGCGGCCCGAGCCCTTTCCAAGATCGCCGTCGAGGCCGATCACGAAGGCCGGCCGTCCATAGCGCTCGACCAGGCGACTGGCCACGATTCCGATGACGCCGACATGCCAGCCCTCGCTCTCGATCACGAGTGCCGACGGCAAGTTCTTGCGATCCGGTCCGTAGAGACCTTCGACGCGCGAGATCGCCTGATCGAGAACGTCGCGCTCGATGGCACGCCGTTCGGCGTTGAACTCGTCCAGGCGGAGCGCCAGGGCACCGACTTCACGAGGATCGTCGCTCGACAGTAGCCGCGCGCCGAGGTCGGCTTGCCCGACGCGGCCGCCGGCATTGACCCGCGGTCCCAGCAGAAAACCGAGATGATAGGCTCCCGGCGCCTCCTTCAGGCGGGCGACGTCGGCAAGGGCTGCGAGTCCGACATTGCGCCGTTCGGCCATCACCTTGAGGCCCTGGCGCACCAGTGCGCGGTTGACCCCGGTGAGCGGCACGACATCGCACACCGTCCCGAGTGCCACGAGATCGAGCCACTGGCGGAGGTCGGGTTCGGCCCGCGACGCGCCGTACCAACCGGCCTCGCGTAACGCCCGGTTGACGCCGACCACCAGCAGGAACGCCACGCCCACCGCCGCCATCTGCTTGTGCGGGCTGGCGTCGTCGATCCGGTTGGGATCGACCACGGCGATGGCGTCGGGCAGCATGATCTCGGCCATGTGATGGTCGATGACGATGGCGTCGAGCCCTGCCCGCTTGGCTTCCGCCAACGGCTCGAAGGCCGTCACGCCGCAATCCACGGTGACCACGACCGCAGCCCCCTCGGCTTTCAACTTCAGGAGCGCTGGCGCATTCGGGCCGTAGCCCTCCTTGCGGCGATCGGGAATATAGACGCCGATATTGCCGCCAATGCTGCGAAAGAAGCGCAGCAGCAGCGCCGAGGAAGTGGCGCCATCGACATCGTAGTCGCCGAACACGACGATGCGCTCGCCGCCTTGCACCGCCCGCACCAGCCGCGCGATGGCGGCATCCATGTCCTTGAGGTGCAGCGGGTCGGGCAGGAAACGGCGCAGTGTCGGCTCGAGGAAATCAGTCACCGAGTCGAGGTCGACATCGCGTGCCGCCAGCAGTCTCGCCACGGCGTCGGGCAGCCCGTGGCGCTGGGCGACGGCAAGCGCCGTGCGCTCATCGGCGAGCCGCGCCGCCCAGCGCCGTCCGGTCAGTGACCGTTCGACACCGAGAAACGCCGCGCGCTCACCGCGTTCCACGTCGCCCCTAGGCCCAGCTCGGCAGGCCGGTCTTGATCGAGAAATTGTGGTTGGCCGAAATCCAGCGCACCGTGCCGGTCTTCGAACGCATGACGATCGAGTGCGTCTCGGCGCCGTTGTGGAAGCGGCGTACGCCCTTCAGCATCGACCCCGACGTCACGCCGGTGGCGGCAAACATGACGTCGCCCTTGGCCATGTCGGTCATCGAGTATTTGCGGTTCAGATCGGTGATGCCCCACTTGCGGGCCCGCGACTTTTCGTCGTCGTTGCGAAACAGCAGCCGGCCCTGGATCTGGCCGCCGATGGCGCGCAGTGCCGCCGCCGCCAACACGCCCTCCGGCGCGCCGCCCGACCCCATATAGATATCGATGCCCGAATCGCCGGTCGAGGTGGCGATCACGCCCGACACATCACCGTCGCCGATCAGCATGATGCGGGCGCCTGCTTCGCGGACCTTGGCGATCAGCTCGGAGTGGCGCGGCCGATCGAGGATGCAGACCACGAGGTCGGCCACGTTGACCTGCTTGGCCTTGGCGAGGTCGGTCAGATTCTGCTTCGGGGTCTTGTCGAGATCGACGATGCCGTCAGGCAGGCCACCACCAACGGCGATCTTGTCCATGTAGACGTCGGGTGCATTGAGGAATCCGCCGTGCTCGGCCATCGCCATGACGGCGAGCGCATTCGGCAGGCCCTTGGCGGTGATGGTCGTGCCCTCCAGCGGATCGAGGGCGATATCGATCTTGGGGCCGCCGGCGCCGACCTTCTCTCCGATATAGAGCATCGGCGCCTCGTCGCGCTCGCCTTCACCGATCACCACCGTGCCGTCGATCGAAAGCGCGTTGAGCGACGTGCGCATGGCGTCGACCGCCGCCTGGTCGGCCATCTTCTCGTCGCCGCGCCCCATCAACTTGGAGGCGGCGAGCGCCGCTGCCTCGGTCACGCGCACCGCTTCCAGCGCCAGATTGCGGTCCATCTTTCCTTCGTCCGACATCGCTTCCTCCGTCTGGCGTCTAAAGCGCCTTCCTAGAATGCCTCTATCCTGATCAGACAGGGCTCCTCCGCCACTGCCTTCAATTTGGCGATGCGCGCCAGAGCACGTCGCATCGCCGCTTCTTCCGTCTCGTGCGTCGTCAGCACCACCGGGACCTCGCCCGACTGCGACCGCCCGCGCTGCAGCATCGATTCCAGCGAGATATGTTCCTTGGCCAAAGCTCCCGACACTGCCGAGATCACGCCCGGCCGGTCCTGCACCATCAGGCGCATGTAATAGGCGCCGACATGGCGGTCCATCGGCGAGGCCGGCCGGTCGGCGAGCCGGGCCGCTGGCACGACGAAGGCCGGCATGTGGCGGCCGCGCGCGACATCGACCAGGTCGGCCACCACCGCCGAGGCGGTCGGCCCCTGTCCTGCGCCGCGGCCCTGGAACATCGTGGTGCCGACGAAATCGCCCTCGACCACCACGGCGTTGAACACACCCTCGATATGGGCGATCGGCGTCGACAGCGGCACCATGCACGGGTGCACGCGCTGTTCGATGCCATACTTGGTTTCGCGGGCGAGGCCGAGGAGCTTGATCCGGTAACCGAGTTCCTCGGCGAACTGGATGTCCATCGATGTCACGCGGCGGATGCCTTCGACATGAATGCCGGCGAAGTTGACCCGGGCGCCGAAGGCCGCTCCGGTCAACACCGCGAGCTTGTGAGCGGCGTCGATGCCGTCGACGTCGAAGCTCGGGTCAGCCTCGGCGTAGCCGGCGGCCTGAGCCTCGGCCAGCACGACGTCGAAGTCGCGTCCGGTCTCGCGCATCGTGCTCAGAATGTAGTTGCAGGTCCCGTTGAGGATTCCGTACAGCCGCCGCACCCGGTTGCCGACCAGGCCTTCGCGCAACGCCTTGATGATCGGGATGCCGCCCGCGACCGCCGCTTCGAAGGCAAGAATGCGGTCCTTTTTCTCGGCCAATGCCGCGATTTCCGCACCGTGCAGCGCAAGCAGCGCCTTGTTCGCGGTGACGACGTGCTTGCCGGAGCTGAGCGCCTTCTGCACCAGCCGACGGGCGATGCCCTGGCTGCCACCGATCAGTTCGACGACGACGTCGATGTCGGAGGCTGTCGCCAGCGCCAGCGGATCCTTCTCCCAGCGAACGCCGGAGATGTCGATGTCGCGCTTCTTGGTCCGCGAGCGGGCACTGACCGCGACCAGCTTCAATGGACGCCCGCCGCGCAGCGCCAGCAGCCGGCCGTGTTCGGCCAGCAGCTTGACGACGCCAGCGCCGACCGTGCCGAGACCGGCGATGCCGATTCTGAGGGGTGATTTCATGGACGCCTGATACGACAGGATGCTGCTAGGCGCGAGCCTTGATCGGCGTGATGTTGTCCCCAACGCCGCGCAGGTAGAGGTCGATGGCACGGCCGGGGTCGGCCATCACCTGGCGGATGTTGCGGACGGCCTGGCGAATACGGTGCTTGTTCTCGACGAGAGCGATTCGCACATGCGCGTCGCCGTGTTCGCCGAAGCCGATGCCCGGTGAGACCGCGACATTGGCCTGCGTCAGCAGCAGCTTGGAGAAGGCGAGCGAGCCCAGCTCGGCGAATTCCTTGGGGATCGGCGCCCAGGCGAACATGCTGGCCGACGGTGCCGGCAGATTCCAGCCGGCCGCGGTCAGGCCTTCCATCAGGACATCGCGCCGCTCCTTGTATGTCGCGCGCGCCTCGGCGACGCATTCCTGCGGGCCGTTCAGCGCCGCGGTCGCCGCGACCTGGATCGGCGTGAACGCGCCGTAGTCGAGGTACGACTTGATGCGGGTGAGCGCGGTGATCAGGGTCTTGTTGCCGGCGGCGAAACCGATCCGCCAGCCCGCCATCGAGTAGGTCTTGCTCATCGAGGTGAACTCGATGGCGATGTCGCGCGCGCCGGGCACCTGCAGCACCGACGGCGGTGGCACGCCGTCGAAATAGATCTCGGCATAGGCGAGATCCGACAGGATCCAGATGCCCTGGCGTTTGCAGAAGTCGACGATCGCGCCGTAGAAGTCGAGATCGACCACTTGGGCCGTCGGGTTCGACGGGTAGTTCAGCACCAGGGCCAGCGGCTTGGGTACCGCGTGCTGGACCGCGCGCTCGAGCGCCGGCAGGAATTCGGCGAGCGACGTGCTGCCCGGCACCGGAATGTGGCGCACCGAACCGCCGGCGATGATGAAGCCGTAGGGATGGATCGGATAGCTGGGGTTCGGCACCAGCACCGTGTCGCCCGGCGAGGTGATCGCCTGGGCGAGGTTGGCGAGCCCCTCCTTGGACCCAAGGGTGACGATGATCTCGCTCTCGGGGTCGAGGTCGACCGCGAAGCGGCGGGCGTAGTAGGCCGCCTGCGCCTTGCGCAGGCCCGGAATGCCGCGCGAGGCCGAGTAGCCGTGGGCGCGCGGATTGGCGGCGGCTTCGGCCAGCTTGGCCACGATATGCGGAGCTGTCGGCAGGTCCGGGTTGCCCATGCCGAGATCGATCACGTCCTGCCCGGCGCCGCGGGCGCGGGCCTTCATGGCGTTCACTTCCGCGAACACGTAGGGCGGCAGGCGCTTCAGGCGGTGGAATTCGGAATCGTCCATTGTGTTCTTCCCTGGCGGCCTAAAAGTCGGGCGCAGGCGCCGCGGCCTGCCGGGGGCCGATCGTGTCGTGTCGTCGCTGCATCGTCGTCACCCGTTCTAAACCCGGCTCGTCCACTATATTTAGCGGAAGCTGAGAGGAAGTTTGACCCGTCTGTTGTCGCAGCCTACCTATGAGGAGGTATTCGGCGGCCCGGGCCGACAAGCACAAGGTATGGTACCCGGACGTTAAAAATACCGCAAGAAACGCCACAAGGGCAATGATTCAGAAGGGGAAACGCATGTCGGAGACGCCAGTCCCAACTGCCCTTCAGGGAGTGTCGCCGGCCGAGGCCCAGAAGATGCAGGCCACTTTCAAGGATATCGCCGAGCGCAGCCAGAAGCTGCTGCAGGACTTCGCCGAGCGCTACAAGGCCGAAGGAGGCCAGCCGGCCGACCCGCTGGGCCTCACCCAGACCTTCATGGATTTCACCGCCAAGATGCTGGCCGACCCCAATCGGCTGGTTCAGGCCCAGGTGGAGCTCTGGCAGCAATACCTGAAGCTCTGGGAGGTCACCGCCCAGCGCATGATGGGCCAGAAGGTCGAGCCGCTGGCGGAACCCGCCAAGGGCGACAAGCGATTCAACGATCCCGCCTGGAGGGACGAGGTGGTCTTCGACTACCTGAAGCAGTCCTACCTGCTCACCGCGCGCTGGCTGCAGGGCACCGTGAAGGAAGTCGAGGGTGTCGACGATAAGACGGCAAAGAAGGTCGACTTCTACACCCGGCAGTTCATCGACGCCGTGTCCCCTTCTAACTTCGCGCTGACCAATCCGCAGGTCGTCAAGGCGACGGTCGAGTCCAAGGGTGAGAATCTCCTGAAGGGCCTGCAGAACCTGCTGGCCGATCTCGAGCGCGGCAAGGGCAAGCTCGCGATCCGCCAGACAGACATGGACGCCTTCAAGGTCGGCAAGAACGTCGCTACTTCGCCGGGCAAGGTCGTCTACCAGAACGACCTGATGCAGCTGATCCAGTACGCGCCGGCGACTGCCGAAGTCTACACGATGCCTTTGCTGATCGTGCCGCCGTGGATCAACAAGTTCTACATCCTCGACCTCAAGCCCGAGAACTCCTTCATCAAGTGGGCGACCGAACAGGGCTACACGGTGTTCGTCATCTCCTGGGTCAACCCCGATGAACGCCTCAGCAAGCTGGTGTTCGAGGATTACATGAAGCTGGGGCCGCTGGCTGCACTCGGCGCCATCGAGCAGGCCACCGGCCAGCGCCAGGTGTCGGCGATCGGCTACTGCATCGGCGGCACCCTGATGGCCGCGACCTTGGCCTACATGGCGGCCAGAGGCGACGATCGCATCGCCGCCTGCACCTTCTTCACCGCCCAGGTCGACTTCACCGAACCGGGCGAGCTTGGCGTCTTCATCGATGAGGACCAACTCGCCGGCATCGAGGAGATGATGTCCAAGAAGGGCTATCTCGAGGGCAGCGAGATGGCGACGACCTTCAACCTGTTGCGCGCCAACGACCTCATCTGGTCGTTCGTGGTCAACAACTACCTGATGGGCAAGGACCCCTTCCCCTTCGATCTGCTGTACTGGAACGCCGATGCCACGCGCATGCCGGCGGCAATGCACAGCTACTACCTGCGCAACATGTACCAGAACAACCTGCTGAGCCGGCCGGGCGGCATCGTGATCGACAACGTCCCGATCGACCTGCGCAAGATCGCGATCCCCGTCTACATCCAGGCCGGCAAGGACGACCACATCGCGCCGGCCCGGTCGGTCTACAAGGCGACCCAGATCTACAGCGGGCCGGTGCGCTTCATGCTCGCGGGCTCCGGCCACATCGCGGGCGTCGTCAACCCGCCGCGCGCCAAGAAGTATCAGCACTGGTTGAACGAGGCCGACAAGAACCCGCCGACGCTGGCCGAGTGGCAGGCCGGCGCCAAGGAGTTTCCCGGCTCGTGGTGGCACGACTGGGACAAATGGCTGTCGGAAAAGTCCGGCCCCAAGGTGCCGGCGCGCGTTCCGGGCGATGGTGCCCTGCCCGCCATCGAGGACGCGCCCGGCAGCTACGTACAGGTCCGCTCCGGCGTGTGACCGGGGCACGCGCCACACGCCGAATCCCTGTCCATATCCACCCCTGCGATTCCAGCTCCCCGCACGCCGGAGAGCCAGTAACGGTGGGCTTTTCGCCCGATAATTGTGGACACCTGGATGTAACGCGTGTTGTCCGGAACGGTGTCCGCAAATCCGGGATAAGCCTGATTCCATTGGCTTTTACGCGATTCCCGGAGTCTTCTTTTGCACGAACCCCGGCGCGCCGGTTTCCCAGGCATCGTTAAGTGTCTGTTCCCACGTCGTTATTCGGCGTGTGGTTGAGACGGGGTTGTTCTTGGGACTGTCCACGGGTCAGGACCCGCGGCGGCTGCACCAGGCCATAAGGCGACCCGCGGGCGTGCCGCGGGAGGTCGTGCCGAATATGAAAAAGGCCGGCGCAGTCCAAGCGCCAGTCTATCGAAATTTCTAGCACATTCCTGCTGAACCTGCAGTTCACACCTGCGTGAGCAGGTGCTGGCAATGACAGCATTCTCCGAGCGGCGACGGTATCGGGATCGCGTGTCGCCTAGGCCCCGGACCTGAGTCGGTCGGCCATCTTCTCGGCAAGCATCACGGTCGTCAGGTGCGTATTGGCACGCACGACCTCCGGCATGATGGAGGCGTCGATCACCCTGAGGCCGGTGCAGCCGATCACGCAGCATTCGGGATCGACCACCGACCTCTTGTCGTCCCGGGCGCCCATGCGGCAGGTGCCGCTGGCGTGCTGGGCATCCGAGCATTCGGCGAAAAGCCAATCGTCCAGTTCCGCGGCAGACAGGGCTTCTTCGATCGATCGACCGGTCGAGCCATATTCCACACGCGTGGCGATGGCGCGCATGCTGTCGTGCATCCCGAGTTCCCGGAGGCGGCGCACGCCGTCGCGCATTCGCACAAGGTCGCGCTCGTCCGACAGCATCCGTTCGTCGACCCGCGGATCAATTGCCGGATCGATGGCCGTGATGCGCACCTGTCCCTGGCTGAAAGCCTGGTAGACCGAAACGACCAGGCGACCCCTGGACGTGTCGCCGCCGCCCAGCGAGACGAGATTGCCTGCGATCACGATCATGTCGTTGTCGCCCGCTCCCCCGAGGCCCGACGAATAGCGCAAGCAGCAGTTGGTATGGCGATGCATCAGGGTGCCGACCCGCGCATCGTCCCTGAGGTGCAGGTAGAGCGGCATCGCCGGGTGATCCAGCAGGTTCTCCCCGACCGGCAGGTCGGCGATCACCGGGACGCCCAGCGACCTCAGGAAGGCAGCCGGCCCGATGCCGGAGCGCTGCAGGATGGCCGGTGAATGGATGGCGCCGGCCGAGAGAATGACCTCGCGGGTGGCGCGCGGCGTGAAGGTCCTGCCACCCACCTGGACGTGCACACCGCTGACATGCGCCCGGTTGCCCTCGAACTGGAAGGCCGACACCAGGGCATTGCCGACGATCTGGAGGTTTGCGCGGCCCCGCGCCGGTTCGAGATAGCCATCGTTGGTCGAGACACGGACGCCCGCCCGGCTGTTGATGGCATAGGGCGACGCGCCGGTGCCTTCGGGCGCGTTGTGATCCTCGCTCCAGCCGTAGCCGAGCGCGATCGAGGACTCTTTCAGCGCATGATCGACCCGGCCCCAGTCCGCCACGGGCGCGCGATAGACCGGGATCGGGCCGTCCTTGCCGTGGTAGGGCGCGTCGCCGAAATTGACGTCAGTCTCGAGCTTGCTGAAGTACGGCAGGACGTTCTGCCAACCCCAGCCGCTGCAGCCGAGCGCGCGCCAGCGCTCGAAATCGTCGGGCACGCCGCGGATGGCGATCTGGCCGTTGATGGTGGAGCTGCCGCCCACCGCCCGGCCGCGCCACAACAGCTTCGGCTCCTGGCGCTCGGTGCGGCGCGCCAGCAGCTTGGGCCAGCGGTAGTCGTCGTCGCCGATCGCCCGCATGGGATTGGGAATGCGGATGTGCTCGGGCGTCTCGGCCGAGCGGAAATCGCGTCCGGCCTCGACCAGCAGCACTCTGACACGGGGATCTTCGCTCAGCCGCGCCGCCAGCACGGCGCCGGCGGAGCCCGCGCCCACGATGATGTAGTCGTAGTCGCGTGCGAGCATGCCCGGTCCTATTCCGCCGCCTTCTGTTCGACGGGGCGATGGGCGTTGGCGAGCTCGATGTAGTGACCGACCACGCGTTTGAACATCTCGAGGTCCTTCTCGGTGATGTCGCGCAGCTTCTGCGCCGGGTTGCCCGCCCACAGCTCGCCCGAGCGCACGATCTTGCGCGGCGTCACAACGGCGCCGGCCGCGACCATGGCACCGCTCTCGACCACGGCGCCGTCGAGCACCGTGGCATTCATGCCGATGAAGGAATCGTCCTGGATCTCGCAGGCGTGCAGCAACGCCATATGTCCGACCGAGACATTGCGGCCGACGATCGCCATGAGGCCGCGCGCGGCGACATGGACGACCGTGCCGTCCTGCAGGTTGGAGTTCTCGCCGATCCTGATGCCGGGCCCGTCGCCGCGCAGGATACAGCCGTACCAGATGCCGCAGTTGGCGCCGATCTCGACTTCGCCGATCAACGTCGCGTTGGGCGCGATGAACGCCGATGGGTCCACCCTGGGAAGGAAGCCTTTGAACGGAACGATGAGACCGGACATCGGATCGTCTCTCCACATAAACGAAGGGCGCCTCGCGGCGCCCTTCGAACATAGTCCAAACGACTGTCTAGCGCTTGGAGAACTGGAAGCGCGCACGGGCGCCGGCGCGGCCGTACTTCTTGCGCTCGACCACGCGGCTGTCGCGGGTGAGGAAGCCGTTGGCCTTGATGGCGCCGCGCAGAGCCGGCTCGAACTTGGTCAGCGCCTGCGAGATGCCGTGACGCACCGCGCCCGCCTGGCCCGACAGCCCGCCGCCCGAGACGGTGGCGATCACGTCGAACTGGCCGCCGCGCTCGGAGACGTCGAACGGCTGCTGGATCATCATGCGCTGGGTCGGGCGCGCGAAGTAGATCGTCTGGTCGCGGCCGTTGATGGTGATCTTGCCGGTGCCGAGCTTCACCCAGACGCGGGCGACGGCGTTCTTGCGCCGGCCCGTCGCATAGGCGCGGCCCTGGGCGTCGATTTCCTTGACGCGGACCGGCGCGGGCGCCTGCTCGCCACCGACCGGCGCCTTCTTCAGTTCAGCGAACGTCGAAAGTTCAGTAGCCATGTCAGCCGATCCTCGAATTCTTGCGGTTCATAGCAGCAACGTCGAGCTTCTCCGGCTGCTGAGCCTCCTGCTCGTGCTTCGGTCCGGCGTAGACGCGCAGGTTCTTCATCTGCGCGCGGCCGAGCGGACCGCGGGTGATCATGCGCTCGACGGCCTTGATCAGGACGCGCTCCGGGAAGCGGCCTTCGAGGCGCTTGCCCAGGGTCTCGCCCTTGATGCCCCCGGGATGGCCGGTGTGCCAGTAGAAGACCTCCCGCTCGGCCTTGCGGCCGGTCAGGCGGACTTTCTCGGCGTTGATGACGACGACGTTGTCGCCGCAATCGATGTGCGGCGTGAAGGTGGGCTTATGCTTGCCGCGCAGGCGCATGGCGATGATCGTGGCCAGCCGGCCGAGCACCAGCCCGTCGGCGTCGATCAGCAGCCACTTCTTCTGCACATCGGCAGTCTTGGTGCTGGGAGTCTGGTTGGTAATGAGGGCGTGCATGGTTCTTTCTTCCAATGAGCGCGCGCTTATGGGCGGGTCAGCAAGCGCTGTCAAGCGGCTGACATTTCTGGCTTATATTCAATGACTTAGCGTGGGGTAAAATAATACCGCGCCTTATCTCTTTGGCGGAATTGCATAAGTTACCGTCGCATGGGCCACCGGCTCCTTCACGCCGTCGCTCCAGATGGTGAAGTCGCCGACGGCCAGGGTCTTGCCCAGTTTCATCAACCGCCCCTCCCCGATCAGGTCGACCGGCTCGGGCTTGCGCATAAAGGTGATGTTGAGGTTGGTCGTCACCGCCAGCGCCCCCGGACCGAGCTGGCCCATGATCAGCAGATAGAAACCGCAGTCGACCAGCCACATCAGCGTCGGCCCGGAGATCGTCCCGCCCGGCCGCAGATGGCGCTCGTGCGCCGGCAGGCGAAGCCGGATGGTCTTGTCGTCCAGATGCTCGATCGCGAGACCGAGATGAGCCGACTGTGGGAAGTGCTCTTCGAGGAACTTCAGCAGATCGGCCGGACTCATCACCGGCATGACGGAACTCCCCTGAACCAGTACACTGCAATCATGACAGCCGCCCCCAACGAACCGGTCCTGCTGCGCCGCGACCAAGGCCGCGTCGCCATCCTGACGCTCAACCGTCCGAAGGCGATGAACGCACTCTCGGGCGAGCTTATAGACGCGCTGCAGGCGGAATTCGACAGGCTCGCGAAGGACAAAGAGATCCGCTGCGTCGTGGTCGAGGGCAACGGCCGCGCCTTTTGCGCCGGCCACGACCTGCGCGAGGTTCGCTCAACCAACGATTACGGCTTCCATCACGACCTGATGACGCGCTGCTCGGCGATGATGATGTCGATCCATCGCTTGCCCCAGCCCGTGATCGCCAAGGTCCACGCCATTGCCACCGCTGCCGGCTGCCAGCTCGTGGCCGCCTGCGACCTGGCCGTGGCCTCCGCCGACGCCAAATTCGCGACGCCCGGTGTCAATATCGGCCTGTTTTGCGGCACGCCCTCGGTGCCGCTCGGCCGCAACGTCGGCTCCAAGCGCGCGCTCGACATGCTGTTCACCGGCGAGCCGATCAGCGCCGAGACCGCGCTGCGCGACGGGCTGGTGAGCCGCGTCGTGCCGGCCGCCGATCTCGACAGGGCAACGATGGACCTCGCCAATACGATCGCATCCAAGTCGCCGCTCGTCCTCGCCCAGGGCAAGGAGCTGTTCCACAAGCACATGGAGATGGACGTCGAGCAGGCCTACGCCTACGCGACGACCTTCATGGCCGGCGCCGTCACGCGCGAGGACGCCAAACTCGGCATCGACGCCTTCGTGAACAAGCAGGGCCTGCCGGAGTGGAAGGGGCGATAGCCTCTCTTCTCTTCAATTCTCGAAGATCAAGCATGTCGTCGTGCCGTGTGCGAGCAGGCGGCCCTTGTCGTCCGTGATCTTACCCTCGGCCGTGCCGACGCGCCGCCCCCGGTTCAACACGACGCCTTCCGCCTTGATCAGCCCTGTCTCCGGTGTGATCGGCCGCACGAGTGAAATCTTGAATTCGAGGGTCGTCTGGCCGATGCCCTTCTCCAGGGTCGACCAGATGGCCAGCCCCATGCAGCTGTCGAGCAGTGTGGCCGCGAGACCGCCGTGTACGGTGCCAGACGGATTGAGATGGGTATCGTTCGGCGTTGCTGTGACGACGACACGGCCGTTCTCTGCCTCGGTCACGTCATAGCCCAAGGTCCGGGCGATCGTATTGAGAGGCAGTGTTCCGTCGACGAGGCCCTGGACAAACTCCAGGCCGCTCATCTCCTTCCGCCGATCGGCAGTGACGGTTCCATAGGTCTTGCTGGCGACACGGCTCGGCATCTTTGCTCCTGGCTGTACGACACATGAGTGCCGCCAAGCTATCGACTGCCTGGGCGTGCTGCTCGCGGGATTCGGACCTTATTGGCGTGTTGACGGGCAAGGACGCGAGACCGTTAACTCTCATAGAAGAAAAATCAAAAGGCAATGGGAGAGCGTTCATGCGAGTTATGAAATTGTCCCGACGCGCGGCCGTCGCGTCGGCGATGGCGGGTGTTGCGACCGCGGCGGTTCCGGCCGGCGCGCAGGACCTTCAGCCGGGGCAGCC